>FUFK010037651.1_pt1 | contig 180216 bp, 154 predicted proteins | sample 1021851 | NCBI WGS metagenome assembly FUFK01 (sample SAMEA51879418, study PRJEB19060) | metagenome | reverse complement strand
TCGGACGCAGGCCCATCCTAAAGTGCGAGCCGAAGCCCGCTTTAACAACTGTATCCCGAAGGATCCGCTGCATTATTCGGTATTAGCACCGGTTTCCCGGAGTTATCCCAATCTCTAGGGCAGGTTGCCTACGCGTTACTCACCCGTTCGCCAGTTTAATAATTCTCCGAAGAAAATGTTCTCCTTGACTTGCATGTATTAAGCACGCCGCCAGCGTTCGTCCTGAGCCAGGATCAAACTCTCCATTGTATGTAATAAAGATATTTGTCGTTCTGGCCAGAATCGACGTTAAGACTCGTCGTATACCAAATTTTCAAAAATCATTTTGCAAAAAGCCGGGTAAATTACCCTTCAATAATCATCCGTGCAACAGATATTGACCAATTTGATAAATAAATTATTTAGGAATCATCAGCCGAGGTTCAGGAAAGTCAAGGAACTGGCTAGGGTGTATGTTTTTTACTCTGTCAGTTACATAGAATTCAGTTAACTTTTTATTTTTATGCTCAGTATCTTTAAAACTTTTTAAAGCACTGGTAATAAAAATTCCACCGCCTATTAGAACTGGTGCTAAAATATATTTTTCAGACGATGATGATAAAGTCAGACTGCTTGGCATTTTATCTGATTTTGAAAGCCCAAGCTTTTTGTTTTCATTATTATAATTTTTTACTGAGGGTATTGAAACAGAATAATTATCTACAAATCGGTTAGACCCTGCAAACTGTTCTACTTTTGCCCAATTTGTTATCAGAACCATTAATCCTACACTTGATAAAATACCTTGACCCTTACTCCAATCTTTTAACAAAAATTGTCCACCGCCAGGTAGCAAAGTGCTAAGAAGAAAGACTAAATACTTATTGTGCCTCGATATTGAGCTTACTTCCTCTATAGTTTGAAATAGTGGAACCATAAGTTCATTGTAATGAGGATGGTTGAATTTTGACTGCGCAGCTATGAAAGTTGTTCTTGCCTTCTCCCACTCCATTTTATTTAGATATGCATACCCTCTAAATGTCATCAAGTACGGGTCGTTGATTTCTTCTGTTTTGGCCAGTAGTTCCTTGTTTTGCTCTTTAAGGATAAGGTTTATATAATGATCTCTGTAAACTGATGCTTTGTATACTATCGACGTTTTATCACCTAATGTGATTGACTTGCTATAGTATCTATGCGCTAAATCATAATTTTTAGTCTCCTCATAACATCTAGCAATATAATAATTTATAGCTGGGATGATGGGATCATCTGGGAACTTGTATAATATTTGGAATGATACCAGCAAACATCTTTCGTAATACCCCTCTTTAAAAAGAAAATCGCAGAAAGATATCATTTCTTCTTTTTGAAATGAAGTTTTCTCCTCCCATTCTGATTTTATATCATCGGTTGAACGATACATGTCGGGTTGGGAAAAAGAAATACTGATGAATGCAACAGCAATGAAATCCCGTATATATTTCCGCATAAAAAAATTCCCCTGTCCAAAGACAGGGGAATTTAGCAAAAAGTTGTGATTAGTAAATAGCTTTAGCGCATCAGAAGCATTTTTTTCCTAGAAACGAAAGACTCACTACGAAGCTCATAAAAGTAAATTCCAGATGCAACTGGATTCCCAATTTCATCGGTTGCGTTCCATTCCAAGGTGTACCTGCCGGGATTTGTAGCTCCATTGATTAGGGTACTTATTTTTTGACCTAAAATATTGTATACAGTCAGGTTGACAAATTCTGCTCCAGCTGGCACATCAAATGAGATCTGGGTAGATGGATTGAATGGATTAGGGTAATTCTGGTTTAAGGCGAATTCCTGAGGAACAACTGGGTCAGTATCCAAGGCTAGTGCCTCAGTCGGAACAACTGCTGGATTTTCTGCAGTTGGATAAGCACAAACGACGTTGAGGAGTTCTGGCTGGGCTGATGTACCTGGCAAGTTTGCGAGACCAAAATAAAACTGAACCTGTTCAGGTAAGACCTCGCCCTCTACTAGCTCGTAGGTGATGGTTAATAAAGTTCCCTCAACACCATCTCCGGTTGTCTGAGCCTGAGAGGTGCTATATGCAAGCACCTTTAAGTAACCATCTAGGTAGTTATCAATAAGCGTCATATTTCTGGGCGCACCATTAGAATCAGTTACGTTTTCTAATTTTGTACCTTTAGATACACCAACATAGGTTAATAAATCTGTATTGTGATGAATATTTAGTTCGATACCTCGTATTGGCTCGTTGTCAACGATCATAACCGAGAAAGTAACTTGGTTACCATCAATATTAACACCTTCTGCGAAACCAAGGCACCCGCACAATCCTGTTTCAATTTCTTGATCATATGTAGGATTTACCGACCCATCTGGCAACATAGTTCTAGTATCTACATGAACAGCAGTCTCTGCTGGGCAATCTAGGTCAGCCCAGATACTGGAGAGACCAAAAGAAAAAACGGCGACTATATTAACTATACTTCTCATTACAAAATTCCTTTAGAATTGAAGTTAACTTACAAAAAATATCCTCCATTAGACAATAACACCTTTTACTTGATCAGCATAACTTTTTGAAGGTGTACTTTATCATTTGAAACGACTTTTATAAAATATACGCCTGTGGGCATTACATCACCTATGGCATTTTCACCATTCCAACTAACTCTGTGGCGCCCGGCAGGTAGTTCATTATTCATGAGTGTGTTGATTACACGTCCTGAAACATCAAAAATACTTACAACTAATTTTCCATTTATGTTTGTGTGAATATCTAAAGTTGTGGACGGATTAAATGGATTTGGATAATTAGGCGAGACTAGAAAATTATTCGGTATTGAGGTGTCATCCTTTTCTACGGATACAAACGTGAGAGTGGCGTACCCAGTTCTAGAAGAGTTCGCTCTGTGCATGCTCCAAGTAGAGCGACTTCCGAAAGCAGATTTAATGTCTATTGCTTTCAAACCCATAGTGGTTGGTACAAAGATCTCAAAGTCACCATCACTATCAATGTCTCTAACAATTGGAGTGGTTTCAATATTGCCGGTTAACTCTATGGGAAATCCGTCGTAGTTTGTGCCATCATGGTGCAATACGAATAACATTCCAGATCTTTTACACGCTATGATCTCTAGATCACCATCATTATCAAGATCCGCGGTCAAGGGCTCTGTTACAGAGTTAGAACCCATATCAAGAGGCCAACCATCTAACTCAGTATCAGATAATGGTTTCCAGATATGCACCATATCATCATATCCAGCAAAAAGCAGCTCATAGCTACCATCATCATCCACATCCGCGACAGAAATACCGCCCCTTATATCGTCTCCGGTGTCAAAAAATGCAAGCTCTGAACCATCATGGTGCAAAACAAATAACTGACCATCATCGTTACCTGCAACAATCTCAAGATCACCATCGTTATCTATATCGACTAGGGTAGCCGGTGTGTTAAATCTCTTGGATGTTGCTTTTTCAAATTTCAACGCACCAAACTCATCGTATACGTAAATTTTCTCACCCCAAGTACAGATTACTATCTCTAATATACCATCACCATCTAGGTCTCCAACTGCAGGCCCAGCGGACATCCTCTCACCAATGTTTACTGGAAAGCCCTGAACGTTGTCTCCAGTGTGATGAATGGCATACAATTCACCGGCGTCATTCCCATTCTGCGTGGTAAAAACAATTTCAAGGTCGTTGTCGTTATCAAAATCAATGAGCGCAGGATTGCCAACAATATAACCAGCCTGATTATACGCCAAATCCTGCGAGCCGTTGTGGTCTAAAACGTAAAGCTTTCTATCGTATGATCCAAAAACGAGCTCCTCCTGCCCATCATTATCTACATCACCAAGTGCAGGGCTTGAACGAATTTTGTCACTGGCCTCTACAGGAAAATTTGGAAGCGGGCTACCATCATGTGAAAACCCATAAAACCTGCCATCATCATCGCCAACATAGATCTCAAAATTTCCATCACCNTTTAAGTCACCTACCACAGGTGATGATCTGAGATTCATGGTGCTTGATGGGTAAGAAAAACCGTATTGGTCTAAAGATAGCGAAAGATCAATGCTAACATCAATCTCGTAATAGGGCGCCTGCAGGCCAGCTCTAAGATTGACCACGCAAGGAATATCACCTAATTCTGATTCCTGATCTGTTTCCAGTAAGAAATAATCCATAAACTCTAAAGCTGATCCGCCCGCAGGCACTGAGCTCGAAAACTCTATAGTGTCATCTATAATCTGCAAACGATCGTCTGCAGAAGAGATTGTAGCTACAACATTCTGAGCGTCAGCCCAACCTTCCTCATTTCCTATTATTAGTTTGACTTTCATCTGCTCACCAGGGTTAAAGACCCCGTCACCGTCCGTGTCATTCATCTGTTTAACATCATAGATATATAAGCTAGGGTAGACACCAGCGCTTAATGCTTTGTGTATATTTAATCTACCAGTGCCCAACATACCAACAAGGCTCTCTCCGTTACATTCACCCTGCATATCTGGGAACTCATCAGTATTATTGACTATTCTGTCAATGACCCATGATTTATCCGCATCAGGAAATCTCGACCAGAGTAGGGCCACGGCTCCTGCTGTAATTGGTGAGGAAAACGAAGTTCCGCTTGCTGGACCATAGCCACCGCTGGCTGTTGTAGTGTACACACTCTCGCCTGGAGCGCATAAATCAACAGTTGTTCCAGCTGTAGCCCAACAGCCGAAGTCATCATTGGCACCAATCGCACTAACAGAGATGACATGGTTCAAACCAGATGGATTGTGCATATCAAAATTCGTCCACCCATCATCACCTCCGTTCCCTGCACTTGCGACTACGATTGACCCGTAGCTGTTATAGACAGAGTTGATAACGGATTGATTACCTCCTCCAAAACCACCCCAACTACAGTTGATAACATTAGCGCCCATTTGACCAGCTGCTAAAATTCCAGAATATCCATCACCGACATACTCAGGGTCATCCGTTGAGTTGATCCCCATCACCTTCACAGACCAACCTATCGAGGCCACACCTATACCATTATCAGTGGATGCAGATACACAACCAGCTACCAGAGTACCGTGGTCAAATGAACCTCCATTTGGCATTGGGTCGTTATCATCAAAGCTTATATCCCAACCCACAAAGTTGTCAACGTAACCATCGAGATCATCATCGACATTATTTATGTCTCCAGGGTCGAACGACCAACTGTTACCATTTTGCACTATTACCACACCATCACCGTCTGCATCCTCACCAAGATTCTGCCAGACATTGTCAACAAGATCTGGGTGATCCCATTTTAGACCGACATCAACCACAGCTACGACCATCTCTCCGCTTGACATTTGCCCGGGAATATCGCCATTTTCAATGTCCCATAGATCATAGGCAAGATCCGCACCTATAAGAGGCAAACCGTACTGCTGACTCCACCGCTGATCGTTAGGCACATAGGTTGGTCTTAGAACAGTCACAAGCTCAACATGATCAACACTTTTCACTGACAATATTTTCTTAGAAATATCCTCAAGAGAACTTTCTGACTTTTCAAAAAACATGATGTAGTACCTATTAAGATAGATATCGCCGTCCCTGTCTGTAGGACGGGCATTGGGTAGCCACTGTTTCAGCTTTGTGGCTCCAATCCTACTCATCATGGTATTTAATTCAGAATCGTTTGAAAAACCTGTTTTCTGGTTAATTCGAAAATCACTGACTTCATTATCGATATAAATACGCAACCTGTCGGTATATACCTCAGCAAGACCGTGAGATACAGTAAATAAAATTGCAATTGTCAGCCTGCTGTATGGCATTCTACCTCAATAAATGGCAAATATTAATCATTTCATGAGAACCATTTTTTTGGTCTGAGAATAGGTTGAGATCCCATCGTCTCCCTTAAAACTAATTGTGTAAAAATACATTCCTGATGGTAAGTCGACTGCATTGATCTTAAGAACATGAAAACCGGACCTTAATTTATCGTTCACTAGGCTTTTCACTTCTCTTCCAGATAAATCGAACAAGGATATTTGAGTGTGGCCCTCTGTCGCAAGACTGAAAGATATTGACGTTACAGGATTGAAGGGGTTCGGGTAATTTTGTTGCAGGGAAAAGGACACTGGTATCCCAGATCCACTTTCTGCTCCTACATCAAGTACGGCATTTACCGTATCGACCTCTACCCTTATCATGATCGCACCCTCAGAACCTAACTGGTTACTCATAGGCTCAAGGCCGCTGCCAAGGTCAATAAAACTATTTGCCGATGAACTATTTAAATCTAGTCCAATTGGAGGCGTTGCTGGTCCAGCTATTAGGCCAACATAAAAGCTTCCCTCAGTAATCTGAATGTTGTTTGAACTAACTGAAAGCGGATACCAATCACCTCCGACGAACTGTGTTGGACTGTTGTTCATCAAGGACGAGCCAGGCATACCATTAGGACCATCATCGTCCCATATAGCCGCAAAACCAAGTCCAAAACCTGAACCGACCATGTGGTAGTTAATCTTGTATAGATTTACAGGGTAGGCGGTTGGGGTAAATTTAACGGCGATAGTATCAGTTGGAGCTACGCCAGCGCTTGTCTCAGCTGTTCCATCATCGTGCATCATCTCCACTATTGTTTGGGCTTCTGGCATTTGACAGGTAGGCCCTGCGATATCGCTTGGCTCACCATCATAAACGGCCTCTACCTGGTAACAATAATTTATTCCAAGCTGAACAAAATTGTCAGTATAGGTTGTAGTACTTATACCCATACCATTGAACGTAGGATTAAAACCACCTCCGGCAACACTTCTATATACGTTGTAAATTGGCGCCATGACGCTACCAGTTGTAGACACGGTTGGACTGATAATCCATTCCCCTGATCCGCCTCCATCTGCGACTAACTCATACCAGTCTTCTGTTCCAAAATCAGCACTTTTAAAATATGAGTTAAATGTCGTAGCACCTTCATCAACGTACATCGCGACAGTTGAATCAGCAACAAAAGCTATCAAAAAGGACCCACCAAATTCCCAATCCGGAAGATCTACAACAGACAAGTTTCCGCTCGTTAGAACGGCATTCTCAGTATATACGGGCTGGGTATCGGCTATTCCAGTGGGAGAAACGTTGTAACCCTCAACCACGGTGGTTATCGTACCGCCGACATTATCATCTTGCTCAGCAGCAAACATAACAGAGTGTACTGTATATGTTTCAGTACCAAATGGAGCAGTGAAAAGAGAACCAAACCTTATCTGGTTAGGAATACTCCAGGAATAAGCGTTTTCAGCGGAGTTATCATGATGCCTTATTTCATCATTGTTATACTGCTGATCCGGTGGCCCCTCCCAGTTCAAAACGACCGAGCCATCATTGACAAGAGACGTTAAATTTGTGGGTGGAGGGAGGTTGTTTACTGAGACTTTCCAAGCATGGATGTCGTCAAAATATAATCCCTGCCCAACGCCACCATCATCATTATCATCCATCCTCGCAACAAACCTTACTTTGATGTCAGAGCCAGCATACTCTGAGATGTCTAACTGTGAGTTCCCGTTGAAGGGATCTCCAGGCAGATATTCTTGCCATCCAAGTGAACCAGGCCTGTCTAAGTCACCATAATCATAGAAATATTGAATCCAATCATACTCAAAAGCATTTTTGGGTATCATGCTCGTCTGATCGTCTTCTGCATTGTCTAAGAAGACGACATCTCCGAATTCATCAGTGATAGTAATATTGTCTACTCTAAAACCTGTGAGCGTATTGTCAGTGGGCTGGTCTACGGTAGAGTACGATGGGTCCGACCCGAAAGCAAATTGTATAATGACATCTTGGTCTTCAAACTGACTTAGGTCAAATGTTACCTCATGCCAATCCTCCGATCCTCCCCATCCGGCAGCAACTTCCTCTAATGAGCCCCCACAATCGTATTCAGTGTCATTGTAGATCCAACCAAAGCCGTAAAAAAAATCATATGGATCACTTCCGTTTAGTAATCTCCATGACGACCCACCATCGCTCGATATACGCACGTTTGCTGCATCCCAGCCATCAGTACAGGTCCCTGTAACACTGGCGCCTGAATAATTCTCAAGCCCCCATTTCATCATAGCGGACAATGTACCTCCAGGCGGAACATTGATCGTGGGTGTCTCAAGCAATTGAACCCATCCATTATCGTAACCACCATATTCTGGATCGCCGCACCACCAGCTTGCGCCATCATATGCATCCTCAGTGGTCCTGTTGAAATACACCGGACCGCCAGCTAAATCAGCGACAAATATTTGATAGTAATCTTCAAGAAGGTTATCACCGGCACCATCAAAGTCTGGGAGGTCAATCCACAAGGCGAAGTTTAATTTTAAAAGCTCTGTATCAGATCCAAGCTGTGGCAAAGATATTGTCGGTGAAGTAAGACTAGTGGTAAGATTGTAGTATGAGTTGGGTATATGAAAACTATGACTTGGACTGTTTGCGCTCTCTGTTGTAAGCTGCCATCCTTCCTCTAATGTCCACCCTGATACGTCGCCCTCAAGGTCATCAAACCATACGGTTGTTGTATCGTTTCGTTGCAGAGTAGTATTGTTGGAACTTTCTTCCATCTCAAAGGATGAACTCTGACTAATAACAGGTAAACTCCTAACTGCTTTTTTATGATTGAAATTTTTACCAAAACAAACACTGACCGTGATCATTAACCATATGCCTAAACGCATGGTGTTCTCCTTCATTCTTATTTTTAATTAATACGGTGTAATACCGCCAAACACTTACTAAAAGCGCAACTTTAATTTATTATTCTAGGTTCAAATAATTTCCTACTTCATCAGCACCAGTTTTCTTGTCTGGGTAATTCCATTGTGTGTCATGCTGTAGAGATAGACACCGCTCGCGAGGCTAGATCCATTGAACATTAACTCGTGTTTTCCGGATTTTCGGGTTTCATTTAACAGAGTTTGTACTCTGGCTCCTTTCATGTCAAAAAGCTCGATGAGGACTTCACCCGGTCTATCAAGCTCGAAAGCAATATTTGTGATTGGGTTAAAGGGATTTGGATAATTCTGCTCAAGATTAAATCTTTTTGGCGCTACCACCAATTCCTCATCTGTAGACACAGTGCTACCACTCTCTTGGTCATTATAATACGTTCCGACATAAATTCTGTTTACATAATCTTCCATTCCCGTTGCCCCTGTTACTGTCTCTGCTCCATTGAGATGGGGCACGTGGTAAAACATGCTAACTTCCTCATCAGTTGCATGAGAAGCCAAATGAAGTGCAACTTCAGGTACCTTTCTTGTTATATCGCCAGGTGTGTTTGTTACGTTTACAAGGTCTGTCCAGGTTTTACCAAGATCGGTCGACTTTCGAACAAAGATATCTATGTCACTAGCAAGGAGATCTTCAGTGATAGGATCATCAGTATATGCCGATGCCATAAAAGTAGCAAACCACATTACCTGGCTGCCATCTTCAATACTCATTGTAATCTCAGGAAACATGTAAAAAAGTGGAAAGGCATCATCAAGAAGTGCCATTTGGTTTAAGTATTCTGCATTGTTCGTAGAATCAAAATTAACCATTTCGGTCATTGTCCAATCGTCAGGATCGGATGCCGGGTCTGGATTGTAAAAATAAAATTGGCCGGTTGAGCCATATTGCCATACGTCATTCGAATCGGCTACGCCGTCCCCATCGTTGTCTGCGCACCCACTTCCGGTTACATACAAGGTATCGTGGCATACAAGCGGCATAGAACCAGCTACAACATGCAAGCCACCATCTTCATCTGTGCGCATATCAAAGTCCCAGCTTAGATACAGCCCTTGGGTTAAGACTAGAGGTGCATTCACATTAGAATATCTTACTGTATCACCACAGTTGTACTGAACAATATCGCCTGTTGCTTCGTCAGTTGAGTCGCACAGAGTGCCCGGATACCAGAGGTTTGTGGGATATCTATCTGGATTACTGGAGTACATGGTATTGAGCGAATCAGACCAGTCTAGCAATAACTGGTCTGAAATGAATCCGTAACTTGTGCCCCTTAGCCCAACCTCGATTGCGTCCCAGGTCTCACCATAGTCCTCTGTTTTTTTGTAAAAGAGTGTACGCATGCTAGGCTCTCCGTTCTGGTGGGAAGGCTCGTCTACTATGCTTGTGAAAACCATGTAACCAACACCATCACTGTTGATATGGAAATCTGGCCTTGCATGGTAGGATCCATCCTCGGTGCTCTGCAGCCATAAGAAATCTCCGTCGGATGTTTCAGTATTACTAGCAATTACATAAGGGTAATTAAGATTGAAAAAACCATAGAAATTTGAAGAACTTGTAATCATAAAAAATTCAGTAGATGATCCACCAAGTCCTCCACTGTAGAGTCCAGCTAGCCTCGGACTCATACCGCCAGTCATTGCATCAGGTGCCATGTATACCTGAGCATTTCCAACCCAAAAATCTGATGCGACAGGATCACAAGGAACAGGGTTACAATATGCATTGACTATTTGGGTATTTTGCCAATCTGAATTTTCGATATCTGTGTCATAGTCCAAAGTATAAAGGGGGTAACCGCCGTATTCACCACCTGCAAAAGTCTGGTCAGTGTACTCATTCCATATCGCATATGGAAAACCCTCATCGGTCATTCCAGCGCTTGGGTAACGACCCTGAGGAAGCCCAGATAGAGGCGGATTATTGGCGGTAGGACCTATAAAGCCTGCAGTGGGAAGCTCAGGCTCAGAGGATCCCTGAGGATATGTGGTATTTAATTTTTGTGCAGCATACCAATTTTCCGGATTCATATCTTCATCCGCCTCCATACAATCATCCTCACACTGGCTTGCTCCGATGTATCCCGCGGTCGAACAATTGCCATATGTGCAATTAGTTTCTATTCTACCATGCATCTGACGGTAGACTGCGAGGTATCCTCTGTCTGGGTGAAAAGCTAATGGGTTTACAGCACCACTGTAGGCACCATAACCATTCAAGGATGAATCAATCAAAACTGCGGAAAATTGCCCATCTCTCCCTTGATACTGAAACGGTTGCTCTGCGCGGTTGGTAGGAATGTGAGGTAAAATTTGTACGGGGTCTGGTTTTATGGGTGGTTTAATAAGACTGTGTTTTTTCATTACACGGCCTTTATTTATCTGGCCGCTAAATGCAGGTAAAACCATTAAAATAGATAACAATGCAATAGCAAATTTTTTCATATGATACTCCAAAAATGACTATTTAAATTCAAATTAATTTTGGTATAGCCGGAGAAGGTACCCTTTTTGAGGTATCTCAAGCAAGTAGGTTATTTATTGACTAAAAACACCGATCAAAATTTCAGTCCAATGGCAAGTTGGTTAGTGTGGTTTAAAATATCGTAGTCTACAAAAGCATAATCAATGGTCAGCGCCATCCTGCCTAGTCTGATATTTGCACCAGCACCCAGACTTAAACCCGCAGTGTCATGGTTTAAATGAGTACCCAGTCGAATAAACGCCAGTCTCTGCCAGCTATATTCCATGCCCATGCTACTGTACACAACATAATCACTGGACTTGACACCATCAACGCTTACAAGAAGAGCATGCCTATCATTTTTTATAAAAGGACTATCCGGGCCCATAAGAACATTCTCAATACCAAGCCTAAATGTAAGTGGAAGAGGAAACTCATCTGTAATCCTTGATAGGCTGCCATCAACGTCCAATGAGTCTGGCACCTGAACACCTAGATCCTCTCCAGTGTATTTTACATCAGGCCCAAAATTTGTTATACTCATGCCCAAGATTGTTCCGTATATCCCCGTTTTAAAATTGGAACCAATATCATACGACACTGTCTGCATCTGCGTTTCTGCTATCTTATCACTAATATAATTAATGGAACCACCAACTTTTAATCGATCCGTTAGATTCCGTGCGAATGTTCCTCTAGCAGATAACGAGAAAACGTTGAAATTTTCGCCGGTACCATCTGGAAAGTCGGCAGTGGTTACTTCCATGGGTCCACTGTCCAAGTAAAAGAGATGCAGACCTAAAAAGTTAGAGGGACCTAATCGCGTACCGTAGGTCAGGACACCGTGAGTAATGCCGGCAAGGTAATTAACCTGTGAAAAATAAGCCTCTCTCTTCTCGATAAATCCAATACTAGAGGGATTATACGGGATACCTGAAACTCCTCTGCCAGAGGCAACAAATGATCCGCCCATGCCAATAGCACGGGCCGATGTCTCAAGCTTTAGAAAGCTTCCTGCAGCTGTAGCAACCTTCGTAACAACGTCAGGTATATCGCGGAACTGTCCTAGTAACATAACTGGAAGCAAATATATAACAACACGCAACATCATCGAATCACCGCAAATTTTCCGATAAATGGGTCTCCTGAGGATCCATGCTGTCTCACATGAAATATATACAACCCAGGGGCTATTTCTTGATTGTTAACAGTGCGCATGTCCCAAACTTTTTCCCCAATATCTGGATCTTCATGCTCGATGGTGGCTACATGCTCACCGGTTACCGTAAATATTTTTATGGTGCAGTTTTCAGTTAACTTAGTGAAACGGATTTCTCTCTTGTGGACCTCCTCATTTAAGTCAGAATTGACTCTATATGGGTTTGGCACAACACCAACATCACCGAGCACTTCTACAGGTTTTACACCGGGGTAAACCTGGACAAAGTTCTTATCGAGAACAGTTGTTCCCTTAGAATTTTCAATAGATGCGTAGCCATCGGGGCTAGCCCACTTACCAGGGTTAGAAAAGTTTGTGTCAACAACAACCTCATACTGACCATTCCCAATGTCTCTATATGTCTCGACGTAGGGCGGTTCAACACCCATGTCATATGCAACTATTGAATAGGTGTATTCCAAACCATCGGTTACGTTGGTATCCTTATACATGTAATGCATTGTATCGCCATTGATTACAACTGGCTCAGGTAGTCTTATACTTTCAAAACCAGTGTCACTGCCAAGATTAAACCATGGTGAGTATGGATCTTGACCATTGATAGCATGCCCTCTGCTCTCCTCTTCAGGGCAGTTATAATCATTGGAGTAGACACAGTGAGCAGAGTCCTCCTCAGCCGAAAGATCAAACTGATCAAATGGCCTCCAGCCTGCAAATATACCATCGGCGTCATATATCATATCGTCTGCATTGCCCCACGTGTTACCACCATCACGGCTTTTGAAAATTTTGTATCCTTCAAAATCAGCATATGCTGTCACAACATCTCTTGATGACTCTGCAACATTGTTCCAGTATAGAGACACCTCTCCTTGATCTGTAACAGCGTGAACCGTTGGCCTAGAGGGCGGGGTAAAACCTTGGTAGCGGGAGTTGTACATAACCTGTGCGAACCTGGCATTGTTTATGAGGTCTTCCTCAGTCTGTCCAAAAATAATACAAAATGAAAACGGCACCTCCCTGCCTACGGGTAAATCAAATGGACCACAACTTAATATCAGCACGCAATCCAAACCCTGTGGCTCTCTAAGGTAAACAGACTCAAGCTTGAGACCTTCAACCGAATCAAAATGCGGATTAAGCTCCTCGGCAAGGTCAGTGCCAGGGTTTGGAGTATGGAAATGCCAGGCTTTTTCACCCTCACTCAGGTTTGAAGTGTCTCCAACCATTATTTTATAGAGTATTTCTTCCTTATTTTTTGCAACGGGACACCCCTCACCCCCTGCCAGGCAACTACTAGTGTTTGATTCTGGAGAAACGACTCCAGGCCTCTGATACCAGTCCACCCAATGCCAGTCGGTCATTTTTAATGGCTCACCCTCATAGATATCAGGGCTACCATCTCCATCAAGATCAATATTTTTTGTAGCTCTTGGTGAATCCAAAAGCTGAGTTGCTACCACACCAAATTCGTTTCCAGGGTGTCCACCGGCTGATGGCTCATCAAGAATAAAACCAGGAACACCGGATATCCCATCATGATCGCCTATCATCGCCATGCTAATAAGCATATCATCCTGAGTCTCATTGTTAATGGTAAACCTCTCCCAGTAGTATTTCATAAAATCATCATCATTAGTATGTAGGCCACTGTTGTAACCATCCCAGTCACCCATGAGAACATCAGCATCCATGTAAAAGCCTAATGACATTGCTTTGTAATCAAAACCTTTACCACGGTTTAGTTTTGTACCATCAGGCATTATCATCCCATCACCACACTCTTGATTACCTTCTATATCTAAAATAGGATTCCCATCCTCATCCTCAGCACACCAATCACCACTCTCATTACGAACTTTAACCGTTACAAACAAAATATCCTCCGCATAGGAGACACCGTACGAGTGCGCCGTAGCCCTAACTTTCAGACCCATAGGGTATCCTGTCTGCTCGTACTCATCGTTGGTGTTTACATTGTTCGCTCTGTGTGCCCATCTGTCGTCAAACTCCATGTACACATCCATATCAGAAACAAATCTACCAGGGACCTCTTCCCAGCACTTTGGATCAAGCCTAGATCCTTCGCAACCTGGTAAATTGACATTGTACTCTTCTGACCACCAGCCAGGCCAGAATGGCTCCATGAGACCAGTGGATATATCCAACTTGGTGGGCCATGTGTTGGAATATGCTGAATGAGCTAAAACCGGGTAAGTGTCATCTCCGGCTATCCACGGGGTATCTCCAAATATATCACCGGCATTGTACTCAGTCTGATGCGACCTTGTTCGAGACATGGTAGAAGCATGCCAATCTGTTTTATAATCCGTACCAATGAAATGCGATTCTGCCGAGTTTGCGCCGTAATAAACGTAATTATCATCGCTCGTCCACTCTTCAAGATCCTCACCATAATCATAAAAATCGAATTGAGACTCGCGACTTATCAACGCAGGTCTCAGTGCCCACGGATATATGAAACCTATTCTGGTGCTAGTTTTTGATGGATCTTTATCGCCAAAAGTTGTTAGCACTATTTTTCGGTCCTCATGGTTAAAGTAGTATTGCTTTTCAGAATCAATTGACTCTAAGTCTAGTTTTTCAAAATTAGGATTGTAAATCCCATCATCCTCACCAAGTTCAAATAATACTCCTTTAAAAGTAGTATCTCCATTTGCCGGATACCAATCGTCATATGCTTTTGTAGATTCCCAAATACTGTAGAGAGGAAACCCTTCATCATCTACAATGGTTTCTAGATTATACCAGTCGTTGTAGCTGGCTGTGTTTTTGTGTCCTGGGATAGCAGCTATGAACGAAACAGCTGGTAGGTAAGAGTAGTCACCCCAAATACCGGCTGGGTGGGTATCCCAGTTTATGAAGCTCCCGTAGTTGGTAACAGCGCTTTTGACACGACCCTGGTCAATAAAACCTTTGGCCCTATCACTCATGGGGTTGCTGGGAAAAGGGTAGTCACCTATTTTTGCTGACATTCTTACACGAAATGGATCTTCAATCTTTTGATCATTCTTTAACCTGCCATCCACTGCAAAGACAAGCGAAGCAGAGAAAAATAAGGTAAACCTGTTCGGGATTTTCTTCATCAAATAATTAAACCTAATCAAAATCAATCCTGATGAAAAAGTTTATTTCTCGGGGAGTAGAAAGCCTCCAAGGACGGTCATAGTATGCACTAGATTTGTCTGCGTAGACCCCAGCACCATTTGGATCTGTACCGGGTAGACCAACGTAGTTAGTGTAGTAGGTACCTGGGTCGTCTGGCTTGCCAGTCATAGCATAAACATCCCATGCATTTCTAATATCAAGTATGTTGAACACATTCAAACCCAGAGAAAATTTGTGGCTCACAGCCTCGAAGTACTTAGCAAAAGATAGATTTACATTCCGATAAGCAGGGCCTCTTTTAGAGTTTGGCTGCCGAAGATCTTCTGCAGGATCCTTTCCTTTGAATATTATAGGCGTGTATGGATAACCGCTCTGATAAAATGCGGTGAGGCCAGCCTGTATACCAAATGGTAAGGCGGTGTACAGATAATAAGTGAGATCATGAGGCCTGTCATAATAGGCTAAGTTTTCTTGACTTGGAGCATCAACATATTGTCCCGATATACTTGCCCACGCATACTCGCTGTTTGTCTTAGCAATGGAATACGTGTACTGCAATTGGGACCCAAAAAGAGCCCATCTCCACTCAAGCGTTAGGTCTAGTCCTTTTGCAGATCCATAATCTCCGTTAGATGCTACTTGATACTGGTAAACACCTGATCTCTCATGCGTGTAGCGAGTCAACTGGTCCATATCCCTAACCCATGCACCAAAAGAATAAGACCAATTTTCACCAACCTGAACGTTAAAACTTGCGCCATACTGCTGAGTTCGCTGTGCGTTCATTGTTGCGTTACCTACTGCACCCTCGCCCTCTTCAAAGAGGTCCTCAGGATCTTCAAGACTATTCGTGTTCAAGTAGACGTTCTGGTATATTGGGTTTTGAAAATAGAGACCATAGTTAAACGTAAAAGTTGACTTGTCAGTGATTACATGACTGAAACCTACTCTGGGGCTTATTTTGTAAGCCCAGTTTGAGTTTTTGAGCAAAATCTTTTGCCTCGCGAGCCCTGCAATATCAGATGCCTCCTCTAGCCCCTTGTCCCAAATGTCATTATCGTTTAAATCAGAATAAAACCAAGGCCGACCGGGGCTAAAATCTCCCAACGTGTCAGACCAAACTTGGGAATTATAATCTACCATATCAATACGGATACCATAGTTGATTACCATCCACGGAACTTCAAATGTATTTTGGATGTAGGCTGAAAATTCTTCTGGCTCACGAAAATCATCCCACCTGCCATTGCTATTAGCATCAGTATATTTTTCACCTTTATCCCATCTTCCGTTATTTTCACCCGCATCCGCTGACGTATATCCCTCATCACCGAGAACAAGACCATCCGGGCCGGTATCCTGCCAATATTCAGCAAAAGTTTGTATCTTGGCTCCAGCTCCTAACCAGGGGTATTTCACTTCGTAAAAATTAAGCTTGTGAGATTTATAATCTATGCCAGCGCGGATTTTCCACTTGTCTGTAATCTGGCTTGTAATATCAAATCTAATTTCATCTGTGATGGAGGTAGAGCTTGCATAAAAATTATCGTGTCCGCCAAATGCTCTGCCCTCATCCCAAGCAACTCCTGAGGCATCTGGCATGTAATAGTACGGGTTTGGATAACCAGGTATGAAACTTCGGTTGCTCGGCGTACCGAAGTAACCAGGTACATTCTGCCAGAGTAAGTTTACACTCTCATAGTCATAAAAGGGTTCATAGTTTTCATACATTTCAGGCTCAAGCCAGTAGTCCCCATCTCGATGAACAAGCTTTTTTATTAACTCAGGACCGTCCCACTGGCCGTTGCCATCAGAATCAGTAAATGGCTCACTAGGATCCCATATACCGTTACCATTACGATCGATAAAGTCTTCCGCCATTTCCCAGTTCCAGAGTCCTGGCTCGGCACCATGATACCAACCACTTCTTTCATCAATGTTGGTGTATCTAATTGTATCTCCATCTTCACCTATTGAAAATGGAACTACATATGGGTTTTCAGTATCAGAAATCTCCTTGTAGCCTGCAGGATGCCTCCATTCAAACCAATTTGGATAGCCGTCCTTATCGTTATCCCGCCACCGTACTCCTTGAAATTGATCTTGTGTAAACCTAGAAAATCTAAGAGTGTAGAATGTACTCTGAGTAATAGATTGATTTACCTCGAAATTATACCTATATGTGTCTCTAAATAATTCATTTCTTCCCTCGTCCCAGTATAGGTATGTTGGGCTGAAAGCCTGTCGGTGGTTTGCGACCTGCCAGTAGGAACCATGAACACGTAGTTTGTTTGTAAACTTATAGCTAAGCTTAGCAAAAACATCCCACGTTTTATCAAACCCAAAGCCCCTAAATCCACTGATATTATCCCAAGGGTAAACTAGATTATTTTTGTTCTCTTCCAGAATTCCTAGGTCTAAATCAGATTCGTTTAAAAAATACTCTGCCCCTTGGTAGACTTTATCATCGAACTCATAGACACTGTATTTATCATTATTTGTGTACTGACCCGATAGCCAAAATGTAAGCTTTGGTAATCCAATTATTGGCCCACCTATGCCAAAATTATAATCGTCATAGCCACGATTCAAATCGTAGTTATTTGTTTCAAGATCATTGCCTAACCAACTATTGATAACCGCACCCACAGAGCTTGTCTCATACCTAAAGTGATATTCAATTTCACTTCCCCCTACGTTAGTATGCCAGTTAGAAACTGCTGATTGTGCGTCACCATATTCAGCATTGAAACCTCCGGGCTGCCAGTCAAATTGACGAACTGCAAATAGGTTCAATCTTGTACCTGATCCTATTGAACCAAAAATAGGATTTCTAAGATACATACCATCCATCATGTAGGCAATTTCTCCGGACCTGCCACCCTTAACATGAATCTCCTCTATGCCCCGCTCCTCGTGGTCTGGAACTGATTTATTGCGGCTTTCAACCTTAACAACTCCAGATTGCAGGGTGTAAAGCTCTGTCAAATCTCTTATTGGAAGAGACTGAATAGCTTCCTTATCAACAGTTATTTTTTTTGACGTTGTCCCTTTCTCAACTAGGGGTCTGGTACCAACGATCACGACCTCCTCTAAATCAACATTATCAACAGGTAATTTAAAATTAAGCCACACTGTCTGATCCATCACCACATTGACACCGGTGATCCTTTGCTTTTCGTAGCCCATCATTTGAGCAGCTACATCGTATTCCCCTACGGGTATGTTGAGAATTATGTAATTCCCATCTAAATCTGCTGCTGCACCTGTGCCAATATCGGGCACATAAATATTGGCACCGGCCAGCGGCGCTCCGTCTATGTCTGTAACTTTGCCGCGAATGGTTCCGTCCGTTCCAGCCTGGATAATTGCGGTAATTAAAATGAAAATACAATATCGTTTTTTAATTTTTCTAATCATTGCTCAAGATCTCTCAAATCAATTGTGTGTAAGCCCTGCTGGTTGCTTACGTAGAAGGGGTGCTGATCAAACTCTGGATGATTGGCTATATCGCGAAGTTTTATCTCTTTCACAGGGTTTGCTAATTTTTTGAACAAACCTGATTCTGGTTGAATATCAATTGAGCTGAGCTCAATTCGGTTTAAGCCTACCCAGGCCTCATTGTTTTCATCTAACATATCATCATAGCGTGTATAATCAGAGTCATAAGGATGCTCGGTCCATCGCACATGCACCTCGCTTTTGACGAGGCCCTTATTCTTAACTAGCCACGATACGGTTCTTTGACCATACTCTAACCCACTTCCAACCATGGCCATCGTTATAATTTGGGTTACTTTAAAACAGTCACTGAAAACAGTATCGACAGCAGCCTGGGAAAGACTTGCTCTGTGCCCTGCTGGAACAACAACGCTTTCGGATTCTACTCTGTACGATTTTTGTACATAATAGACCGCAATGTTCGTGGTGTCATAATATGCTGTGTCAACCATTTCTCCATCTCTTAAGTACCCATTGGATGTATAATAAAGAACCTCGCTCTCAAGGTTATTTTTATGCCAAAATCCGTTTTCTATGGCGGCAGGCGTAAAGTAAAATCCGCTTGGCATAAAATAAGATGGGTATTTTACCTGGTTTAGATGTTCAGGCTCATGAAATATATGATAGTTATAGTACCGCTCAGTCTGATTTCCAACATCCCTTGACCACTCAGATTTGGTTATATAATAATCATCCGGAGACAACGAGGCTTCGGGACTGTCGATGTGGCCAACTTTCTCTCGTGTGAATAATGTTACAAGGGAGTCCACATCATTCACATACTGCTGTTTGGAGTCAAAAAAAGTTATCTCCTCAATAATATCGTTGTAAACATCACCCCAACGTGTTGTGATATCATCACCAAGGTTAATATTCAACAGGACTCTTGGGTTTGTGGGGTCAGCCCAATCAACAACAAGGTTATCCGGTTTTTCACCAATTTTATAGAGTAGGGTGTCGCTTGTGCCGTCTGCATTTAACCTGAGATTATATTCCTCTTCATTGTCAAATAAGCCATTGCCTCTATCCACAAATGTTTCGCCCAAGGTATAACTCTGAGAATTATCAGCGTCCTCATAATCCTCGGCACCATCCCACCTATTGTTACAATTTCTATCTTGGTAGGGCTCATTAATGCTGTATGTGCCAGAGCTATCAATGTCAAAAAAGGGTTCCTGAGGATCCCATAAACCATTACCGCGATCTTCAAATTCGAAAGCAATGGAAATAATACCATCCGAGTTATAATCTTCAATGATGTCATCACCTGCGTCAAAGATACCGTTATTGTTGTTATCACTAAACTCATATAGCGCTTCAAAGATGCCATCATTGTTATAATCTATTATCGTGTTTTCTGATTGATCCCATACACCATTATCATTGCAGTCTGTATTTATCCGGAAAACTAATGAATCAGCACTCATTTGTTTTTTAGTGAATTCAAATGTATTGACAAACCTGAATGGTTCATCGGAGATGAAAACATAATTTGTGTCGTTCCACTCAGAAGAGTCTACAAACAAGAGACCGGAATCAATGAAAGGAGTGTCAACCACTGACCAATAAGCACTAATATCAAACGTGTCGTTGTAAAAAAGCATTGTGTCTGATACGATCCATGATGAATTAAGTAACTTGTACCTCTGAAGAGATGGCTGTGCGAGTAAATTCCACTCAAGGGACTCTAAGTTTTTGAATGGAGTTGATGTCATCTGAATCGAATCATAGACTACAGAATCAATAACTGATAGTGAATCAATATAGTTACGCTTGGTGTACTCTGATTCGTTTGATGCGTCCATGGATACTAGATGATCTGGGAAAGTTTTAAAGGTCATGGTTGTAGGATCTGAGCCAAAAATATTGTAGTAATCTGAGTAAGACTTATAATTGGACATAAGATTTGGATTAAAACGAAAGTAAGTGGCGTTTACATCATTTTCAAAATTATAAAAATATTCACTTAGAGGACCTTGAGTACCTGTTAACTGATCGCCTAGGGTGTTATTGAGGCTACTATTATCTGTGTCAGCAACCTGCTCTCTCGAGTTATCAAAGTCACATGAGATGATAAACAGAGTCAAAAAAGATGCTGTGGCTAGATAGTGATTTTTTCTAAACATTGACCAACATAAAAGTTTTGCATAAGATAGCAACGTTAAATGTAATTAATGTAACCTATAAAATAAACTAAATACAGGCTATACAAAACATGTACAAAATAGAGTTAAGCTCGTCAGGCTGATTTTCTGTTAGTGGATGACTTGTAAATGGGCTCAGAGTGATTTTTTATAGTTTTTTCAGTGATAATGACCTGATCCACACCGTCCAAATCAGGCAACTGGTACATTACATTCAGTAAATGCTCTTCCATCACCGATCTAAGTGCTCTAGCTCCTGACCTTTTTTCAAGAGCTAGTTTAACTATTTCTCTTAGGGCTTTATTTTCGAATTCCAGCTGTACACCTTCCAATAAAAATAATTTTTGATATTGTTTAACCAAGGAGTTTTTTGGCTTTAAAAGTATCTCCAGTAAATCACCTTCATTTAAGTCAGCCATTGTACTTACAACCGGAAGTCTACCAACCAGCTCCGGTATCATCCCGTATGTGATTAAGTCCTCTTGCCGAACACTCTGCAATGTGGAGCTACCTGTTTGATTCTCCTTAGAATTTTTGGCATTGAATCCCAACTCATTTTTTCCTATTCTGCGAGTTATTATATCCTCAAGTCCAGAGAATGATCCACCGCAGATAAAAAGTATATTTGAAGTGTCGATTTGTATAAAACTTTGTTCAGGGTGCTTTCTACCGCCCTTGGGAGCAACATTAGCGATCGTACCCTCAATTATTTTTAATAAGGCCTGTTGCACACCCTCGCCACTGACATCACGAGTGATTGATGTACTTGCGCCTTTTCTTCCAATCTTATCAATTTCATCAATGTAGATTATTCCTCGCTCTGCAGCATTCACGTTATAGTTCGAAACTTGTAAAAGCCTAACTAAAATATTTTCCACATCTTCACCTACATACCCTGCTTCAGTTAATGTGGTGGCATCTGCAATTGCAAAAGGCACTGAAAGGAATCTTGCAAGGGTTTGAGCTATAAGTGTCTTACCCGTTCCAGTAGAGCCCAGTAGAAGTATATTGCTTTTATCTAATTCAATATCTTGCATGTATGTTTTATGAATGATGCGCTTAAAATGATTATAAACTGCAACAGCGATAGATTTTTTTGCGTCATCTTGCCCAATCACATATAGATCGAGATTATCCTTGATTTTTGAAGGCTTCTGGAGTGTTACTTTAAACCCACCATCTGGCGTGTTCTGGTCAGGGTCTAGGTTAACCTCAGGTTTTTGACCCTTTTTGATCCTATTCATTTTCTTTTTGAGAGTATTGTATCAATTATTCCATAAGATTTTGCATCTTTGGAAGTGAGATAGTTGTCACGCTCGGTGTCTGTCTCAATCTTCCGGAGAGTCTGACCAGTGTTTTTCGCTAGAATAGAGTTAAGTTGTTTTTTCATGCGAAGTATTTCCTCAGCTTGGATTTTAATATCCGTGGCTTGGCCCTCGGCACCGCCCATTGGTTGATGAATCATTATTCTTGAATTCGGCAGTGCAGATCTTTTTCCTTTCGAACCACCAGCAAGTAAAAAAGCACCCATACTCGCGGCCTGGCCAAGGCAGATGGTTGACACATCAGGTTTTATGTATTGCATTGTATCGTAAATCCCCATGCCTGATGTTATGACTCCCCCAGGAGAATTAATATACAGGTAGATATCCTTTTCAGAGTCTTCTGCCTCTAAAAATAATAACTGAGCGATGATTAAAGATGCTATAGAGTCGTTTATGGGTGTGCCAAGAAAGATAATTCTCTCTTTCAAAAGACGTGAGTAGATATCAAAGGCCCGCTCTGATCTACCTGTTTGCTCCACCACCATGGGGACTAATTGATTTAGTATTTTTTCATCTATTTGCATTATCTTTCCCACGAATTTCTTTGGTTTGCACCTCAACCTCTTTAACATTAGCAAATTGTACTAAGTAATCCAAGATTAACTTTTCAACAAGGTCGTCCTCAAGGCGCTTTAAATTGCTTGGTTTTTTGTAAAATTTCCGTATTTCCTTTTCAGAACTTGGTGTTCGATCAACCAATTTTTGTACTTCATTACCTAGGTCATCTTTCGATGGTGATATGCCCTGCTGTTCAATCAACTTATTTCTGACCAAATACCATTTCATATTTCGCTCAGCTATAGGCTTGTAATGACCACGAACCTTCTCTTCATCGATTGGCTCACCATTATTTTGTTTTTTTACATCCTCAATGATGTTGTTCAAATAGTTGTTAACCATAGATGGTGGAAAAGCGGGATCTACTTTTTCAATAAGAGTATCAACTAGGTCTTTTTCAAAAGCCGTTCTTGATCGCTCCTCAAAATTTTGCATTATTTTGTTACTAACATCAGCCCTTAATGATTCCTCTGAATCTAGATCAGGGTTGATTTGCTTTAGAAAATTTTCATCAATGGGCGGTAGCAACTCTCTCTCAACATTATCTACCTGAACCTCATAATCCGATTCTTTTTCTCCCTCTCCAAATGGTATGGTAATACGTGCCACACCTCCTGGCTTCAGGCCAATTAGTTTATCTTTTTGGCTGTCAGTGAATGAATCTTGCCCAACCCTTAGGTATTGCTTCTCAAACTTTTTACCAATAATCGGGATACCAGTTTCATCCAGTTTTTGAAGTGTGCACACTATGTAATCACCCTCAGCCGCGCCATCCTCAACTTGTTGCATAGTTGCCCGTGATTTTCTTAATTGGAGGATTGCATCTTCAATATCCTGCTCGTCATGAATGTATTTTGAACGCTGTACTTTTAAAGAATTTTTTTTCAATTTTGGAAGATCTAGTTTGGGTTCAATCTCAAATTCTGCGGAAAAAGTAAACGGTTCCTCCATCTGAAATTTCACGTCACTTATCTCAGCTTTGTTGACTGGAGTCATTTCCTCTTTTTGAATGGCCATGATATAATATTTTTGAAAATTTGAATCCATAAAATCAGCTTCAATATTGGGCTGGAACTGCTTAAGTAACCTATCTCTAGGGATTTTACCGGAGCGAAATCCTGGCATCTTTATCTTTTTACTAAACTTCTTAATAGCACCATCAAAGTCCGTTTGAAGCTCCTCCCATGGAACCTCAATATCTAACTTTCTAGTGAATTCGTTAACCTTATTAACTTTTACTTTCATCGTAGTCCTTGATATTTATATATACAATCATCACCTGTTTTTATAACGCGATTGTGCTTTTAATAATTTATCTTAATGAATTGTTAAAGAATCCATGTGTTTTTGGAGCAAAAAATAATTGAACAGACCCATAAATAGCACAAGAAAATCTTTTTATAAAATTCAGCTACCAAATATAATTTGGTTAGCTAAAGTGTACACATCAAAATATGTCAATTGGCTGTCGTCATTTAAATCTGAAACAGAAGATATACAGATGCCATCAATAGCGGCATCCATCAGGTCTGTTAATAGTAAAACATCAATCACATCAATTTGCCCAGAGTTGTCAAGATCTCCATTCAACCAGGTATCACAGATCTCTGTTCGGCCAGCTAGAAATGAATGCCACCCAGCTGGAGGGTTTTTCTCATATCGGCCTGAGCCATCGGCAGCAGTGATAAAATATTCAATCGTTTCCTCATTAGTTAAAGCGGGTATATAGCCAATCCATTCTTCATGGGTATCGGAATTACTGAATTGATCCAGTAGACCAGATTGCCAGATGTCTGATGTTGAGTGTCTCCAGTATACTTTTAACGAATCTTGAATTAATCCAGAGTTGCTTAAATCATCAATATTTGAACTGATTTTGAAATGAGCACCGTCTGGGCTGGCACCATCATTTAACGGGTTATGGCTTATTTGTAACATTTGAGTGTCTGGTATGCCTTTTATTCTACAATGTAATGCATCAGTAGATTGCCACGTCCCTGAGAAACCCATTACATCGTAACCCGGTAGTGCCTCTATATAAGTTTGCAGAGCATCATCATCCCAGCTACTTCCATAAAGAGGAACCAGAACTTTGTCATTAACCATCAAAGAATTTGTGTATGGTTCATCACTGGGTGTATATATTCTGTAAACTTCCCAAGGTTCACCCCATTTATTGAGCGTGCCTGCGAAATACTGTGCAGTCTCTTCGATCTGGCTGTATTGAGGGTGAGTATTTGGCACCTCCCTAATTAGTACCTTGGTATGGCTTAAATATTTTCCCCAGCAGTCGATATGGTCGATGTAAGTATTGTTAGGGTCGTCAATTACATGATATGTTTGAATACCATAATATTGCTCCATAAGATTGTTCAGAGATTCATCGGGAATGTTATTCTCTTGATATACTAANTCTGAGGAGGCTGCAATACCCAAGCCGTCAGTCATATAATTTCCTCCTGCATGTATAATATCGACGGCATAGTATGGAACATTTAAGTGGTTTGCAATTTTGAGAGGGGCATCGTTATCATTCGGTCGGGGTCTGTTGTAAGTGAAGTCAACTATTGAGACTTCTCTATCAGCATTTACAATCCACCACGGTCCATAGTCCCGTGTCCAGTAGCTATCAGTTGAGCCTAATATAAACTCAACATTATCCATGTTTACTGATCCGCTGGCCATTGTCGAGTTTGCAATGTCCTGGAGCTCAATAGATACAAGACAGAATATGGTTACATCCTCCGATAATTCGGAAATTATTTCGGTGCTTATTCCAAAAGGATAGCGGATGAGTACTCCCTGCATTGGTTCAAACTCGGCTATGTTTCTTATCGGAAGCGCTGGAGGGTCGGTATCTCTTCCCATTTCATATATCTGATCTAATCTCTGAATTTCTTGCTCAGTTAAACCTTTCGGAAGCTCAAAAATATCATCAGCGTCAACCAAAGAGGTAAAAAGGTGTAAAAAAAGTGCTACCTTTGTCGCGCCTATCTTAACAGAGGGCCTAATCATAAGTTTTCAATATAAATTATATCGATGATAAGGCTGGATACGAACTACTATTGCCTGAGTCTGTAGGTTGCACCTTCCATTGTTTTTAAGAATTTTTCCACTTGATTTTCTGTATGAAAGAGTTGATCCATTGGAACAAATACATCACTTGGATACTCTTCCTCATCGTAGTCTCTAAGGAAGTTTGACTCAAGTTTGATGAGCAGGTCACGAAGTACCATGGGTGGGATTTCTTTATTTCTCAGAAAATTAATCTGCAAATTTAATTGACCGGTGGATGTCATATGGAACAGTGGAATTGAGCCCACATCTGTGTTACACCGAAAGGTTAGAGTGCCGTGGTCTGCTCCCCGTCCCCAGGATATGTCATCAGCAAACTTTTCAGAAAAATCAATAATAGACACGCCTATCTTAGCAATCTCTCTGGTGCAATGTTCTCGGATGTGATTTACAAATGAATTTTTGTCCCAGTTCGACATTCAACCCCCTTAAAATGTAATAATAGGTACAAATACGGTAGCGTAATCTAAACAATAAGTTTATAAAAATGGAAGAGAGTAGTTCAGCTTACTTGTTTCCAATCCAAACTGAAAAAAACTCAGATTGTAATTGAGTTGGATTTCTTTTTAAACGCAGCCTGTGCCTGTACTTTCTTTTTTTATGCTCGATACTGTAGGGTAAAGATAAACTGATACCATCACGTTTTACTCTGATCTCTACCTTTCTCCCCTCCTCGTGTGGATAGCCATAATCGTCAAAAAATAATGAATCTAAGATTTCTACGTTAACACTGTCACCAATTTTCAGACCTATTGGCTCTGCGCTACCAACCTTTTTTATTTTTCGATATTTCCCGGCCGATAATAAATAGGTTTTTGTACCGTAATCTTTGAGAATGCGCTTAGGTACTTGGTGGGTACCTTTTTCTGAGTATAAAACTCCTATTTGATCCAACCCATCTTTCAAATTTAGTGGCACAGTTCCTTCGACATAGTCAGCAAACCAGTATCTTAAATCTGGATGCACATGAGCAGTAAACTCATCAAAAAAGTCTTCATCACTAAACGGTTTAGTGGTTCCATATTTATCTACTAGTTCTAAAATAACATCCTTCAATGTTTTTTTGCCATTGGTTAATCGTATTATTTCAATGTCAAGAAGCAGACCCAAAACTGCTCCTCTTTGATAAACTTGAAGGTAATGTTTTCCGTATTTTTTTTTAAAAACATTCCTGCTCATCTCTGTAAAAGGTATTTTTCGCTCTGGATATTTCTCTGCAGCTACGATTTTATTTCTGATCCTACTCCCAAAAAATTCCCTTTTGGAAATCATACCAGATTGCAACAATATTAAATTAGAGAAATATTCGGTTACACCCTCATACAGCCAAAGGTGCTTAGACATTTTGGGACTAACATAGTTGAAACTACCGATGTGCTCACTATGAAGACTCAGCGGAGTAAAAATGTGCATGAATTCGTGTAATGCAATGCGCTTGATTACTGATATAAATGTAGTGTCTCCATAATCTGGCAGGACATAAAAAGAGGAGTTACCGTGTTCAAGAGCTCCACCCCAGAAAAGTGATTTATTTTTCTGGTAAGCATATATTTTAGTGCCAAGGCCAACGTCCTTAGACCGCATTGTTTCTATAAACTGCTTTCCATCTTTAATGTACAGGATAAAATGGTATTCCTCAACAGGCAAAACATCAGTAAAGTTCGCAACCGCCTCCATGGTAGGTTTTATATCATTCTTAATTAGCCTAGCATAACCAGTGCCTCCATTTTCGTGGTATGCCTCTATGAAGACTTTAGAATTATTAACAGTAAATGTCGATGTGTCAGGTCTCGATACCATGATGGGACAATCAATTAGATGGTGATAATCGCGTGCTTCATATGTAACACTTTGGCCTATTTCAAACATTATAGGCAAAGCTGAAAATGCTTTCATATCGCTGGGGCGAGTGATGGTGAGCTGCACAGGGCGATGCTCTAAGCCGTCAAAAAACCCGAACCATCCAGGCGCGTTAATCACAAAATTTTGTGATTCTTCGATATTTGTACCAGCCATAGGCCAAATCCTTTTCTTAGCTTTAGGATGGTCCCAGGAATCATCTATCCAATAGTTAATTGAAGATAAGTCAATTGCATTTTTAATAATAAAAGTGTTTTTACCAGCTTTTTTATAAGGAAGCAAATGCCCTTTAGAATCTTTTGGCTCAATTGTTGTAACCATTTCTCCATAATCTAGCTCTTTGTAGGTACCTGGTATAGTTTTAGGAAAATGATAGACAACAGTATCCTGATTAATTCCAGGACATTGTAAATCAACATACACCCTGTCATCTACAACCTTTTTTAGGTTTACTGAATAGATATATTTGTGAAGGTCATATTCTTCTTTGGGCGTAAGGTTTAATTTTGGCCTCAATGATGAGCAGTTTAAAAATATAGTAGTGAAGATAACTACAGACGTATATGGTAATATTCTTATCAAATTCTTATAGCACTAAGTACTGCTAAATTAAGGTACTATTTGAAAGAAACAGTTATCAGGTTGTCTTTTGAATCCCTATCAATAAATTTGTTCAATGGATCAATTCCTGCTTTAGTGGGTTTCTTATCTAACCTGATGGAAAACGTTGACAGGCTATCAGTTATTAATACCTTTTTGACATAGATTGGTATCTCCTCGCTTAGACCATTTTTTTCTACCTCACTAAAAACACCAATTTCCAACCAGTCATTTATTGGCACACTAGTCTGAACACCCAAACTATCGGAGTAAACTTTTTTTGCCTCTACTTCGAGCGTAAGGTTATATGTGCCATCTAGATTCTCGGTTGCGTTAGCTGATTTTGCTTTGTTCTCATACAGCGTTATTTTCTCAAATGAATCTGTAAGCAAATACTCCATATTTTCTGGCACATTCTTTTTTATGGAAGCAATAAGCTGACCAACATTAGGATAGGGGTCGTACTGATATCTGTGATTATCAATAAATTGGCCTAAACTTTTGTTGAATATTTTTTCGCCAATCAGATTTGAAAGGGTGTATAAAATGAGTCCGGCCTTGTTATAAACTATATATTGCTCGTTACCTTCTGTCGAGATAATGTTTGGCTCCTCAGAGTCAAAAGCTCTACCCTCAAGATACTGATCAAGCTCATATTTTAAAAACTTTCTGAGCTGCTTCTCACCTTTCTCAATTGCCAACAATGATACTGCAGAATATTCTGATAGCCCCTCACTCATAAAGTTGGAACCTTTGACACTGCCACCAGATAGTTGGTGTGGCCACCACTGATGCCCCATTTCATGCGCAGTTACCCAAAATGGCATATCTAGATCTTCGGGGTCTTCAGGGTCTATATCCATAACAAACCCCATAGACTCGGAAAAGGGTATGGTGTTGGGAAAAGATTGTGCAAAAGAGTTGTATCTTGGAAACTCTAAGATCCTACATTGTCTATATGGGTAAGGACCGTATATGGAGCTGTAATAGTCGATTGATCTTTTCATTGCATGCATCATCGTTTTCAGGTTATAAACATGTTTTGGATGATGATAAATCTCAAGGCTTATGCCATTGTGTTCCTCTTTCAAGATATCATAGCGACCAGAAACAAATGTGAAAAAGTTTAGTATAGGTTTATCCATTTTGTAATGAAAATATTTTCTGTCTGACCCTTCGTCCCACTCTCTTTGAAGATAGCCTGGTGCCATCGCTATCTGTCCTTTTTCAGTGCTTACTATTGCCTCAAAATCAACCCAGTCCGCGTCTCTTCCGATCAAGCCATACTTGTTCCCTTGAACATCATCAAACTTTGGTAGCTTTCTTCTCTCTTGAAGACCGTATTTTTTTCTCACCATTTTCTGACGTATTTCCCTGTTACTGTTATACCCAAAATTTGGAAATAACAGGCTGCTTTGGATCATGGTTCCATTTTTAACGACTAGTTTATCGACACCATCATTTTTAAATCCCTTTCTTGATCTACTGCCTGAAAAATTAAGTTCAAGCACATCACCTGGTTCTATAGGAGGGTCAAATGCATACATTTTCATTCCTAGAACACTATCATTATGCACGAGCTCACTGGGCCTACTCCATTCAAAGGTATCAAATCCCCACTCTGCTTGAGAACAGAAAACAGTATCTACACTAATATCGTGTTTGTTTTTAAGTTTATATGTCCCGCTAAACTCTAAGCGACTATCGCTTGGGAAGATATCAACACTGCAGTTCACGCTTGTTATCTTTGGTTGTATGGTACCCTCATACTTTTTGTATAACTTTTCATATTCGGCTGATTGTTTCTCAAAATGTTTTGGTGGAAAAAAATCATTTAGAATATTTGTGTTGTAAAAAATAAATATCCCTGAACCCGAAAATACTAGAGACCAAAAAACTAGATTAATTTTGATATTTTTTGATAATCTTCTTTTAATTTTTCGTAATCGATGATTGAAATCTTCAACCAATCCTCTCCTCCACATTAAATTCGAGAAAAAAGCCAGCAGTATGGCGAACGAGCCCCAATATAATTTGTACCAGAAAACTCGATTAATATATGGAGCAAATCCGTTCATGTCTGAAAAAGTTGCCCCAGCACCAGAGCCGTAGTAGTATAGCGTATGAGTAAATCCAAGTTGTCCCTTAAACATTCCAAAAATAAAGTATAGCACAATGATAAAGTGCCCAACGTATTTATTTGTTACGACAGTTTGCACAGCAAATGAAAGAACACAAAGTAACATATAGTCAGTCCACTCCAGAAGAAACAACCTTTTGATGTATAAGTGTACATCATAGTCATAAAAACCATGCCAGGTTTGGATACCAATACCCACCAACATGAGTATTAGCAACAAAATCCCAGGAATCAGTATTAAAGCAATAAGTTTTGATAGCATAGGGATCCAGTTTGGGACAGGGTGAGCATCAAGTATGCTGTCTGCTCCTAACTCAGACTCTCTCCATACGATCTGGCCCGAATAAAATGTTATTATTATTAGCATGAAGAGCGCAAAGCTTCCTGACAACACGGACAGAACTTGATAAGTTACTGGAAGAGTTTTGACTCCATTAAAACTTCCTATTGCAGATTGATTTAAAATTAAAAACCCAACAGCGGTTCCAATGATCCCAAGAAAATATGAATCTCTGAATGCCCGCTTTATTTCTGTTTTTACCTTTGACTTTAGCTGCAAAAAAGAAGTACTAAATCCAAATACAGTAACTGACCGAGGTAGAGAGATTGCAGCGAGATTAACCTCTGCCAAACTTTTTTTCTCGATTTTATTTTTTTTCGTCTTAGTAATGTGAGTAAAGTCAAATTTATTTAGACCCAGGCACAAGATTATGAGACCAAACGAGACCCAAATTATCCTGTTTAGTAGCAACCAACCATCGAGGGGCACGAGTAGCTGATTTTTTTCGGCAGGTGTCCAGTATCGCGTCGACTCTGAAACAGCCTCACCTCCAAATGGATCAAGGAGCGAAGCAATCCATCGTGTCTCTATATCTGTCATTAAATTTCCTGCGGTTAGATAACCAAACAGAAGTATGACCGATCCTAGATAGGTTGGCAACATTCTTTTTGTAAGTATTGCTAAAGTGAATAACAAACTCCCAATGAAAAATATATTAGGTACTACAAAAATAAAAAATGGTTGAACAAAGGCATCAAATCGTAATGGACCAATTCCATCTTGGTCTAGGTAAGGCATGATAAAAGCTATGAATAATCCAAGAGAGAAAAAGATATGTATGCATATATTTAAAAAAAGGGCGCCACTAAACCTTCCTAAAAAATAGGAATATGGCCTGATTGGCTTTGTGAAAATGAGAGGGTGTATTTTATATTCGTAATCTCTGTAGGCTGCGTTGCCAAATAAAGCTGCGCAGATAACAGTACCTAATATAGTGAAGCTAGCTTGAAAACCGGCGATTGCTTCAGGCGCATTCCACTTTGTATTATCCATTACCGCACTGACTCCGGTGAATGCACCCCCCAATACGTTAACGATTAGAAAAGCAATTGCGAAAAATATTAGGCAATAAACCCAAAAAGAAATCTTTCTTAGACCCAATTTGATTTCAAATAGTGTGATATTTAGAAACATTTAGAGGCTCTCTTCGTCCCAAATATCATTAATGGCGGAGAAATACAAATCCTCAATTTCGGGTTGAGTTAGTTCAAATCCTTTCAGTGGTTTTTCTTTGGACAAAAGTCTAATTTTTATTTTGCCCATATACAACCTTGATGAAATTATCCTCTCATCATTTTTTACATCCTCTGCATCACTTTTTTCTACCAAACCCTGCCAAACCATGCCATTGATTTTTTTAATCAGTTCTAGAGGCTTTCCTTTAAGCCTTAACTTACCATTTAAAATAATGGCCATATCATTGCATAAATCACTGACATCGTCGACTATGTGCGTTGAAAGTATGACAATTATATTTTCGCCTATTTCACTCAACAGATTATGGAACCTATTTCTTTCCATTGGATCTAAACCTGCCGTAGGCTCATCTACTATAATTAGCTTGGGGTCACCGAGTAGTGCCTGTGCAATTCCAAAACGCTGCTTCATACCGCCAGAGTATGTACCGAGTCTTTGTTTTCTTGATTCCCAAAGGTTAGTTTTCTTTAAAAGAGCCTCTACCTCACTTTTTCGATCAACAGAACTGGTAATGCCTTTCATTATGGCCATGTGATCTAATAATTCAATTGCAGTAACTTTTGGGTATACACCAAATTCTTGAGGCAGGTATCCTAATATTTTTCTCAATGAGTGCTTATCATTAAAAATATCAATTTCGCCTATTTTTATTGAGCCTTCATCAGCATTTTGCAGGGTTGCTATTGTTCGCATCAATGTTGATTTTCCTGCGCCATTCGGACCCAATAAGCCAAACATTCCATTGCCTATTTCAAGAGATATGTTTTTAAGTGCCTCAACTCCGTTTGAATAGGTTTTTGATATGTTTTTTATTTTTAAATTCATTTTATTCTCATTTTTTTAGGTTCGGCTTTGATAATTATCTAAAAATCTTGTCATTTTTGATCAAGATCTAAACGCTCATAATCTTCTGGTATAGTGTAGGTAATTGGATTGAATGGAGCAATATATAGTTCTCTTATTTCAAAGGTTGCTGATTCCATCCAACCCGCGTCAGAATTAATCGTTAATTTTGCCATTACAGTTTTTTCATCTGATTGCAGCAAACTATATGTTGAATCAACTCCGCCAATAAAATCTAAGGAGGAAAATTTTATCTTATTAATATTTTCAATAAATTCATCATCAACGGAGGAAGCGATATAAGCATAAAGTGAATCTCTCAAAGGCAGTTCATTGACCACCCATTCTTCAATCAGCATTTTATTTTTTTTTGTTGATATAGTGGTTGTCCATTTTTTTGCCCTGAATCCATTAATTGTTTCTACAGTATCATTAAAGTTTCTGCTGATACTAGGAATGGCATTATCATCTGTAAACACATTATTGGCGAATTCTATAAACCTATTTTTTTTGTAATCCTCAGAAGTATTTGTATCTTGATCAACAGTCTCACCTGATAGAGAAGTTTCTTCTGCAGTTTTCTCATCTTCTGTGTCTGCTTCATCCCAATTTTTGTCAGAAAATAGAGCTAGCTCGCCTGGTGGAGCAATCCAGTATTTTTTTCGTTTAGACGAATACCCCATTATCTTTTCTGAGCCAGGCACTTTTATCATACCTCTCTCGCCTCCAAATAGTCGAAAAATCCACCTTTTAGGAATAAGTTGGCCTCTAAATTTTGCATAACCAGGTGCGGCGATAATCTCAGAAACGGTTTCTATTTCACCTGCCAAACTCAGATCTACAGTGTATACTGTTACGTACTTTATTTGAAAATCTTGTGCACTTATAAAAGAACACAACAACAGAAAATATAGAATTCTGAGCACGGAATCTTAGTCAAGTTATTGAAAAAGTTAAATTGACTATGTTTGAAATTGATGCCACGATTTTGTCCCCTGGTATCAATGTATTAACTCCATCCGGGGTACCGGTGAATATCAGATCACCTTTTACTAGCGGAATTTCATTTGACATTTCTCTTATGATTTCCAGGGGAGACCAAATCATATCCCCACATAAACCAGATTGTCTAAGTGTGCCATTGACCTCAAGTTTCAGCTCAAGATCAAGAAGATCTTTGTCGTTAACAATTGGAACGATTCCAGATATCGGTGCGCTTCCAGCAAAACATTTACTACGAAACCACGGTTTTCCTTCACTTTTGGCTTTATTTTGAATATCACGCCTTGTTAAATCTACTCCAACAGCATAACCAAATATTGATTGCTTGTTACCCATGGCAAGTACTAACTCTACTTCATGCTGGAGATCTTCAGTATTACTAGGATATGCAACATCCTGATTTGTTAGAGCCCATTTTGGTTTTGTAAAAACAAACGGGGACCTCCTGTGATCTTCACCCATTTCAATTGCATGGGATCGATAATTTCTGCCAATGCAGTAAATATGATTTACTATGTATGACTTTTTGTAGCCACTTATAGGTAAAACAACATTCTGAGCTTTATTTAAGATAGATTTCACTACATTACAAAATCATAGAAATAAATAGAATAAATACTAGCACTATACTACTGATAATTGTGTTGGTGAAAAACAAATTATTTGAAGCATAATAGTATGAATGCACACCACTCCTTCAAAAATTTAGAAGGTAAATCAATATCTAATGAGTAGACACAAGACTACCCTCCTAACTTAACTACCATACAAGGGGTCAGCTTGTTACAATAGATTTATATCGAAGACTATGTCCTGTAGTAGGATGAAATTATAAAGCTTCGAAACGATCAGAGTTCATCACCTTGTTCCAGGCTGAGATAAAATCTTTGGTAAATTTATCTTGAGAATCATCAGCACAGTAGACCTCTGCAAGAGCTCTTAGCTGAGAGTTTGAACCAAAGACTAGATCTGCGCGGGTTGCAGTATGGACTCTCTCACCAGATGTTCTATCGAGACCTTCGTAGCTATTTTTCCCGGTTGCTTTCCATTCAATAGACATGTCTAGTAGTTTTGAGAACCACTCATTAGTTAGTTTATCTGTTCTACCTGTAAATACACCATGACCACTGGCACTTATACCAAGAGATCTCATACCTCCTAGAAGTACTGTCATCTCAGGTGCTGTTAGTCCAAGTAATTGAGCCTTGTCAAGAAGCATGTGTTCGGCACCAATTTCAAAATCACTCTTATGAAAATTTCTAAAACCATCGGAATAAGGTTCTAAAACTTTGAATGAGTGTTCGTCCGTAGTTTCTTGGGTAGCGTCTCCTCTACCAGGCATGAATGGTACATCAACACCTGAGGCTTTCTCAATTCCTACATTTCCTGCAAGGACAATGATGTCTGCTACTGATGCTCCAGTCTCCGATGCAATTTTTTCTAAAACACCAAGCACCCTCGATAACTGTTCTGGTTTGTTAACCTCCCAGCCTTTTTGCGGAGCAAGGCGAATACGAGCACCATTTGCACCACCACGTAAGTCTGAGCCACGAAATGTGGATGCACTGGCCCATGCAGTTTCTATCATCTCTTGGATAGTCAAATCGCTTTCTGCAATTTTAGTCTTTGCCAGTTCAACATCGTACGAGGTACTACCTGATGGCACAGGATCCTGCCATATTAATTCCTCGCTTGGAACTTCGGGACCCAAATACCTTACTTTTGGTCCCATGTCCCGGTGGAGCAGCTTAAACCAGGCACGAGCAAACGCGTCAGCAAATTCTTCTGGATTTTTATGAAAGTGTTCCGAAATTCGACGGTAATCAGGATCTTCTCTCATCGCCATGTCCGCAGTCGTCATTATAGTTGTCACTTTTTTTGAACTGTCTTCAACATCAGGGGCCATGTCTTCATCTTTCTGGTCTACAGGATGCCATTGATGAGCTCCTGCGGGACTCTTTACCAGCTTCCAATCATAACCGAATAACATATCAAAATAACCATTGTCCCATTTTGTTGGATTAGCAGTCCATGGACCCTCGATACCGCTGGTGATGCTATCACGACCAAGTCCCTTGCCATGACCACTTCTCCAGCCAAATCCCATCTCTTCTAGAGGAGCTCCTTCTGGATCTACACCTTTAAAGTCCTCACTGGCTGCACCATGAGCTTTACCAAATGTGTGTCCACCCGCTGTGAGGGCAACTGTCTCGTAATCGTTCATAGCCATTCGCCCAAATGTTTCGCGAATGTCTCTAGCACTTGCGAGCGGATCTGGGTTACCATCGGGACCTTGCGGGTTTACGTAGATCAGACCCATCTGCACAGCACCCAGCGGCATGTCTAGCACTCTGTCTCCTGTATACCGTTCATTACCGAGCCACTCCACTTCTTTACCCCAAAATATATCATCCTCTGGTGCCCAAATATCTGTTCTTCCGCCTCCAAAGCCGAATGTTTTCCCACCCATTGATTCAATTGCGACATTACCAGTTAATATAATAAGGTCTGCCCAGCTGATTTTATTTCCATATTTTTGTTTAATTGGCCATAGAAGTCTTCGCGCCTTATCTAGGTTCGTATTATCTGGCCAGCTATTTGTGGGCGCAAACCTTTGGGATCCCGTTCCGCCTCCACCACGGCCGTCAGCAGTACGGTATGTGCCCGCAGCATGCCATGTCATCCTTATAAAAAAAGGACCATAGTGCCCATAGTCTGCTGGCCACCAATCTTGCGAGTCAGTCATCAAATCGTTTAGGTCCTGTTTTAATGCATCATAATCAAGCTTTTTGAATTCTTCTGCGTAATTAAAGTTTTCACCCATTGGATTAGATTTTACATCATGCTGGTGCAAGATACTGAGATTGATTTGCTCTGGCCACCAATCCTTGTTTGACCTGGCAGCATTTGTGTGCTGCTCACTGGAGCCGTGCGCTACTGGGCATCTTGCTTCTCCATTCATAATCCTCGGATTTTCTGTTTTCACATCGTTTGTAATCATTTAGTACTCCCTAATTGTGTTTGCTACATTTCCCAATAAATGTTATCTCCACGTCAGAAACATTGAAATCAAATCTCTTTTGGATTGTTTTTTTGAAATTCTTATCAGAAAATTTGACATCTATTAAATTTCCACATGAACTACATTTCAAGTGACTGTGTGGTCTAATGTTCCAGTCATATCTCGCGACATTATTATCGTAAAATTTTCGTATTAACCCTTCACCGCTCAGCTGTTTTAAGTTCCTGTAGACTGTCCCAAGACTAATATTCGGCACTATTTGTTTAGCTTCGCGAAAAACCCAATCTGCTGTGGGATGGGTATCTGTCGAACATACCAAGTTTTTTATTATCTCTCTTTTTTGACTAAACCGCATGATAGCTTTGAATAATTAATGATAATAGTTCTTATTATATGTTAAAACATTATTTTGGATACCATAATATATTTAATATTGGAGATACTAATCCAACCACTTTTTAAAGGAATTGATAATGGCAAAATTAAATGATGTAGCACCTGATTTTACTCTAAAAAACACTAAAAAGGAGAATGTCTCCTTATCCGATTATAAAGACAAAACAGTTGTACTCGCATTTTACCCAGGCGCATACACAGGAGTCTGCGATACGGAAATGTGTACATTGCAAAATAACATGAAATTTTTTAATGATCTGGATGTAGTAGTTCTTGGTATTAGTGTCGACTCACCATGGGCAAATGGTGGTTTCGCAAAACAATACGGCCTAGACTTCGATCTTCTCTCTGACTTTGATAGAGTTGTTATTGAAAAATATGGTGTCAAGTTTGAAGGCTTAGGGGGAATTGATAATTACACATGTGCAAACCGAGCGGTCTTCGTTGTTAAAGACGGCGTTGTAAGGTACAGATGGGATGCATCACCAAATCCCGGAGTTGAGCCCGATTACGATGCAATAAAAAGCACACTCGAAGCATTATAAATTAGCTTTAGATATAGTCAGCAGAGTTTATCTCTGCCCCTATTTTTTATAACGCCTCTTCCAATTACTCCTATTAATACGAGCGCGCCTCCTACTTTAGCACTTAGGGGCATATTTTCGTTCAAGATTAGATGCGCAAATATTGGACTACAAATTGGCTCTACTGCCGGGTATATTATTGCATCCAAAGCCGATACGTAACGAATTGCAATGCTGTAAAGTACATAGGGTATACCAAGCTGAAAAAGACCCAGGAAAAATATTAAAAGCCATGATTGAACTTGAAAGGTGGCTCCATCCGAATAGTAAGGAATGCAAATAAAAAAAGTAAGAATATTTCCAATGAGCGCAGAATCAATTGGTCTCTCTCTCTTTTGCTTTCTCATCATTAATGTTAAGCCTGCGAAACCAAAACCTGAAATTAAAGCCAGTATTTTGCCCCACAATTGATCGATAGTAATTTCATCAAGGAAAAAAAGGAACAGCCCTGAAAGAATTATCCAAATAGTTAACCAATCTAGCTTAGTTGATTTTTCACCAAGCAGATAGAATCCAATCAGCGCCACATAAACTGGTGCAGTGAATTGTATCAATATGACATTCCCTGCAGTTGTCATTTTATTGGCAGATACAAAGCAAAGAACCATGATTGAATAGCAAATAGCACCTGCCCATGTGGTAAAACTGAAATAAAATTTTTTAGGATTATCGTAGAGGATGATTATAATTGCTGCTAGTCCACTTCTGATACCAGCTACTGCCATTGGAGGCCATGGTATTAGTTTTATTATAAATCCGCCAGTGCTCCATAAAAGACCACAGACTATCAACAAAAAAATTGCGTTATTACGTTTAATCTTTACACCAATAAGTAAGATTTTGTTTTGACAATATTAATATCTACCAGTTTCTATACTGATTTTTATAAAAAACAATTTAAAAGAAATAATATTATATAGTGTTTAAAAACTTTTCATAAATTTTTAAATTTAGCCATATAATATAATTCATCTTTTAACAATAGATTACCAGTAGAAAATTAATAGGAGTTAGTTATGATAAAAATAGAAGGATACGCGCACTGTGATGGTCCATGCGGTGTTTATGACCCGGCAAGTGCTAGAATTGCTGGAGAGGCTGTTCTATCAATGACAAAAAAAATGCTCGATCTTGAGTGTCCTGATACCTCAAATTCCTCCATGATGGCCAGCTATCTAAACACCATGAGCCGTTACGCAGCTGTAAAAGAGGAACAGGCCCAATTATGCAAAGATGAATTGTTAGTATTGTGGACGGATTATTTCAAACCAGCTCACCTTGAAAAATATCCTGAGCTCCATGAATTATTCTGGAATACTGCTAAGCTATGTAGCTCTTGCAAGGTTGAAGTATCGGTAGAACATGCAAACGAACTGATGGACAATATTAAGAAAATTCATGAAATTTTTTGGAGCACAAAGGATCGCGACATTGCCTGGTACACTGCGGGCTAATAATTGTAACAAAATTGAGGTATCAATATGTGGCGATAGTATGCTACCCACCTATAAAGACGGTGAAACAATTTCATTTAATAAATTTACTGGGCAACATCTATCTGTGGGGTTAGTAGTACTCTGTTCTCACCCTTACCAGAGAAATAAAAAAATTGTTAAGCGTATAACGAAAATTGAAAGCGATGATTCAGTCTACATCAGGGGTGACAACCCCAGCTTTAGCACTGATAGCAGATCTTACGGTCCCATATCAAAATCTAAAATTATAGCAATAAAAACGGAGAAATGAGATGAATCAATTGAAACCATATCAGATTAGCGCAATCAATGCGATATCATTGATATTACTCGGTGGGTATGGCTACTTACAATCGGAAACACCATCGCCAACCGCGCTCATACCTGTTCTAATTGGAGTATTGTTATTGCTTATGAATGGCGGAATAAAAAGTGAGAATAAAGTTGTTGCACATATTGCAGTCTCACTTACCCTTCTAATACTGTTTGGGCTAACAATGCCCATGCTAGGTGCCATTGAGCGAGGTGACAATTTTGCCATAATGCGATGTGGTATCATGATAGGGACAACTGTTGCTGCAATGGCTTCCTTTATACTAAGCTTTATAAATGCTCGAAAGAAAGGTTAATCTCAAGCTAAACTAACCCTCTCTCAGCTTGTAAGCACTTTGGACTCTATCTATTGCTGCCATGAATGAAGCTATGCGCATGGGTACGCCCTGATCTTTTTTTATTGAATACACTTCTTCAAAAGCTTGGATCATCTTTTTATCAAGTTTTTGATTGACCTCATCTTCTGACCACTTAAATTGTTGTAAATTTTGCACCCATTCAAAATATGAGACAGTTACGCCACCAGCGTTAGTCAAAATGTCTGGTATAATAGCGATTCTTTTATCCCATAGTTTGTTTGCAGCATCGCCGGTCACGGGACCATTAGCTGCTTCTATAATAACTTTGCAATTTAGAGATTGAACATTTGAATCATTTATTGCACTTCCAAGGGCAGCTGGGATTAAAAAGTCACAATTTAGGGCGAGTAATTGCTCATTTGTAATATTTTTACCCTGCTCAAAACCCTTGATGGTTCTGTTTCTGCGATTATAATCAAAAAGACTGGGTATGTCTAAACCATCTTTATCATGTAAACCTCCAGACACATCACTAACTGCAATTATTTTACAACCGTATTCATGCAAAAATTTTGCTGCATATGAGCCGACATTTCCAAAACCCTGAATGACAACTTTACAATCTTTTAAATCAATCCCCCATTTTTCTGAGGCTTCTCTCGTAATGACAGCAGTACCTCTACCTGTGGCGGCCTCTCTCCCCTCTGAACCTCCCAACTCCAGCGGCTTACCAGTGACAATCGCAGGAGAATACCCGTGTACTTGGCTATATTCATCCATAAACCAGCTCATGACCTGAGCATTAGTATTTACATCAGGTGCAGGTATATCAACATTGACTCCAATAATTGGATCAATTGCCCGAAAAAATCTCCTGGACATTCTCTCTAACTCTGTTTTACTGAAGTTCAATGGATTAACTCCGATACCTCCCTTACCACCACCGTAGGGTATATCCAGAAGGGATGTTTTCCAGGTCATTAAAGTCGCAAGAGACCTCACTTCGTCAATATCTACATGCTCATGGTATCTTATGCCACCTTTGAAGGGTCCTCTAGTATTATTATGCTGGACTCTGAAGCCAATTACACTATCCATATCACCGCTATCTCTTCTAAATGGAACTTCGACAGTTAATTCTCGGTCTGGAATTTCGAGAGCTTTTGCAATATTTTGTTCTAGGCCTAGCTTTGCAACAGCGGCTTTATATGCTGATGAAGTTGGATTCGTGCTTGATGACATAAATACTCCGGTTAATTAAATACGTTTGTCTAGGCAAATATAATTATCATTTTAATTGCAACAAACTAAACATTTGAAAGCATTCATCTAGATAAGATGATGCTCATCTTACAATCAAGATGGGACAATTACATTTTTTTATAACGCTCAATGGTTTACTACCAAGAAAGAATTTTGTCAATGGTGACTGTGTGGATGCACCCATTATTATTATGCGATTTTCCTCCGCATTTTTTAAGATAATATTTACAGGATCGCCAATCTCGATTTTTTTTTCAAAGATAATACCAGTTCTTCTAAGCATTACTTCAGCTCTTTTGATTGCTTTTGCAGATCCAGTGCTTATATTTTTATTTTTGCTGACCGTCAAAATTTCCACCTCGTTATCAAATGCTTGAGCTACACGCACACCGTATTTTATAGCCTTATTTGTTCCAGGCGAATCATCTACTGCTAATAATATTTTATATCTCTGACTTAAGTTAAAATTATTTACAATAAATATTGAGCTATCGATATATTGCACTAAATCATGTGCCATATTCCGCTTTCCACTGCCACCGATTATTGTTAGATCATATCTATGCGATTGAACCTCATTCCTTAATTCATTGATTATATCTCCATTACGAAGAATAAGATTTAAATCTTTAATCTTGTTACCTTTGAGTAAAATCTCAACCCTCCCAGCACTGCTTTCAACCAGAGAGTGTTGTGGAGTATTTTTAGATTCATCTGAGATTGTAATAAACTTATTCTTTTTAAGATAATCATAAGCCCATGCTAAAACATCTACCCCTGGCCTATCAATTTCCCAAGATTCCATTAGCTCATTGACCATATCTACATCCTTCAAACTAAACTCACTAATTTTTTCACCAACATCCACTATTGTAGTAGACGCCTTCAGTGTGCGGGCTATGTTCATACCGACATCTAGCGTCGGACCAGAATATTGTTTACTGCTTATCGCTATTAGTACTTTCATGATAGTATGGGCCAATAAAAAGTTGATATGATTAAAAGAACCAAGACTGATAAAATAAATAGTTTCCAGCCTGCTTTAAAATAATCACTTGATGATATAAGTCCGGTAGAATGTATAATCATACAGGTGGGTGATGCTACAACAGTTAAATAAGCAAATGATGATGCTATTGAGGTCATTATTCCCATTAATATTGGGTTTCCGCCCATATCTAAAATAATAGGGCCAAGTACAGCAACAGTTGCTGCATTACTGAGCAAGTTTGTTAATAAACCAGTAATAACCACAGATACAAACCATCTAACTGCTGCTATGTCTTGAAATGCATAATCTAGATATTTAAGTGTCTGTTCTGCAGCCCAAAGAGCTGCACCCGTTTCTCTCATTTGAATACCTAGAGATATGGCAGCACCAAATAAAAGTATGACTCCCCAGTTAGTATTTCTGTTGATGTCTTGCCATTCAACCAATCCTGAAGATAGATATAAAAAAACACCAGTTAATGCTACGATACCAAGACCAATGATTGGACTGAGAAAAATCCAGCCTATAAAAACTAATAAAAAGATAAATATTGCGAGATATTGGTTGGCAGTTAGAGTGCCTCTTTTTGCAACTCTCACTTTAAGTTTTCTTATGGACGAATCCATTATTTTTTGAGAAGGTGTAAACGTGTACCATACAATAATCGAAACAATTGGAATCTGGACCAGTAGCATTGGATATGTGTATTTCATCCACTCTAAATAAGAAATTTTTCCCATACCAAATTCGGCTAGATAGTTAATCATAATGACATTCCTACCTCCTCCTGAGGGAGTTCCAATTGAACCAATGGCGCAGCCGTATGCAATGGAAAATAACAAGACTGTTGACAAATTCGTTGTTTTTTTAGGATCCAAACCCGCATTTCGAACCAGGGCTAGGGCAACTGGTAACATCATTGCGCCAACTGTATGCTCGCCAATAAAGGAAGATAGCAAAGCAGAGATTGCTACAAAACCAGTAACTATGCGCCAAGTCTTATTACCTGTGACGTTTATAACGCCAAGCGCAAGCCTTTTGTCTAAATCCTGCTTTACAAGTGCTACCGCCAGCATTAAAGAACCCATTATAAAAAATACAGCATCGCTCATGAATGAAGATGCAACGCCATCTGCAGTATCTACTCCCAAAACTACTTCCATAATTAAAATTAAAATTGCAACAGCGGGAAGAGGTATGGACTCGCTTATTATCAAAATCAAAGCGACAGCTACGATGATAAGTGTTCTGTGCCCCTCAGGCTCCAAACCAAGTGGTGAGGGCACATAAAAAAAAGAAATGCTCAGAAAAAAAGATAATATGAGCCACTTTTTTCTTGTGACCCAAAATAATATATTTAATATGGAGCGTTCTGAAAAACCTAACATTGTTGTTCAGAATTTATCGATTAAATTTGTGCGATGTGGACTTTCCTAAAGTGATGAGATAGGAACTTTTTAGCGCCTAGAGGCGAAATCTAAATCTCGGGTAAAAATATATTCCAACACAAAAAATGATTTCAAATGCTATGAAAATAAAAAGATTCCTAGCAACTCCATCATCAAATCCATAGCTGTGGAGTCCTACTTGCAATAGATTAACTCCAAACCACGCAAGCGCAACTATAATGTTGTTAAGCGCCATACCTAATGCAAACTCACTTGGTTTTACTATGCCTGAAAGTCTCATGTGGATCATCATGAGCTGCCATAAGACAATAAGAAGCGCGCCGTTTTCCTTGGGGTCCCAACCCCAGAATCTACCCCAAGATTGGTCAGCCCAAATACCGCCTAGAATGGTTCCAAATAAGGTGAAAAATAGTGCGATCAGAGTAATCCCAAAAAGATTTTTGAATATACTTTTAAGATTTTTGTCATTGCCACCAAACCTCAATGATTGAATGAGATATAGGTGACCGATACACCCTGCCATGAGTGATGCGCCATAGCCCATAGTGATTGTGGTAACATGAGTTGCAAGCCAAAAATTAGAATTTAGAACCGCAACCAACATGCCTAATGTATCCCCATCGGAGGCATAACTAAAGCCCACAAAATGCAAAATTGCTCCGCTTACCGATCCAACAAAAATGCCAAGACCATCTTTTCTAAAATATTCTAAAAAAATTGCCAAAATAATAATGATTATTGAAACGAAAATGACTGATTCATAAAGAGTTGTTACTGGCGGTCTTCCCATGATATACATTCGCATACATATGCCGATCCCGTGGAGTATAAAACCGATATTTAGCGAAAAGAATGACAGTTTCTTTAAAACTTCTGGTTTTACAATCCAACTGAGCATAAGAAGAAGAAAAGATATGAGGTAAAAGACCAGACTATTCAGGAATAGATCGTTTTTATTCATCCACGTTTCCATCTCCAGGACATCTAAATCAACATTAATTGTGGAATATAATTTTAAGGTTTCTTGGTACTGATCCAGCGCTTTAGTCATTTCGTTTTCTTTACCGAGGAGACGACTACCTAGATATGATTGCAGTGAATTCAGGATTTTCTCTTGCTTTTCATCAACAACTGAGCCACTCACAATTAGCCTAAAAGGATCCAGCCACTCCCCAGAATTTTCGCTATGGCCTGGTGGAACTAGTTTAATATCTCTTAGAGTAGTTATACCCTCATATCTAAAAATATTGTTGCTCAGTTGCAATAGTTGCTTCTCAAAATTAGTTCGAATTTTATTATCTTTTTCCTCTATAGCCTTAATTAGCTCGGTCTGGTTTTGAAGGCCTGGAACAATCTCATTGTAACTATATTTATGCTCGGTTGTCCACTGCAAAAATAAACTAGATACGATCTCTGGGTTGCTTATGTTAAATATTTTCTGATCTCTTGCCTTTTTTGGATCAAGTATTGAATTTATTAACCAATCAGTTGCAGATAGATTACTCTCCTTTAGTGTTCGTTTGCCATAAAATGCCAATAAATGGTTTCTTGCAAATGTATCCAATGGTTTTATTCTTCCCTCATCCTGAACAGGAATATCGCTGACATCAAACCCCATTAATGATTTAAGCCCAATTGTGATGAAAAACAGGACGGTAATGATGGAACTAAAAATATGCATCATTTCCTCCGTAACATTTTTGGCAGGCTCATTAGCAGATGGATTAATAGACCAATGCTCATGATGATGCTTGAGATATATGGGAATAAACGACCATAGTTTTTTACTGTTGCCAAAACCGTTGTCTCTTTGTCTAGATCGTCGATAAATGACGCTTGATAAAATGTGTAGCCATGATGCCTCAGTGGTTCATTCATCTGTATGAGTACCCTTCTAGGAAGACCGTTTTCAATGAGATTTATTTCAGAGCTGTAGCTCTTAGCAACATCTGTTCCTGGGTGCATTATTTTTTCGAAATCTAATAGGTTTATAGAAAATGGTAAGTATGTTCGCTTGCGCCTAAACTCGGTAAAAAAAAGATCACCATTTATTAAAAAAGTATCTGGGTCTTTTTGGCCAAGAAATAATGCATATATACCATCCTTTTCATCTCCAAGCCCTGACAATTTAATTACAATGCCTGGCCTATTTTGAGTGGCTTCTTTTTCAGGCTGTTTGGGTAAAATTATGAAGTCTTCAAGAAAACCCTTGTAAATTGGCTCCGCGGGTGAAATCCTGTTCTCAATCCTTACATTTTCGATGAACTTGATAATCTTAATTTCAATGTTAAGTTTATCGTTTCTAATTGCAGAACCCTCTTTGAGAAGTGGCGCATCGAAAACCGTATACTCTAAGCTATCATCGATCGATGTATTAACAAAAGCTAATTCCATGTCGAAGTAATCATCCACATAGTTAGACGTCTCTCCCTCCGCTATGACCATATTACCCTCAGAACTGAATTGGGCAGTAATTCCCCCACCAAGAAGTAACAGAAGGCCACCAAGGTGGACAATAATGATGCCGGTTTTTCTCAACCTCCAGAGGTTTTTTTTGAAAAGACTAGCTGCAAGATTTATAGTCATGATCAATAAAACTAGTCTGCCACCAGGTAAGGGGATAATGTCATTTAGCATAAAAAAGTAAGATGAAAAGTACTTAACCTGTGAAGCGTATAGGCCGATATCTTTTTGCGCAATAGTCCCAAAAAACACGAGCACTATCATCCACAGCACGGTGTACGAGAAAATAAGAGGACTGGTTATTATTTTTGTTAGTTTATTAATCATAACTTCTTTAAAAGCGCAATGGATTCGCAAAATTCTAAAAATTCAGACTCCAACTCCTTCGCTCCATCTAAACTAGCGGATAACTTCAGGAATACCGTTCTGCCCTCAGTCTGATATATTGCTGCGAGTATTGCTGATTCTTTATTAGACTGATTCAACAGCTTGAAGTAGGAATATGTTCCCAAGTTTCCAAGTTTTTCTAATTTTAAATCGTTTATTTCCTTATCAGTCATGTTCTCTAGACCAATCTGATTCAGCCAGCGATTCACATTTGATGTCATCCCTCCACTTTTTCCTGGAAATGAGGTTATTGAGACATCAGCATTTCCCTGTTTAAAAGGCGCACTAAAACTTGCGAGTCGCATAGTGTGTCCACTAACCTCAAGCCAGAGAGGAGGCTTTTTCCAGGAAAGCTTAAAATCCTCAATAGTTTCTGGTACGGTGACTTGCTGAATGGCCTCAGCCTTTTTCGGCAAACGATATACTCTGACGTGGCTATCATTCTCACACGAAAGTAGTGTTAAAAAAATTGTAGCCGCAAAAATAAACTTTATAGCTTTATCCTCCAAAATTCAGATAGTCGATAAAGTGTAATAAATCAAAAATATCTGTTGCTCCATCGTAATTGAGATCGATGCCGCTGTTTGATCCCGTTATAATCGTGCCCATGAGGAAATATGTATCAAGTTGGTTTATGAAAGAGTCATTGTTCAAATCAAAATTGAGAGTACTTCCGCATTCTAAGGTCGTTAAATACTGTGAAGCATCATCTGGAGACACTAGCAATGAATCACAGTAATTAGTATTTTCAAGTAAAAGGTAGTTCATCCATTGCAACATTTTTTCATGAACCGTGCCTGCAGATGCTTCGGCAGCACTATGCCCCAAGTTTGCTATTTCGTACAAAATTTTTGTTGTGATTTCGGGGGTATTAGAATAAATATCTTGGCCCAATAAACCGTCGTAATCCGGTAATTCTTGTAACTCATTCTGACCAGCTATTATCATAGTGGGCTTATTATGATCCAAAAATTCAGGGACAAGGCATATGCAATATTCACTCCCGGAGCAGACATCGCAGTCTTCGAAAAGAATTGTTGCATTGAGGGCGATTGCACCGACTATTGATTCCTCAACATAGGGATGATCTAGGACTAACGCGACCTGTGATGCGCCGCCTCCCATTGAATATCCTGCCACAATAAATTTGTCTGGATCCACACTATCAAATAGGGGCGAATTTGTTCTTTCGCCCTCTAGTATTACAGTTTCAATGGCATCTAGAAGTCCCTCGGCTCTCATTTGATGTGTATCATTCATTTCATCATTTGGACCTATTGCCATCGCGATAAAACCGAAGGATGCGAAATACTCTGCCCAACCGGTCATTGTTGTACTACCCCCTCCCCATCCTGGTGTAAAGATAATTGATTTATATGGAAGAGGCGCATCTATTGGGTAATACAACAGACCATCAGCGTAATAAGGACCATTTCTGATACCATCTGACTCTGTCAAATAGGAAAATTCATATGGGCCGTAATTTAGGTTTCCACCACCACCTCCAACTTCTGTACAAATCTGGTTTTCATTATCCCATGTACAATAGGTTGGCCAGTTATTGCACTCGGCCTGGTCTAAGTCTGAGCACTCTGCAAATAGGGCCGAGTTAATGACAGCTAGTACTAAAGCAAACTTTATTTTCATCTAAAATGTTTATTTAAATATCCTGTTATTGGGATAATTTAAACTTGGCTACCAGTTTTTTTCTAATCAAATAAGGATTCTGATTGATATTACGCTTATTATGCCAACAACAGACGACATAGTCAACCCATAAAGAAAAACCTTTACACCAATTGATTTGATAACCGAAACATTTGTTGACATCCCCAGAGCTGACATGGCAACTATCAATAAAAACTTTGATAACTTGTTAACATGTAAGATTATACCTTCCCAATTATTTTGATCCAAGATACTGTACGCTAAACCGTACTTATCTATTCCAAGATCTCCAAATGTTCTAAAAATCCCTAATGTGATAAAACCTATTATGAAGTAAGGGAAAATAGATCTCATCCGGGAAAGATTTGAGGATAAACCCTCATCTGATCTGAATTGATAGGCTAAAATGGGGATGATAATGATCATCGCTGTATTTCTAATGAGCTTTGTTATTGCAGCCACTTCCAAGGCAATTGGCGCATTGTTTTGGTATGAGTAAATCATTCCTGCGCCTGCGACTTGCGCAGTTTCATGTATTGACGAACCGAGGAAGATTCCGGCCGCAACTGAATCTGATCTGAACAAAAAAGTAGCCACTGTTGGATAGATAAACATTGCTATTATTCCAAATATTGTAATGTTTGCCACTGCGAAAACCACCTCGCTTTGCTTAGCTTTAATCGTAGGAGCTGTAGCAACAATTGCCGTAGCGCCGCATATACTTGTCCCGACTGCAATTAAGGTTGCAACTGTGGGTTTTAAATTGAAAATATTAGCGCTTCGCCTTACAAGTATAAGAGTAAGAAATATGCAAGGTATAACAATAATAAGGCTTTTTGAACTGTAGGCCAACATTTCAATTAAGCCCAGTCTTATTCCCATCAGTATTATTCCAAGTTTTAAAATATAATTCGTACAAAACTTTATACCCGAATCGAAGTGGTGTGTTAATAGAGATGTGCTCGCAATAAACATTCCAATGATTATTGCAAGAAAAATTGGTGACAAAGGACTAGTCTTCAAACCAAATAAATTATTTCCAATGAGTGAACTGAGGTAAATACTAATTAATGCAATTATGGAACAAAAAAGGAACCCCATAACTATTTTTTTTATTTTGTATTTCATTGTACGTATTTTGATTAAAAAATTATATAATCTGTTGTGGTAAACGAACAAAAATTATTATTTCATAAAAATCATCTTCTAGTCTGATATAACTCACTTGGGAAACTTTAGTTTTAAAAAAAATTAAATAATGTTGAATAAAATCATCAGCGATTTAAAAAACTTTGCCAGAACAAATTTTCCCACCTCTGATGTGTCGTCTTACCTTAAAAACGTAAAGCTTAGTGATAACGATCTTGAGAAATATTTACTTAAAAAAGATAAGCAATATACCAGAAATCTAATTCATAAAGATGTTGATTTTGAAATAATGGTTGTCTGCTGGCCTCCAAAGATATCAGCACCAATCCATGGACATGAGGGGGAAAAATGTTGGGCAAGAGTTGAGGATGGCGAGCTTCAAATTTCCAACTATGAAAAAGTATCCTCTAACCCATTGGAGCTAATAAAAACTAAACAGAGGTCTTGTTTACCAGGCTATTTAGATGGACCAGCCGAAATACACTCTGTTGAAAATCTCACAAATGAATTTGCTACAAGCTTGCATGTTTATGCGAGACCGTATGATGCTTGTGATGTATATAACCTAGAGAAAGGTACAGTTAATCGCCTCAAACTAGGTTACCATAGCATTGATGGTGTTTTATGTTCCTAGTATTCAGTATCTAGTTTATCAATTCGACGCTGGTGACGTCCTCCCTCAAAACTCTCTGATAGCCAAATTTGAATAATATCAAATAGCTTCTGCTTGTTTAAAAATCTGGCACCAAGAGAAAGAATATTTGCATCATTATGATGTCTGGACAGTTTAATTATATCATCCGGACCATCATAAAACACTGCTGCTCTAACTCCTCTGATTCTATTTGCGGCCATTGCCTCACCCTGCCCAGAACCACCGAGTATTATCCCCTTACTCTGGGCGTCTTTCGATACTGCCTTAGCACATGGCATGATAAAATCTGGATAATCATCAGCGGGATCGTGCTCATACGCACCGTGGTCTGTGATATCATGGCCTTGCTCTATAAGATAATCTTTTATAGTGTTTTTCAGATCCAGACCCGCATGATCGGTCGCAATATGAATTCTCATAATAAAGACTTGAGATGGAATCTTACCCGCTCTTCAATTTTACGTGGTGTAAAGCCAAATTCATTTGCCAATTCTACTCCAGGAGCGGATGCACCATAAAGATCGAGCCCAATAGATAAGCCATTGTAGCCTGCATACTTTTCCCATCCATTGGTTATTCCTGCTTCAATAGTCACTCTTAAACAACCGCGTTTTGGCATTAGTGAATTTTTATATTCAAAAGATTGTTGCTCAAAAATTTCCATACATGGCATACTAATAACACGAATTTTTTTATCTGTCATCAATGATGCAGCCTCCATTGCAAGAGATACCTCAGAGCCAGTAGCTATAAAAATTATTTCAGGATGCCCATCACATTCATGTACAGTATATGCGCCTTTTCTTATACCCTTCTCAAGATGAGCGTAGTCATTATTCAAAACAGGCACGCCCTGCCTTGTTAAAAGTAATGCACTTGGAGTCTTCCTGTTTTCAAGTGCAATGCGAAAACAAATAGCTGTCTCTTTAGCGTCTGCAGGACGAAAAACATTAAAATCTGGTATTGTTCTTAATGCCATTGCGTGTTCTACTGGCTGATGGGTGGGACCGTCCTCCCCAACGTAAAATGAATCATGAGTGAATTCATGAATGACCCCTACCTTTTGCAATGCTCCTAACCTGAGTGCTGGACGCTCGTAATCTGAGAAAACAAGGAAGGTGCCACCAAATGGAATAACGCCCCCGTGTAATGCCATACCGTTTAGCATAGCTGCCATAGGAAATTCACGAACACCAAACGGTATATTGCGTCCTAGTTGATTACTTGCTGTGAAATCAGAAAACGTTTCTGCAAAATTCCCCGTATAATTTGAAGGCTCAAGATCAGCAGATCCGCCAATCAAATTGGGAACATCCTTTGCAAATTGATCCAGGGTAGCGCCAAAAGCTTTTCTTGTGGCTATAGATTCATCACTATTGAAATTTGGGTAGGCTGTTTCCGGCAACTTGGTGTCAGTGCACATTGAATATAGATTCAACAGATCTTGGTTATCAATATTTTTGTAAGATTCTTCCCACTGTTCTATGTCAGATGTTAAAGCGGAAAATCGTTCTTGGAAATACTCCCTGATTTCATTTGGAAAGTAAAATTTATCATAAGGTAAGCCAAGTTTCTTCTTTGTAATATCTATCTCTTCCTGTGGCAGTGGAGCGCCGTGGGTGTTGTGATCACCCTCCATGGTTGCTGAGCCTTTTGCCATGATAGTGTCGCCGATGATAATGCTTGGTCTGCCGCTCTCTTTTGCACTTTGAATTGCATTATTAATTTGATTATGATCGTGGCCATCAATTCGCTGCACATGCCACTGAAAACCATTGAAAACAGCCTCATAATCAGTCGAATCGGACCGATTAGTATGCCCCGAGATTTGCGCCTCATTGGCATCATAAAACACTATTAATTTTGAAAGACCCAAATGCCCAGCCAAAGACGCAGATCCAAGTGCGACAGGCTCTTGTAGGTCACCATCACTCGCAAGAACATAGGTAAAATGATCAACTAGAGCATGCGTATCTTCTTTTTGAGATAAAAAGAGGTTTCGTAAGTAAGCCTCAGCGATTGCCATGCCCACTCCCATGGAGAATCCTTGTCCCAGAGGTCCAGTGGTGCACTCTACGCCACGGTTTTCTACCTCTGGGTGACCGGGGGTTTTGCTATGTAATTGTCTAAATTTTTTAATATCATCTATCGTTAACCAGCCTGTGAATAAAAGTAAAGCATATTGAACCATAGACATATGTCCACCTGAAAGTATAAAACGATCTCTATTAAACCATTCTGAATCTTCAGGGTTAAATTTTAAGTGATATCGATAGAGGGTATAGGCGAAGTCAGCACATGACATCGGGCCACCAGGGTGACCACTATTTGCTTTTCGGGTAGCATCCAACACAAGACCCTTGATGACGGATATTGAGAAATTATCTTTCTCACTATTAGACCAATTATTGAAATCTTTTATTTGTTCATAGGTTTTCATTTAATAGAATTTTATCAAGGTCTTTTTGTTGGTGTAAACGTGAAAAAATGTAAGAAAGTAGGAATGGAAAATTTGGATGAATAGTACATTATTCAGGTAATAATTGATAGAAATTTTTTATTGTTTCAACAGGATTATTAGATTTAAAAACCTCTGAACCTGCGACCAAAATATCGGCCCCACTATCAAGAACCATTTTTGCGTTATGAAGTTTGATACCTCCATCGACCTCTATGAGCACATTCACCAAACAATTCTCATCTAAAAAAGACTTAATATTTTTGATCCGTTGGTTTGAACCAGGCAAGTACCCTTGCCCTCCAAATCCAGGTTCTACACTCATTACTAAAACAATATCAACCGATCCTAAAAGAGGATATATTTCACTTAGAGGTGTGCTAGGTTTAAGGGATAATCCAACCTTACATCCACATGACTTAATAAGGTCGATAACTCCAGCAGGATCCTCAGTGGCCTCAATGTGAAAGGTTATATTGTCAGCACCAGCTTGCGCAAATGGCTCGACCAATGTTTCGGGATCTATGACCATCATATGTACGTCGATGAATTTATTGGTATTTGGTCTGATAGATTTTAAAACAGGAGGACCAATGGTTAAGTTAGGAACAAACTGGTTATCCATAACATCAACGTGGACCCAGTCTGCTCCGCCTTCCTTACAAATATTTAACGCTGATTTAAGATCTGCAAAATCTGCAGAGAGAATTGATGGGGCCAGCTTAAATTTTGGATTCATAATTAAGTACGTAACTTATTGCTAAAATTTCATACATAGTGTTGAATTTATCAGATAGGGCTTAATTTTTTCATTATAGAGTCATGCAGATCAGCTCTAGTAATAGAACCTGTCAAATAATCATTCATCAGTTTCAATTGAATTGAACCTCTATGAAAAACTTCATGGTATGGTAACGTATGAAATGATACCATTGAATATCTTGGTACAAACCGACCTTTAAATTCATTTTCTAATTGAAATTCTAATCTCCTGCGTTTTTTGAAAAAATCGTTGTTAACCGAGTCTCTCATTTCAACATAATTTTCCAGGGCCATATTTGCAATCGCGTGACCATTTTGAACGTGTATCTCAGAGAATTTCGGAAAGACCTTTGCCCAGTCTCCATCAAATCTTCTAATAAGAGAATCGAGGACTGTACAATCTTGGAATGATGCATTCATCCCTTGCCCAAAAAAAGGAACAATAGCATGTGCGGAATCACCAAAAATAACAAGCCTATCCTGATAATGATATTTATCACAATAGACCGTATACAGGGGGCTAACTTTATTTTGTTGATATTCATCGATAAAGTGAGGATTTAGTAAAATAATATCTTGAAAATATTTATTAAAAAGATCATTGATTTCATCAGCTGATGTTACATTTGAAAAACTTGTCGCACCATCCATTGGCATAAATAGGGTGCATGTAAACGAGCAATCGGTATTCGGTAATGCAATTAACATAAATTCACCTCTCGGCCAAATATGAAGCGCATCAGACTTCATTCTAAAGCCACCGCTTTTACTTGGAGGAATCGTAAGCTCTTTATAACCGTGCCCCAGCGGTTGTTTTTTGAAGTTAATATTGGTTTCCAGATTAATAAAATCCCGTATGCACGACGAAGATCCATCAGAGCCCATAACTTGTTTAAATTGCCTTTTTTGTGCATTTTTGAAAATTAGCTGGGATTTATTTAAATCAATTTTCTCAAGATCAAAACTGAAGTGTATTTTTACATCGTCTGATTTCTCAATATGATTCATCAAACTCTTATTAAGAAAAGCACGAGAAACCGAGTAGATTACCTCATCATGTTTCTGCCCGTATGGCTGTAAGTTAGTTTTACCTCCCAGATCGTGAATCATACGCCCTTTCATGGGCAATAATTCAGATTTAAGATCAGTATAAATACCAATATCACTGAGTGCCTCTATTCCTCTTTTTGATAATGCTAAATTTATTGACCTACCTGCAGATTGACTTTCTATCCTCATATCAGAGCGTCTTTCGTAGATGTCAAGCCTGTAATTTTGATTAAGTAAATACTGCGCCATGACTGGGCCTGATAGACCTGCACCAATGAGTGAGATATGTTTTTTACTGGACAATAGTTCCCTTTAAGATTTCAACAAATTTAAATATTTCTGCGTACGTGTTAAACAGAGGATGAGGAGCAATACGTATCACGTCAGGTCTACGCCAGTCACAAACCACACCTTGCTTAGAAATGTCTCTAAAAGCATCTTTACCGTTTGGTATAATTGCAGAGAGCTGACATCCCCTGTTTTTTGGTGTAATAATATCCACATCATTTAGATATTCTCTTATCAAATATTCCAAATATAATGACATCATATTACCCTTCATTCTTATTGCATCCATGCCTACCTCATCGTAAATCTCCAAAGAAGCTATTAGCGGAACCATCCCAATGACAGGCGCGTTACTTATCTGCCAACTTTCGGCAGTCAATATAGGATCAAATACCAATGGCATCTCGAACCTTGAGGATTTATTATGACCCCACCAACCTTGAAATCTAGGCCCGCTCCAATCGTGGTGACGCTCATGAATGAAAACTCCCGATGGACTACCTGGACCAGCACAGAGGTATTTATAAGTACACCAAGCAGAAAAATCGATACCCCAGTCATGCAAACTCATCGGCAGGTTACCAACACTGTGGGCAAGATTAAATCCAACTCTAGCTCCTACGCCCCTAGCTGCTTTTGCTATATCTTTCATATTTAATGCCTGACCAGTGTAATAATTCACTCCGCCTAAATACACTAGTGCTAGATCGTCTCCGTGCTCATTGATGGCACTAAGTATGTCATCCTCGCGCAAAATTTTCTCTCCCTTCCTTGGACAAAGCTCAACGATAGCCAGGCTAGGGTTTTGACCATGAAATTTTATCTGACTTTCAACAGCATATCGATCAGAAGGAAAGGCATCTTTTTCAATGATAATTTTATATCTACCTTCAATAGGTTGATAAAATGACACTAATAGTAAATGAATATTGACTGTTAAAGCATTCATCACAACAACCTCAGATTCTAAAGCACCAACTAATCTCGATGTCGTTCCTTGGAGTTTTTCATGATAAGATATCCATCTTTCGTCTTGACCTAAAACACCCTTTTCAGCCCATATTGACAATTCTTTTTCTATATATGAGGAAACTTTTTTTGGCTGTAACCCTAACGAATTACCGCAAAAATAAATAAGCTCTTTTCCTTGCCTATCTTTTGGATAATGGAATAATTCTCGACATCCCTTAATAGCATCCTGTTTATCCAGTTGCCTGGAAAACGACTTTGTTTTTTCGAAGTTCATTTAACGTATTTGCCTGGCAGTGCTAACAAACCCAATTGATTCTTATAAAATGACTTCCACTCAATATTTTCCAAAAAATTCATTAAAAATCATCGAGTGGATAGCTCTTTTTATACCTGATGGCGGCCATATTAACTTCGTAAGAAACCAAAACCATATACAATTTTATTTACATATTGGGGTTTGGTTGGCCACGATTCTTTTCAAAACAATTTTTGAAATTAGCCGTATGGTATACTTTCATATCCCTTAATTACAAGTGGCTATACATTTCAATTCAATTGCAATTGGAGTTGGTAAAGATGTTACCTCCACAGTAGTTCTGCAAGGTTGATTTTTCTGAAAATAGTTTGCACAAATGGCATTGTATGTATCAAAGTCTCTTCTCATGTTTGTCAAGAAGACCGTTATGTCAATGAGGTTTCCCCATTTACTACCCTCTTCCTCAAGGATAGCTCTTACATTCTCAAAGACCGAATGGCACTGAACTTCGATATCATGGCCAATTGCATTGCCTTGCCCATCCATCATAACTCCGGGTATCACATTGGTACCAGGCCTTCGAGGACCTACACTTGATAAAAACAAGATGTTACCTACTTTCCTTGCATTAGGATAACTACCATTAGGGCTAGGGAATTCATTTGAACTATTTTGATTTTTCGTCATTGCTTATTTTTAATACCTGCTAGTTAATTTCACATATGTTAAATGGGGTGACAGAATAATCCTTTTTTTTGCTCATTTTACCTAAGCACCAAACCTCCCTCCGTCTACAGAGAGATTGTGTCCTGTAATGTAGCTCGACTCACCAGAGGCTAAAAATGCAACAGTGGCAGCTATTTCCTCAGGTGTGCCAAGCCTCAATAGTGAAGTTTTATTTGCCCATGACGAGCGTATCTTATCAGGCGCAAGTCCTGAAGAATCAGCCTTTGCAACAACAAGCTGATCTAGCCTTGAGGTGGCAGTATATCCTGGCAAAATATTATTCACACATATACCATACTGACCCAATTCAATAGCAAGAGTTTTCCCCCACTGTGCCACACTCCCTCTAATAGTATTGGACACACCTAAACCAGGAATTACTTGGTTAACAGATGCTGAAATAATATTGATGATGCGCCCTGAGCCTTTTTTTTTCATTCCAGGAAATACTGCTTTTGCCATTATCTGGTTACATATTAATAAACGCTCAAAAGCAATTCTGAATTCACTTTCGTCTGCCTCAATAAGCGGCCCACCTTGAGGCCCCCCAGAATTATTTACAAGTATATCTACGGGTTTATCCAACAAGCGTAAATATGATGCAACATCCTTTTTCAAATTAACAGGGTCATTAAAATCTGAACAAATAATTTGATGCACCTGCCCCTGCTCATCATTTAGAACTGAAAGCACCGCATCTAACTTTACTTTATCTCTTGCAACTAGTGTTATTTCACACCCCTGTTGTGCCATTTTCAATGCGGATGCTTTCCCAATTCCATCAGAGCTTCCACAGACGATAGCATGCTTATTTTCCAAAGACAGGCTCATTTGCTAAAGGAATAACCTAATTTCTTTTTGATACTTTTTGGTAGAGGAGGTAGAGTTGACCGAGGTATAAAAAATGTGGATAAATCTGCTAGCTCAGAAAAAATTTTATACTTTTTTGTTGTTGCCTCTAAATATGCATTCCCTGAAGAACCTCCAGTTCCTATTTTTGACCCGATCATTCTCCTGACCATTATAGTATGTCTCTGCCTCCATGCAGTAAATAACTCGTCCATATCCATTAGCCTAGAAAGAAAATTAAAAGGTGAGTGTAATATAGGCTCGTCCCGATACAAAAATATTAGCAATGCCGCCTTAGTTGCTTTATGTGAAAGACGTTTTTTTTGAATCTTAATTAGCTTATTGTGCTTAGATGGATCAATCATCGCCTCGAAGGAATCTTCAGCACGCTTATGTTCTAATAGATGATATTCAATTTCAACTTTGTTATAATTTGGATTTGACTCAATGATTTGTTTTTCTTTCGATAGCATATTTTTAACTGCCACACTATATTGCTCCCAAAAATCAAAACCATCGAAGGATAAAAAAGGAGTCCGCTCTAACCATTTTTCAAGAAGTTGAAATAAAGACATCTCATTTTCTGATTTTTTAACATTTTCTAAATCTTCTTCCTTAATTGCATCTTTATAATTGCTCTTGCCGTAATTAATCCTTACGTTTTTTGGTAGTCCCAATTTATTCTCAAGAATTCTGAACTGAGTGCTTTGAAAACCTGACGATGGAAACAGATCGTCTCTGAACTCTAAAAAGTCCATGGCAGTCATTGTTTCTAATATACGAATTTGATCAATGAGAACTTTTTGAATTTCAATGATCCGGTTCAACCTAGAAACACCTAAACTTACATCTGACTCTTCTACATTATTCGCTTTAAAAATTCCTAACACAGAGTCTAGTTCGAACAGTATCTGCTTGAACCATAGTTCATATACCTGATGAACAATTATAAACAACATTTCATCGTGAGCGGGCTTGCCTCTAGTTACACTTTTCAAATTCTGACTATTTAAAATGTTTTCTAAATTTAAGTAGTCACTGTAGTGTAGTAATTTTTTTTTCATTTTTGATTAATCCCATTCAAACCCAGAAACTGTATCTGACTCAGCACTTATCTCTATGGTGTTATAATCCTGCAGGTGTGTAATGTAATAGTATAAATATTTGGTTGTTCTATAATCATCAAGCCATACAGAATCTGGATATCCAAACATCTCAATAACCTCCCCCTCTGATGGATTTGCAGTCAAAAACTCCCATATGTCATAGTCTGACAAATAGCCAAGAGAGTAAACCGTTTCTAAGTTTTCTTGCGTATTTTTTTGCTTTGTTGGCGGCATGATGATATGCTTAGGAGATTGACTATAGCAAGAAAATAGTAAAATAATAAGTGATAAAAAAAGATGCATTTTTCAAAAAGTTCCAAATAAATTTGTTCAATTAATGAAATTTAAAATATTTAATCACGACTTTCTTGTAAAAAAGAATATCTTTATTTTTCCATACTAATACTTGAGATTAAAAAGAAATGACAAAAATTGATGATAAGGATAGATTTTATTACAGTAAAGATTTTCTTGCCAGCCCAGCCGGGAGGTCTGTAAGAATTCTTTCAGAATACTATGGTCCAAGCCAGAAATTACAACGTAACAATATTTCTGATACCATAGTCTTTTTTGGCTCTGCGAGAACAATCTCGCAAGAGGAAGCTAAAAAAAACCTAAAAAACCTATCAAAAAATGCCTCAAAAAAGGATGTGCGACGCTGTGATATGGATTTAAAAATGAGTCGTTATTATGAAGAAACTAGAGAAATGGCAAAAAGATTTACAAAGTGGAGCAAAGGTCTCAAAGGCTCAAATCATAGATACATTGTTTGTTCTGGTGGCGGACCGGGTATAATGGAAGCATCAAACCGAGGAGCGTCTGAGGCTGGAGGAATTAATATTGGACTAACTATATCATTACCATTTGAAGTGTCTGGGAATGAATGGATCTCTGAAGACTTAAACCTGAAGTTCCACTATTTTTTTATGCGGAAATTTTGGTTTCTTTATTTATCAAAAGCTTTAATAGTTTTACCAGGTGGCTATGGGACGCTTGATGAACTTATGGAGCTACTGACACTAATACAGACAGGTAAAATAAAAAAACGGCTACCAATAGTCCTTCACGGAAAAAATTTCTGGGAAAAGGTTGTAAACTGGGATTATCTTGTAGAAATAGGTACCATTTCACCAGAAGACTTAGACCTGTTTTACGTATCAGACAATGTCACAGATACCTTTGAGCATGTAACTAAATTCATTGAGAAAAATGAACTGAGAGGACCGAATTTTTGATTAGAAAATCTTCATATTTTGCACTGCTCTTTACTTTTCTTTTTTCTCAAACAGAGCCTGTCAAAGATATTAATCGAAACAATCCAAGAGTCTGGGCTTTGAAAAATGCTATGGTTCACATAGAACCAGGCGACTCTATAAAAGATGCGACTATAATCATTAGAGATGGTCTCATTGAGAGAGTCGGTCGCTACATCAAAATCCCCCTAGATGCTTACGAAATTGACCTGGGTGGATCCCACGTGTACCCTGGCTTTATCGATGGGTGGCTTCAAATCAAACATAATAAAAAGACTAAAAGCCCTGATGATCATTGGAATACAAAAATTAGGCCCGAACACAGAGCGAAAGACGACCTAAAGCTAAGTGATAAAGAACTAAAAGCATTGCACTCGATAGGCATTACCGCTGCACAAATAATACCTGAGAAGGGTATCTTTAAAGGCAAGTCCGACCTCATTGTATTAAACGATAAAACATTATCACTTGCCAGGGATGTAGCACAGATTGTTGAGTTTAAATCAGGCACGTGGTCCGAAAGAACGTATCCAAACTCCTTACTGGGTGTCATTGCAGTAATTCGTCAGACTTTTTTAGATGCAAGCTGGTATAGTAAGTCGGATGAAATTATAAAAAAATACCCACAAGAAAATAAGCCAATCCCATATAACCCATCATTATTAGAACTTTCTAAGTTCCAGAGTTCCAGAAGTCCTGTAATGTTTGTCACTAAGGAGGAACACGGTGCGTTGCGGTCCCTTAAAATAGCGGAAGAATTTAATCTTAATGTATGGCTGCTAGGCAGCGGTTATGAATATCGTAGGTTAGACAAAATAAAAGAACAAAATCCTTTCATCATTTTCCCACTGGAGTTCCCAAAAAAACCTAAAGTTGGTGACCCACACATCGCCCTACAATATTCCAACGAACAATTAAAACACTGGGACATGGCTCCGGACAATATCCAAAAGGTTTTCAACGAGGGCATGCGTTTTTGTTTTACTGCTGGTACTTTAAAGAAAAAGAGTGATTTTAGAAAAAATATACAACGAATAGTAGATAGAGGTCTATCCAAAGATATAGCTCTTGCGGCATTAACAACATACCCTGCCGAGGCAATGGGTTTAGACAAAGTAATAGGCAAAATTCAACCTGGTTTTTTGGCAAATCTAGTGATCACTGATGGAGACTATTTTAATTCGAATTCAAGAGTTACATCGTTGTGGCTCTCAGGTGAAGAAAAATTTATATCAGAAAAGCATAAAGTGATTTTTAGTGGTAAGTGGGGTTTAGAAATAAACAATGATAAGTACGAATTAGATCTAACAGTTCCTGCAGGATTTGGGCGAGATACTGAAAAAAGCAAAGAAGCATTTTATGACAACAAGCTCGAGGGTAAATTAATATTTGGGGACGAGGCTATTGTTCTTGAAAATGTTAGGGTGTATGACCACAATATAGAATTTAGCCTAGATGGTACCTTATTAGAGATTAATTCTTTTTTAGCATTCAAAGGGAAATTAAAAAATAATCGAATCACGGGTATTGCATATGATGGGTCTAATGAATACTCATATAGTGCCGCTCGAGAAAAAAAAGCTATTTCCCCAAAAAATAAAAAAGAAACTCCAAGTGATCTAGAATTATACTTTCCAGAAGGCTCCTATGGTCTAGACAGAGAGCTTTTGACACCCAATGCAGTGCTGATTGATAATGCTAATATTTGGACATGCGGCCCCAAAGGAATTGTAAACGAATGGGACATACTATTTGTAAATGGTAAAATAGATAAAGTTGCTCCTGATATAAGTGTCCCAATGGGTAGTGCCTTAGTCATCGACGGCACAAATAAATATGTAACTCCCGGGTTAATTGATTGCCACAGCCATTCCGCAGCCTCCTCCATAAATGAGGGTGCACAGGCTGTAACAGCAGAAGTCAGAATGCAAGATGTATTGTTTGCAGATGACATCAATATTTACAGACAGTTGGGAGGCGGACTAACTACGGCTAATGTTCTTCATGGATCTGCCAACCCAATTGGTGGGCAAAATGTTGTAATTAAACTAAGATGGGGTAAGAATCCTGGAGGCTTAATATATAAGAATGCTCCTCAAGGAATTAAGTTCGCCCTAGGGGAAAATGTGACCCAAGCAAATTGGGAGGGCAATGGTAGATATCCACAAACCAGGATGGGCGTTGAACAAGTTATACGAGATGCTTTCAGGGCTGCACAGGATTATCGACATCGCCACAAAACATATAACAGAAATTCAAAAGCGCAAAAAAAGAAAGTTCCTCCGAGGAGGGACCTTGAGCTTGAAGCGCTTGCAGAAATCTTGGAGGGCAAGAGACTCTTACACTGCCACTCTTACCGCCAGGACGAGATATGGATGCTTACAAGAATTGCTGAAGATTTTGGATTTAAGATCGCAACATTTCAACACGTGCTCGAGGGATATAAGGTTGCTGAACGTCTCGCTGAGCATGGTGCGGGTGCCTCTACATTCTCAGACTGGTGGCAATACAAATATGAAGTTATTGATGCAATTCCATATAATGGCACATTAATGGCCAATAACAATGTTCTAGTCTCATTTAACTCTGACGATGATGAACTAGCTCGTCGTATGAACACCGAGGCCATGAAGGCTGTTAAATACGGTGGCTTACCAGAGGAAGAAGCTCTGCATTTTGTAACTATCAATCCCGCTAAACAACTAAAAATTGATAAATGGGTTGGATCCTTGGAAGAAGGTAAAGATGCTGATTTTGTAATTTGGGATGGACCTCCTCTATCTATCTATTCCAAGGTTCTAGAAACCTGGATCGATGGCACTCGCTACTGGTCCGTTGATGAGAATAACAAGCTTGAGGAGAGAGATAAACAAGAAAGAGAAAAATTGATACAAAAAATTCTTCAGTCAGGCAAATCCTCATTTGGAAAAGAGATGAAACCGAATAGTTTGACCCCAAACCACAAAAGCTGTTGCCTAATAAGTGACGATGAATTAAAAAAGGATGATTCATCTAACTGATCATGCAATTTTTACCTTTATTATTCATCCTATCCTCCCTTGTTGGGAATAATCAAATACCAGGCACTGAGCAAAAGCGACCGATTCTACTGCGTGGAGGGATATTGCATACAGTCTCCGGTGATATACTCGAAGGATTTGACATGCTTTTTGCTGAAGGCAGAATTATCACTATTGATGAGCAGATTCAAGCGTCACCAGAAACAGATATATTAGAAATTTATGGAAAGCACGTAGTACCAGGATATATAGCTGGATACACAAGAATTGGGCTCACGGAAATATCTGCTGTTAAACAAACTAATGACCACTCTGAGGTTGGAGAAATCAACCCTAACGTGCGCGCTAATGTTGCATACAATCCAGACTCTGATTTAATACCAGTGACCAGATCAAATGGTATACTGGTTGTCAACTCTACACCTGCATCTGGAAGAATATCGGGCCAGTCCTCAGTCATGGCATTAGATGGTTGGACATGGGAAGATGCAACAATTAAACACCCCTCTGGATTAAATATCAACTGGCCAAATATGTATGTTGACTACAGCAAAAAAACAAAGAAGAATGATAAAGCTCAAATAGATTTATACAATGAGAAGATAAGAGAGCTTAATCAATTGGTTCGAAATGTTAGGGCATATCACCAAAGGCGCAACGCTAGAGAAAGGAAAGCAGAGCAGAAACAGCAAACGGATCTGAGGTTAGAATCTATGATTCCATTCGTAATAGAAAAAGAGCCCATACACATAAAGGCGAATGACATACGCCAGATTGAGGCCGCAGTAAATTGGGCAAGCGAACATGATTTGAATATCGTTATAGTTGGTGGTAGGGATGCCTGGATAAACCCTGAACTACTGGTTAAGTACAATATCCCTGTAATACTTTTAGGGGTGCAAGTGACCCCCAGACGCAGGTTTGAGCCCATACACCTTTCCTACAAAATACCCCATTTATTACAAAAATCTGGCGTGCATTTCTGTATTTCACTAGATCCAGGATATCCAATGGACGGACATGTTAGAACCCTTCCAGACGAAGCAATGAGAGCTGTAACTTGGGGCCTATCAAAGAGCCAGGCGTTGAGGTCAATTACACTGTCAGCCGCTGAAATACTAGGGGTTGATAATCGACTTGGTTCGCTTGAACCGGGAAAAGACGCAACCTTTTTTATAGCTGATGAGGAACCACTCACTCAAACAACAAATCCAATAAAAGCATTCATCCAAGGTCGTGAAATAGATCTCTCAGACCGTCAAAAAATTCTATGGGAAAAGTATAAAGAAAAATACCGTCGCCTTGGGAGAATAGTAGAGTAATAGTTCTTATTTATTAAACTATTTTTGAAGACTAGTGTGGATTTAAAAACAAGAGCTTAAGTGATTGAAACCTAACCAGGGAATGATAATATATAGTATGCTATCTCTGACTAAATAGAAAGTGAAAAATACCAGAACCACTTTCCAACCTTTTTGTTTCATTAATAGCCTTATACCGCCATTTTTATATATTTCTGCCCAAGACTTTATCCATTGTGGTCGATAATTGATTAGCATCAGATTATGTCGAAACTATACTGTTATTTTTTAGTTTGATTTTATTCTAGTTTTGAAGGTTAGGATCTGTGATAAGCTCATTCAATAAACTCTCAACCTCCTTGTCAGTTACGGGCTTTTTCTTATCACCCATAAAAACAAGACCCATAAATAACCCTCCCAACGCCTTAAACATAAGTTGGGGCTTCACTTTTGGAAATTCACCCTTTTCAACACCATCCTCTAATAATTCTTGGAGAACAGTGTATAAACGTAACTGATAATCTTTCCACGGCTGCTCGTCGAGCTTGATCGCTTTTGGGACATTAAATAAAAACTCAAAAAGTCCAGGGCGTGACTGAGCATTCTCGGCTATCTTTATTAACACATTCACAAAAGTTTTTCTTGGTGAATCCTGTTCAGCAATTATGGGCTCTAAAGAGTGCCATATATTCTCCCATCCCTCTTTAAGAATTGCTGAAAACACATCCTCTTTCGATTTAAAATAATAATACAGCGTAGCCTTTCCAAACCCAGATTCATTTGCAATCTCATCCATGGTTGCGCCTTCCAAGCCTCTGGCTTTGAAAACTGTAAGCGCTCCAGTGAGAATGCGCTCTTGCCGCATTTTCCTCTCCTCTAATTGTCTTTTTGAAATGGTCATAATTAGATATAGTTTGTCTATTTTTTCATATAACTTGAGATATGGTTATGATTATAAAGGTAATTTTTGATTAAGTCGTTGGAATTTAATTACATTGTGTCGCTATTATTTAACAAAATATTTAACGTTATAACATACAAAAGGATATTTCTGTGGATAAAGATAAAGTCTTAAAATCGCTCAACCAAATACTAGAACTTGAACTAGCTGGGGTTGTAAAGTACACACATTACGCTTTCATGGTTCAGGGACCATATCGCATTTCAATTGTACAATGGTTAAGAGAGCAAGCTCAAGAATCTCTTACCCATGCAGAACTTGTTGGTGAACACATAACAAGTCTCGGGGAACATCCCACTTTAAAAATTGGTGATTTACTTGAAACGCACAAACACTCTACAGAGGATATTTTAAATGAATGTTTAGAGCATGAGAGTGGGGCTGTTAAAAGCTACTATGAGCTATTAAAGAGCGTGGAAGGAAAATCTATAATGTTAGAAGAATTTGCTCGCTCGCAGATTGCGGAAGAAGAAATGCATGAGTCTGAACTACGAAAAATGCTAAGAGATAATTTTTAGTCTTCTACCCTAGCCAAACTATCATAAATTGAAATAGCTGAATTGTTATCAAACTGGCGGTAATACCCATAACTCTTAAACATAGCTTCGAGCTGTATCGATAATCCAGACTGGTAGTAGTCAACTAGCGCATCTAGCCTCCTAACAAGTAGGCTGTCATTGTTTACATTTTCTATTCTTTTCAGTGCTGCATGTACAGGGGTTAGCTCAGGATTATCTTCGTTCATTATTGATGTGCTAAAATTGCTAAAAGCCTCTTGACGGTTGCCCTCATATTCTCCCATCATGATATGAAGATAATCATGATTGTCGCCTAGTATTTTAAATGCACTAAGTTTTTGTTGAAAAATTTCCCTTTCAGTCAATGGATGACTTGAGTCACACGAGATTATGCAAAGAGCCAAAATGGAAACGGACACTCGGATCATTCTAATTTTTCATACTGGGCTTGTAACCAAATTTATTTATTAGTGCAGTCTCGACTCCATTGACAAGCTTAAGAAAATCTTCTAAGGCTATTTTTACTTTTAGACTATCTTTCACCATCTGCATTTCTACAAACTCCGTTTTCGCATCTATCCCTCTTTGGAGTCTAGTTAGATAACGGTTAAACAATTTAAACTGACATGGGTTCATATTCATTTTCACATTACAAAACTCAATCATAATTTTCCGATCTGATTCAAGGAAGGAAATTGAAATAGGCTCAACATTGTACAACTGTAACATAATTATCCTTTTTTAGATAGCGTAAGTTAATGCTATTGAGACTAATTCTCAATACTAAATAGCATTTTTATGCACGTAGTAAGTCAAGTTTATTCGTTTAACTTTTTAAGCAAGTATGGTGCAAAGTATGTAAAGATTGCGTCTGCGCCAGCTCTTTTGAAGCAGAGCATCGACTCGAATATAGAGTCTTCTTCGTTTAGGATACCACTCTTTATAGCAGACCGCAGCATTGAGTATTCTCCTGAAACCTGATACACAAGGGTAGGAATTTTAAATTCGCTTTTTGCCCTGTTTACAATATCTAGGTATGGTAAACCAGGCTTAACCATTATCATATCGGCCCCCTCAGCAATATCTATAGCAATCTCATGCATAGCTTCATTTGAGTTTGCAAAATCTAATTGGTACGATTTTTTATTTTTAGGTTCAATGAGTTTTCCTGAGCCGATAGCATTGCGAAATGGTCCGTAAAATGATGAAGCATATTTTGCTGCGTAAGACATTATCATTGTATCTTTAAAACCATTATCTTCTAATGAACTTCTCATTGACGCTACTCTACCATCCATCATGTCTGATGGCGCCAATATATCGCAACCAGCGTCTGCATATACCAAGGCCTGTGCGTTCAATTTCTGCAATGTTAAATCATTGTCAACCTCACCTTTGAGAATAATGCCATCATGGCCATGGATCGTGAAAGGATCAAGTGCAATATCACATATTACACCGAGTTGAGGGTATTCATTTTTAATTGCTTTTATCGCCCTGCAAACTAAATTACCTGGATCGCATGCTAGTGACCCGTCTTGGTCTTTGAGGTCATGTTCAATATATGGAAAAAGTGCAATTGAGTTTAAGCCTAAGTTGATAAGGTCCTCTAGTGTATCCAACAAAACGTCTATGGAGTAACGATGTACATTTGGCATCGCATCTATATTCTCCAAATTATTAGTTCCCTCAACCAAAAATACCGGCCAGATAATATCATCTACAGTCAAAACATGTTCAGAAATCATTTTTCTTGAAAACTCTTTCATTCTAGACCTTCGCAATCTTGTTGATGGAAATTTTCTTCTTGTATAAGTCATTTTAGCCTCAGGGTAGTTCTGGTTTTATAATAACAAGAATGAGAATGAAAAACATTATTAAAAAAGGCACCTCATTAATTACTCGGTAATATTTGGATGTCTTAACATTTGAATCTCGAGCAAAACTTTTGAGATGCCTGGATAGGTTTAAATGATATAAAGTCAAAAATATAACAAAAACGAACTTGAGGACCAGCCAAGAGTATATCCCTAGAGCATGTGCTAGATATATACCAGTAATCCACACTAAAATAGCTGATGGGTGCATAATATAATAATAGAGCCTTTTTTCCATTGTTTTAAAAACTATTGATGCATCACTCGATGTTTTCTGCATTGAATGGTACACAAATATTCTAGGCAGATATAAAAGACCAGCCATCCAAGCAACCACAAATGCAACATGAAAAACTTTTACCCAGAGATAAATATTTCCCACAATCTACTTCCATTTCGCAAGAGGTGGTAGTGACATCAGTATAGCCTCAGTATTGCCTCCCGTTTCTAAACCAAACTTGGTGCCCCTATCGTACAATAGGTTGAATTCTACATATCTACCTCTTTTTATAAGCTGTCGTTCTTTATCGGATTCGGTCCAACTCATTTTTTTATGTGAGGATATAATTTTATTTACATAATTTTCAAAAAATATACCAACATCTTTCACATAAAGAAAATCAGCATCTTGATTATCGGAGTTTAAATAATCAAAAAATATGCCTCCAATGCCTCTAGGTTCCTTCCTATGTTTTAGAAAAAAATAATCATCGCACCATTTTTTATACTTGGGGTAATAGTCCAGGTTATGTTTATCACACATTGATCTTAAAGATTTATGGAATTCTTTTTTTTCAGTGTCAAACTCTAAACAAGGAGTTATATCCATTCCTCCCCCAAACCATGATTGTGTGGTTGATAAAAATCGGGTGTTAAAATGCATTGAAGGTATATTAGGATTTTTCGGATGAAGAACCACACTGATGCCTGTTGCCCAGTAGGAGGGGTCTTTCTCTGCACCTGGAATTCTTTTTTGCATTGTTTCAGAGAATTCACCAGATACTGTTGAAATATTGACTCCACCTTTCTCTATGATACTGCCTTCTAACACACTCATTAGGCCTCCACCTTCACCAGAGTGGTCCCATTTTTTTTCGTAAAAGGATCCGGTATCATGGTTTTCAATCATATCAATCAATTTACCTCTTAGCTCTCTAAACCAGGCTTGTGCTCTTTTTTTCATAATAACCATCCATCTAAGTTATCATCCAGTATATTTTTAATTAATTTAATATGTTCCTCACTATTGTTTAGACAGGGGATATAAACAAGCTCGTCGCCGCCATTCTCCTCAAATAGCTCGGTGTATCCGATTTTGATCTCCTCTAGAGTTTCTAAACAATCTACACTAAAGCCTGGCGATATAATGTGTAGCCTCTTCACTCCTTCCTTTGCAAACTTTACTATTTCATCATCGATATATGGCTTGAGCCACTCCTCTCTTCCGAACCTTGATTGAAAAGCAAGACAATGCTGGTGGTCTTCCAACTGTAGTTTTTCTGTTACTAGCCTAGCTGTTTTATGACAAAAACAATAATATGGATCTCCATCTTTCAGATATCGAAAAGGCATGCCATGAAAGCTGAAAATAATTTTTTCTATTTCCTCTTTACCATCTACTGATGACTCAATGGTGTTGCACAAGGCCAGAATATAATCCTCTCTATCATGGTAGCCGTTGATGAAGCGGAGGTTTGGCACCCAAGGCCATCTTGAAAAAACACTTGATAGCTCATCAAGCGTGCTGGAATTTGTTGGTGATCCAGCTTGAGGATAGAGCGGTAGCACTAATATTTTTAGTATGTTATTTGTCTTGAACTTTTCGAGTGCGCTTTCAATTGATGGATTCCCATAGCGCATACCAAGTTCGATCATGATATTTTCATCTTCAAACATACTATTCAAACCATGAACTATATCATTCATGTTTTTTAGCAATGGTGAACCATGATCGGTCCATATTGATTTGTATAATTTTGCTGACCTTTTAGGTCTGATGTTTAGTATGATGCCGTATAATATTATCTTCCAAAGTATTGGGTTATAATCGACTACCCTCCTATCGGATAAGAATTGTTTTAAATACCTCCTTAGACTTTTTTTGTCTGGATTGTCTGGGGTACCCAAATTGGTGATAAGAATACCAATTTTTTTCGAATAATTTTGATCAAATTCTTTCATAATCAGCCATTGCTCGATAATTCTTCTCTAATATTTGTTACAAAGTGCCTCACGTTTTTTTCAGGTGTTTTTGGTAAAACACCATGATTAAGACTACATATCCAACCAGATCTTTGCTTAACGCTTAGTTTTTTAATTTTATTTACAAATAATTTAAAGTCGTCAATATAATGTTTATGTGGTTTTAAAATTGACTGGGGTGAGAAATTGCCCTGTACGAAAAAGTTTCCCCTTGATCTTAAAAATTCACTTAGACCATTCTCAATTGAATATACTACACCTGCAAGTTGGAGGTCACTTATCTTTGAAACCTCTTGAGTGTAGAAGCAGCGATGTTTTGAAAAGTAGGCTAACTTTTTTTCAAAGGTGAAAAACAGTTCATTTTTCAGCGCCTCTAAATATGTATTAAGATAATATTTTTCATTGAGCTGTTTGCTGTTGGTATCAAATATGTATACAATCTCAGCTCCTGAGTTTAGTTGCAACTCTATATTTTTTCTTATAATCGGTATTATCTTTTCATACAGAATTTGTTCAATAAAAACTTTATCATTTGAAAAATGAAAGCTGTCTCTCTGTTTAATGTCCATGCCATAGGACAGGATAGTCCATGGCCCACCAACAAAACCAACGAGGCTTTTATCTTTGTGAAGATAATTTCTTGTCAATCGTAGGGCATCAACTTGGAAAGATAAAAAGTCTATTATTTGTTGATTACTAATGTGTTTTTTTTCGTCTCCCCGCACCAAAAAATTACCAAAGGTTGGACCAGGCTTATAACTAAGATCGAGACCGAATAGCTCAAGCGGGAAGAGAATATCACTAAATAGAATAGCAACATCATAATCAAAATCTAACATTGGCCCACATGCTACTTCTGCTGATAATTCTGGATTTTTGCATAATTCCTCAAAGGTGTGCTTTTTCCTTAGGTTTTGATAATGGGAGTGATATCTCCCAGCCTGTCTCATAAACCATATGGGTGGCACATCTTGAGGAATTCCCATTACTGCGTTTTTAAATTTTGCGTTCATCTGAAACCTTATCTATTTTTATAATCTTCTAACCAATGTTCATAAGAAAAATAACATCTTATATGCTTTGATTTTGGTATGTTTTTCTTTAAATAATCGTAAGTCCTTCCTGGACCGCAACTATGATTCCCGTTTAATATTTCCGGAAAATATTCTAACGCTTTTTTAAAGTGCAAGGGACTCATCCAAAAAAATTCAGACCTGCTATCTAGCTTTAAATTTTTGATTATATTTTTCCGAAGATGAAGTTCATATTTTGGTATTATCCTATACCTATCCGAAGTTGAATCTTTGTGTGTTATTTTATACTTCTTTAATTTATTTGATAAAAGAAATCCAATTTCTGCATCATACTTTTCACCCATATTATCTAGCGATCCATTGATCCAGTATCCTTTACTAACAGCATATTTCCATGCTTTTACTCCGCTAGTCCACAATATATTTGTAATATCTATAACTTCAAGGTCGTCAAAAGTATTTTTCCTGCTGAATAATAAAAAACTGTTTTTCAAATCTTTTAGATCATGTTCAACATAGGGTTTTCTTCTAAATATACTCTTATCATTTTCATTGGGATAAATCATGTCATCAGAAATATATTTAGTTTCTACTGTTCCAGTATGATGAATTGGGCCTAGGTTTCTTAAGGATTTACCTTCCTCTGTTTGTCCAATCAGCGAGCACATTTTTATGTCCCTTACAGTCCAAAGAGAAATGCCAATTTTTTGATGACACCCTCCTCCATATTTTGCTAGTATGCTTTTTTCCTTTTGGACATCCGAAAATGTAACCTTACAATTAATTGCCTTAACTAAGTTTTTTAGTTCTAAATTTTCTTTTTTTGCTTCAATAGCGATTGCTCCTTGCCCCGGCGCCGTAGGGAAAACAGATAGTGGTAATATAATCCACTTACAATCATTCAAAATTTCTTTGATAAAATTTTTTGCGTCACTTGTTCCGAACTGAAGTAAACGATCAAGGGCAACCTTGGCAACTACAAAAATATCAGCATCTGTTGTTACAAACTTATTGAGCCTAGTTTCAATGTTACCCCTTATTTCAATAAAGTTTAATCTACCAAATTTTATTGGTACTAGGTCCGGTAATAAGTTATTAAGGTTGTACATTCGTCTAGGAGACGATGTCAGAATTGTCAATTCTTTTTTAAAATCAACTTCAGTAAGCTCTTTTTTTATAATAATCATATCTCTTACATCACCCCTTTTTAAGGTACCTATTATTTCGGTATCTGGGGATGGATCTATGGGTAGATCTTTCCATGAGTGGACTGCGAGGTCAAACTCACCGTCAATAACCCGCTTGCTGATGTCTTTAGTAAAAAGTCCAACATCTTGTGATTCTGTTATTTTTATCGCTAGGTCACGGTCTGCAGAAGCTTTGATGGTAGCATATTGTACTGATACACTGGGATGTCTCAGTGTGATAGCTTTGCCAACCTCCTGGGCTTGCACTTTTGCAAGAATGCTAGATCTTGATACGATTTTAATTTTTCTTAAATTTTTCAATAGTTTATTTGTCCAAGCTATCTACTTATTCGTAATTTCGACCGGCGAGTCTAACAAATATTTTGTTATTTCTAAAACATAAAGAACAATAGATGGACTACAAAAAATATATAGGAAAGCAAACAGATGATCACAGAGCGCAGGGCTTTGAAAGAACTTTTACGCCAGTTTATCGCTATAAGGATACTTTTCCCTTCACAAAGATTGACTTTAATGGGGTCAATGAAACTGCTGAGAAGGTACACCATAGCACTAATACNACTATCTGGTGCTCTAATGATTATTTAAATATGAGTCATAACCCTGATGTCATCTCTAGAATGATTGAGGTTATCAAGACCGTCGGAACGGGGTCAGGCGGTACGAGAAACATATCTGGCTCAACCCCGTACCATAATAAACTTGAAAAGGATATTGCAGAGTTTCATGGTAGAGAAAAGGCCCTAATTTTCTCTTCTGCATACATTGCTAATCAGGCCACTCTCTCTACATTGTGTAAACGATTAGACAATGTGATAGTATTTTCGGATCAGCTAAATCACGCTTCTCTAATAGAAGGCATAAAAAACTCAAAGGTGGATTGCTCAATATTTAAACACAATGATGTAGATCACCTGGAAAGTTTGCTTAGAGAATGCGATATCAATAGACCAAAGATAATCGTTTTCGAATCATTATACTCCATGGATGGTACAAAGACAAATGTCCGTGATTACGTAGAACTTGCAAAAAAGTATAATGCACTAACATACTTAGATGAGGTGCATGCTATCGGTTTATATGGCGAAAATGGTAGAGGTGTTGCAAATGAGTGTGGTATTTCAAAAGAGGTGGATATAATCAATGGGACACTTGCGAAAGGCTTTGGACAAATTGGCGGATATATTACCGGTGACGAATATCTAATCAATTTCATAAAGTCATTTGCTCCAGGTTTCATATTTACAACATCCATGATGCCAGCAATTGCTGCAGCATCCTCAAAAAGCATAGAAATTGTAAAAACGCTTGATGAGGATAGAAAAGAAATTTTTTTGAAAGCAGAATATATTAAGCGTCACTTATCGGCAAATGGTATACCATTTATCGATAGTCAGAGTCACATTATACCAGTTTTATGCTTTGACGAGGAAAGAGTAAAACAGTATTCCAGAAGACTTTTAGATGATTTCAATATTTACATACAGCCAATTTTTTATCCGACCGTTCCGAAAGGCAGTGCTCGTTTACGAATAACCGTAACTCCAAAACATTCAATAAAAGACATTGATATCCTCGTTGAGGCATTGAAGGTAACGATCAAGAAAAATCAAGAAAAAAGCAGAGAATCAGTGCTTCAGCCCTCTATGAATTTCTGAGATTTTGTTTATGAGCATTTTAGCCTGAATAAAAATATCATGCGTATGTAGATATTCAAATTTAGCATTTCTCCCCAGAACATAAAGATTTCTAAATCGTTCAACAAAATTCAGCATTTTTTCCTTCTCTTTTTTTAGATTAACATCCAAAACTGGATACGCATTTTTCATTGTATGCGTCTTGGAAGTAATTATTTGCTCCTCTCTGATTAAATTCATACTAATCAAGCTGTTAGTAACTGATTTGACATATTCGATTTTATTTTTTTTTGACAACTCCTCATCATTATCGCATGGAGATTCAATGACAATACATGTCTGTTCATGAGGAGCCATTTCTGCACTACGATTTTTAGGTTCATAGATTCGAGTAAAATTATATTTTTTTTCGGGAAAGTAGATTGAAGCATTTCTAGAAAAAAAGGGGATATTTAAGAAAAATATGCAGATCCTTAGGTGTCTGTATTTTATACTCTCCGCAATACTTAAAATTTCATCAGGTGGCATAGGATTCATGATTTTTATCATAGTGTCAATAGGTAGGGTGCTGATGACTGCATGAGGATCTAAAAAATTTTTATCTCCGCAGAACAACCCTGTTATTTTATTACCATCGTGAGTCATCTGTGAAACGGGTGAATTTAAAACTATTGATCCGCTACCGATATTATTGGAAATAGTCTCAAAAATAGAACCAAAACCATGCCTTGGGTAATAAAAGAATCCATCGATATTTTTATGTTTCTTAGCGCCGAATAGTTTATGCTTAATCAAGGATATGGGGTCAAGGTTTTTTAACCGACCACCAGATATAATTGAATCCAATTTGTCTGCTGGCTGGCCCCATAACTTCTCCGTGTAATTTATGAGAAACATGTCGGAAAGAGTTTTACCATAGGTTTCGTAGGCTAGCTCTTGAAAGTTTGTTACTTCATTTTTTCTAACAGCTAATCTGAGCATGTTTTCTGTTATAATTTTTACGATTTGATCGGTATTAAGGTTGTGCAACACGTTAGAAATATTCAGTGGGAAATCTATCATTTTACCATCTGTATATATTTGACTGGGCGCCTCAACCTTTAGAAGGTCGTTGCCCAATAAATCTTTAACAATGCTTGTTATGTCCTCTTGCCTATCATGAAACCGGTGAGCTCCTGTGTCATAGCTGAATTTCCCATCATGGATAGTTCTGCAATTACCTCCTATTTTATTGGTGCCTTCAAATATCCTGATCGGTATATCTGCATTACTTGCAAAATAACCAGCGGATAGCCCTGCGGGACCCGCACCCAGTATTTCTATAAACGGTTTTTTATTCATGCCTGTTTAACCTGTAGGTGTTCAGCTTTGACCACATCCTGTTTACGTATGGATTATGATAGTAGACACTATCACTAATTATGTTGTAGTTACTCAAAAAATTTTCTTTGAAATTTCCAATGAGAAATAGCTCGCTTTCTCCAAGTGCTATTATGGATTTTATGTCTTCATTGCTCTTTATATCTAGAAATTGATTTTTTATTCCATGCTGTTTTAAGTAATAATTTACAAGAGGAGTGCTTGCAATTGGATATTGAAAATCTGCAGTAAGGATTTCATTTTTGACCCTTGTAATTGCNTTATATTTTTTATGCTGGAGAACTAAATTGGATGTAATACTTATCAATGAAGTAAAAAACATAATTAAGATGGATGTACTCAGGATACTTTTTACGTTGATGAGATTTAACAAGCCACGGTGCAAAATAATAAAAGATGGTACTAGCAGAGGAAGAACATGTCTGCTTTTATGTAATACGTTTTGGAAAAAGTAAATCCAAATTGCATAAACAACACCAAAAGAAATGAACAATAGAATAGTTTTTTTATCTATCCTAAGCCTTAATTCTTTTATTCCACACCACAATATGTATACCGTGGGTAAGGATAGTGCCATTGTCTGCCAAGACCTTTCCGCCCAGTAGCCTCCTAATCCATCAGCCCATATGGACCTCATTATCGCTGCTAATCTTTTCAACCAATTATTTTCAGTAAATATTGTACCACCAAAATCGGAAAAATGCCCCTCTGTTTGTTTTGAAGCTGCCATAATTAAATTTTCTAACCCAGTTATCGATATTAGTGGGATCATCCAAAGCGAGCAACCTAGCGTAAAAGCAGAGATAAGAAAAATCTTGTGTTCGCTTTTAAAGAATTTATAAAAAGCTGGCACGATTAGTATTGGTATGTAAGATAATCTGACCCCTGCGAGTAGACCAGTAAATAATAAACCTAAGGATATATCTTTAATATCGCTATTAGCAATTAAGTAGTAGAATGAAACAGTGGCTAGAGCCAGGCCAAATAGGTCAGGCATGTAGCGATTGCTCATTAACCATACCAGCGGATTAAAAAAAACTACCCCACATAACACTAAACCAGAGAACGTCTGAAGACTAATATCCAGAATCTTTGCAATAAAATAAATAATACAAAAGACAGCCACTCCGCCTACGATGGAAAATGAAATCGCAAGGCTGTTTGTAAAAGAATAGAAAATTTTTACCAGAAAACAATAAACAGGATAACCTGGAAAATGAGGCTGATATTTGACAACATCATAATCTAATATACCAAGAGCAAATCTTAAACTATCCGCGTCTTCAATATAATATATAGTACTTGCGATCCTTGTCAAGACACAAGTAGCAAAAAGTAAGGTTAATGCTTTACTCTTATTCATAACCATATTAGGTCGTTATATTAATAAAAAGGTTAATACCTTATAGTTTGTAACCTACTTTAGAATAAAGTAGACAATATGGTCTTAACGCTTTGTAGATCGTCAGCATAGGAAGAGTATCCATCATGACTTGGGTATTTTGGAGCTGTTCCCACAGCTGCTACAATTTGATCCAATTGTGTTGATGTTAGCCCACCAGATACCTCACCAACGTTATACTGTAAGCTGATAATGAAACCTCTCATCTCTGACCAGTATTTATTGTAATTTTCTGATTCAGAAGACATAGCACCACTAGTATCTGTCAAATCGCCCATTGCATTTAGGACAGAATGAACGTAGTGCACGACATTTGCAGCACAAAGTTGTTCAAAACGAGTTCTGATAGTGGCCATATGAGGAGCAAGATCATCAATTGTACCTTCATTATGAATGATTGCTCTTCCTGCAACAAATGCATTAAAGATATCGGCCTTAAACATTACTCCATTTCTATATGCAATGTTTTCAGTATCATTGTCTCTTTTTGTGGCATAGCTTGCCCATCCAAAGTTGTGTTCGGAGGTGAGGTCTATACAAGAGCCCACATCTCCTGGAGTTAGAAAGTCACGACGTGCGCCAAAGTATCCAAATGCCTCATCCCACTTATGCTCTGCGACTGTGTATGAACCGCCTTCACTTTTTGGATCTACATTATCTGGCATTGCATCGTCATAGTTTGCTAAATATGTAAAAGCCTGATCATAGGCTACTGCTCCATAAAGTGTCTTATTAATCATCTGTGAGTAGTTTAGACCGTCAGAGCTAGTAACAACTTGCTTGCCTCCATTTGGGTTTGCGGCATAATTGTCAGCGATAGCTTGCATCCATGCTTGTACAGCCGTCGTTGCGTCTATACTCCAACCTCTCAGGTTACCTTCAGCGGTCTTTCCGCTAAGATTTTTGCCCGTAGCGATGTTCACGTAAACGGCCTCACAAGCATCCGGCGATGCGACAAAAGAGGGCTGCATACTTGGACTATCATCGTGCGCAAAATATGAGTTGAGCAGGTTATAGGTTACATGGCTGTGATCTGGACCCGTTGTCACAAGATCGGTCAGGGTCTTAAGGTCAGAGTGTAACATATTTCTGACTACCTGGCCGGTATAGCTTACACTGCTACGACCCTCGATCAATCTGCTTGGGAAAACATACTCCCCAGCCGGATCGTAAGCTTGTACCTCTGCTGCAGCGTCATCATCCTCACATCCAGTAGAAAACATCAGTATGAATGAGAGCATATACAACAGCTTATTGTTCATTTTCATTTATTATTCTCCTTTTTATCTAATTATAATGAGTCTAATTCTCATTATGCATGTAAATTTTTTTTACAGCCTATATTCAATTCCAATATTAACTTGTCTTCTTGGTCCAGGAAGAATGCCCGAGCTTATACTAGGTTCTTTTTTTAATGGATTGGAATGCAATCTGGATCCGATATAAACTTTATCTAAAATGTTCTTACCTGAAAGAAATAGGTTAATTTTCTTATTAACCTCATAGTCTGCAGATACATTGTGAATCACATAGGGTTTTATTATACCCTGGATACCTTTGTTTTGTGGATCAACTATATTCTCAAAATCTGTGTATACCTTACCGACATACTTGCTATCAAACCGCAGTGCTCCTTTATCACTGAATGCAGTCTCTAGGCTCATAAGGAGTGTGTTTTTAGGTACGTATGGCAGCGTATTTCCAGCGATGTCTGTTTTTCCTAGACTTGCCGATAGCGAGCCTTCAATTACCTCAGAGTCCATAAGAGTGTAGACAACGTTTATATTTGGCAATAATCTTGAAAGGTTTGACAAATAAATAGATGCCCTTGACTCTAAACCCATTGTTCTCACTTTACCAAGATTTTTAAAAGAGGTTGCACGGGCTGCAGCGATTAAATTTTCAATATCAACGTGAAAACCTGAAAATTCAAAGTCAATTAGGGGAAATGTACCCTTTAATCCAACTTCTTTGTTCCAACTTTTCTCCGGCAAAACATCTAAACCTTTGTCGACATAATCTACCAGTATCATATCTATATTTATTGCACCACTAGATGGGGGCGTATATCCACGATGAACACCACCAAAAAGTTTCATTCCAAATAAATCGGCGGAAAGAGAAAGACCGGGTAATATTACAGATTCTGTTTGGTCTTGGTATGAAGATCCGTTAAGTCGGTCAATCCTTTCCTGCTCAAATATTTCAAAACGCAGTCCAGGTTGAACATTGAAAACTCCAACATTAAATGACTCCTGAATGTACCCTGACAATGCTCTGGACTCATAGTGCTGACTTTTTCCTAGTATAGTTACTGCTGGATTTCCAATGATATCAAAAGAATCTGGACCTATTTGTTCAAAGTATATTCCTTCCCTGTCTGTAGGGCTGTTTCCCTCTTTTCTGTCATCCTCAAAACGCTCCCAATACAAGCGAAAACCGATATTCATTTTTGCTGGCGCGTTGAACATTTTGTGGTCAATATCATAGGAGGATTCATAACCAGCAACATAAAATTTTCTAAGCACTCCAAAATTATTTATACCATTACCAACTCTAACAAGATCAATAGTTGGATCTGTCCAGCCTGACATACCACCCTCTCCGTCTTTAGTAACCTCATCATCCGCAGTATACTCATTGGAGGTGTTAAGAGAATTTGGACTTATAAACATATCATATTCGCGCCACCATCTTCGGTCAAAAACATTGAAAAATGTTGAAGTGCTTTTGGAAATTTTTGAGTTAATCTTTTCAGTTTGGATAACATCTAAGGCTCCTCTAAAAACCTTAAAGTTGTCATCCTCTTTTGGATTGAATTTTGGATCGTTTTCAAAGCTCCATTCTGTTAAACCAGTGTAAGTAGCATTTGAATTCTCATAATTAATATTAGATTTGACGTATATATTTTTAGATTCAGATTGTCGGTAATTCATTTTGAAAGTAGAATTAAACTGCTGGAATGCATTGTTGTCTCTAAAGCCATCTCCGTTTTTATAGAGTAATTGAAGCTCTCCTCGCGATTTTTCACCAAAAAGTTTTAGACCTCCGTACTCGCCAAAAATGCTTGAATAACCATTCTCTCCAGCGGTTATTTTTAAAAGACCTCCAGGGATATTTCGAGGTCTCTTTGTAAAGTAATTTATGACACCACCCATTGTTTGTGGTCCATAAAGAATCGCTCCGCTACCTTTAATTACTTCGACCTGATCAATTCTCTCAGCAGGGGGATTATAATACATGTTTGGATAGACATATAATGCTGGCTGAATTGGAACTCCATCCTCTAATATTAAAACCCTCGAACTTCGTCTTGGGTTGAGTCCCCTTATACCAACACTTATACGGGAGTTGCCCACACCATCATCTGCAAACCCACTCACGCCTGGTACATAGTCTAAAATTTCTTGGGTGCCAATTGGATTTAACTTTTTTAATACTTGATTGCCAATAATGGTGGCTGCTCCTGGTAAGTTTTGGTAAGCATTTCCCGTCTTACTTATTATTTCTAATTTTGCCATTAGTATTGGCCTTATAGATAGAGCAGCATTAATCGTATATGTCTTCTCCTCCTCTATACGAATGTCATCTCTAAAATCTTCATACCCTATAAAAGAAACAACAACTTTATAATTGCCTTTAGACGCATTATCAATCTTGTAGCGCCCTGCCGCATCGCAGGATGCGCCAAATTGATCCCCATTATCGTTCACAAACATTACATTTGCTCCAAGCAAAGGAGCCTTGTTGTCTTTTTGAAATACCTTGCCAGTAATTTGACTGCCCTTTAGTAAAGTAAAAAGCAGAGTCATTGCAAAGATTAGAGGAAGGTGATGGCGCATGGTCTATTGGGAGTTAAAAAATTTCCGGATTACTCTTTGAATCCTCTTCCTCTTCCCTAATGGATACATCGCAGTAACTGTCCCCAGGCGCACACTCACTAATTTGGGGACCTAAAACAGGATCGTCCTCACAACCAATCATCCCAATGACCAAGAGGGATAGCGTGATGTATCTGATTTTGTTTTGCATTTTGGTCGGTAAATAGGACAATGTCATTTTTAATTTAACCATGCGAACTCAAAATTTTTGGGGCTCCAGTCTTTATCTTGGGATTAGAGACTTTTGATTTTGGAACAATGAACAAAAGGTCTGGAGCCCCAGGAGTACATTCAATATTGTAAATGAGACTTAATCTCATTATCAATATTAACGAAGCACTCCCACTGATGTCAATAACAAATTAAAATATCTGTTGATCAATTTGTATATAATTCATAGAATACTAAACTGACCAGAGGGAATGACTATACTATGAATACGCACCAAAAAATCAAAATAAACACTGGTGGGCAGTGGATTACCTCTCTCTCTTTTGATAAAGAAATTTTTTGTAGAGAAAAATTCAGCGAAGAGCACAATGAAATTAAGAAAATGGTATTCCAATTCGCTGAGGACAATATTCTGCCAAAGATATATGACATAGACAAATTTGACGAGGCCCTTAGTAAGACACTAATGCGAGAAATTGGTAGCCTAGGACTTATTGGAGTCGATACACCAGAGCAATATGGAGGATCTAATTTAGACAAGGTTGCTGCGTGTATTGTCACTGAGGGCATCGGTTGGGGAGGGTCAGCATCATTTGGTTGCACCTTTGGTGTCCAGACTGGCATAGGTAGTCTGGGAATAGTTTTCTTTGGCACGACCGCCCAAAAAGAAAAATATCTTCCAAAACTTATGACTGGAGAGTCTATTGCAGCCTATGGACTCACAGAACCATCTGCAGGTTCTGATGCTCTATCAGCGAAGACAACAGCAGTACTGTCAGACGACGGTCAGCACTATATACTAAATGGGGAAAAACAATTTATCAGTAATGGTGGATGGGCAGACTTATATACAATTCTTGCCCAGGTTGACGGTGATAAATTTTCTGGGTTTATTGTAGAACGTGATACTGAGGGATTAATCCTAGGACATGAAGAACAAAAAATGGGAATGAAGGGTTCTTCAACAACATCAATAAAGTTTACAGATGCAAAGGTGCCCGCTGAAAATCTTCTATACGATGTTGGCAAAGGGGCAATTATTGCCTTTAATGCTTTGAACATAGGAAGATATAAGCTAGGAGCTGCAAGTGTAGGTGGATCAAAACAGGCAATAAAACAGACTCTAGAATATGCCAACGAGCGGAGACAGTTTGGACAACCGATCGCAAAATTTGATTCCATTATCGGTAAAATTGCAGATGTCACTGTTAAAACCTACACTGCAGACACCATGCTTTACAGGACAGTCGGGGTAATTCAAGATGCAATAGATGAATTGGATAAAGAAGACCCAGACTATTATATAAAAATGGGGCAGGCCATGGAAAAGTTTGCTATTGAGGCCTCAATGGCAAAAATTTTTGGTAGCGAGACCTCTTCAATGGTGGTTGATAATTGCCTCCAAATATTTGGAGGATACGGCTTCATAGAGGAATACCCCATGGCGATGGCATACCGTGATGATCGGATAAACCAGATTTGGGAAGGTACAAATGAGATTAACCGGGCTATTGTAACTGGATATATTATGAAAAAGGTATTGATGGAAGAGCTTTCTTTGAGAAGCCTAACTGATAAAATCGAAGACTTTACTCTCAATGAAACCCTTGAGGCGAACGACCCCTATGCAAGGGCAAAGCAAGCCATCAATGGTGCAAAGATGCTGAATGTACTAATTTTCGAGCAAGCCCTTTTTTCCTTTGGGCAAGATCTAAAGCATGAGCAGCAGCTCAGCGAATATCTGGCCAATATGTTTACACTAGTATACACCTCAGAATCTGTTTTGTCGAGAACTCAACAATTGAGCTCAAAAACAACTTATCTATCCATTGCAAATGATATTGCTTCTATTCATATCTCAGAGTCAATGCTTGAAATAATTAGAATGAGCATAAATTGTATAAATTATATTTTCCCTGAGACGGTTCCAGCTAATATTCTAAATCACGTTGAAAGCCTCAGAAAAATTTTAACATTAGACACGGATATTATTTTTAAAAAACAAATAGTCGGCAAATTTATGTTGAACGAGAAAAATTATCCGTTTTAATATCGGGACATGGTACTCATAATGTCATGGAATTATCGCTTTTTATCTAATTTTGAACGCCGGAGTTGACATGCACAAATCAGTTATTATTGACGCTGTTAGATCACCCATTGGAGTTAAAAATGGAAATATGGTTGGCATTCGCCCTGACGATTTAAGCTCTCAAATTATAAAAGGGCTGTTAGAGAGACAGCAAAATATTGATCCAAAGGTCATTGAAGATCTTGTACTTGGCTGCGCGTTTCCAGAAGGACCACAGGGTATGCTCATGGCGAAAGGCGTCTCAATACTTTCAGGTATTCCAGAGACATCTGGTGGTGCTGTTGTAAATCGTTTTTGTGGTTCATCAATGGATGCAGTACATCAAATAAGTGCAAGAATCGAAACCGGTGACATTCAAGTGGGGATTGCAGTGGGAGTTGAAGACATGTTTTCTGTACCGATGGGCGGATTCAACCCTGATTTTCACCCAGAATTAGCTGAGCAAGATTATTATATAGGAATGGGTGAGACTGCAGAAATTCTAGCAAGTGAGGGCAACATTTCTAGGGATGATCAGGAACGTTTTTCCATTGAATCTCACACTAAAGCAATCAGCGCTTGGAATAATAATAAATTCGATAATGAGGTTGTAGGAATCGATATTTATGGTGAAAATTTTGTGTCAAAAGATGAGGGGCCACGTCAGCCTGACCTTGATAAAATGAAGAGTCTTGAACCAGCATTTCTTGAAAACGGAACCATAACAGCTGCGACCTCAAGTCCTGTATCAATAGGCGCTGCAGCGATTCTATTATCAAGCGAACAATTTGCAAAAGATAATGGAATTAGTTTCAGAGCGAAAATAAATGGCCGATCAATAGCTGGTGTAGATTGGAGAAAAATGGGGACAGGGCCTATTCCTGCCACAAAAAGTGTTCTAGGAAAAGCACATATGGAAATGAGCGATATTGATGTGATCGAGTTAAACGAGGCTTTTGCAGCACAGGCACTTTTTGTCATTAACAGCTCCAAGTGGGATATGTCAAAGATCAATATCAACGGTGGAGCCATAGCACTCGGTCATCCGCTCGGTTGCTCTGGTGCAAGAATAATTACAACCCTTATAAATGTTATGGAACAGCAAAAAGCCGCAACGGGTCTGGCCACAATGTGTATTGGCTCGGGGCAGGGAATCGCAACAATTATTGAGAGAGCTTAGATTATGCATGAAAAGATAGAGAAAGTTGCTGTACTAGGCTCTGGAATTATGGGGGCACAAATTGCAGGGCATTTAGCAAACGCGGGCATAGAGTCTTATCTTTTTGATATCGATCAGGAACTGGCAGATAAAGGCAGAAAAAGCTTATTATCGATTAAGCCTAAACCTCTATACAATCCAAAATATTTAGATCTTGTAACCCCCTGTAACTACGATGAACATCTAGAAAAAATAAAAGATGTGGACTGGGTTATTGAGGCTGTTGTAGAGCAATTAAATATCAAGCTGGGAATCTATAAAAAACTGACTCCCTTTCTAAAGCCCTCTGCAATCTTAACCTCTAACACATCTGGAATACCTCTGGAAAATCTGACCGAGAAAATGTCAAATACCTTACGAGGGCGCTTCATGATTACCCACTTTTTTAATCCACCGAGATATATGCAGCTGCTAGAACTGGTCAGAGGAAAAGAAACTTCTGATCAAACCTACAAAACAATAGCAGATTTTGGTGAGTCAGTATTAGGTAAGGGTATAGTGCATGCAAAGGATACACCAAATTTTGTTGGTAATCGAATAGGTATTTATGGAATGATGACAGCTATCTCCTTATCAAAAGCATATAATATGACAGTTGAAGAGGTAGATAAGCTAACCGGTACAATATCTGGTAGACCTAAAAGTGCAACATTTAGGACGGCTGATATTGTCGGTCTTGATACACTGAAAAGTGTATCACTCACAACATATAATAAAGCCTTAGGTGACGAGGAGCGTGATAATTTTAAGATACCCCCCATTCTTGATAAGCTAATTGAATCCAACAGAATTGGGCAGAAGACAAAGGCTGGATTTTACCAAAAAAATGAAGATCAAACTATTCACTCAGTTGATCTCAACACTGGTGAGTACAGCCCAGTGAAAAAAGTTAGATTTGATTGTCTTCGAGTTGCTAAAGACAGTCAAAAATTGGAAAGAAAAATACTTGCTTTGTGTAATGGTGATGACAGGGGAAGTAAATATTTTTGGGAGGTCACATCTAGGACCTTGATTTATACCGCAAACCGTATACCCGAAATATCAGATGATATCATAAATGTCGATAACGCTATGAAGTGGGGTTTTGGTTGGGACGCAGGTCCATTTGAGTTTTGGGATATGCTTGGCGTTGAAACAAGTATAAGTCGTATGGTTGTTGAGGGTAAAAAAGTTCCTGAATGGGTAACAAAGATGATTGGCATGGGTAGAAAATCATTTTATGAAATACATGATGGCCAAAAAAACTATTGGTGTGCCGTTGATAATAAACCTAAGATGATTTATAAAAATCCAAAAATATTCAATTTATCCGTTCACAAAAGCTCGGGTCATGTGGTAAAAACAGATCTGAGTGCAAGTGTAAATGATTTAGGTGATGGTATACTAAACGTAGAATTTCATTCCATACTTCAGCCCCTACTAAACCCGATCGATAGTTCTTATATTGAAATGATTAATTATGCTATCGATCTTGTTGAAGAAAATGAGTACAAGGCTATTGTGTTGGGTCACCAAGGGAAAAATTTTTCCGCTGGTGCGAACTTGAATCTTTTTCTTGAACTGAGTAAAGATAAACATTGGGACCTCCTAGATTATGCTGTCAAAACATTTCAAGAAACAACTCAAAGAATACGATTTTGCAGTGCTCCTGTAGTGGCAGCGCCTTTTCAATTAACGCTCGGAGGAGGAACAGAATTGATTCAACCGTCTACGCATAGAGTAGCCTCAGCAGAGACATACATAGGGTTTGTCGAGGTTGGCGTTGGTCTAATTCCGGGTGGTGGTGGTACACTTAGAATGATATTAAATGCCATGGAGGAAAGTAACGGAAGAATAGGCGCTTTTCAACAGATACAGAAAGCCTTTGAAACAATTGGATTTGCCAAAGTTGCAACGAGCGCGGACGAGGCTAAAAATCTAGGACTGCTAAAGAAGAATGACACTGTAGTATTAAATAAAGACTACTTAATTCAAATTGCAAAACAAAAAGCAATTGAACTTGTTGAGAATTTTAAGCCTCCATTATATAGGGAGGATATCAAACTGCCTGGAACAGGCGGCAGAACTGCACTAGCAATGGCGCTAAAAGGCTTTAAGTTGCAAGGAAAAATCTCTGATCATGATTCAAAAATAGGCGAGAAACTGGCTTATGTGCTTACAGGCGGTGACAAAGCAGGGCTCACGAAGATGGTAGATGAACAATATATACTAGACATAGAGAGAGAAGCGTTTGTATCCTTGGCAGGCGAGCGTCTTACACAAGACAGAATAAAGTATATGCTAAAAAGAGGGAAGCCACTCAGGAATTAATCACCGCTTTAAAGATGGCAACCTCTTCAAACTATTATCTCTGAATAACGACTCATCTACTTCCGTATCCACTTGTATATTTGAGAAAAGTATTTCGGTTTTATGTCCTGTGATAACATTTGTCACGTGCACTTTTTCCACAATAAAATAATCTCTAATCAAACTATATCTGTATTCTTTTTTTTTCTCAAGCTCACCATTCAGATTGTAGGAATGCTCCCTTAAAATTATGAATTTCGTTTTATCTATCCAGGATATATGCTTTTGATAGCTTGATATTAGTTTTGGCTTTGGGGTTGTTTCTATAACATAGCATTCAGTATTCTGGATTATATCACTTTGTAAAAGAGCGTAATCAAAATTGCTGAGATCTCTCATTGATAAGTCTTCATAGCTTAAATCTGAGCCCATGAAGGAATCGCCTTTTTTCTTAGCTGAAATACGACGAACTTTTTTAAAAGCAGGCAACCACATACGCATTTCGTCATTCTTGTCCTGATGATTGATCTTTAAGAACGATATACCTCTAATATCTCTAGGCTCTAGAAACCATATAATTTGTTTTTTATTTTTATCAACAGATTTTATTACCATAGCCTGGTTCCTGCTATTTCCTTTCGAATCAGTCAGGGTCATTCTAGCGTGGTTAGTTAGATCCTTTGGCATGTAACGATTGTGGACCATTTCTGCGATATCAAATCCTGACTGAGGTAATAATGTCACTGGGAAAACAGCTAATATCAATTTTAGCATATTAATCATCTTTAATAATATCAGAGATTTTCAATAATTCAATTGCTGAGGTCAATAAAATTAATGTCCCAAGTGAAGTTGATAACATGGAAAATACCATAAGCCCACCCACGTGTTGCACAGGTATAAATGAAGAGAAAAGTAATGCCCCAAAAGCCATATTTGAACCTGCATCTAGAATTATTGGATAGCCTACATCTTTGATTACGTCTTCACCTGTTTGGACCTTATCAGATGTGCAGGAAATTTTTTGAAACCTTGAGATGAAATGAATTGCAAAGTCAACACCAACACCAATGATAATTGCAGATAAGATTGCAGTAACATGATTTAGTTTTACGCCGAAATAGCCCATCAAACCAAAATTAAGAATAATTGCTGCGAACAATGGAAGCACCGCTAGAAGACCCCAAATCATTCGACCATAAAATAATGAGGTGATAACACCCACAAATATCATTGATGTAATAATACTCAAAAGCGATGAACGAATGACCATATCTACCATGTCTCTGATTATTACAATCATACCAGTTACTTTCACTTTTGTTTTCTCTGAAAAATGATTATTTATATAAGCAGTGATTGATTTAACATAGGAAAAAACCTCATTGGTGCTCATTGTGGATGAAAGAGATGTTATCAGGGCTGATCTATAACTATTATCAGCCAGCTTGGACAGCTCATCACTGCCTCCGGACATTGTATACATCGTCAGTAAATTATTTACCTTTTGTGACTGATCGGGAATTTTCTCATAATCCTCATCGTCATCCATGAATACTCGATGTATCTGCTTCAATACATCTACGATCGAGTAGGTTACATTTACATTCTCAGCTTGATTAATGAAATTTTGTAACGAGTCCATTTGATTTAAAATTGAGGGATCTCTGATGTCGCCATCAACCAAAATTCTGAGATCCATTGTTCCACTCATGTCAGAATCCATAAAGTTCATACTTTTTCTTATTTCTGTACCTTTCTCAAAAAAACTGGATACGTTAACATCTACATCAATTTTACTAAGCCCAAACGCTCCCAACAGTATAGTCAACGTGCCAATTGAAAAAATCTGCTTTGGGTATTTAAAAACTACCACAGCAATATTGTTGAGAAATTTTTCTAAATAACCCGGCTGGGATATTGCTTCTGAGTTTTGATCCCAGCGCAAGAGGACAATTATTGCTGGAAGCATAAAGCTACTTAATAGCCATGCCCACAATATGCCTACTGCCATACATAAGCCATAACCAATTAGAGGCTCGAGGGGAGCAGTTATCATTGTAAGAAATGCTAATATTGTAGTGATGCTGGTTAAAGATATTGGAAACAATAGAGACCGCATTGCTGATTCAATTGCCAAATCGACCTCTCCCAAATATCTGAGTTCGCGAAAAAATTTTGTGATCACATGAACGCCATCTGAGTTTGCAATAGTTAGTAGAATAATTGGCATAGAAGTATTGAGAAGAGCAAAAAGAAATTTGTTAGATCCCGTGATTTTATATGCCCATCCCATAAAGCCCAGCATAGCTGACAATGAAAAGAATATAGTAATGAAAATAAGAGATACTCCCTGCAAGCTTCTAAGATTCGTCAACAGAATAATAAGCATCATTATTAAACCGGATGTCACCAGAATACCAATATCTTCCCTAACTAAATTTGGTATTGATCCTGTAATATAAGCAGTACCACCGAAGTGAATATCGTAGCCAGTTAAAATAGAATCTGATAAGAAGACTACCTCATCCCTAAAAATATCTAAACTGGTACCAGCGGTCGGTGTAACAATATTGATAACATAATCTTCTCCCTTACTGATAAGTTGTTTTTTAAGATTTAGATTTCTATTCAAATAGACTTTGATATTTTCCAATTGCTGGCTTGATATGTCCTTGGTTGGTTGCAAGTCATCAATGTCAATAAAACCATCAACCTGATTTATCGCAGTAGCTGTACTTATGTTGGAAATTTTTTCTATATAAGGTGATTGACCCAATCTATCAGTTAACATCCAAAGATCTGACATTATTTTAGATTTATAGACTGAGCTGTCTTTATGGCCAAATGCAACAAAGATTATCTCTGTGCTGCCAAAATCATTCTGAATGTCATCCCAGCTTTTTTTTGATTCAATATTACTTGGCAGCATCTTCATCATATCATCATCAACAACAATAAATTGTATACCCATACTGATAAAAACAGTAAAAGCAATTGATATGACAATAGTTGGAATTGGCCTTTTAATTGATTGATGAATACACCAATCTTCTATAATGATCTTTATAGATTTGTAGCTCATTAATTTTGAAAATTCCTACGAAGAGTAGCTTAAGTGCATATTAAAGGAATCTTAGATCTCCAAGTTAGCAGATAAAATAATTGAGTACTGGCGTTTTAATTTCCCAAAATCAAAGCTACTATTTGGGCTGGCTCATTGAATGAGATTGACCCGTCGTTGTTTAGATCAGCTCCTGGAGTATAAGGATAATCCTGCCAGAAGATATCTATAGCAATTAACACATCAAAAACATCAATCGTACCGTTGTAATCAGCATCCCCAGGTATGTAAACTGGGAAGCCTCCACTGAGATAATTTAGATCATATTTTTGCGACCTAGCTATGAATGTCTGGCCCCCTGATTCTTGATGACTCCACACCAGTTGATTATCGTAAGTAACCTCAAATATGGTAGCATCATCGCAGTCAGTAATTAGGGTATTGCCATTTGGAAGTCGAAATGCGCCTCCCTGCATTGGAGTATGGAAATTTCCAGTATGTAACCAAACGGGCTCAGCAGGACCATAGGGCTCGATCTCGCTAATGGAATAGGTTCCATCAACATTGAGTGGTGGAACTATCTCAAAAACAGCAGATCTATTATTAATGTAATTATTATTAAATATAATAAGATTGCCCTCTCCGGGATACCCATCAGGCACCCAGTTTATGCCATGCTGGCTATCCAAAAGATGATCATCGCTTGATCCCCTGCCATAAGCCTGTGGATTACCCCACCTGTAAAGAAAATCTCCCCCTTTTCCAGAATTTCCGCCGGTGTGCCCTGCTGCTTCCTCCGAAGTAGTACTATGATCAATAATATATATCTCATCATGATAGCGCGATGATAAAGCTATTTGGTCTAGGTTCTCATTATAAGCAATAGCGTTAAAATGCTTCCAGTCACCGTTTGCCCCTCCTGGGCCACCATTCCCACCTGCGTTTCCATAATTGATATCCTGTAGTTCTGGATGATCTGCAATAATACCATAATTAGGCAAGTCAGGGTCAACGTCTTGAACTAGATGATCCCATATATGCCATTCCCAGACTACATTTGCCTCATTAGCACCAATGGGCTCAAGCTCTAATATGGCCTCAGACCATATGACATTGAGAGAGTTATCTATGCTTTGTCTTCCCACCGCATATGCCTCAGCTGCTGTCTTTTTTTCCCATACAATTACTAGGATATTGCCATTTGGAAGAGGCTCCACATCGTGATGATGTTGGTACGTTTGATTAGACAGTTGATAGTCCCATATTAGCTCTCCGTCCCAAGAATATTGTGATACACCACCGCCAACACCGCCTGAATTCATCGTGGGGTTGGGTACTTTATAGGGGTAAATGAGTGTACTATCTTTTAAAAGATATGGCATACTCGCGGCACCTCTAGGGTGCGACCAACTATTAATTACATTCATATCGTTATCAACCAGATAAGAGTGGAAGGAACCGTTTGCCCCTCCAGATTGTGTAGGTGAAAACAAGGTCATGCCATCAAATACCTCAGCCGACATCCAGGTAATAATGATAAATGAAGTAAAAATTAAATTTTTCAATAGAAAATAATTGTTCTGAATTAGAAATTAATTGCAGCTTAACTGTGATATACTCTGAAATTAGAAGATTTTAAATTTTAAACCTAGTGTGTAAGGCATAATCATTAGACGTTTACTTATATGATGGCAGTAAAGAGATTTTTTAGAATATACCTTATAATTGGTAAAACTTTTAATATATGGTTTTCTACCATTCCTGTTGCAATAGCGATTTTGTTGTTAAGAATAATTATTGCTATCGGAATGTTGGTAGATAAATTTTTATTTTGGTCGTTAAAGAGAACTTTGAAAAATCCCATAATTATTGTTGGCAACCCTAGGTCTGGAACTACCTTTTTACATCGCTTCCTAATCCATCAAAATGTTGGTGTAGGCTCTGAACTCTGGCAAATGCTGTACCCATCAATTACTATACAAAAATTGATTAAACCTCTTCTACCCTACCTAGAACGCATGAGCCCAGCAAAATACCACTCTACTGAAGCACATAAAACTAGTCTCGATTCTGTTGAGACCGATGATGTTTCATTACTATTTAGATATTTGGATGGTTTTTTCTTATACGGATTCTTTCTTACTTTTGATGAAGAAGATTTGTTTAAATGGGTGGACCCTAAAATGAGAGATACATCATCAAGAGACTTTCGATGGTTACAAGAAATGTGGTGCAGAAATACTATTTCAAACAAGAGTGATCGCTATATTGGTAAACTTTTTAGCTTAAGCTCAAATCTTCCAGCATTTCAAAAATTTTTTCCAGATTCTAAAATACTATACCTAATCAGAGATCCTTTGAGTGTAATACCCTCTGGATTAAGTCTCGTAACTGGCGTGCTTGACAAGCGCTTCAATTTTTGGTCCCTTAAAAAAGAAATCAGAGATCGGTTTATCTTAAGATTATATAAAGCACTGGTAGAGTTATTAAATCGATTTCATGATGACTGGGTTAAAGGAAAAATTGAAAAAGAAAAAGTAATGATTATCAAATATGATCTTATGATGAGTGATTTTGAATTAGTGATGAGGGAAATAATCACCTTTACCGAAACGGAAAATAACGACGATCTGACAGCGGCAATTAAAAAGATTGCGAAAAGTCAACAAAATTACAAGAGCAAGCATAACTATGATCTCAAAAAGTTTGGTCTTACTGAGGAAAGAGTAAAAAAGGATTGTGAAAATATTTATCTTACTTTTTTAACATGAAGATGAAGAAAATAATAACTTTTGTATTTTTACAATATTGCTTACGAGGACTTGATTTAGAGAATATTTCTTTCCAAGAAAAATGGAATATGCTTCAAAACAATCCTGTAAGAATAGAGTGGCTCTATCATGAAGGCTTTCCCATAATTCGCGCTTCGAAGGTTTGCGATCATAGCATGCATTCTTTAGCTGAATTGATTCTTGATTTAGAGAATTATCCAAATATTTTCAAAAGGGTAACTAGCTCAGAAATAATGAGCTCTAATGTTGTTCATATAACCCTTGATATGCCATTCCCCTTTGCCATTCGCGATTACATTGTTCGTTTCAATATAGAAAAGAATGATAGCAGCTGGACTTTTTCATATTCCTCAGTAAAGGAGGGAGTTTCAGATCCTAAACCAGGCTATGTTAGATTAAATGATGCTGCGGGCATTTGGAAATTAAAAAAAATATCACAGAGTAATACACTAGTTACATATACTTGGAACGGACAACTACTTGGAAATTTTCCTGAGTTTGGTTTGGAAAAAGCGTGGATCACCCAAGGGAATGAAGTTTTTTATTGGCTAACTTCAGCGCTTGCGAAAAGAGAAAATCTATGAAAAAATTAATACTTCTTGCCAGTCTCACTCATTTACAGTTAAAAGGTGAGTTATTGAGTCCTGAAGATGGCTCTGTTATCAACCACATTCATGTATTTTTTGAGTGGACACAAATACCGGAGGCAACTGCATATGATTTTCAATTGTCAAGCGATCCAAGCTATAATATAGTTAATGTGGAAATTACTGATAACAGCTTGGGCTTTGTGGAAGAAGAGCTAATTGAATGGGGCACAACATACTTCTGGCGCGTGCGTCCTATATTTGCTTTGGAAACAGGTACTTGGTCAGAATCCTATTCATTCACCACGACCGAGAGTATGTCTTCCTCAAGTGTAAATTTAATTCAGGATTGCTGCTACGGGAATGGCATTACAGTTTTTGGAGCATTTTTTAATTATTTTTCTGCTGCAATAGATAAGACTGGAAGGGAAATATGGAACTCAGGAAATACTGATTTTGTATACTACGGTACAAGTCAAAACGGTAATGTTTTTGGAGCCAATCTCATACTAGGATCTGATAACAACCTCCCTGGATCTGAAATTGATTTTGAGGGTAATGTTATTTGGCAGGAGCCAAATGATGAATTTCTTCATCACGATCTAATTCTGCTACCGAATGGTAATTATCTTGGCATTGTGGAAACAACCTCATTGGGCCCAATTCCAATAGGGTCTTGGACCTCATCCTTTCAAACCTTTGGATTTCAAGCTAATGGTATTACTGATGAATTTCCATGGGTTGGAGATAAAATTGTAGAGTGGGACAGAGATACCAAAGAGGTAGTATGGAGCTGGAATGTATTTGATTATTTTAGCATGGAAGATTACGATAGAATAGGAGGAACCTGGAATGAGGCACTACAAAGTCTTCGCTATGATTGGACACATATAAATGCTGTCATTTTTGATAATGAAGAGAGTTCTATCTATATGTCTGTTAGGCACCTATCAAGGATAACCAAGATTGCATATCCCTCTGGCGATGTTATATGGAATCTTGGACACGATATGCCATCAGGAGACGTACATTTAGGGACCGATATAGGATTTAGCTTTCAACATGGACTACAAAAATTAGAAAATGGAAATATTCTAACTCTGGATAATGGAAACTTGTCTCCAGAGTTTAGGGGGACATCCCAACCAATAACGAGAGCTATTGAAATACAAATTGATGGATTAGAGGCATCTACAATTTGGTCACACGAATTAGAACCCGATTTATTTGGCTTTGCATCTGGAAACGCTCAAAAATTACCAAATGGCAATGTTTTGATAACTACAGTTGGTGGTGGAGGTCGTTCAGTTGAGGTAAACACCAGTGGAGATATTGTCTGGGAGGGACTATATAACCTCAGCATTCCTGATGGTGCAGTTTACAGAGCACATAGAATACCGGGATTGTTCCCTGCTGCATTTACCTTTATTGTTAATGAACTTGTCGACAATAATGGACAGCCAGAGGTGCGCCTGCCAGTTGGAGATTCAGAGATTTCATTTCAGGTTGTAAATGAAGGCAAATATGATCTAGAGCTGGTTTGCACTATTAATGATGAGGCTGGCTGGTTTGGAAATCAGGAAATAGAAATTCAAATCTCACCGTTTGCTGAGAACGTTATAACTTTTTTGGGGTCCACCTTTGATTCTCCAAGCATAAATAACATCAGTCTAACAGCAACACCTTCCCACCATAACGATGCAGCGAAGACTGTTTCTTTTTATGGCGTGCTTGAAAGTTTAAATAGTGCATCAGAAACCCCACCATCAAGTTTTGAGCTTAATCAAGTGTATCCAAACCCATTTAATTCTCAAGTTAAAATTGATTTTTCGTTGCATCATTCACGGAATATGCGTATTGATATTTTGAATTTGACTGGACAGTTACTAGATACTATTCTGAACGACAGGCTTGGCACTGGTGAGCATAGTATAATATGGAAAGCAGCTGATATTGCGGCAGGTGTCTATTTTATAAGACTGTCTTCCATAGATATTTCCGAAATAAAAAAAGTTGTATTATTGAAGTAGAATGAAAAAAATAATTCTCACTTACTTAATATATTTTGCAACCAACTGGTTAATAGCCCAGTGCGAAGACTCGTTTACCAACTATGAAGAGCTACCGAATAATATAACGATATTGTCTGGTGGTAATTGTTTGTCGGATAACGATATTGATGTATTAGACAGAATTATAAACCTAAATGGTTTAAACTACAATTCCCCGCTTGAACTTGGAACTCAAACATGGCTAAATGGAAGACTTAGATTTTTTGTAGCTGGAAACTATGGTAACAGTGCTGGAATTAATGATACAATATATACACTACCCGATAACATCGGAGATCTAGATAATCTTGCCCTCCTTTATTTGGAGTGGCACCGCCTATCTGAGCTTCCAAGCTCATTTAGCCAGATGCAGAGTTTGATATCTGTATATCTTAATAATAATATATTGTCATCACTAGTAGATGACATAGGTAATCTTACGAACCTAAACCTATTAGATCTTGGATATAATGAGCTTGCAATTATACCTATCAGCCTATGCAACTTACAAAACATCTCATACTTATGGCTCTTCAACAATAAAATTGAAGAGCTGCCTGATTGTTTTTGTGAGATGAATCTCAATTGGAGTGGAGATGATGATTCTGGATATCCATATTTTGCTATAGGGGCAAACGAACTATGTAATGACATACCCGACTGTATATCTGAAAGCGATAATTTTGAATTGAGTCTTGACCAGTTCTATTATTCATTCCCCGTATACTCACCACAAATATGTACGAGCGTCAAAACTACTGATGAAGACTCACCCTTGCCCTACAAATACAGAGTCTCTGAGCCATACCCAAACCCTTTTAACCCATCTGTAAGTATTGATCTATTTATTCCTTACGAACGTAGGATGAAAATTGAGGTATTTAATAACGCTGGTAATATTGTTAACATTCTGTCAAATGATAAAGTACTTAAAAGTGGTGAACATACCCTATCTTGGCAGGGCAAGGGTTATCCATCTGGTATATATTTCATAAGAGTGTCAGACATGACGGACCAAATTATTAAAAAAGTAATGTTACTAAAGTGATGCTAAACAACCATACAGTTTATACCGCATATGATTATAAAAAAATATTATTAGCACTTTTATTATCGACATCATTTGCTGAAAAATCCATTTGGGATTATTCCGGATATATTAATTACACATACCTCGAAAGCTTTTCGAACGGTAAACTAATCAATATTCCTTATAGAATGGCATCAGTCAAAATTGAGAATCGTGAAAACAATATATACTTAAATACTAATATAGTTGTTGAATATCATCATCGAGATGATAGCTATTTTTTAAGCTCGAGTAACCCCCAGGATTTCATTATAGACCTCAGAGAGTTATTTTTGACGTATAATAAGAGTAATTATGAACTAAGACTAGGTAAACAAATTCACTCTTGGGGCAGTGTCGATGAGAATAGCCCTTTAGATATTGTAAGTGGTCTCGATTATTATTATTTGTTTTTTGGTGGCACTGAGAAGAAGCTTGCTTCGTTATCTATTGCGCTTGATTACTATATAAAAAATATAAAAATGCAGTTAGTATTTTCACCTCTACACTCAACCAATCGCATCCCATTAGGTAATGATGATTTCCCTATAAAACTTCCTGTGTATCCTAATCCAAAATCAATATACCCTCTGTCCGGCAAACCTTATGAAATTGGTTTGCAAAGCACCCTATCTACAGATTTCGGTGATATTTCAATATCATATTTCTCAGCCTATGATAGAATATTTAATTTATCCGGTGTGAATGTATACGGCCGTGGTGCTGATATATCATTTCCTTTTGTGGATATTGTCTATGGTTATAGAAAAACCAATGTCTTTGGCCTTGGGGGTGTATTTTTAAATGATTTTTTTACATTTCGATATGACATTGGATATTTCAAGACTCGAGATCAGAATAGTTCTATTGAAAGAACAAGTACGTTTAATCCAAGCTACTATGATTCTCTCCATTTTTCATATCCTCTAAAAGAAAAATCGTCCTACTTACAAGCTACCCTGCAGATTGATACTGATTTACCATTTGGTATTAATTTTAGTGCACAATATTTTTCTCATGATACTCTGGACTATTCTTCAGGCAGTCTGCCTGTTGATCAAGAAATAAATATTCCAAACCTAACTATAGACCCTGAAGATTTAACACCATCTAATTTTTTCAACCCCGGGTTTGGTGTTCCAATTGCCATTTTAACAAGCAAAGCGATTTTTTTCACATTAACAAAAAATACGATACAAAATCAATTTGACATTCAACTCACCTCAATGCTGGACATTGCTGAACACCACCAAATTAAAGGTATCGCTGGCTCACTATTTGAATTAAAGTTGACATATGCTCTTAAACAAAACATACAGTTAGTTTCGGCAATCACTGAAATTAATGGAAATAAAAATCATCCTGATGGTTTGAATTATCAGTTCAATTCAATGGAGAATTTTTCCCACCTTAGATTTGAGCTGAAATATTTTTTTTAAAAGAGCCTGATTTGAAAATTAGAATAGCAGGAACTGGATTGTACCTACCGCCGAAAATTCAAAAATCTGAAGAGCTGGCGAAAATGATTGATAAATCTGCAGAATGGATAAAGAAAAAATCTGGTGTGAAAGAGAGAAGAGTCTCTAATATAGATGTAGATAAGATGGGAGCAATTGCCGGTCGTTTAGCTCTAGAAGCTGGTAACTGTGAAGTACCTGACTTAATCATCAATGCCTCGGGAGTGCCAAAACAAACCTTACCTGACACCTCTATCTTCATGCAAAAGGAGATGGGCTTCAAAGGTATTCCATCATTCAGTATTCATTCCACCTGTCTTTCATTCATAACAGCTTTTCATAATGCAAGCTGCCTGTTAAACAGTGGTGTATATAAACATATATTAATAATATCATCAGATCGTGGAACTATTGGCAGAAATTTTAATGAGCCTGAAAGCGCATCATTGCTCGGTGATGGTGCTGCCGCAGTATTAGTTGAGAGATCTGAAGAGCATCAAAATAGTGAACTAATTCATCATTTGATGAAAACGTGGCCAGAGGGATGCAACCTAACAGAGGTTAGAGGTGGTGGGACAAATAAACATCCATTAGATCCGCAGACATCTCAAGATGACAACCTATTTTCAATGGATGGTCCCGCGGTATATAAAATTGCAAGAAAGCAGGTTTATAAAATTTTATTGGATACTCTGAAATCTTCTGGAGTCAAAAAAGGTGAAATAGATTGGGTTATTCCGCACCAAGCTTCAGGAAAAGCTGTTGATGCTTTTGCATCTGTTGGAGGGTTTGATAAAAAAAAGGTCGTTGATATTATTGGAAAATATGGAAACTGTGTTGCTGCTTCCGTGCCAATGGCTCTTTCTATTGCGATAGAAGATCAGCGTATACAAAGGGGTGACCTTGTTCTATTGATCGGTACCGGTGCAGGATTATCAACAGCTTGTGCTCTGATATGTTATTGATAATATTTATTTTAAATCAAATCTTTGTTAAATGAGATTTAGAAAAAATTTCTTCGTTTAATCCAATTCCAGGCTGGAACGATCGAATTTTCATCACCGTTTTTGAACCATTTGCTTTTCTCATTTCCATTCTAGTTGGAGTGGTATATTCATCTACAACAATAAACTCACTAAGAATAAGTGTTTTATCAAGGACTGACTCTTTTTTATAAAATTCTATTTTACATACCTGCCAAGTTGAATTATTTGTCCAAATCTTTCTAGAGTGGTAGATACTATTATTTTTAGGCCAGGCCATTACAACAGCGCATTGTTCACCATTAATAAAATCGGAACCTAGATAGGACAGACTATCCAACAAAGGATTTCTATTTTCTATATCTTCATAGATGAAGTCTGTATTTAGAAAGGATTTAGATTTTTCATTTGCCTTGATCTTTTTCGGAGTCTTTAACTTTGGAAGAAATACCCATTGATGCGTTTTACCACTACGCCCCACCCAGGTTAATAGTCCAGTACCTTTTACAATTTTAGGCTTTGTAAATCTCGCCATTGTTTTTGAACGGTATTTTCCAGATTCATATAATTTTTGATAGCGAGTAAATTCTCTAATCTTTACCTTCTCTTTTTTACCTTTTTTTCTGATTATTTCTATTTCAATGTCCATGATCGATGTCATAGGCTTTTTAAGATTATATGACCTTTCCATTATTAATCGAGGATCAATATCTGTTCCACTTAATGGTAAAAAAACAAACAATAAGGTCAAAAGTAAGTTAATCATCTTTATTATTATTTTTGTTTTTAACGATAAATATTAGAGCCAGTGGCGTTAATAATAGGCAAACTATACTTGCTGTGATATAATCTTGTTCATGCTTTATTTCAACATAACCTGATATTTGGAGACAAATAAAAATATAACCAATGATTATAAAATCTAAATAGTTTCGTCGTAGATCGAATAAAAGTTTATNAACGGAAAAATATGCTTCTGAGACCTCTAAGGTGGAAAGTCCATAAAGTAACATTAAAATTGTGATCAATGTTATTGCGCTACTGAGAACTTTATCTTGATAATTTTTTTCCATTAAATAAAAACTTGGGCTTAATTAAACTAGTTAACGCTGGTAATGTAGCTAGAGCTCCAAATAAACAAAAGAATATTGAACCCATTACAAGAATACCAAAGATCCTCACGGGGACAAATACAGAAAATAGTAGCGCAGAGAATCCCACAACTACCGATAGACCATTAAATAGAATCCCTTTACCTGAAATTCGAAATGTGTTAGTGATAGCCTCCTCAAATGAGTCGCCATCATTTATATGATCTTTTAAATGCCATAAAAAGTGTACAGTGTAGTCTACTCCAACGCCCACTAGAATACATGTTAACAATGATGTTGTAATATTTAGAGTGATGCCTAAATATCCCATTAGCCCAAACATCATAGATACGGAGACAATCATCGGTAAAGTTGCGAGAAATCCTCCACTTAGAGACTTGAGCACGACGGACATAATGATCAAAATAATAAAAACTGATACTAGAAGGCTTCTAAATTGCCCGCGGATAACCATATGATTAATAACCCCCATCAAAGTAGCACCGCCTGTCAAACTCATTGGAGTATCATCATAAAAATTTGCGTTTATGAATTGCTCTGTATCCTCAACAATTTCTGCAATAGCATGCGTTTGGACCTCCTGTAGCCTTAACAAAATTTGGGTATTTGCTGGTTCCTCGACATCATCTAAAATGACATTAAACTCATCTCCATCCGTGGAAATTGAATACATGAACATATACTGATGTATCAACTCTCTATCATCGGGAATGATTTCTAATTTTTTATCACCTCCATTAAAACTAGAGTGCATTTTCTTTATGACGTCGGCAATCGAGTGAGATTTGGTGACAATTGAATGCTGCTTCTTGATGTGTTTAGTCAGTTTTTCTATGTTTTTAAGCACAGCAGGATCAAAGATATCTCCCTCTACAAGAATGCTCATCTGTGTTGAGCCACCAAATGCATCACTGATTTTTGTATTGGCGATTCTGAGTGCCGAGGATTTCGGAAAATAATGATCAGGATTGGTATCGACCTTAAGATCCCTCACGCCGAAAGTTAACAATGAAGAGATGATCAATAGCACTGCAAGGACACTTTTTCTATATTTTATAAAAAACTTACCCATGCCTACTAAAAAAATATCCATATTAGACGAGTCAATACTAGGCTTTAGGTACTTAGGTCTTGGTAATAAAATTAAAACCGAGGGTATCACTACTATACTTAGAATAAACGCAATAAAAATACCAAACGAAAGTAAAATACCCATTTCTCGCGCACGAGGCAATGAATGGGAAAGCAGACATAGAAAACTAACCACAGTAGTTAAACCAGCTAATAGAATAGGTATTCCCACTTTACGTATTGTTTTCCTAAGAGTTTGCCCCTTGGTCGATGAAGTATCTGAGCGCGAATATTCAAAGTAATGAGATATAATATGTATTCCATAGTTATTTGCGATGGCAACCAGCGTAACAGGAATCAAGGTCCCAATGAAGGCGAGTCTCATTCCTAGCCAGCCCATTATTCCAAAAGTCCATAAAATTGAGCAGGTTACAACAAAAAAAGGTAGAAATACCCCCACCCAACTGCGAAATGACAGCATAAGTAGAAAAATACATAGCCCGACAGCAACTGGAGTAAAAACACGCATATCGCGTTGCATATACTCGATGATTGTAGCCCTAGTTATGGGAAGACTTGAAACAAAAAAATACTCGGGACCGCGATAATTATTAACCAGACTAAAAACATCTTTTCTAAACCGAAACTCATCATATTCAAAAGATGAGTTTATCTGGCATATGAAGCAAAGAATAGTCAAATCATCAGAAATAAGATTTCCTAAGACGCCAGAGTCTTTAATTCGACTGATCAAATTTTTCATAGTCGACGTGTCTGAGGGTATTTCTATTAAAAGTGGCTCAATTTCAAAACCATTTTTATTCGGTAATATATAGTTCTGATTAAATATAGAAGTAACTCTGCTGATTACCCCTAATGATTCAAGCGTGTCTTGGAAGCTGGATAGTTTTTGTAATGTTTTGCCCGTAAATAAACTGTCTGACTCAACAGCAATAATCAAGATATCACTTCCGGTAAACAAGCTATCAACTTTTTCCATAGATTTAACTATTTTGTTATCTCGAGGTAGACTTGAACTAATTGCAGGATCCATCTCCAGATCAAAAATTTTCCACCCCACAGCGACAGTAAGGAAGATAACAGTAGCAATAATTGTTCGTGGATAATGTTTATCGAACTGGAATAAGGCTTTTGATGCTTGTCGAAGTTTCATAAATAATAAATAAATTTAATTCTTCAATCTGAAGTTTGGAATGAGTTCTATATGGTTAAAGTGAATTTGTAATTTCATGTATGAAAGAGTACACTTTCAAAGAAAATTCAACCCACATCCTATTCGGTAATGGAAAAATACCATACAATCAGACTGTGAAAAAATTATTGAATGGTGCTAAAAAAATAATTTGTATTGATGGAGGTGCAGATAAACTTCTAAAAATTGGTTTTGAGCCGACCCTCATAATTGGTGATTTAGATTCCCTAGATAATGACCCAAAAAATTACAACTGTGAAGTTATGAAAATTTCTAATCAGTCAAATACTGATTTAGAAAAAGGCCTCGATTGGTGTCAACAAAATAATATACAAACTGTTGCATTGATTGGATTCACTGGCTTGCGGGATGATCATTATTTGGCCTCTTTGTGGAGCATGTTACATTATTCAGATAGGATCGATTGCACTATCATCTCAGATCAATACAAAATTTTATGTTTGAAAGGTTTATCAAAACTTCATGTTAGCGAAGGGCAAACTATCTCAATAATTACATCATCGCCTAATACATTGATAAAAACTAAAGGATTGAAATATAACCTGTCTGAAGAAAAATTACTAAGCCCTGGAAATGGCATAAGTAATGTTGCCTCTGGAGAAATCATTGAAATTAATAGCGACAATTGGGTCTGGGTATTTATTAAGTATGCATAATGTATAGCTTTCAAATAATTGACTGGACAATTTTCTTTCTATATGCCTTATCTATTACCTATTTTGGTTTTTTTAAGGTACAAAATAAGCCAGCCTCTGAGAGAGAATTTATTCTTTCAGGAAGGAGACTAAGTGTTACTGGATTTGTTGCTACTCTTGTGACAACTTGGTACGGTGCAATACTAGGAATTGGCGAGAACACTTTACTTTTTGGAATTCAAACATGGTTTATTTTCTCCTTCCCTTATTATATATTCGCTATCATTTATGCTTTTTGGATAGCTCCAAGAATAAAGAAGTCAGGTGCCTTATCCATTCCAGAACAATTTAAAACACATTACGGGGATAGTGCAGGTCTTGCAGCAGCACTGATCATAAGCTTTTTGTCGAACCCCGCGCCTTACATTTTAAGCCTCGGAATCTTATTAGAGTTTCTTTTCGGTATTAGTCTTGGCGTTTCACTCGCGATTGCAACATTATTCAGTGTATTATATATTTGGAATGGGGGGTTTTCTGCCGTTGTAAGAACTGATATTTTTCAATTTTTTCTAATGTTTTTTGGGTTTTTTATTATGCTGATTTTTCTCTGGCTAAATATTGAATCGCCTCTTGCGATGGTGCAAAAACTCCCAAATAATTACATTGATCCACTTGGGGGCAACACCGTACAATATGTTCTTGTCTGGTTTTTCATTGCATCCTGGACATTTATTGATCCGGGTTTTTACCAGAGATGCGCAGCAGCAGAATCACCATCAATAGCTAGGAGAGGTATACTAATCTCAATTTGTTTTTGGGCCCTTTTCGATTTAATGTCCATTACAGCTGCAATGTATGCGGTGGGTTATGTTAGTACTGAAAAAGCACTTTTAACATATCCAATTTTAGCTCATAAAATTTTGCCAGCTGGCGTTTTCGGATTATTCATAACTGGAATTTTAGCAATTTTGATGTCCACAATTGACTCGTTGAGTCTGGTATGCGCCATATCATTTGGAAGAGATATTCTTTGGAGGATTGATAAAGATTCACACAAAATGGGCTCATTAATATTTGTTCGAAGAGGTTTGATAATAATATCATTAATTTCGCTTTTTTTAGCTTATTTATTGCCCTCTGTGGTGAAATTATTTTACTTATTAGGTTCGCTGTTAATACCCGGTTTGATACTACCATTTCTTTTTACTCTAAGGAAAAATAACAGTGGCGGTGCTAAAACTCTTGGAGCGACTTGGATTATTTTGCCCATATTGACAACAGCAACCTGGTTTGTCATTTCAAAGATTATTGGAGGAAATATTTTCAATATTGAGCCCTTCTACCCTGGTATTTTTACCTCAGTATTATATTTAGTGATTAAGCGAAAAGGAGCTAATAATGGCAACTGAGATAGAAAGGAAATTTCTTGTTAAAAACCCCCCGCTCTACCTAGCTGAAAAGAAAGTAAACATAAAACAGGGTTATATTGTAAGTAATAAGGAGAAAGTCATACGCGTTAGAATAGAAGAAAATTCTTTTTTTCTAACCATTAAAGGAAGACAAACAGGTATATCAAGACTTGAATATGATTTTCCTATTTCTGAAAATGATGCTGACGAACTTATCACTCATTTTTGTAATGATAAAATAATTGAAAAAACCAGATATTATGTAAAACACGGTGAGCACCTTTGGGAAGTTGATGAATTCCATAAAAAGAACGCAGGACTAATTGTTGCAGAAATTGAACTAAAATCTGAAGATGAAATTTTTGAGCCCCCCTCATGGATCATGCAGGAAGTCACGTCGATAGGAAAATATTACAACATGAATCTTGCAACCAACCCCTATGAGAGCTGGTGACATTTATCAATCTGATATGAAAAAAGGATGCAAAATTTCTATTCCATTGATGAATCATACTTGCCATGGGTTGCGAGACTATTCAATTTTGCTCTTTTATAAAAGGCATCCTGGGCATCCTTAACATTCATAGCCTGCCCACCCCATTTTTTTAGCGCGGGTGCTTGCAATGCCCTTCCATAAGAATAAGTAAGATTCCAGGGAGAGTTTTCACCAAGAATTTGGTTCATTTTATTCAGATGAGCAGTGGCATCTTCATCACTTTGACCACCGGATAAAAAGGCAATACCCGGTACAGCGGATGGAACACAACGTTTTAATACAGTAACAGTCATTTCTGCTACTGTATCTACACCAGCTTTTTCAGAACATTCGTAACCTGACATTACCATATTTGGTTTTAATACCATTCCCTCAAACTCTACATTTTGTAAGTACAGTTCAGAGAATGTAGTATGTAAAACCTCTTCTGTTACCATAAAGCTATCTTGTATCGAATGCTCACCATCCATGAGGATTTCAGGTTCTACGATAGGAACAAGACCATTTTCTTGGCACAAGGCTGCATATCGAGCTAGAGCATGAGCGTTAGCAGTGATACATGCACCGCTTGGTGTGGAATCACTAATATTTATTACTGCCCTCCATTTTGCGAAGCGGGCCCCAAGAGAATAATACTCTTTTAGTCTTCCATCTAAACCATCAAGACCTTCTGTAATCTTCTCACCCTCGCTACCAGGAAGGTGATGGGCCCCCATATCCACCTTTATACCAGGTATTACATCAAGGTCACCTAAATACTTGGGAAAGGGAGTATTTTCGTTAAGAGTTGACTGTCTCAGAGTCTCATCAAAAAGTATTACACCACTTATAAATTCGTTCATCCCATCAGTTGTAAAAAGCATATCTCTGTAAGCATTTCTATTTTCTTCCGTGCTTTCCAGATTAATTGAATCAAATCTTTTTTTGCAGGTCGGCGCACTTTCATCTGCTGCTAGTATGCCTCTACCCTTTTCGACCATTTTTTTTGCTATACCATTAAGGCTATTTAAGTCCATTTTTACTCCTAGTATTTATTTTTGATTAATTTCTTTCAACATCGATCTAAACCAATCAATGTTTTTATCAAAGGGTTTACCCCCTTTGACCCTACTAAATTCAATTAAACTTAGTTTCCCACCATACTTATCATCCAGACCTGATAAACCACTATTCCCGTTCAGTGCGCATTCTACAGCATATTCTGATGATTTTTTAATTAAATCAAGATCTTGTTTATTGGCTTTGGCCGAGCGAGAAAAATAGCCACTTTTTTGTACCAAGGTTTTTTCTGCTCCCAGTTCACTGGAGAGATGTTTTGCAAACCATTTTCCGGGGTTTATTTCGTCAAGTCGAACATGACCGAATGCATCTCGGGGTACTTTGCCACCACTATCTTCAATCTCTCTGACAATAACATCAAGCCCAGCTCCCTCGCTTAAAAATATATTTACACCATCCTTTTCATCCATAACTTTTTTTAATCTCTCAACCTCATTTTTAAAATCGAAATCGATCTCTGGTATGTATATTGCATCAATGTCCCATCTTTTTTTATCAATTAATATTTCTGGTAGATATTTTCTTTTAGCTATTGACCCTCTGTAATTTCTAGCCGTCTGCGCAGTTAGCCATCCGCAGTTGCGACCCATGACCTCATGAATAATCAATTGTCGAGTGCTTGTGGTATTTTCATTTGCAATATTTTCAAAAAAAATAGCACCTTGCTCAGCAGCCGTCCATGCTCCTAATGTCTGTGAAACTGGGAAAACATCATTATCTACTGTTTTGGGCAAGCCTGATACTGTTAGATCATAAGCATTTTTATTCAAAAAGTCTGAAAGCTGTGCTGCCATCGTATTTGTATCATCACCTCCAATAGTGTGTAGGATATTGATACCATCTTTTTTTAACTGTTCAGCGGCAACCTCTAATGGGTTTTGCCCTTCATTTACATATCCTCTGCGGATACAATCTTCTAAGTTTGTCAACTTGACCCTACTATTGCCAATGGGTGAACCACCGTAGTCAAACAAAATTTTGAAATTTTTCTTAACATTATCATCGAATACAATTGAATTACCTAATAATAGACCCTGATAGCCGTTCAAGTAGCCTATTAATGTGGCATTCGGCTCCAATTTATTATATTCATAAATCAATGAACCAATAGAGGCGGATAGGCAGGGAGCAATACCACCAGCTGTTAAAAAACCTACTTTCATAAACTATAAATAATATACTCTCTAATCGGGTGAAAATTATGAAAAAGTTTTACTTATATGTGATGCAAATTGTAAATAATTAAAATATCTTTGAATATCCTAATCTGATTGAAAAAATGGTTCTTATTTTAACTCACACTTAGAATGAAAAAAATACTTTGGAAGCCAAAGCATCCTGATAAAACACATATGATGGATTTTTTGATCATCATAAATGAAAAGTATGGAGAAAACCTTTCCTCCTATAGCGATTTACATCAATGGTCTATTAAGAATATATCCACTTTCTGGGAAGAGATTTGGAGATACTGTGATGTAAAGTATTCCGTCAATTTCTCCAACGTGGTAGATGATGATAGTAGAATGCCTGGCGCAAAATGGTTTAAAGGTTCAAGACTAAATTTTGCAGAAAACCTACTTAAATATCGAGATGATAAGACTGCAATATCCTTCAGGAGCGAGAACGGATTAAAAAGAAAAATAACCTATAAAGAGCTATTTGAAGAAGTTGAAAAACTATCGCATTCTATGAGAAAGATTGGCGTAAAAAAAGGCGATAGAGTTGTAGGCTTTTTACCAAATATACCTGAGTCTGTAGTAGCAATGCTTGCCACAAGCTCTATCGGTGCTGTGTGGAGCTCATGCTCACCTGATTTTGGTATCAGTGGGGCTCTTGACCGTTTTTTGCAAATTCAACCAGTTGTCATATTCTCAGCAGATGGATACAGATACAATGGGAAAAAACATGACTCATTGAGAAAATTGGCAGGAATAAGTAGTAGGATAAGCTCTTTGAAAAAAGTTGTTCTCGTTAACTATATGAATAATGCTGATATCTCAAAATTAGAAGATGGAGTTCTTTACGACGATTTCATATCAGTGAATTCAGTTCCTCTAGTATTTGAACAGCTTTCATTTGATCACCCTCAATATATCATGTATTCGTCAGGAACAACAGGGTTACCAAAGTCCATAGTGCACTCTCTAGGCGGAACTCTCATACAGCATCTAAAAGAGTTAATGTTGCACTGCGACATTAGGCGAAGTGATTCAATATTCTTTCATACAACATGCGGGTGGATGATGTGGAACTGGCTTGTATCCTGCCTTGCTCTAGGATCTGAGATTATACTTTTTGATGGTTCACCCTTCTACCCAAATGAAAGAATTCTTTGGGAAATGTCTGAGGAATTAGGATTAACTGTTTTTGGGACTAGTGCAAAATACATTGACTCATGTAGAGCAATTGCATCAAGGCCTACAGATTTTACAGATTTATCAAAGTTGAGAATGATTCTCTCAACGGGTTCAACATTAGTTGAAGAAAATTTTGATTATGTATATGAAAATGTTAAGAATGATGTGCATTTGGCTTCCATATCCGGCGGAACTGATATTATTTCCTGTTTTGCACTTGCTAATCCAATTTTGCCAGTAAACAGGGGAGAAATACAGTGCATAGGACTAGGTATGGATGTGCATTCTTACGATATATCAGGTGAATCAATTTTTGATAAAAAAGGAGAACTGGTTTGTAGAAAAGCTTTCCCCTCAATGCCCATTTATTTCTGGAATGACAACAATGATGTAAAATACAACAATGCATATTTTAGCAAGTTCAAAGGAGTTTGGAACCATGGTGACTTTATTAGAATAAAGAAAAATGGAAGCCTAAAAATATATGGCCGCAGTGATACAACACTGAATCCCGGAGGGGTTCGAATTGGAACCGCTGAGATCTACAGAATTGTTGAATCATTAGATGATATTGAAGATAGTATAGTAATAGGGCAAGACTGGCTTGGTGATCAGAGAATAGTCCTTTTTGTCAAAATGAAACCTGATATGAATCTAGATTCAAAGAAGATATTAAAAATAAAAAATGAAATAAAAAATAACTGCACTCCTAGACATGTTCCGAGGAAAATAATTCAGGTTGGTGATATACCCTATACGTTGAGTGGTAAGAAGGTTGAATTATCGGTAAAAAACCTTGTTGAGGGGAATAGTGTTGATAATATTAATGCTATTCAAAACCCTGAAACACTAAAATATTTCAGAGACATAAAGGAACTAAAATATTAGTCCAGATTATGGAGAACTGTTAATAAATCTGCAACCCTATTAGAGTATCCCCATTCATTATCATACCAATTTAAGGTTTTAACAAAATTGCCATCAACTACCCGCGTAAAGGGAGCGTCAAATATTGAAGAATGTGGATTACCAATAATATCAGTAGAGACTACAGGCAAAGTTGAATATTCCAAGACATTTTTTAGAGATCCATTTTCAGAGGCCGCTCTTACAGCTTCATTGATGTCGTGTTCTTTTACATTTTGATTTAAACGAACATTAAGGTCTACCACTGAACCATCTGGAACAGGAACCCTCATTGCGATTCCATCTAACTTACCATTTAACTCGGGTAAAACTTTACCAACGGCCCTTGCAGCACCTGTTGTAGTGGGGATAACATTTTCAGCAGCCGCTCTGCTTCTGCGCCAGTCAGAATGTGGTACATCTGCTAGCCTTTGATCATTTGTGTACGCATGGATGGTATTTATGACACCCATTTCTATACCAAAGGAATCATTGAGAATTTTAGCCATTGGCGCAAGACAATTAGTAGTGCATGAAGCGTTAGAAACTATCTTATGTTCTGGTTTTAGGCCATTGTCATTGACACCAAGAACCACAGTGTAGTCAATTTCATCTTTTGAAGGAACAGTTAGAACGACACGCTTTGCACCAGCGTTTAAATGGTCTTCTAACTGTTTTCGCTGTCGAAATATACCTGTTGACTCAATTACTATATCTACACCCATCTCACTCCAAGGAAGTTCAGACGGAACGCGCTCTGCTATGAGCTTGACTGATTGGCTTTGAGTCCTCAAAATATCACCCTCAAGATTGACCTCTTCAGGGAAACGCCCCATGACAGTGTCATACTTGAGCAAATACGTCAGCGCTTCTTTGTCAAATATATCATTTATTGCTACAACATCAATATCACTCTTATTATTCAAAATACGAAATACAGATCTTCCAATTCTACCGAAACCGTTAATTGCTACTTTCAATTCTCAACCTCCAGTTTAGCATAAGCATCTATAACATCTAAAATTCTTTTAGCAAAGCCCCAGCCATTGTCATACCAGCAAAGTGTTTTTAATAACAAATCTTTGGTTATCATAGTTGCTTTCTCATCAAATATCATTGTCTCTTCTCTCCCAATCACATCGCTCGAGACAATGGGATCAGAGGTGTACCCAACAATTCCATTTAGACTTTCCATAGAATATTCTTTTATAGCTTGGTTTGCCTCATCGATAGATGGCACATTTTTAAGTTCAGTTGTCAAATCAACACAGGACCCGTTTGGAACGGGGACATTAAAAGCAATGCCATCAATTTTTCCTTTATGCTCTGGCATTATATCTGTTACTATTTTTGGAGCTCTAGTGGAATTTGGTATAATATTTTCAACTGCTGATCTACTCCTTCTGAGATCTACTCCAGCTGCGTCTGCTAGAGGCTGGTCAGCTGTGTAGGCATGAACAGTGGTCATCATGGCACGTTCGAGACCGAATTTTTCATCCAGCATCTTAACCATCAATGCCAATGCTTGAGTAGTTGAGGATGTTGTAGAAATAATTTGATCAGAGGTTTCAATACTTTTCTCGTTGATGCCTGGTATGACAAATCTATCAATCGTATCATGTGGGTTTCTGCTGATGAAAACCCTTTTTGCTCCCGCTCTCAAATGAGCAGCGAGCTCTTCTCTTTTCAAAAATCTCCCAGTAGCATCTACAACAATATCCACATCGAATGCATCCCAAGGAACATTGCCTGGCTCTCCACCATTAATTAATCTCGGGCGCTGGTTTTTTACGATTAAATGATTGCCATCTAAACGTACCTCGTCTTTCATCGATCCGTGTATTGAATCTCTAGCTAATAAGTAATGAAGTGCCTCGGAAGAGCCAAAATCACTTATAGCAACAAAGTTATATTTGGGATTATCATATCCTAAACGGAAAAGATTGCGTCCAATTCTTCCAAATCCAAAAAGTGCAATATTCATTCTATTTGCCATATTATTTCACATTATTTTAAAATTCTATTCGTAGCAAGGTCGCAATATTACAATATCTATATACAATAGCAAATTATGAATAACCCTATACTTTTTTAAAATATAACATGGAAAGTTATTTCGTTATTCATTTATAATTCTTGAGTCTCTCTCTATTTTTGAGAAATGCAGCAACTAATAAAATTACGATTATTACACCAAATTTCATTTTTTCCCAGACCTAGTGTAGCCCAGCGCTCCATACCTGTCATTTAATACAATTACACCGTCCATTTCTCTATTCGAGCCAATATATGCGGTTGGCTCCTCGTATTTATTGTAAGTCTGGACATACCCATTTTCATCTTTGCCCGTTCCTAAATATAGTGTTCTTTTTTTATCTTGGTTATATGCAGTTATAAACCCTCCGTGCCCATCATCGTTAATAGTAATAGAATTAACCGTAATATCTCCCAAGTTTCCATTTACACTGGCGATTTCGTCAGCTCCAATTGTTAAAAAGAAAATTGATGTCAGTAGGACACCTATGAAAAAACTTTTTACGTCTGATATATTCATTATTACTCCTTGTGAAACATAGAATACATTCGGTTCAGTGGATGAGTTATAAATCCATCCAATTAATAATGATCATTGTTTTCTATTCTTTCCAACATCATTTAGCTTTCCTTGGTAGTCACCCATTTTTTCAATAGTTTCATCTTTGCCCAAGCTAACTGAATCGAATTCTTTATGCCATTCTTTTTTTGCATGAAGTATTTTCAAAACTATAACACCACTATAAGAAATTAATAAAAAAATATATCCGATTTTATGGAAAGTGTTATCTCTATCAATCATGAGTAACATTAATAAAAGTATCAAAGGCATCCACTTTAAAATTTTTCTGACCGCGTCAATAAGCATCTTACTTCAAATTATTTTCAACAAACTCTAACATTTTTTTTTGCTGTGTTAGATGACCGAGACGTGTTTCTATATTTAAATATCTAACATTGCGCCTTAATGCTTCCCATGAAAGTGATCCATCATCTTGTTCTGGTAGCAAATTTTGCAATACAACGTTGAATGGGCTGAGCGCTAATATTTTATAGTCATCAATATGCGTGCATATTATAAAATCGCGAGGATTTTGATCTTTTTTGATGGATATTTTTTGACTTCTCNCCTCCTCNTTGTAAACNTTATATCCCCTGAAATTATTGTGNACAGATATTAATTTACCGCCTTGTGCTGGCATTAGAATATCTAAAAAAACTTTTCTCTCTTCATCAAGCTCATCTAAGGCTTGTTCTAAAACTAGTGATCCCCAATCTGGCTTGAACTTCCTAAGAGCATGATATGCGCCATTTCTTGAAAAAATCCTGTTTGGATCAATTATGGTTTTTTTAAAAGGAATCTCTCTAGTTTTATTTGCAATAAAAAATGCAATGCCATGATATTTTGTGATATGATGTTCAAGTGCCATTCTTGCCGTCTGCTCATCTCCGTGAAGCCAAATATATCGATTTGGTGATTTTCCATTTTCTTTAACATCAAATCTGGCACCTGCAAATGTTATGAAACGATTCAAATCTCTTTTCTCTAATAATGAATTATCACTCTTGGGATGAATACTGACTGACAAAATAAGTAAGGGGAAAATATTAATCAGCATCATCTTCATTGATTCTATACCAGATAGCAAGGACGAGAGATCCTACGATAAATATAATTCCAATTACGAAGATTGTTAATTTAAAGGTCATAATGTTTTCTTTATTTGGTAATTAGCGTGTTTTTACTATAAATAATCTGAACATACTAGAGAGGATTTGAGCGTTTTCTTTCATTTAAGTTATTTAAATCTAGTTCCAAACATGAATATTTTTTTTTGGTAAATATTTTAAAAGAATATTGGTTAACATGTTCAAGCCCTCTAATCTTTTACTTTTTCTCTCAACCACGGTTCTGCCCTCAATTGCATAATCTTTAAAAAATATGTCAGACTTAGGATCCCTTTTTCGTATGCGATTGAAGAAATCCTTGTTCATTCTAAAAACACCCAATGTTATGTCCTCAACTTTATCAGAATCGATCACACTAAATACTCCTGAAATAAATTCTAGATAGATTTCATACCAGTTGTTTATAAAGATAACTGGGTCAAAACAAAGTCTGATTTTCCATCCAAGATCAGCAGCGTATTTTATAGACCTCAGGCGACTTTTCAGCGGTGGTGCATTTTTCTCATATGAATCGCATATGATTTGAGGCGATAGTGTCCAAGACAACATTACATTTTCTAGAGGTCGCATATCTTTAATGGAGGATATCAACGCACTTTTTGTCCTTATTTCAATATTAAGATTTATATTTTTCTTGGCGAATTCAATCCAGCGACGGGTTAGTGGTAGTATATTTTCCATTGCCAATAAATCGGTGTTATAAGAAATAGAGATAATTGTTGGTTTTGTTGGATCTTTTGGAACCAGCAAAACATCTTTTATTGATTTTCTAAATTCATTCTCATTTACAAAGACAACAATATTACCTGAATTATACATTCCCTGAAGAAAGCAATAATCGCAGTTATAAATACAATTAAGTACAGGTGTATTATAATAAATATTGGGATTATTAAAGTTTTGTACTAAATCAGAAGCTGGATATAAAAAAGGTTTTGTTTTTTTTGCAAGAATGAGTTTCATGGAGCATTTTTGGGACTGGAAATCTTGCCCTGGCCGATTAAATACGTCTTTGTAATGGTCTACCCAAATTACATTAGAATCAGAAAATTTTGATAGAGCAAGCTTGGTGAGCGAAAAGTCGCGTACTTTTTTTTCTACATATATATGAGAAAAGCTAGGCTGCAAGCCTGTCGCATATCTTGAGGAAGGTTTGATTTCTTATCTCCTTATCTTTTTGTTTAACTATTTCAAACGCCGGAATCGGTTCTTTAGGATATTTGAGTCTGTATTTTTTCAACTTTATAGCTAATTGATTTTCCTGTGTTTTAGTTATTAAAAGGGTTTTCTTCACAAAGCAAATCCAATCCAATTCAAATTTATTTAGTATGGGCATATTTATGCTTTTTATTTTGTTGAATTGATCAAGGAAATTGTCAATTTCATACAATCTTCCACTAAGAAAATTGTAAATATCATTATGTTTTAGGCAATTTGTAGATGAATTCATGTAATCAGAGACTATTTTAAGAAATGCAATGTTGTGAATAGGAGTTTTTTTTGAGCAAATTCTAAATACCTCCGAGGATTCCATATCAACTAGTGACATATAATTCTGACTACCATCTGTTACAGGGGAATCGACCGTGATAATTGAATTTTCTTTAAAATCATGTTTCACCAAAATATCAGGGTAAAAAAAGGAGCCTGAAATCTCATCCTCTATTCTATTAATTAAATATATATCCCCGATAATTGTTCTTTTTTCTGATCCACCAGCGATGCCTATATTTATATACTGAACCTCCTCTCCATAAAATAATTTTGAAAAATATTCTATCCTTGATCGAATGTTTTTTTTCCCAAGGCCGGTTTTAATAAGACCAATTTCTAAATTTTTGTTCAAAAAAAATGGAAATTTAGTCGATGGATATCGCTCTAATTCAAAGTATTGAATAAGCGGTTCAGATTCCGCTTTTAAAGCAGTTACTAAACAACGCATTTCATCAAAAGAATGAAAATCGTATTATTTTTCTTTTGGGCTTGTATTTTTTCTTCCATGGCTTTTTACCCTCCCAAGATAGCTTAATTCCTTTTTTTCTTCCTTCTGGGCCATGTAAAAACTGACTCTGTTTGTCTTTTTTTTGCATATCCAGGCTGATCGACTCCAGTATAAGGTTTTTGGTAGAACGATCCAATCGGTCAAAATTTTCATAGATAATGTCACTACCAAATCGAGCCCCAATCAGTTTTAACAGCTTACCCAAATAGTATATTGAAATTCCGCCAGCAACGCCTAATAGTAGTTCTTGATCTGAAACGTATGTTTCATCTAAGTGCCCCGATATACCTAAACCAGCAGTTGCTGCAAGCATCATTGTGCCAATAAATATGCAAGGTGACCCAACATATGAATAGGATTTTTCTGAGTATCTAACTTCGACTAAGTTTTTAATTGGCACGGCCATAAGAACAATTTCATCTTCCCAGAAAATTACTTTCCTGTTTTTTAGTGTAAAGTGATTTGAAGAAGTAAAAATATCGTCTGTTCTAGTAAAAAGCTGAATTCGCTGAGCATTTACAATGGGAGTGAACAATTGTAGTAACAATAAAATTTTTATGACTAGCATGTGTGTAATTTAAAAAATAGATGATAATGCATTAACAATAGAATCTAAATCATTCTTATCATTATATACTTGAAATGAAGCTCGAATAAGTCTGATTCCGTTCCATTCAAAGATTGGTATCTCAATTTTAAAATCTTTTAAGAGTATATCTTTAAGATCCTCAGGAGCATTCTTTGGGAGCGGATGCGCAACCATCTGACCGATCCATTTGCCACCCTCATAAATTCTATTTGTACCAAGAATTTCATTGAATTTTAAACTAGCCTCAGAGGCTAATAAAAAACACTCACTTTTATTTTGTTTGATGTGTTTATTATAAAAATTGATTGCACTTGGCACAGTTAAAAAGGAGGATAGATCGTTAGTTCCTTGCCACTGGAATTCCTTCAGGAAGTTTGAAGGACCAGGGTCCTCGCCCTTATCACCCCAGCTTGTTACAGTGGGTAAAACCCAATTTTGATGAGCTTTTTTTACATATAAAAAGGTTGTCCCTTTTGGCATGCAAAGCCATTTGTGCAACGCCCCAGTATAAAAATCACAACCCAAATCGTTAATATTTAATGGAATATGCCCAGGTACATGTGCGCCATCGACTATTGTCAATATACCCTTTGATTTTGCCATCTGAATTATTTCTTTTATCGGGAATATTAGTGCAGTAGGGCTTGTTATGTGGGAAATAAATATAACCTTGGTCTTATCACTAACCCCAGACCAAAAATCATTTTTAAACTTCTCTTTGGAAACCAGCGGAATAGGTATTTCCTGCTGAACAATTCTTACACCGGTTTTGTTAGACATTGAACACCATGCGCGTATTAACGCGCCGTATTCATGATTGGTCATTAAGATTTCATCAGATGGTTCAAGTTTTAAACTGTGGATGATATTTGACACTGCGGTTGTAGGATTGGGAAAGAATAATATGCTGTCCTCCTCGCAGCCAATAAAGGAACTCATACTTAATCGAGAATCCTTTAAGTAAGTGTATAACTGCCTAGTGAAGAAATCTACAGGCTGTTTCTCGATATTCCTCTGCCAATTTTGATAATCGGTGAACACTGGTTCAGGGCACGAGCCATATGAACCATGATTTAAAAATATGATTTCTGGATCAAGTAAGAAGTAATCTTTTAGGTTTTTCATTTTATCAATAAAAACTCAATCTAAAAAATTATACAAACTCATAGGACGCAAACTAATAAGGCAATGGTCTCATGGTTTTAAATCCAGTATAAAAAGCTAGTATATGTAATATACCTAAAATTTCAAATCCCATAATGTACCATGGCCATTCACCAATAATCATTGGATTATTAACGATGGGGCGCTCGCACAGGTACATATAATTTGATCCTGAAAAATAATTAAACGCCCCTACGAATACCATTAACAATTGGCACATTAGAATCACTCTTAACCACGATAAATCCCTAACACGATAGCCCTGCACAATGGCTAAAAATAACGGAATTAATATAATCCCTATGTGGCTCAGGTAGTACTTAAAAACTAAAAATGGCATGTCACCGTGGTTAAGTTGAGGTGTTAAAATAGCGTGCAATGCGCCTGGGAATCCTATCAATGCTAGAAACTCAAATCCGTCTTGTTTAGGTTTGATCATAATAATACCTGCAATTAACCCCGCTACCCCGCATAAATGAACTGGTAAAGAACTATGGAGGCTCCATAAACCCAGTTTATATAGGTACACATTTTGTATTGCCTCAGCAAATATAATCGCTATGCCAATTGTCACCATTAATATTCTTCTTTTATCGGGAGGTATACGTGTGCCAATTTGTATAACAATTAACACTACTACTATAGAAATACCTATTCCGAAAAACCAGAGAGGGGATAAGGGCTCGATCACAGTAGGGGTAATCAAAATATATTTAAAAGCGTCCTATTCTTTTTTTCAGAAGCATTGCATGATCAACTAGATTTGCCATGAAGGATTGATTTATTTTACTTGAATGGATAGAGCTTGAGAGTTTTTGCAGATCATCTTGATATGATTTGTAATAAGATAATGCAGGTTTTTGTAAAGATTGTTTAATATTATCTCTACCTCCTTCCTCCCAATCTACCTCAAAACCATCAAATAAATGCTGCACTAGAGTTAACTGATGTTTTTGTATCATCCCTATTCTTTTGAGGTAAGCAAAAAAACCTGCCATTGAAACCTGTAGCCCAGTTAAGTATCCAGATCTTGTCTGTTTTTTCCTGCATTCATTTTCCAGCAAAAGAGTTTTTTGGACTATTTTTAANATTNCATAAACTTGGTTCATGCCCTTGTGTTGAATATACGGGTCGGGAGTATGTTTAGGAGAAGCTATTTCAGAGTCCTCCAGAATAATATTCACCCTCATAAGATGATTTTTAATTAATTCTGTGTAATAACCTCTCATTGTTCGAGTTACACTTGTTCTTTCGCTTTTTGTCAGCATCATAAAATAAATCGTATCTTTTAAGAGATACGCTACTTTTTGAACAATTTCGTTATCATCATCGCTAATTTCAAAAAATGATATCTGAGAATCTGACTTGTAATGACTTAAAGGGCAGTCTGAACTGCTCAATACTTTAATTAGCTTATCTTGGTTTTCGAAATAATATTTCTCAATGTCTTCAAGTATAGAGTCCGGGCCATATTTTTGTCTAAGCTGCTCTGCTGTAAATAAATTTTTCATCTAATTGTAAATGTAAGAGTTGTTTCCAATTTAAGGCAACCTTGTAAGTCTTTTTATTTCAAAAAAATTATTTTTTGGGTACGTACTTTATCTCCAAAATTAAGCCTCGTAAAATACATTCCTGTGGGATATCCAATTGCATTCCATTGAATAGTATATGACCCTGGAATTCTTTTTTCATTTAATAATACCTCAACCTCTCTGCCTTGTATATCAAAAATACTAATAGATACATTAGTAGAATTATTTGATTCTGGTATATCAAATCTGAACGTCGTAGTTGGATTAAAAGGGTTTGGAAAAGCAGGATGTAAATCAATTTTTTTGGGTATCAAACTATTGCCTAGGCTTATTGACCCCTTTTGATATATCGATTTATCGGCCTTATTTAAAGAATATAAGAGTGTAGCTTTGTCGGTTTGATTTAAATCAAAAATTATTGTGTCAGGTTCAAATATACCAGGCTTTGCAAATTCTAAAATTGAAAATCCTTTTTCTGGGATATGATATTCCAAGTACATTTGTCCACTTTTATTATCTTTGTTACCAAACAGAATTGGTGCTTCATTATTCGCGACGTACATTATTTGTATCTTTCCTGCAACCACTGAATCACCTAGAAAAATAGTGTAAAGGTCCTCATGTTTATTAATTTCTAACTTACGCCCCAACTGTACAGTGTCTTCAACTATTTCACCATACGTTTCCTGATACCATGACCACATTTGTATGAATGCCATACCATCTTCAATATCAAACTTACTATCTGGATAACTGACAAAATGGGGGGCAGCCCCAATTACAGGACCAAGCTCATAGTTTGTATTATTATCCTCCCAATTTTCAACGAGATCCCAAAGGTCATTGTAATCAATTGAGGAGTCAAGATCATAATCCCCAAGCATTGGAGTTACATATGTGTAGGCAATATCAACCGTAGTCAATTTGTTTTGATCCTCAAGATAAGAAAAATTAACTGTGATGGAATCATAGCTAGCAAGGGGTGGGAGCAATGTTATACTTATTGATGAATCAAAAAGACTTGAATCATAACTCACTGAATCAATAGCCGATGATGTAATTGTAAATTCTAGAGAATCTAATTTTTCATTGAACTGAAAAGTAATTGGCGTACTCTCCATTAATACAACAAATGAGTCTATGGGGACAGATATAGAGTCTATGCTTGGCGGAAGTACGTCAAATAGTTTTAAGGTATCGGTCAATACGTCTGCAACAAACTCATTAGAGGACTCGTCATATGCCGTCATATCTGCTGCAGGTTTTAAAATAATGAATTCGTTTCCGCTAGGTGTGTAATTAAATTCGAGATTTACTCGAATGCTATTCTCTCCACCGGTTAAAAAATTACTGTCTGTTTTTGTTAGACTTGTGATAATGCAGGTGTCTACAGGGCTTCCATTAGATATCAAAATCACCTCTATATCTGCAGTCACTAACGTTCCAGTAGCATTGTCATTACCAAATATTTGATCATCAAAAAAAAGATCAATAAAAGAGTTTGTTGAATCGAGGCTGAACGAGCTAACAGTTGGTGGCAGGTAATCCTCTATTGTAAAGGTAGCGCCAGTACTTATTTGAACATCATTACCATTTGGGTCCTGTAGAACGGCATCAAAAGAGTAGTATATGACAGATTCACTTGGGTAAGGCTCTGCGGGTAAAATTGAAATTGACGGCGGCTGGCCCTCCATCATTAAAGTGAATGGAATATCGGATCCTGAATTATCGTCAAATTTTAATGTGATAAAAGGTATTAAATCAGCCACTGTAGCTTCTAGCCCAGTACTTGGAATATGAACGGACTCAGAAAAGTTGATAGTGATAGATTCTTCTTTATCGACCTGTGAAGTTCCATCAGCCATCGAGTCCATACCACTTGGTGGATATTGATCATTAAGTTGGATGGAGTCTGAAACCTCTATCATTGGTACAGGAATCCCAGATAGACTATAAATACTAAAGTTGGTAGTGGGTGAAATAATAATTTTCTCCTCACCTGATGGTAGATCATTGTATTCAATATAAAGTCTAATTACAGTCTCTCCACCAGATAGAGCAGTGTTGTTAATTTTTACCACATCTGTGGGACTTGCTGTGACCGCGTTTCCGCCATTGGAAATTATATTTGCACTGAAGGATGATAAACTAACTGGCATGGATTGAATGGAGTTACCATAAATGCCAACAGAGTACGTAAGGTCAACATACTCGTTACTATCAGCCAAAACATATGATTCGATGTATGCAGAGGCAAGGAGCATAACCTCTTGAGAAACAACATTGGCTGACATTGCATTGCCATAAATATCAAAAACTGCAGAACCATTTGCGGGTGAAAAGGTTATGGTCTCAACACCACTTGGAGAACCACTTAATTCTAATTGAGCATGAATAACAGTCTCTCCCCCTACAAGTGCCGAACCATTTTGATCCGTCAAACCAGATACACTTAGTGTTTGACAATTGCCACCGTTTGTTTTGTAATCATACGTGAGGTTTGAAATTTCTATGGGTGCGGCGGCATTAGTCTCAACTATAAAAGGCACCTCGTATGAGGATTCATGGTCGTTCCAGGTTCCATCTGCCCACATGTGTATAAAATCTTCTGCTCCATCAGCATCGTTTGGTTCACCATCAGCCCAATTGCTATAATCAAATTGATCACCATTGACCCATTCATAAATACCTTCATTATTAATATCATTCAAACCTATCCATGCCTCATTGTCCCCAATCGATGTACTGATAAAATCATTCTCCTCTTGAGAACCAATACATACTAGGTGCAAATTTTCCTCAGACTGTGTGAACGAATATGCTCCACCCCATGTATCTGAATAATTAGATAAGTAATACTTGCTACCACCAAACTGTCCTAAATATGTAAAGTTTGGCCAGCTGTAGCTCGTAATTTCTCCATAAACAGGTTCATTAAAAGTGAGCTTTACGTACTCGTTAATAGATCCTATTGCACTTGATTGTATGTTTGGTGGTGTTTCATCTGCAGTACGAAAAAATAGAGTACTTGTGAGATAAGAATTATTATTAAAATCCTCAACAACAGCTTGTATGGTCAAACGGATTAATGAGAACTCTGGCAGCTGGCCATCAGGGTTAATTGTAAAGGTTATATTGTCTGGGGTTGAAATACTATAGCTTAAGGATTCTCCCGTTTCTGAATTTTCTAGTAAAAAACAATCACCAGCATTTCCGTTTGTGATATTAGAATTATCAGAATGCCTTACCTGCTCCGAAAAGGTCACCGTAATATTACTAATCGTACCAACATTTTGTGCATTCATCGTTGGGTTCGAGAAATTAATTATAGGCGGTTGTGCATCAGTCAAAGCTATCGTTATGCCTTCAATGTCAAGCAACGGAACTCCAACACTATTGAAAATAGAAGATACTGATGCAGGGCCTATTGTGACTATCTCAGACCCACTTGGCGTATCTGGATAATCAATGTTGATTTTTACATCTTCTGATCCTGGAGATAGGGTGCCATTTGCCATAGTAGTTAGGGACATAATGTAAGCTTCGTCAGCCGCTCCTCCGTTCGGGTTAATCTCTAGGTTATAATCTTCAGGCTCAAGAGCAATACCATTCCCATTATAAACATCTGTGTAATCGCCACCATATACGCCTTCACTGAAATGGTAATTAATTTCAGTGTAATCCTCTGATGTTGTAGTGGAATCAACAACAAGAGAATAACCGAACCAGGTTCTCACAGTTCCATTCCCTCCGTTTCTGTCGTCAACAACGATGTAATATACCCCTGGATCCCATTGCAATAGTGGCAACATGTTTGCCCATGTTGGGTTAGATTCAAATCCTGATATGCATTCAAATGCAAAATTTTCACTTGTTCCGTCTGGATAATAAATTTCTAAGTTAGAATCGTCTTGAAATAATATCCAGGATGCCTCATCGCATTCCGTATAAACAGCAATCTGAACATCTACATTGGTCTCAGCATCACATGTTGTAATGTATATATTCGCTGGCTGAGTGAGGGTGAGCTTGTATGTATGATCATTCCCATTTGCACCATTTGAGTGGGAACCGCCACCGGGATATGGAAATTCGCTTTGATTCCAATCATCATCTTGGGTGATAAGGTCGGCTAAATGATTGTAAGGAAAGTCCACTTCAGTTATCTCAGTATCAAAACATTCACTGGCTACAGGACAAACACCATTGTTGTTATAGACCTCTTCTAAACTGAAATTATCTGTATCGCCGCTTAAAGTCCCGTTGTTATTGCTTCCGCTTTGGTCTTCTATCGTTGGATCTGTATCATCATTGAAGTTCCAGTGACCAATTAAATCGTCTGGTCCAGGTCCGTTATCGCAGTAGACATTTAATATTTCTTCACTACTCATTTCATATTGCCAAAGTCGAACCTCATCAACAAGCCCCTCAAAATAACCATCCTCAGCTCCAGCGTTGTTAGTACTCTTTCCAATCTTCATTTCTTCATCATCAATAAAATCCCAATTTATCGCTCCTCCCTCAGTGTCAAAGCTCTCTTGTTCTATACCATTTTTATATATTCTGGCTTTACCATCAGCTAGATTGTAAGTACCAGCAATATGAGTCCAAACATCAGTTTCGAGTTCTGCTCCGGGGAAGGCTTGTAATCCATCTCCATATATGTCATAATTACCATCACCAACACTTACCATGAACCGCCATTTATTTTCAAAATACATAATTGTAAATCCAGACTCAGCTTCAGGGCCACCCAGTTTAAACCAGTGGATGATAGGCTGCCAATCGATGTATGATGATGCTGTAGGCTTTACCCAACATTCGATAGTCATTTCATTTTGTGGTTGTGAAACACCAGGTATAATGACAAAGTCACCTGAGTTTAAGCTAAGACTCTGATCTTGGGCCATTAGATTAAAAGCAGAAATGAAAATAATTACAAACAGGAGATATCTATTGAACATTAATATACCCCGATCCAAAATCGTTTATGATTACGTTTTCATTATTGAAATCTCTGAGGATTGTGTTGGGACCAAATAATAACTCAGATTCTCCTTTGGAAATTGTTGAAAAATATATTGTAGCAAGCGATAATGTCCCTCCATTGCTCTGATAGGTTTGCATATCTGGAAGATAATATATAAATATATCCAAAATCCCCTGCTCATCAACAGTCACCTCTATTGGTTCATTATTTCCAGTAAAAAATGGTCCAGGGACAACTGAATCCAAGCTTACACTACCCCAGTCATATCTAACGTCCAAATGCGCCGCGGCTGCTGGTAATAATTCTAGTGCATATAATTCAACTGATATCGGACTCCCTAAATCTGCACTGATCTCAAATGGATGAAAAAAAAGAGCCGGAGGGTCTAGATCCATATTCTCAGGATCGAACGGATTATTTAGATCATACTCAGCATCATCACATGATAGTAGGTAAAAGGTCATAACGACGGTAAGAACCATCGCAAAGATCCGCATAAATCTAGAAATTGATATTAAACTGAACCTGATTAACATCCGGATTGTATTCAAGATCAAAGAAATATTCTCCATCGAAAAAATCATCGCTAGGGGCTACGAGGTATGCATGTACCATATTTACTAGCCAGATGGATGCAGCCACTCCTCTTATACTCCTCATGAAAGAATTGTATCTCCTAGTTTCTGATGCATATTGTATTACTTTAGGCCGAAGCTCTAGTAGAGTGTGCGGGTCTGATCCTTCTTGATATGATTTATAGTTTTTTTCAAAACCACCCCATGCATTATTATATTGATAATATGCTATGATTGCTGCCAGCCCTAAAGTTGCTTCTGTGCCCATAAAGCCATAACCGGGATATTTTCTATTTACCCAAATCTGACCACTCCCGGGCAAAGCTGTGGACATCATGAGTGCTTTTATTTTTGTTGGTATTGGAGGAAGCTTGAGCCAGCTATTTTTTCGCTTAATATTTTCAGTCACAGCAACTCCAGATGTATCTGATCCAACAGACAAGGTGTCGGGTACTGGGAGTCCGCTTACATTATAGGCCATTTTTTTCATTTCCAACAATAGACTATCAGTAATACCGCTACTATTCATTGCGAATTCATTAACCATTGTCTCCATATCAACTGAAAAAAGTCTGCCATTTATCGAGAATTCATTTTTATCCTTCTTCTGTATATTACCCGCTATTACGTAGTTAACATCTAATCTTCTTCCTAGATCAATAGCGCATTCCTCGCTCCAACAGGCCCAGTAATCTTTAGTCCTTGGATAAAAAATACTAATCTCATTAGTCAAGCCTCTGTCCTGCACTTGAAAAATATTCAACTCACGTATTGACTGTCTTAATTCCTCGGTTAGATGCTCCGTTAACGGTTCAGATATAGCCCACCCTTCGAAACGTAAAACAGCTAGTTGATTTCCTGTTTTAATAGAAAAAGACCTTGTAGACTCAGCACCATAACAGAGGCAGACAAGATGAAGTATGATTATTCCCCGGACCAATAACATCATTATTTGCAAAAGCATTTTTTTGCTTTTCAGTTAAACTTACACCACAAGAATCATATATTCAAAGAAAGAGATCAAAAATTATATGGCTCTAGAATTGCTTCATGGGGTTATCTGTATACCATTGCTCTAAATAATGTGATACAAGTGAGTTGATACCCCTCTCAATATCCTTATATAGATTTTGCGAGGAAGTTTGTCCCATTATTTCTTTTGAAAAGACTTTACTTGTCATCAGCTTCTTCGTCATCAAGGTGTCTGCCATTGAACCATAATAATCCGTCTCTGATACACTGTAATTATAAATGCTAAATAAAGCTTGAAAAGAGGAAACTTGATCAACCCTTGAGTCGATTACATTTATATCTATAACCATCTTTGGCATTTGATTTTCGTTAAAGCGAATGTTATGCTCCAGGAGCCTCAGCTCAATATAGCTTGATAAACGTTTTTCCCAAACGCCATCATCAATTCCTTTGACATTCAGGATAAAGGTAACATCATTCAAGTGTCTTAGATTCCCATCATACCAGGTTGACTGCGAAAATAAAGAAGATATAATAAATAGGGAGTAAATGTAACTAATAAACATTTTTAAACTGCGGAGAAGCGGTTTATACTTTTAATTAAAGGAAAACCCAGACCATAAAATTTTTTTAAGACCACATTTAACTCCGTATAATTGTTATAATTCTAATATTACTAACAAAATTTTATTTTCGATATACATTACTATTCCCCATCAAAATTCAGCTAGTCAAACACCGAACTTCATCGCACTTGAAGGGTTTATATAAGTGATGATGTTTTTTAATAAGTTATAAATGTTATTGCGATGACCAAGAGTGTAAAAATACATTATTAAACTAGTAATAATTTTTATTAAGTAGATGATTATGCTCCCATATCTATACCAACATACACATGTCCATCTTCTACTTTAGTCATAAAAGTTTCTACAGGGGTGGGGGGCATTTCCATCATTTTTTTTGCATCCGCATCAAATTTAGAAAATAACCACATCATAAATTTTTCAAATCCCTTCACATTAAGCCATTCTTTTACCTCCCCAGTCTGGTACGAAAAATCACTGGAGTGGAACTTACAATGCACCGTCTTATTTTGCATATTACATCCTCCAAGATTCAATGCTAAACCTAAATGTGGGCACCTGTTGTTAATAGCATGAAAACCATCATCATCTTTTACTACAAAGATATCATCGCGCTTTATCTTTACCAGTTGTTCTGGTTTATCTTCAAAACTAGCGGCTTCAGCAACTCTTGTCCACTCAATATTATTCATTATTACTCCCCTGATTTATTTTGTTGTTCTATGCCAACCCAAACAAAACCATCTTGCTGTTTGGTTTTATAAACATCGACAGGTATTTGCTCCATGTTTGAAATTTCTTGTGCCTCTGCGTTTAATCCGATTTTCCCGAGCATTTTCTGAAAATTACTTATCTTCATCCACTCACGAACTTCACCCGTTTTATAACAGAATGCGCTTTTATGCCATCGGCACCAAATTGTCTCGTTTTTCATATCTATGTCGCTACCTTGCAGGCTCAAATACGCATGGGGACATTTATCATTTAGCGCAAAGAAGTTATCCTCTATTTTTACGACGAGAATGTCCTCTCTTTTTATCTTGCAAACCTGTTGGGGACTATCAAGGAACGATGCAACTTCGAATGTTTTATTCCAAACAATATTATCCTCCATAAATTCATTATCATTTTCACGCTCTGACTTAAAGTTGATATCCTCTACCTCATAGAGGGTTACTCTTCCATCAATACCCGGAAGGTTTGTTCGCATAAAATCTTTTATGACCAGTGTATCTTTGATCTCCTCGTGTGTTTCCTCAGAAATAAGAACACGTGACTGAAATTGTTTGTTAGCTGATTCTACTCTGCTTGCAAAATTCATTGCATCACCAATTGCCGTTAATCTTTTTGATTTTCCTGAGCCAATGTCCCCCACAACTGCTTCTCCCCAGTGAACACCAACGCCTATATCAAAATCCTGGCCATACATCGTTTTTAGGTAAGGTTTCATGTCGTCAATTTCAGCGCACATTCCAAGTGCGGATTTAACCGCAAATTCAGCAGGGTTATCTTCACCGTGTAAACCAAAGATTGCTACCATTCCATCACCTATATAATTATCTACGTTTCCGTTGTTGTCCTCAATGACTTTTACCATCCTATTAAAATACCTATTTAGGATAAAAACTACATCGTAAGGAGTAAGTTTTTCTGAAAAAGGGGTGAAGCCTCTTATATCGCTAAAAAGTATTGCAATTTTTTTTGTTTCTCCGAGCCTGCCTGAAACACTTCTTTCAGATACGGATTCAATATCTTCTTTGTTCAGTACTAATCTTCTTACGGTTATATTGCCGGTAATGGTAGTTTGACAGGCCAATCTGAATTCATCAGTGGTGTGAGCCTTATTTTTTAAAGCTCTTTCCTTTTCCGTTTCCGGAGAACAGTTGTCAATTCCCTCCAAAACCAAAAATCTACAGGTTGTGCACTTGCCTTCACCCCCGCATGCGTTGACATGAGGTATCCCATTTCTGGCTGCCGTATCAAGAACTGTTTCACCAGACTCAGATTCAAAAACTTTATTATCAGGTAGAAAATCTATTTTTGGCATCTTATACGTTATTTCCTAAAAATTTCATTATCATTTTTGAAATACTTGAATTCCAATATATTTCCACTCGGATCTTTAATGAAAAATGTTGCTTGCTCACCAGGTTTACCTTTAAACCTAACCTTTGGTTTAATAAAAAAATCAATGGTCATTTTTTTTATGTGTTCACACAGTTTCTCCCACTCAATCCAAGATAGAATCACCCCAAAGTGCCTTGCAGGTATTTTATCCCCGTCAACAATATTAGTACCATTCCTCTCACAATCATCTGGCGAAAAGTGGGCAACTATCTGATGACCATAAAGGTTAAAATCAATCCACTTATTAGACTCTCTTCCCATTGAACACCCTAAAACATCGGTATAAAAGTTTCTACTTTTTTCAAGGTCATTGACCGGAAATGCTAGATGAAACCTAGGGATACGCATCATCATTTATTCCTTTTAATCATACCTACTAAATTAATTGAAATTAATTTTTAGTCTAACTATAGATTTAATGAATAACACTTTTTAAATCATCAATACTTATGTTACCACCACAAATGATGATACCAACTTTTTTACCAGCCAGTTCCTTCTTTTTCTTAATAAGTGCCGCGATTGCTGTTCCTGCAGCACCCTCGAGCAATTTTCTCTCATTTTTTATGTAAAGTAACATCGCATCTTTTATCTCTGCTTCTTTCAAAAATACAGTCTGGTCAATCGTATCACAACAGATATCGAATGTTATTGCACCTTTTTCAACACCGCCTGCGGTACCGTCACTAATTGTAGGTTTAGATTCAATATTTAATATTTTACCTGCCTCCATTGACCTAAGCATTACTGCTGAATTTTCAGGAGAGCACCCTATAACAAGCATATTAGGAGAACAAGATTTTAAAAAAGTCGCAACACCTCCTATAAGTCCACCTCCTCCAACGGATATAACCATAGCGTCTAAACTATCATATTCATCAAAAATCTCTTTACCAATCGTCCCTTGACCAGCTATTACATCTTTATCATTGTAAGGCGAAATATACGTACCTCCGTTTGCAATTGAGAATTCTCTCGCTTTGTATTCAGCCTCTACACTGTCTTTTCCATGGAACTTGATATTAGCACCAAAATTCTCCATGTTAGCAATTTTAGCATCTGACGAATTTTGAGGTACAAATAGATTACATTTTATATCTAATTGTCTGGCCGCGTAGGCGACTGCAGCTCCATGGTTTCCTGTAGATGCAGATACTATACCCCTTAATCTTTCTTTTTTTGATAAACAAAGTACTTTATTCATTGCACCTCTTGCTTTGAACGAGCCAGTGACTTGTGAGTTTTCTAGCTTAAACCAAACATCTCCTCCAATGTATTTTGAAAAAAAATGAGACCGTTCGAGATAAGTATTTTTTATATACGGCTTAATCCGATCTGCCGCTTTTTCTATTGTCTTTCTTGATATCAACATCTCAGATTACTCGCTCCTTTTTGTAAATAATTTTAAATATGTTTCTACCGTTCAGTGCTTTTAGTATTTCTAATTAGAGTAATTTTATTTAATACCAATTAAATATTGAAAGTTAAGTCAATGAATGAAAAAGATGTTTCAAAAGAAGTAAAATTGCGGATGCATTTATATTGATTTTAAGTTCGTCGAACAATATTATTTTGATTTTCCATTCCTATAGAATCTACATATTAAAAAAGAAACAGAAAACCCAACGAAAGTTTAAGGTTTTAAATGGGAAGTTTTAGTTTATTGAAACTAATTAAAATTGAGATTATAGTACCGCGGAAAGGGCTCGAACCTTCACGCACAAAGTGCACCAGATCCTAAATCTGGCGTGTCTACCAATTCCACCACCGCGGCATAAAGTTATTACAAGTAACTAAATCATAGTCCTGAATACTGAGTCAATTGCTACTTCATTAGAACCATTTTTCGACTGAGAACTTTACTATGTGCACTCAATTNGTATATGTANACCCCAGCACTCACGCTATTACCACCAGCATCCTTTCCATCCCAACTAACTGAATAATGACCTGAAACTTGTTTTTGGTTGACAAGATTTTTTACTACTCTACCTCTCATATCAAAAATATCAATGCTAACAAATGAATCTTCGCTTATTCCATATGATATTATTGTAGAGGGGTTGAAAGGGTTTGGATAGTTTGGGAAAAGGGAAAATTCAACCGGCAAGTTAAGATCTTCTCCCAAACTTACCATATCGCTAGTGAACTGACCAAAATTATCAGAAACCGTTGTTATCGGGGTGAAATATGCGTCGCCAGCAGATGCTTCATCAAACATAAAGAGTATACTTGAGTTAGAGAGGTTTTGACTAAACTGAACCTCGATTTCAAGAATGGCTCCGCTTCCAGGCTCTATAGCATTGCCTAAAACATAACCAGAGAATTCAATATCCCCGTTTGCATTCTCTCCTGTATTATCCTGAATTATTGGATCAGGAAACCGATCATAGGTTGTTATGTTTGTAACCATCATATTATCTGGCATATCTTTGATGGTAAATTCCAAAATATTAACAGCCTCGGTATTTTCCATGTGAACTTCAAAAGTACCAAATCCTCCAGGTTCCATCTGACCAGATACATTTTCGATGGTAAAACCTACAGGTGGCTGCCCTAAGTAAAATGCATGGGGCGCTGTCTGCGTACTCATTGGTAAATTGTTTACATCTGACAATACAGGCTCTTGAATTGAAATATCAACGATTGTTCCTGGCGTTATTCCCCCTAATATATCATATGTAACATCGAGAAGATGATTAATACCCGGTTCTATCGGGTTATCTTGGCTAGTAGAAGCTGCAATTCTGTATCTGTCTCCAAGATCTGTACCAACTACGTTCCAATCATCCAAATTTAAAATTTGATTTAGATCTACATCACTACCTATTATGAGATTTGCAGGGTTCGCCATAATGTCAAATTCAAAAGCATAAACTGGTCTAGTATTTTCTATAAAAACGGAACCTGCAGTTTCTGAACCCGGAACACAAAAACCGCCATAGAGATTAAGATATTGTGTTTCTACTCCAACGGTATAGGATCCACTTTCTCCAGTCCAATTTAATGCTGTCTCACTACCGGTATTCCAGTCATAAAAAAGAATATTAGTTGCACTTGTATATGACAAGTTAACGGTCATTTCTTCATCAGCAACAGGATACATAATTACACGAATTACAGCACCGTCACCGGGCTGAAGAGCCTCTCCTAAACATTGGCCATAAATTGCGATAGTACCGTCACCCTGGTTGTCAACTCCCAGATCGCAGTCTGAGGTCCTATCGGTTGCTATATAACCATCAACCATGGCGCTCAGCACATCGGGGTAATCCTGCATCTGAAAGTAAAATATTGAAACTTCAGACTCGGTATTCATGTAAAAATCAAGTGTGTCTGGCTGTCCAGCAAGGGAGGAACCGTTATCGAACCACAACTCTACCCACTCCACAGGAGAACCTGTAATTATATTTGTGGCAGCAGATTCAGAACCATCGGGATAAATTGCTGTTACATAATAATAATAGGTTAGATTGTTAATAACCTCCTCATCTAGGTATGTTGTCACAGTCCCACCAACCTCGGCGATCTCCTCAAAATTGCCATCCTGTTCGAGGGAGCGATATATTCTGTAACCATTCAGCTCTACAGGGCGGTTATTCGTACTAAAAAACTGTGATGAATTGTCTATTAATTCATAAGTCTCAGGGACAGTGTAGGCATATGGCCAATTTCCGGATGCATAAGCATCTCGCATTTGCTCACGAGTACCATTGTTTATAAGATCCCAGCCTCTCTCACTAAGCTCATAAGTGGCTGAAAACCTTCCCTCCTCTAGGTAGTTGGTTATCTTAATATTATCAACTGCCCAATACCACTCCCAGGAGGACGGGTCAGTATTGTAATGGAACCTAACTCTCATCTGACTATTTGAATGCTGCGAAATATCTAAAATTTGTTGGTCTGGAGTGCTCCATCCTCCAACAGTTGCACCATCTCCAGTTGCTTGATAAACATTAACCCATTGAGTACCATCCCAGACATCAACATTTCCTGAAGAGGCATATGAATCAGAATAATCGAGAAAGAAGTGATCAAAAAATAAATATAACTCACCAGATGTGTTAATAACCGGACTAATCAATTGGTCGTCAAACTGTGTCTCAGGCCCAGGAGCATCCGCATCGACGTAGACGAATGGCGTACCATCCAATGTTTGACCGTTATATGAACTAGCCCATTCCCAAGTAGATCCAGTAGCACCGCCATCAATTATTTCCCAGTCTTCAGGTAAAGCTTCATCTAACATTTCGTCAACGTATACAAAGGTGGGTCCTGTAGGGGGACTCCAACTTAGCAGAACCTGGCCGTCCATACCATCCTGTGCCAACAAACTCCCCGGTTCTTCAATGTAACCTGGGGACACTGCAACAGTTCCTGAGTCAACGCTGGCAAGTAAAAATGTTCCTCCAGAACCGTCGGTAACTGTGATATTTTCAAATTCAACAGCAACATTAGAGTTATAAGCATCGTCGTGTACGGTCATTTCCATGGTTGCTACTGAACCAGTTCCGGGTTGAATATCATCATTACTCTCACTATAAATAATGACTCTTGTCATCCCACTGGGGAGAATATTGTAACTTACTGTAAACCCTTGTGATCTGTCAGTGGTTGTAAAACCAGTGACGTCTAAATAATCGGGCGAATCAAGCACGTCAAATTGTAGACCACCAACTAGACCGGTATTGTCTAGATTTATATCAAGAAGAACTTGTTCCGAGACGTCGCCTGTAGCTTCAGATGAACTCAATGCAACAAAACTACCGATAGTTATTGAGCCATCGACAAGAACCCCTCCAATGGTATTGCCATCGCCATCACTACCAGTAAAATTGGATGCTTCCAGATTGATAATTGCGGATAGAATTTCTGATCCGTCATAGTGTAAGTTAAGCACGGTAATTGGAACCACAGATCCTGCAGCGATTTCTCCTCCTGTATTGTGATAAAAAACAACCCTAGCCGACCCATCATCAAATGTATTAAAGTCGGCGCTGTAATTATCACTATCAACAGGATCCACAAATGAAATATCCACTAAATGAGGTGTAGCAACAATATCAAATTGAAATCCTCCAACAGCATCAACCGGGTTTACCAAAGTTACAGGTACTATGATATCACTTGTATACCCATCAACCTCTACGTCTTCCAATGTTACTGTAACATTTGGCTTTGCTAGATTTAAAGTAAATAAATGGATGGCCAGCACAGAGAAAAATTTTCTCGTTAATATCATTTTCTTCCTCCAGAAATATAAAAAAATAATAGTCTAAATAGTTTGAATAAAGTTTTTTTAAGCGATTCAGCAAGTGGTAAGACCATTTACTGTCCTAATAAATAACGATTTCAGACCTATAATATACTCACAAATCAGTCTTCATAGGCCCTAATTATATCCTCATAAATGTCCTCAAGATTCTCAATGCCAACAGATAATCGGACTAAATCAGAAGTAAGTCCCATGGAATTCTTAATATCACTGGGCACTGCAACGTGTGTCATGTCATACGGTGCACATACCAAGCTCTCTACACCTCCCAAACTCTCAGCAAGAGTAAACACCTTTAGTCTTGACAAAAACTTATCACGTTTTTTTAGAGAACCTAATCGTAGTGATAATATGGAACCAAATATGGGCTGACCACTCGGGTTGTTTTGTTGCTTTACAGCAAGCTCATGCTGTGGGTGAGTTTTTAATCCCGGATATATTGGATCGCAGTCTGGAACCTCATCGATCAACCTTTTCGCTATCTCGAAAGCATTGTCTGACTGCTTTTGAACCCTAACAGCAATCGTCTTTGTGCTCCTTAGCATCAGCCAGCAATCAAACGGACTAGGTACTGCTCCAACTGATTTTTGGATAAAATACAATTGTTCTGCTAATTCAGGATTATTTGTTATCAGTATTCCCGCCAAGAGATCGCTATGACCCCCAATAAATTTTGTAGCACTATGCATTACGATGTCACTGCCTAGATTTAGAGGATTTTGTGCATATGGACTCATAAAGGTATTATCAACTGCAAGATATATTGCTCTCAACCTGCATATCTGCGAAATTGCTTCTATGTCGGAAAGTTCTAACAATGGGTTCGTAGGAGTCTCTATAAAAATTATGCGTGTGTTTGATTTAATTGATTTATTTAAAACATCTAAATCGCGTGTATCAACAAACTCAAATTCAATACCGTGTCTAGATAATACTCGCATCGACATCCTGTATGTACCCCCATAAACATTGTGACCAATAATTACATGATCACCTGCGTCTAAAGTTTGGAAAAGGGCAGTAGTTGNAGCCATTCCGCTGGAAAAAGCTATCCCGAACCTACCATTTTCAAGACTTGAAATATTTTCCTCTAATCTTTTTCTGGTTGGATTACCAGCCCTAGAATAATCAAACCCTTGATTTTCACCTACAGTCCTTTGTTCAAATGTTGATGCTAAATGTATAGGAGGAGAGACAGCTCCCGTTTCCTCGTCAGGATCATTACCTGCATGTATGGCACGGGTTTCAAAGCGAGGACTAGAGCTCATGTCAGACCTGCGTATATCCTTTGTTTAGATAGGTCTGTAGCTTTTTATATTTTATTCGAATTTCTTCTCCCCCGGGACCACGAACTATTATTTTTTCATTCCTACCAATTTTTTGATCTGCCTGCACTGGTGTACGTACTTGCTGTGGACGGTTGTTTTGCTCAACCGGAGCTTGTCCCTGAAAGCCCATTCCCGTTGACTCACTGTGCGAAGTCTGTATGTTACGAGCACTTGAATTTGTATTGTTTTCTTTGGTTTCCATGCCTCTTATTTGTGTTCTGAATAGTCTTTGAACCGTTAGAGAGTTCATATCAGCCATCATTTCTTGAAACATCTTAAAACCCTCTGATTTATACTCTAGTAATGGATTTTTTTGACCGTAGGCTCTCAAATTAATTCCCTCTCTCAGTTGATCCATTGCATAAAGATGGTCTTTCCATTTCTCATCGATTGTTCTCAAAATGACAAATCTCTCAAACTCCCTTATCACATTTTCAGGGACTAATGATTCTCTCGCTTTATAAACAGTTTTTGCTTTTTCAAAAATCCAATCTCCAATTGCCTCCATGGTTTCATCTTGACCACCTATGTCATTTTGTACTTTTTCCAAAGATAGATCAATCATAATGTGTGATGAAAATCTTTGTTGCAATTGCTCCCAATCCCAGTGTTCATAACTACCGTTACTGGCCTGTAGCTCAATCTCGTCCATTATATAATCATCAAGAATATGAAAAACTGACTCTTCCATGTTTACGCCAGACAATGCTTGATTTCTGATATCATAGACTACCTGCCGCTGTTGGTTCATAACATCATCATATTCTAAAAGGTGTTTTCTAATACCAAAGTTCCTTACTTCTACTTTTTTCTGCGCATTAGAGATTGCCCTAGTGACCATTCTTGCTGATATTACTTCACCCTCCTCTATACCCATTCTATCCATTATTGATGCGACTCTATCAGAGCTGAATAACCTCATTAAGTCATCCTCTAAAGAAAGGTAAAACCTTGAGGAACCATTATCACCCTGTCTACCACTTCTTCCTCTTAGCTGTAGATCTATGCGTCTTGATTCATGTCTCTCTGTTCCAATGATATGAAGTCCACCTAATTCTTTGATACCTTCACCAAGCTTAATATCAGTTCCTCTCCCTGCCATATTGGTTGCGATAGTTACAGCGCCCTTTTGGCCTGCTCTGGCAACGACTTCTGCCTCGCTTTTATGTTGCTTTGCATTTAAAACATTATGTGGAATGTTTTGTCTTTTAAGCATTCTGGAAAGTAACTCAGAAACCTCCACCGATATTGTTCCAACAAGAGTTGGCTGTCCTCTTCTGTGACAATCGGATATTTCCTCAATTGCAGCATTGTATTTTTCTCTTTTCGTTTTGTAGACTAAATCATCTCTATCTTCTCTTGATATGGACCTATGGGTTGGGATGACTGTGACATCTAATCCATAAATTGAACCAAGCTCCTCTGCCTCAGTCTCTGCTGTTCCTGTCATTCCAGAAAGTTTATCGTAAAGGCGAAAATAATTTTGAATGGTTATTGTGGCAAGTGTCTGGGTCTCTCTCTCTATACGCACATTTTCCTTAGCCTCTAGAGCCTGATGTAATCCATCAGAGTATCGTCTCCCTGGAAGAACTCGCCCTGTAAACTCGTCCACGATCATGACTTTTCCATCCTGAATAACATACTCTACATCTTTTTCGTATAATGTGTAAGCGCGAAGAAGCTGATTAAAATTATGGATTGTCCCACTTCTCTCAGCGTGTAGTTGGTGAGCCTTTTCTTTCTCTTGATCTCTAGCAGTCTTATCAAGATCATCGCGCTCTTCAATCTCAAGTAGCATTTCCCCTAAATCTGGTATAATAAAAGTCTCCGGGTTACCAGGAGAGAGTAGGTTTCTACCTTTCTCAGTAATATCCATTACATGACTTTTCTCATCAATCGCAAAGTATAAATCATCATCAACATCACTCATCTTTTTATCTCTAATGTGTATTGATTCAATATCTTGCGCAAGTTTTAGCATACCAGACTCTTGAAAAATTTTTATCACGCTTTTATTTTTGGGCATTCCTCTTTGAGCCTGAAGTAATTTGAGCCCTGCACCATCCTCATCACCGTCCTCAATTAGCTTTCTTGCCTGTTTAACGAATTCGGAAACTAGCTTTGACTGTTGTTTAACTAGTTCTTGAACACCGGGTTTCAATGTTGTGAACGTTTCGTCCACAGGAGCATCTATTGTGCCGGATATAATGAGAGGAGTTCTTGCCTCATCAATCAATACACTATCAACCTCATCAACTACAGCAAATGCATGACCACGTTGAACTTTTTCATCTCTCTGTAAAGCCATGTTATCCCTAAGGTAGTCAAAACCGAACTCATTATTTGTACCGTAGGTAATATCGCAGTTATACATTTCACGTCTCTGCTGATTATTCATAGAGTTTAGAATAAAGCCAACAGTTAGACCCAGTCTTTTATAGACCTCACCCATCCACTCAGCATCTCTTTGCGCTAGGTAATCATTTACGGTAATTACGTGTACCCCCCTTCCTGTCAGGGCATTTAGGTATATTGGCATAGTAGCAACAAGAGTTTTTCCCTCCCCTGTTTTCATTTCAGCCACTTTACCGTTGTGAAGAGTGATGGCGCCAAGAAGCTGTACATCATAGGGCACCATATCCCATTTTTGCTCTTGTCCTGAAACTTTCCAGGATGCGCCCGACATTCTCCTGCAGGTCTCCTTCACTAATGCAAAAGACTCCTCCATTATGGAATCTAGAGCATTTTGTTCAGCAACTAAAATCTCTTTTTTTCTTTTTTCTTTATCATAATTATCTGGTAACGAATCTTCTTTTGATTTCCTAGACTTGACAACAAAATTCTTCAACTCCTGAGTTCTATTTATCAGATCTTCATCAGTTTTTTCAGAAAGTAATTCGTAGCACTGATTTATCTTGATAATAGATGGTGATAGTTTTTTTATTTCTCTATCAGATTTTGTACCAAATAATTTTGTTAAAATCACAGCTTAATCTTCTTTTACATTATTTTCTTTATATATTGCATCGAGAACACCATTAATAAAGCCAGGGCTCTCATCTGTGCTATATATTTTTGATATCTCTACCATTTCACTGATAGACACTTTGGGTGGTATGTTATCCATAAAAAAAATCTCGCATATACCCATCCTTAGCAGTAGACGGTCAACCTGAGCAACGCGACCGAGCTCCCAATTTTGTAAATGTGATTTGATTAATTTTTCCGAGAAATCAGAATTATCTATAACACAGTGAAACAGTTTATCCATGAAATCTAAGTTATTGTCTTTTAGTTGGTTTGTTCTGATTACTCCTTCCAACGTTTTTTTTGGATTATCGCAAGTAAATTGATGGGCAAATAATGCCTCCAAGACAGCTTTCCTCGCGGCTCTTCTTGGGTGAAAATTAGACACTATCTCTCCTGCCCATTACATTTTTTTTTGGTAAATATATATTTTTCAACTTAACCACCTCTTGCATTCTTTTTTCAGCAACTTTTGAAGCGGCTCTGTGCGTTGTCACATTATCTCTGGCTGAGATATCATAGATTTTCGTGAGAGTATCATATATACCCTCCTCAGCTTGTTTAAAAGCTCTATTACGATTGTAACCCTCTATTTCGTTCGCAACATTTATTAAACCACCTGCATTTATGGCATAATCTGGGGCGTATAAAATACCACGCTCCTGTAACATCTTTGCATGTACTTCTTCTTTTTTTAGCTGATTGTTTGCAGCACCAGCAACTATTGAACATTTAAGCTTTGGAATAGTTTGGTTATTTAGAGTAGCCCCCAAAGCGCAAGGTGCGTAGATGTCAATATCCGCATCATAAATTTTCTCTGAATCAATAACAGATCCACCAAATTCATTTATTACTCTTTTGATGGCATTCGGGTCTATATCATTAATATATAGATTTACTCCTTCTTTACTTAAATACTTACAAAGGTGGTAACCTACATGGCCCACACCTTGCACTGCTATACTTAAACCATTTAGAGATTCTTTACCAAACTGTTTTTTTACAGTGGCCTTAATGCCAGAAAACGTACCTAGTGCTGTAACAGGCGCTGGATCACCGCTTCCCCCTAGAGCGCGAGAGATACCTGTAACGTAACGGGTCTCCATTCTAACCCATTCCATGTCTTTCACACTTGTGCCTACATCTTCTGCAGTTATATATCTACCAGCAAGGCCTTCAACAAATCTACCGAAAGATCGAAATAGGATTTCATTTTTATCATTCTTGGAGTTTCCAATAATAACAGCTTTGCCCCCACCTAAGTTGAGCCCTGCTATCGCGGCTTTGTAACTCATGCCTCGTGATAATCTCAGTACGTCTTTAAGTGCATCTTCTTCTGATCCGTAGTCCCACATTCTGCATCCGCCAAGAGCGGGACCAATGGTTGTGTTGTGTATTGCTATAATAGCTTTTAATCCAGTATCTCTGTCATGGCAAAATACCACCTGCTCATGACCCCTGTTATCCATAATATCAAAAACCATTATTGCGAAACCTCTTGTATCTAGTCCTCTATATCATGCAACCAATTGAATGGATCATTAATTTCCTGCTTTTGAATAGCTGTCAGTATTTTTTCACACTTGGCAGTAATTGGACCTGTACCATTAGAACAATAACTAATAGACTCGCCTTCAAAATTAATTTTACCAACTGGCGCCACAGCAACTGCTGTTCCAGTACAAAACACCTCATCTGCTTCCAGCAGATCTTTGATATAGATGTCGGTTTCTAGAAGCTCCATTCCTACGATGTCAGTTACGATTTTACAAACAGAGTCTCTAGTAATTCCTGCCAAAATAGATCTACCTAGCTTTGGTGTTTTTATTATATCATTTTTACAAATGAAAATATTAGCCGATCCTAATTCTTCTATGCGATTACCATCAACAGCATCAAGATAAATTACCTCGTCGTAACCACGCTTTTTTGCAATCGTCAAAGGCAATAGGGATGCAGAATAATTACCTATAGCTTTTGCATTACCAATGCCTCGGGGCGCAGCACGGTGGTAATCAGTTTCAACCTTTAAACTTAGTGGTTTGACTCCACCCTTAAAGTATGATCCTACAGGTGATACGAAGACAAGGAATGTATATTCTGATGCTGGCTGGACACCAAGTGCTGGTGAGGTACCCCACACAATTGGCCTTACGTATAAACTTCCTTTTCCATAAGGGGGAACAAACTCAATATTATCTCGCACCGTTGAGATAACAGAGGACATAAAAAACTCTTTATTCATGATCGGAATGCACAACCGCTTGGTAGAGGATGCCATACGCTCTGCATTGCGGTTAATTCTAAAGAGAACTATTTTATCTTTAGATGTATGAAATGCTTTTGTACCTTCAAAGACACCCTGGCCATAATTTAATACACCTGCAGCGGGGGATAGTTTGATATCTCCGTAAGGAACAAGAGAGCCACCTTTCCAGTTTTCACCATTTGAGCAGGTTGCCATAAACATGCTTTTTGTTTTAATGGCATCAAACCTAAGACTTTCCCAATCTAGATTTGCTTTTTTTAATTTCACTTTAATAATTCTCTACTAATTACTAGCCTTTGGATTTCGGAAGTTCCCTCGTAGATTTCCGTCACTTTAGCATCTCGCATCAATCTCTCAATACCATATTCTTGAATGTAACCATACCCACCATGAATTTGAACACATTCTGACGCAGCACTCATAGCTGCTGAGGATGCGAATAGCTTTGCCATCGAACTCTCTTTTATATAACTGGCACCGCTATCTTTTAAATAGGCTGCTTGCCAAACTAATAGCCTTGCGCTTTGCACATTAGTAGCGATGTCTGCTAGCTTATTTTGAATCGCTCCAAAACTACTTATTGGTCTTCCAAATTGTTTTCGCTCTTTGGAATATGATATCGCTTTTTCAAGAGCGGTGCGAGCTAGTCCTACTGCCTGAGCTGCTATTCCAATTCTGCCTCCTCCAAGTGCGTTCATTGCAATAGAAAATCCTTGCCCCTCGTCTCCAATTCTATTTTCTTTCGGCAATTTGCAATTTTCAAAATACAATTGACAAGTATCTGAGGCTCTAAGCCCAAGTTTATCCTCCTTTTTACCTAATGATAAACCCGTGGTTTTTTTATCAATGATAAAGGCTGATACTTCATCTTTTTTATCATTTAAATTGGTGCGACAGAAAAAAATTATGAAGTCACTATTGTGGCCACTCGTGACCCAATTCTTTGTTCCATTTATTAAATAGTGACTTCCAACTTTCTCTGCATATGTTTTCATTTTTCGAGCATCTGATCCTGACTCGGGCTCGCTGAGGCTGTAAGCGCCAAGTTTTAGACCAGACGCGAGTGGCATAAGGTATTCCTTCTTTTGTAGATCATTNCCCCAATCAAGTAGAGCTTGACAGACTAATGAATTATTTACAGACATTATAGTTGACGTTGCTAGCTCTACCGCCGCGATCTCTTCAATTGCTAGTGTGTAAGAAATTGTATCTAAACCAGCGCCCCCCCATTTTTCAGGTACCATCATTCCCATGAATCCCAATTGGCCTAATGCCTCAACTTGGCTTGATGGGAAAATAGACCTCTCATCTCGCTCTATTACGCCTGGACTAAGGTGTTTTTGAGCAAAATCTTTTGCTGTTTTTTTTATTAATTCCTGCTCTGATGATAGTTCTAGATTAATCATATCTCTTTACTATTATTGCAGAGGCCTCTCCACCACCTATGCACAAGCTGGCTAGCCCTAAATTTGATGATGTCCTCCCCATGCCATGAATTAATGTGGTCAAAATTCTTGCCCCTGAGGCACCAATAGGATGACCTAATGCAACTGCACCACCATATATATTTACTTTTGAAGGTGGGATTTTAAGATCATCAATGGCCGCCATCGCTACAACTGAAAAAGCTTCATTGATCTCCCATAAGTCAATATCCGTATGTTTCATTTTTGATTTGCGTAAAACTCGTTGAATTGCCTTTCTTGGTGCGGTAGTAAACCATTCTGGCTCATGCGCACAAGATACGTGCTCCACAACAAAGGCCAATGGTTCTAGGCCTAACTCTTGTGCTTTACTATAGCTCATAATCAAAACTACAGAGGCTCCGTCATTCAATTTTGATGCATTAGCCGCAGTAATTGTACCGTTTTGTAAAAAAGCGGGTTTTAACTTTGAAATTTTATCATAGTCCACCCTATTTGGTTCTTCATCATCAGAAATTAAAATTTTCTCGTTTTTGATTTCCACCTCAATTGGTATTACTTCATCCTTAAAGATATTGGCTTTTTTTGCAGAACTTGCTTTACGGTAAGAGCTAACAGCATACGCATCTTGATCTTCTCTCGAATACTGACGGTCCTTCACTAACATCTCAGCGCAATTTCCCATATGTTGATTTGTGTAAACGTCCCATAGTCCGTCATGGATTACACTGTCGATAACCTTACTATGTCCCAATTTATTTCCTGTCCTAAAGTTTTCCAGTATGTGTGGGGCATTGGACATACTTTCCATACCGCCGGCAATTATAATTTCAGCACTATTGCATTTTATAGCCTGATCTGCCAACATGATTGCCTTTAAACCCGAACCGCACATCTTATTTATGGTTAATGTTTCAACGCTATTTGGTAGGCCACCTTTTATTGCTGCCTGTCTAGCAGGCGATTGTCCCTGCCCAGCAGACAAGACATTACCAAGAATAACTTCATCCACAGCATCAGCAGGAATATTAAGGTCTCTTATTATATTAGTGATTAAATGTGATGCTAAATCAGATGCTGAAAGTGAAGATAATTGACCTTGAAACGAGCCAATTGGAGTTCTTTTGGCTGCAACAATTACAGATTTAATCTGCAAAATAATCCTTCTGAAAGTGTTTAATATTAAAAAATAAATACAATGTTATTATCTAAATTTAATCATTCTCATTGTTACGATACCATTTTAACTATTACGTTTAGTAGCACTATTTTTTTCGTAGGCTTCAATTATTTTCATAACTAGTGGATGCCTCACAATATCATTTTTATCCAGTCTAGCGAATCCTATCCCATTTACATTTTTTAACAAATCTCTTGCCTGTATGAGCCCAGAGTCGAATTGATTTTGTAGATCTATTTGTGTTACGTCTCCTGTAATAATGGCCCTGGATCCGATGCCCATCCTTGTTAAAAACATCTTCATTTGTAGCGCTGTCGCATTTTGAGCCTCATCTAATATCATATACGAATTATCAAGCGTCCTACCACGCATGTATGCAAGAGGAACAACTTCAATAATTTTAGTATCTAATAATGTAGATAGTTTTTGTTCAGGGTATAACAAAAGTAAGGCATCATATAGAGGGGCAAGATAAGGGTCCACCTTTTCTTTCAAATCTCCAGGTAAAAAACCAAGATTTTCACCAGCTTCTACTGCAGGACGACACAATATAATTCTGTCAAGTTCATTTTTCTCAAGAGCACTAACTGCAAACGCTACAGATAAAAACGTTTTACCGGTCCCGGCAGGCCCTATGCTGAAAACAACATCATTATTTTTGACAACATCATAGTAATTAATTTGGCCTCGTGTTTTCGGTACCACTGCACCATTTTTCCCAAAATAAATCAATCTATCTTTAATCTTATTTGCTCGAACGTTATCTTCAAAATCGTCAGATTTTACTATGGCAACGAGATTTTGAACATCCTTAATGGTGAGATTACCATTTGCATTTAGAGTATCAATCATCTCATACAAAATTACATTTACTTTCTCCACATTTCGTCTATCACCAGAAATTTTGACTTTATCACCGCGAATAAGGATTTTGGCATCGAATGAATCCTCAATAACTTTTATATTCGAATCGCCTACTCCAAATAGTACTGTTGGTTCTGGGGTTTTTAATTCAATGATCTTTTCCATTATTATACTTCACTCGTAATTTCAACACGATAAATATAGTGTTTAATGAATTCTTATACTTTAAAGAAATTATGAAAAAGATATCATTGATTTTTGTTCTACAATTTTTAACCAATTGCTATGTGTCTAATGACCCAACAGTGGCAAGCAGTCAAAATATTCGATATCTTATTAGAGAAGGGAAGGCTCTGTGGGAGCAAAGATCTGATACCAATGCATTGTCTCAGGCAAAATATTTTATAGGCCTTGCATACAAGGAGAATAATCTAAATTCTGAACTTGCCCCATTAATAGGAGAAATGAATTATACTAGTGCTTACTTCTTGGAGACACATCCAGCAAAACGTGATTCCATTTTTCTAATTGGTAGTCAAGTCTGTAAAAAATCAATTTATAACGACCACGATTTTTCAAAAATATTAAATCAGACCAGAGGAGACAGTATCACAAAGCTATTGAATGCATTAAATAATGCACCTAAATCAATAGTACCTCATTTATATTGGTGGGCAGTCAATTATTTACATTATTTAAACAACAGGCCTGTCATAGAGAGGATTAATGAGCGTGAATTACTTGAGGTAATAATGAACAGGGTACTTGCTCTTGAACCAAGTTTTCATCATAGTGGCCCATACAGATTTTTTGGTTTACTTTATGCGAGAATTCCAGGAATGAAACTTAACCAATCAGAAACATATTTTAATCAATCCCTTGCCTCAAATCCTGAATTTCTTGGAAATGCTGTAATGATGGCTGAATTTTATCACCAAAAAGCAGGAGATAGAGAAAAATTTCACAAAACACTACAAAATGTAGTGAACTATAACATTGCCGAATATCCTGAATTGCTAACTGACAATCTTTTCTATCAAAACAAAGCGGTGAAATTATTGGAGATCGAATCCTCCCTCTTTGAGTAGCATAATATTTATGTACCTTAATTTGTTTTTGCATATAGAAACGTATAATTTTTCGCAGAAAAAATAATGGGGCTTAGTTATGATTTTGAACTATACTGTTAAAGATTTTATGGCAACTAAGTTAATCACTTTTTTACCAAAAACACCTATTGAAGTCGCTGTAGGTACATTCCTCAAAAATAAAATTTCAGGCGCTCCCGTTATAAATGAAAAAAACGAGCTGATTGGTGTAATATCCGAAAAGGATTGCATGAGAACATTGATGGAATATTCTTACCACAATGATTTGGGGGGATTGGTGGAGGACTATATGTCGAAAAAAATACAAAAAATTAATATATACGATACCATATCTGAGGTTGCTGATAAGTTCATTCAATCAAGATGCAGAAGATTTCCAGTAATGGATGGAAATAGACTTGTAGGACAGATCAGCCGAAGAGATATTTTACGTGCAATATTTCAGCTTTCTCAAGAGGATTAAATATGAAACTAATTTATAGTACTTTTATTTTTTTAGGATTTTTAAATGCAACTAATTCAGATCCTCTCATTAAAGCATCAGCCGCACTAAATGCAGGACTGTATGAAAAAGCATTAACACATGCTAAACAAGCAAAAAAAGAAAACCCAAATAACTCCGATGTATACAAAATGATTGCTCTTTTATATGAATCTTTGGGTAAACCTAGTAAGGCTATAGTAGCATGGGAAAAATGTTTACTTTACTCTAATAGATCAGACCAAAAAAAAGAAGCCAAAAATCATATCAACATACTTAAAAATGAATTATGAGGAAAAAACCAATCATATCGCTTCTATTTGTTAGCACATTTTCTTGTTGGTCAAGCTTTCAAAATCCTGCAGTTGATACTGATTATGATTTTTATAATGTGGGTAAACTAAGAATCGATCATGTCAAAGATTACATAAATAAACCAAGCTCCGGGAAAATGGTAATGAACAGTATAGCACATAACTTTTTGAGGTATGGCTATTTAGTTTCAGAGTCTGATAAATATGATACAGAGGTTAAGATCAAAAAAAATGGTAAAGTACTTGATCTTTCTTGTATCATAACCGAGTATACAGATTCAGAAATGATAATCGTTCCTTATCGCTACGAGGATAGAGGATATGTTGAAACAAAAGTAGAGCAATCATTAGAGACAACGAAAGACACACCTGATAATATATCTTCACAGTCACAAACATCCACAACTACAACACATGGTGGTAAAGTAAATCAAGGAAAGCGTGTGGAATATTCTCAAACTAGGGTTGGTATTATGTTGAAAATGGTTGATCAAGAATCTGGTAATCTGGTTTGGTCTAATTCCTACTCATACACGGGACTAGAGATGCAAAGGACTGTAGACTATTGCGTTAGAAGTAGCGTCTTACAAATAAGAAAATTATTCAGAGATTGAGCTCAGATAGTAAACTAAATATTTGTTCTTTTGGATAATCCTATAACATTTATACCATTTCATAGATTGTTTATGGTCTTCGTGCCAGTTTTAATTGTAATGATAATTTTAAATCATTGGTCACTAGATTGGAAAAAGCCTCTTCTTGCAACATTTAGAATGTTGATTCAATTAACACTGGTCGGTTATGTTCTCAGACATATATTTTACTCGGAAGCACCATCTCTTATACTTATAATTTTAATTATAATGGTTTTTGTATCAACATATATTGCCTTGGGCGTGGTCGAAAAAGATAGGGCTAATTTATTTTGGATTACAATCTTGGCAATAGCTGTCGGTGGTGGCGTCAACCTACTTGTTGTTACAAAGTTTATTTTAGTATTAGACCCTTGGTACCAGCCTAGATACTTGATCCCTTTGGCTGGTATGATTTTTTCTAGCGCAATGAATGGTGTGAGTCTTGCTGTTGAAAGACTGTACGCAGAGCTAGGCAGGAATGTTACCTATCGGGATGCAAAAGGTCCAGCTATAAAGGCTGCTTTATTACCTATAACTAATTCTCTGCTTGCAGTAGGGTTAGTCTCTTTACCAGGGATGATGACAGGCCAAATCCTCTCTGGAATTTCACCATTAATTGCTGTGCGGTATCAAATTGTAGTCATGTGCATGATTTTCAGCTCTGTAGGATTGTCATCATGTTTATTTCTGGTTCTTAATAATAAAGATAAATCTGCTAGATCATATCTATAGGTTTTTGATTTTTAATCCTAATTCATCCAGCTGGAAACTACTTACTGAACTTGGACTCTCATCCATTAGTGAGGTTGCGGAAGTAGTTTTTGGAAAAGCTATCACATCTCTAATATTCTGAGTGTCAGCAAGCAACATCACAAGCCTATCAAATCCAAATGCAATTCCTCCATGCGGAGGCGCGCCATAGGTAAGTGCCTCAATTAAAAATCCAAATTTATCTACCGCCTCTTTTTTGGTTAAGCCAAGTAATGAAAATACTCTTTCTTGCAACTTTGTTGAATGTATTCTGATGGATCCACCAGCAATTTCATATCCATTCATTGTTAAATCATAACCTCTACTAAGTACTTTGGAAGGCTCCGTTTCCAATAGATTAATATCTTCTAACCTTGGAGCAGTAAATGGATGGTGCATTGATGTATAGCGCTCATTTTCATCATCGTATTCAAACATGGGGAATTCTGTCACCCAAATGGGATAGAACTTATTCGAATCTACCAAGCCTTCTTTTCTAGCAATTTCATTTCTCAAATGCCCCAAAGCATTTAACACAATTTTAGATTCATCTCCAATCATAAAAAGAATATCACCATTTTTAATGTCAAGATCATTCTGCATCTTTTTTTGTAATTCAATCGAGAAAAATTTTGAAATTCCTCCCTCAAATAAACCATTCTTTAATTTCATCCACGCTAGTCCCTTAGCCTTATATTTTTTTACAAGAGTGGTTAGCTCATCAATTATCTTTCTCGAATATTTTTCACCACCATTTACAACGATTCCTTTAACCCTCTCTGCAGAACTAAATGCTTTAAATTGTGAGAGTTCCGTATATTGTTTGAGATCAATTAGTTTGAGCCCATACCGTAAATCGGGCTTGTCAGAACCATACGTCTCTATTGCTTCTTGATATGTAATTCTTGGAAAAGAGTTAGGCAGGTCAATTTTGGCTACGGTTTCAAAAATATGCTTAGTTAAACCCTCCATGTAATTAAATATATCCTCCTCGTCAACGAATGACATCTCTATGTCTATCTGTGTAAATTCTGGTTGTCTGTCCGCTCTGAGGTCTTCATCTCTAAAACATTTGACAATCTGAAAATATCGATCGTAGCCAGAGATCATTAAAATCTGCTTGTAAATCTGTGGAGATTGCGGAAGCGCATAGAATTTACCTTTGTGCACTCTGCTTGGCACTAAATAGTCTCTGGCCCCTTCTGGAGTTGATTTCATTAAAATAGGGGTCTCTACCTCTACAAATTGATTTTTAGATAAGTAATTTCTTGTTGCTTGGTATGCCTCATGTCGTGTGAAAAGATTTTTTTGAAGTTCATCCATTCGCAATTCGAGATAGCGATATTTTAATCTTAAATCTTCCTCAGCACTATCTCGGTTGTCCAACATAAAAGGTAAAGGGGCTGATTCATTAAGCATAATAAATTTAGTGACAAGGACTTCGATCTTACCTGTTAATAGTTTAGGGTTTATTGCCGATTTAATCCTCGACCTCACTACGCCTTTTACCGACAAAACATCTTCCATGGATATTTTCTTTATCTCTTCAAATTCGCCACCGTAATCTTCAGCATCAAAGACAATCTGTGTTTTACCATATCTGTCGCGTAAATCAATAAAGACAACTTGCCCATGTAGTCTAACCTTATTGACCCAACCATTTAGTACTACTTTAGTGTCTATCTCTGAAGACCGGAGACCGCCGCAATTATGTGTACGTTTAAACATGTTTGATTATAATTTCGGATAAAAAACCATTATTAAGTTACGGACGGTTTGAACAATTGTAACTGAGTTAATGATGATTATCTTTTTGACACTCTCAATCGGTTTAAAGCACGAACCAGAGATGCTTCAACTCTGACATCATTAATTTCGGAATTTTGTTCAGTTTTCCTATACTGTGCTCTTTCGAGAGAAGCTTTTGCACGATCGGAATCAATTTCATTTGATTTTTCTAAAGATTCAACGAGAAGCTTTACGGAGTCATTGTAAATTTCAGCGAATCCTCCTCCAGTTGCGTAATACTCACTCTTTCCATTCTGGGAGACCTTAATTTCACCAACTGTTAGTGCAAAAATGCCCTCTCTATGATTATTCATAATGCCGAATGAACCATCTAGCCCTGGACATCGTAGATAACTAACATCATCAAGCTTTAGCTCACGGATTGGGGTTACTATCTGTACACCATATGCAGTCATTAAGCTGCTGACTTTTTATGCTTTTCAACTGCTTCGTCGAGTGTGCCAACATAAGCAAATGCATTTTCTGGTAATTCATCAACCTCACCCTTGAGGATGGCATCAAACCCCGATACTGTATCCTCTAAGCTCACATACCTTCCAGGTGTACCAGTGAATTGTTCAGCAACGAAAAACGGTTGAGACATAAACTTTTGGATCTTTCTGGCCCTCGCAACAGTGAGCTTATCGTTGTCAGATAACTCGTCCATCCCAAGAATAGCTATAATGTCTTGAAGGTCTTTATATTGCTGAAGAACAGATTGAACGTCTCTTGCAACATTGTAATGTTTTTCTCCGATAACTCTTGGGTCTAAGATTCTGGATGTCGATGCCAGTGGGTCAACTGCAGGATATATTCCAAGTTCAGCGATTTTTCGTTCTAAAACACTTGTCGCATCTAGGTGGGCAAATGCTGTAGCTGGTGCTGGATCTGTAAGGTCATCTGCGGGAACATAAACAGCTTGAACAGAGGTGATTGATCCCTTTTTTGTAGAGGTGATTCTTTCCTGGAGGTCTCCCATTTCAGTTGACAACGTTGGTTGATAACCAACTGCAGATGGCATCCTACCTAATAACGCAGACACTTCTGAGCCTGCTTGAGTAAAACGAAATATATTATCAATAAATAGCAAAACATCTCTACCCTCATCATCTCTAAAAAATTCTGCCATAGCTAGACCGCTGAGAGCAACTCTTAAACGCGCTCCAGGGGGTTCATTCATTTGTCCAAAAACCATGGTGGTTTTATCAATAACTCCTGATTCAGTCATCTCAGCATAGAGATCATTTCCCTCACGAGTTCTTTCACCAACTCCTGCGAAGACTGAATATCCACCATGCTCAGTAGCGATGTTTCTTATTAGTTCTTGAATCAAAACTGTTTTTCCGACTCCAGCTCCGCCGAACAGGCCAGTCTTTCCACCTCTGGTGTATGGCTCCATAAGATCAACTACCTTAATGCCTGTGACTAAAGCCTCGGTTGAAGTAGCTAAGTCATCGTGCTTTGGAGCTGGACGATGGATAGGATTTCTTTTTTCGGTTTCGCAATCGCCTTTTTGATCAATTGTATTTCCCANAACATCAAACAAACGTCCTAGTGTTTTTTCTCCTACAGGAACAGTGATAGGTCCACCAGAATCATTTACAACGTTCCCACGAACTAATCCATCAGTAGTATCCATTGCAACTGTCCTAACAACCGAATCACCTAGATGCTGCGCAACTTCTAAAACAAGGACTTCGCCCTCTTCTCTGTCNACTNTTAAAGCATTATAAATATCTGGTAAATGACCGTCTTCAAAGACAACATCAACAACTGCGCCCATTACCTGTGAAATTTTTCCATTTTTTGGCATAATATGGATATCCTTTTTTGTTATCCTAAGGCCTCAGCTCCACCAACGATTTCTAACATTTCTGTTGTTATCGCAGCCTGCCTTGCCTTATTGAATTGTAATGTTAAATCTTTTATCATATCCTGAGCATTTGAAGTAGCATTNTCCATGGAAAGCATGCGTGCAGCTTGCTCACTTGCATATGATTCTAGTAANTATTTCCACATCTGAATATTAAGGTGTCTTGGAATCAAAGCNTCAACTAATTCCTCNTTTGAAGGCTCATATANGCGGTCAGAAACAGTATACTCACTCTCATCATANNATAATGGTAGAAGCGTCTCAGATTTGACCTCCTGCTGTGCAATATTCGCAAAATAATTATAGACTACGTGAATCTCATCAACAGATCCACTTGTAAAATGATCAATAACACTTCTTCCAATCATCATTGCATTTTCAAATTCCATCTCAGCCCAAAAATCAATATGGCTTTCCAGTACATTGTAGTTCCTGTAATTAAAATGGTCTCTAGCTTTTTTACCTATGCAAAATATATCAACTTGATCTTTACCGAATTCATCGATCTCCCTTTGGGCTATTTTTAAAAGGTTAGTGTTAAAGGCTCCTGCCAAACCTCTATCCGCTGAAACAACGACATAAGCTTTCCTTTTGATTTGTCGAACTTGTAAAAGTGCAATAGACGATCTATCTACATCGGGAAGCAAATGTTCAATTATTTCAGATAATGAATTTGAATAGGGGCGTGCTTGTTCCATTCTTTCTTGCGCCTTTCTCATTTTGGCTGCGGCCACCATCTTCATAGCCTTTGTAACTTTCTGTATACTTTTTACAGACTTGATTCTGTCTCTTATATCCTTAAGATTAGCCATTGAAGCTTATACTTTAAATCCAGCTTTGTAATCTGATATTGCCTTTTCAAGCTTTGCTCCAGTTTCTTCAGATATTGTACCATCATTAACTATTGAAGCAAGACTATCTGCCGCATTGGCATCTAGATACTCAAACAAACCAGTTTCAAAATCAGACACTTCTTCAATATTCAAATCATCTAGTAGTCCTTTAGATGCTGCGAAAATGATTGCAATTTGCTTTTCAACATCCATGGGTACATACTGGTTCTGCTTAAGTATTTCGACCATTCTCTCTCCTCTTGTCAGCTGGGAGAGGGTTGCCTTATCCAAATCAGAACCAAATTTTGCAAAAGCCTCTAGCTCTCTGTACTGGGCTAGATCCAATCGCAGGGTCCCGGCGACAGATTTCATTGCCTTGATTTGAGCATTGCCACCTACCCTAGATACGGAGAGTCCAACGTCAATTGCAGGTCTTATTCCTGAGTTGAATAAGTTAGTCTCAAGATAAATTTGTCCATCGGTAATTGAGATTACGTTTGTTGGAATATAAGCTGAAACATCACCCTCCTGTGTTTCAATAATGGGTAGTGCAGTAAGCGAACCACCACCGAGTTCACTAGAAAGTTTTGATGCACGCTCCAACAAACGACTGTGAAGGTAAAAAACATCACCAGGAAATGCCTCTCTGCCTGGTGGACGGCGCAAAACCAAGGACATTTGACGGTAAGCAACAGCCTGTTTTGATAAATCATCATATACGATTAATCCGTGCTTTCCATTATCTCTAAAAAATTCACCCATGGCGGCACCCGCATATGGGGCAATATATTGCATTGGTGCAGGGTCTGAAGCATTGGCTGCAACCACAGTTGTATATTCCAACGCACCATTGCTTTCCAGCTCCTTTACCAGGGAAGCTACGGTAGAGGCCTTTTGCCCAATTGCTACGTAGATACAGTAGACCGGATTATCGGTCTTGTGGGTATATTTCTGATTAATGATAGCATCGATCGCCACAGCTGTTTTCCCTGTCTGTCGGTCACCGATAATCAATTCTCTTTGCCCCCTACCAATCGGTATCATGCTGTCTACAGCTTTAATTCCAGTTTGAAGTGGTTCATTAACCGGAGATCTAGCCATGACTCCAAGAGCCTTTCGCTCAATGGGCAGAGAATGATCTGTATTAATTGGTCCCTTACCATCTATTGGCTGCCCGAGGGGGTTTACAACTCTACCAAGCATCGCGTCTCCAACTGGGACCTCAACCACTCTCCCCGTTCTTTTTGCAAGATCACCTTCCTTTACAAGACGAGATTCTCCAAACAAGACAAGACCGACGTTATCTTCTTCAAGGTTTAATGCCATACCAAACACGCCATTTGGTAGCTCCACAAGTTCGGAACTCATTACGTTCTCAAGCCCTGAGACGCGGGCAACACCGTCACCTACTTCAAGAACTTCTCCTACTTCTGAGATATCAACCGAAGTATCGTGTTTTTCGATTTGTTCTCGAAGCAATTGCGTTAATTGATCAGTTTTTATTTCCATGGTTTCCTACATTATTAAGTCTGCAGAAGTTCAGTACGTAGTGTCTGCAACTGGTTGTGGATAGATGCATCCAAAAAGGTGTTATCAATTCGCAGTTTAATCCCTCCGACTATGTGAGGATCTATTTCGATCAATAGCTTAGTTTTTTTGCCAAAAATATCATCAAGGGAATCTTTTAAGCTCTCTATTTGCTGATCACTCATTGCACTAGCAACTACACCTTGGACTTCAATAGTTTTGCTATTATGTTTGTACATTGATTCATACAAATTAGATACTTGTCGCAGTTCGCTAACTGCACTGCTACCTTTAAGAAAGAATACTATTTCGTTTACTAAAGGATGGGATAATTTGCCTAACACTGAGTTGAGGATTTCTACTTTCGATTTTCCTATGATCTTTTTTGATTGAATTAGTGCGCGAAACTGGCCACTTTCTTTTACTACATGATTGAGCAACTCTAGAGCATCTCTAACTCTATCTAGATCATCATTCTGTTCTGCGACACTAAATAATCCTGCCGCAATAACCTTAGGATTAAGATTACGCTTCATGTTTTTTTAAGTCGGTGAGTGATTTCTCTATCAGTTGCATATTATCTTCAACAGAAATATTTTTTCCAATAATTTTCTCCGCGACTGTAAAAGTCAGGGTAACTACTTCCTGTCTGATGTCAGATATGGCTTTTTCCTTTTCTATTCGAATCTGGCTATTCGCATCTTCCTTTATCTTTTTAACATCCTCCTCGGCTTGTGACCTTATCTCTGCTTTTATTTTTTCCGCAGAGGTTTTAGCCTCTGATCTGATCTCCTGAGCATCCGAACGAGCTTGAGCAAGAATTTTTTCCGCTTTCTGGTTCAGATTCGTAAGCTCAATTCTAGCTTTTTCTGCATCCTCTATCGATGACTGAATATCACTTTCTCTGCTCTCTAGAGCCTTTAGTAATGGTCTCCAGGCAAATTTTGCAAGAGCAAGACACAGTAAGAGGAATGTCAATATAGTCCATATAAATAGACCTGGATCCAATTGTACTAGAGGATTTGGCTTACTACCTTGGGCTTCTTTCGTAGAGGCTAGAGTGATTTCTTGATAGTTCTCTTTTTTGTTTACCATCTACGATATACTTTAGAGAATAAGCATTAAGAAAGTGAATACCTCTGCTAAAATTGCAACACCCTCGAGAAGAAACAGTGGCAAGTTTACAGCACCTGTAATCTTGTCTGCTGCTTCTGGCTGACGTGCAATACTTTCAGCCGCAGCGGCCGCAAATTTTCCGATCCCTAGGCCTGCACCAAGAACGATCAAACCCATACCAATTGGGATAAGTGTAGTTGCTGTCATTTTTTTTTCCTTTTTTTTAATTAATGATGAACATGAATTGCCATGCCGATAAATACGGCTGTCAATAAAGTGAAGACATAAGCCTGCACAAGAACAACAATGACCTCTAAACCTGCAATAGCAGCTGCCATTGGTACTGCAACCAGCGAGACACCAATACCTGCTGCTGCACTACTGAACATTTCTCCAAAAATAGCCATTAGTGAAAGTAGAGCAAGTAATGCTATATGCCCCCCTGTCATGTTGGCGGCCAAACGCATGGTTAATGCAAATGGTTTCACAAATAGGCCCATCATTTCAATGGGTACCAGAATTATATAAACTGGCCATGCTAACCCGTGGGGCACTAGGTTTTTCCAGTGATTAGTAAACCCGTGGGCCATTATTCCAGCGATCATAATAGAGAAGAACGTTATGGTAGCCAGAGCGCCCGTCACATTAAAATTGGCTGTAGCAGTTACTCCACCATTAAGCATTGTGTTGATGGTATTATATTTATCAGAATAGGGTACACCGATTACAAATCGATTGATTGATCCTAGCACATCAAAAATAGGCACCATACCAATACCATTCGCAAACAAAATAAAGAAAAAAAATGTGAGTAATACAGGTGCCCAAGTCATTACCCATTTTTCACCGACATTTGGCTTTGCAATAGAGTCTCTGATAAATTTGACTATCGCCTCAATTGCATTCATCCAGCCAGAGGGAACTGAGCTACCACTTGATAAATACCTTCTAGTTGGGATGATAATAGTAACCGATACAATTATAGCAACAAGCCACAGCATTAGAACATGTTTTGTGATAGAGAAATCGATCCCCATTATTGGATCTATCTTCAAAATTGGTGGATAGTCAGTTTTATAAGTGTTTGAAACATGACTGATGATATTTGGACCGACTTTTTCCATCACTGTAGTGGTCGCTTTGCCTGAAGCTGCTAAGATCATGATCTTTAAAAGTTAATAATGCTATGTTTGATTATTTTATTAAAAATAAGTTTTATTTGAAATTGTGTTACTATTTAGAGCCGACTAAAGTACTAAAAAAAAGAATTATTTTGAAAGGGAATGTTAAAAAGAAGATTTTTAAAAAAAATAAAACGTATTGATGAAATCGTAATAGACAGAGCCTCTTCAACTTACTTTTTTTGTTTAATCGTTTTAAACAAATGATAGAAACCAATAGATAGACCTAAAATTATTCCGGTGAGTAGACCAACCGGTGAGGTATGATTTTCTTTATCAAAGTACCATCCCAAAAATAAAAAAATTAAGATTGAGCCAGTAAGCGTGTATGATGCCGATGCGGCTGGTCCAGCCGCACTTAGGATGTTTTGTAGAGATCGAAAATATTTCAAATCATATTTGTTGTCATCATTCTTCTCATTCAAAGTCTTATATTTTTTTGATGGGAAATTCCTATTTTTCTTCATGAAGAATATCAGCTTTACCTTTGAATTGAGCACCCTCCTCTATCAATATAGTACGATATGTAATATCTCCTTTTAGAATACAATTTTTACCAAGTATTACTTTACCCTCAGCATAAACGTCACCGCTAACAGAACCTCCTAAACGAATATCTGTACCCTTTACGCTACCCACAATGATCGCTCCCTCGGCAATACGAACCGGCCCCTTTGTTTCTACATTTCCATTAATTTTACCATAAACTATAATCCCCTCCTTCAGCGTGATAGGACCATCAATTACAGCATCCGCACCAACCATGGTATGTACATTGTGAAAATTAATTTTGCTCACTATACGATTCCAGATCGATTGTTTTATATTCTGGAAAAAAAGCCAGGGGATCCAATGGGGTAAACTCTTTCCAAACTTCAAAGTGCAAGTGAGGACCAGTTGATACACCTGTATCTCCAACAAGTCCGATTACATCTCCCACATTAACCATATCTAATTGCTCTAAAAAGTTTATTTTATTGTGCCCATAATGAGTGAAATAACCATCCCCATGATAGAGTATTATCATGTTCCCATTTTCATATGTCCAACCAGAAAAAACCACAACTCCCGTTGCAGCAGCAAGAATGGGCTCGCCCTCTTTAGCTGCAATATCAATACCATTATGGTTACTATTTAAAAAAAAACCTGATTCTGTTGATGTGCGAGTTAAATAGCCTTTGACAGGAAGCTGGGATGGAATATTTTCGATATTAGATGCCCTGTTGGCGATTGACTCAAATATTCCAGCTAGCGAATCTTTTTGTATCGGTCTATCATCAATTTCTAATGTTGCACCAAGTGCCTGTCTAACTAATTCATCCATTTTTTTTATCCTTTCAAGATCTCCAGTAAGACCCAAAATCTTCGATCGCTCTGATAAAATTTTATTATGACTGTTTTTTAAATCGTAGTAATCAGAAATTTTGGGGATATAAAATGACATGACGCCCAAGCTTGAGATTAATAACAACAAAAAAGTGAATATTATTCCTAAAAAAACTTTTTTGGAAAGATGATACGATGATGCGCCTGATTCTGCATCTGGAATAAAAACAAAAGTATATTTATCTGCCTTCAAAGGAGACTCTTTTTATTGTATTTATTAGATCTATGATTCTCTCTAGATCATCGTCTGAAAAATACGATATTTCAATTACGCCCCCTATTTTGGACGATTTAAGCTTTACCTTAGTACCAAGTGTTTCGATAAGTTCATTTTCAATTATTCTGAAATCAGCAGATTTATTTAAGGCTAATACTTTTTTTCGGAACGGGTGTTTTTTTGATTTTTTGAGTGATTTCTCCGCTGATCTAACACTAAGATTATTTCGAGTGATTCTTTTCCACAAAGCATTCATTTGTTTTATTGTTTTGCATTGCAGAATAGCTCGCGCATGCCCCGGGGAAATTTCATTCTTTCTCAAACTCCTTCTAATATCCGGAGGGAGTTTAAGCAACCTTAATGAGTTCGAGATAGTTGTTCTTTTTTTGCCTACAGCTTCTGCTATTTTTTGGTGAGACATTCCAAACTCTGTATTCAGAACTGCAAAGGCATTAGCCTCCTCCAATGGGTTTAAATCTTGTCTCTGTATATTTTCAATCAGAGAAAGTTCCAATATTTCAGAGTCACTTTTTACATTCAATACGTATGCAGGTATTGTTCTTTTTTTTGCTTTTTTTGATGCCCGCCATCGTCTCTCTCCAGCAATAATCTCGTAGTATAAATCTTTTTTCCTAACTGTAATTGGAGTGACTATCCCTTTTGCCTTAATGGAATGCACCAATTCTTCTATAGCATCCTGATTAAAGTCACGCCTAGGCTGGTTTGGATTAGGTTTTATATCTTTTATAGGAATAGCACTTACTCCTAGTACAGAATCTTTGGTTTTCTTTTTACTATCTTCCTTGATCTCATCTTGTGGCCTGATTAATGCCTCAAGACCCTTGCCTAATCTTTTAACTGACACGCTGTAAAATTTCCTCAGTTAAGCTCATATAATTTTGAGCACCGGTGGAGTTTGCATCATAAAGTAAGGCGGGTTTACCAAAACTTGGAGCCTCACTTAGCCGAACGTTACGATGAATGAAAGTCTTAAACAATTTATCCTTGAAAAAACTATTCACCTCATTGACGACCTGTTTCGATAAGTTTAGTCTTCCATCATACATTGTCATTAAGATGCCAACAATCTCTAATTTTTTGTTTAAGTGTCGCTGAACAAGTCTAACTGTGTTCAGTAGTTGTCCCAAGCCCTCCAGAGCATAATATTCGCATTGAATAGGTATAACTATTGCATCAGAGGCTGTAAGAGCATTAATAGTTAGTAAACCTAAGGATGGAGGACAATCAATTATGATGATGTCATAATTTTTTTTTATGGTGCCTAATGCTTTTTGAAGCTGATATTCTCTGGCCATTACCCCAACCAATTCGATTTCAGCACCCACCAGGTCGTTGGTAGAAATTATGATATCTAAATGATCAAATGATGTTGATGTAACGACATCGTTAATGCTCTCACTTCTCAGCATGACGTCATACACATTTCCCCTTTTTTCCTTGATTAAATCGGATAATCCAGTAGATGCATTCGATTGTGGATCTAAATCAATTAACAAAGTTTTGACCTCAGAAACTGCTAGACTCAAGGCTACATTTACTGCAGATGTAGTCTTTCCTACTCCACCTTTTTGGTTCGTAAATGATAATGTTTTTGACATAGTTATTTAGATTTTAGCATATAATTTGTTATAAAACTTATCATACCATTTTCTTATGCAAGTGTTAAAACATTGAGAAAATTATGTAGATAAAAATTTGCTAACTTTATTGGTTAAAATTAATCAAATAATTACACTTTTTAAATGAAAGCAATTATGAAACTTCATGGTAAACATGGGATATGGATGGATGATGTTCCAGAGCCTGAATGTGGAACTAATGATGTAAAGATAAAGGTTACACATAGTTCTATCTGCGGAACAGATTTGCATATTTACAAGTGGAACAAGTGGGCTGAAAATAACATAGCGACACCCTTAATCATAGGACATGAATTTTGCGGAATAGTTCATGAAGTCGGCTCAAGCGTTACCCATTATTCTCCTGGTCAACGTGTGTCTGGTGAAGGGCACATAACATGCGGATATTGCAGAAACTGTAGAGCAGGCCAAAAGCACTTGTGCCATAGGACAATTGGTATTGGTATACAGAGAGATGGTGCCTTTGCTGACTATATAGTTATTCCGGAGTCTAATGTGTGGCCTATACATGAGGAAATTCCCTCAGATATAGCATCATTTTTTGACCCATTTGGAAACGCAGTGCACGCTTCATTATATTATAGGATGATTGGCGAAGACGTTTTAATTACAGGAGCAGGGCCGATTGGATTAATGGCAATATCGGTATGTAACTTTGTTGGTGCACGTAATGTGGTGATAACGGACCACAATGAATACCGACTAAATCTCGCAGAGGAGATGGGAGCAACAAAAACAATAAATGTTCTTAATAATAGTGTAGCTGAATTTTTTCCGGAACTGAACATGACAAGTGGATTTGATGTTGGATTGGAAATGTCCGGGGCGCCGGAAGCTCTGAGTGATATGGTAAACAATATGTATCATGGTGGGAAAATTGCATTACTTGGACTAATTCCAAACACAACTCAAATCAACTGGGAAAACATTATTTTTAGAGGACTCACAGTCAAAGGTATTTACGGCAGAGAGATGTACGAAACATGGTACAAAATGACACAAATGCTACGAAGCGGTTTAAATGTTTCAAAAATTGTTACGCACAAAATACCAGTAGATGAATACGAGAAGGCTTTCAATATAATGGAATCTGGTGAGTGCGGTAAGGTTATTTTGGTTTGGTAAGTGAGTAAAAATTTAAAAACAATTAACGCATTGCTCGACAGAATTGAGGAAGATGGCCTTCAAAAAACAGAGCGCATAATTGAAACACCTCAAGGCGTAAAAATAAAAACCAATGACAGTAATAATGTTCTTAATTTTTGTGCAAATAACTACCTTGGCCTGGCAAATCACCCTGAATTGATTGATGCAGCAAAGCAAGGGCTGGACAATTATGGTTATGGATTGGCCTCCGTACGATTTATTTGCGGTACTCAAGTATTACACAAAGAATTAGAAAATAAAATTTCAAGATTTCTTAGAACAGAAGACACCATACTTTATACGTCATGCTTTGATGCAAACGCTGGCTTATTTGAAACTATTTTAAATGATAAAGATGTAATTATATCAGACTCTTTAAACCATGCATCAATTATTGATGGTATACGATTATGCAAGGCTGTTACACTGAGATACAAAAATAATGACATGGATAGCCTAGAGCAAAAATTAAAGGAAGCAAAATCCTATCGAATGAGACTTATTGCGACCGATGGTGTTTTCTCAATGGATGGTAATATTGCAAAGCTTGATAAAATAACATCTCTCGCTAAAAAATATGATGCCTTATTAATGGTGGATGATAGTCACGCTACAGGTTTTATTGGTGAAACCGGCCGAGGAACTGGCGAGTATCACAAGGTAATGAACCATGTTGACATAATCACATCAACACTTGGCAAAGCCTTGGGCGGAGCTTCTGGTGGTTTTACCTCTGGAAAAAAAGAAATAATTGAAATTTTAAGACAGCGTTCAAGGCCTTATCTTTTCTCAAATACTATCCCACCTGTTATTATTTCAGCATCTTTAAAAGCGTTTGATTTACTTTCTCAAGATACGTTACTTAGAGATAAACTTGAATCCAATACTATTTACTTTAGGACTAAGATATCAAACCTTGGTTTTAAAGTTTTGGGCAATAATCACCCCATTGTCCCCATTATGCTTTCTGATGCAGTTTTAGCAAAAGAAATGGCAGAAAAATTGCTATATGAGGGGGTTTACGTAATTAGCTTTAGCTATCCTGTTGTGCCTAAAGATATGGCACGAATTCGCATACAAATTTCTGCGAGCATGACTACAGCACACCTCAACAAGGCACTTGATGCTTTCAAAAGAGTTGGTAAGGACTTGGGTGTTATATAAAAATAAATTTATGTAACCTTGCTAACTTTTAAGACCATAGAGTATATTCACCAACTTTTTTTATTGAAAAATTTTATTTATGCAAAGTAATCTTACACCAAAATACATCATCATTGCCATCATGTTATCATGGACAGTTTATGCCTTATACCCCACATGGCAGTTTCAAAATATGTCAGAAGATAAGAAGGAAGAGTTGCGATCCTCTGGTGATTTAGAACAGATTGAATCAAAAATTATAAGACAAGGCTTAGACCTCAGAGGGGGAATGTATATAGTTCTTGAGGCAGATATTCCAACACTTGTTGGTAACCTCGCAGATCTCAAGGACGAAAGACTTAGCTCGGTAATAAAAAAAGCTGAAGAAGCGTCTGTAGAGTTAAATACTGATTTCTTAACCCAATTTAGACAAAGTGCTGAGCTTGACGGTATTAAACTTTCGAGATATTATTTTGAGCTAGGATCAACATTAGATCAAATCCTTGTGTCGCTTGAGGAAGAGTCTGAAGATGCTATAAATCGCGTATTAGAAATCCTTCAAAATAGGGTAGATCAATTTGGCGTATCTGAGCCAACTATACAAAAACAGGGAAAACATCGAATAGTTGTTGAACTTGCAGGTATTCAGGATTCTAAGAGGGCACGTGACCTTCTACAAAGTACTGCATTACTTGAGTTCTATCTAGTTAAAAATCCATCAATAACAAATGAGATCATAACATTGCTCGATAATGGTTTAAAAAATGACTCAACATTCGCTGCAAATACGGACGATATAGGAAATACCGAAACTGAGGAAACAGTTAACAACGAAGCAACAACTGTTTCTGAGTTGTTTAGCAGTGAAAGTGATACATTAGAGACTGTAGACCAACTTTTCTCAGATGCACCATTTTCGAGCCTCCTAACCGCACTGCCTGGCGATCTTGCTGTTGAAAAAAAGAATCTTTATGCTCTGAAAAATTTACTAAATAGTGAAAAAGTACAATCAATTCTCGATAAATCTGGTGGACAATTTTTATTGAGTAACTCAGCTGATGATCTTACCACCGGTACAACGGAAGAATTCTATCGCTTATACTTCATTGAGAAAAGCCCTGAACTAACCGGAGGCATCGTTGAAGAGGCAAAGGCAGATTTAGGTAGCCTTGGTGGGGGTTCAGCTGGTCAGCCTGTTGTGTCATTGACTATGAACAGCGAGGGCTCCAGAACCTGGTCTCGCGTAACTGGGTCAAATATAGGTGAGCGCATTGCTATCGTTCTAGACAGAAAAGTGCACATGGCACCCTCTATTAGAGAAAAAATACCTGGAGGAAGAACCCAAATAGAAGGCTTTTCTGATATTAATGAGGCAAAAGACCTAGCAATAATTCTGAGAGCTGGTGCATTACCAGCGCCTGTCAATATAATTGAGGAAAGAATTGTTGGACCAAGTCTTGGAGCGGATTCTATCTCCCAAGGAACAAGAGCCGTTATAGTTGGTCTCTTGTGCGTCATTGTATTTATGGTCATTTATTACAAAATTGCTGGTACGGTAGCAGATTTTGCACTGATTTGGAATATTTTACTTGTTTTGGCAATATTAGCATCACTTCAGGCGACACTGACTCTGCCTGGTATTGCTGGTCTTATCTTGACTGTAGGTATGTCCATCGATGCAAACGTAATAATTTTTGAGCGAATTAGAGAGGAGCTGAGAAAAGGTAAGACTCCAAAAGCTGCAATAGATTCAGGCTACGACCGTGCGATAACTACAATTATAGATGCAAATGTTACGACATTAATAGCTTCGTTAGTTCTTTACCAATTTGGAACTGGTCCCATCAAAGGATTTGCAACAGTTTTATTTTGGGGTATCCTTATAAGTATGTTTACCGCAGTTTTCATTACCCGTACTATTTTTAGCACCTACGTCTCGCGAAAAAGTTTATCTACTCTAAGCATTTGATTATGAGAATAGTAAAAGACACAAACATTGACTTTATGAATAAATCGTCTTTAGCCCTTGCTTTATCAGCGATATTATTAATAACAGGTCTGGTTTCGATGGTTGTTAAAGGCGGGCCAAAACTATCTATTGACTTTAAAGGCGGCACACTTGTAGCAGTTAACTTCACCGAACCAGTGGACATTAATAATATTCGTTCTGCGATGGGTAATATTTCTATCAATGGACAAATCTTTGACTTTAGCAAAGAAGAGATAAAGCATTTTGGAGATAACAGTAATGTAGCTATTCGGATCCCGAGTCTCGATAATGAGCCTAAACAATTCTCAAACCATATCATTGACCACCTCGCCAGTATCTACCCTGGTCTGGTGCCTAAATCAGAATCTGAATTTATATTGACTACTGAAAAAGTTGGTCCGAAAGTCGGATCGGAACTTAGTAGTGATGCTTTTTTAGCTATTCTTAGTGCATTAGGGCTGATACTAATTTACATTTCAATTCGATTTGAATTTAAGTTTGCAGTAGGCGCTATTGCTGCTCTAACACACGATGTATTAATTACTCTAGGAATTTTTTCATTACTTGATTATGAAATATCATTGGCAGTCATTGCAGCCTTTTTAACGATAGTAGGCTACTCGCTTAACGATACTATTGTGATTTTCGATAGAGTAAGAGAAAACATGAGGTCACTAAAAGGTTCAGACTTTACATCAGTAATAAATAAGAGTGTCAATGAATCCTTAAGCAGAACAATAGTCACCTCCGTCACAACATTTGCCGTAGTATTGATTTTATTTTTATTTGGCGGTGAGGTCATTCATAACTTCTCTTTTGCCATGATCATAGGTGTATTTGTTGGCACATACTCAAGTATTTTTATTGCAAGTCCTACAGTCATAAAAATTGCTGAAAAAGATTAATACTATCACTACCAACAAGCGATATACTTGGAACACGAAAAATTTTAAATTTTTTTCAAGACAAACTTTTCAATATACTTCAAATAGAGCAGTGACTTTCTGTTAGTATTTGGTTGAATATTTTACAACGCAAACTCCGGTTGGAGATATTAAGGTATCTGCATGCGATAATTTCATTAGAAAAATTCAGTTCATAGCTCCACATCAGTCAACTTTTCTACAAATACCAAGCGGTATTTTATATGAAGCAAATAAGCAATTAAGAGAATATTTTAATGGTACAAGATCAGTTTTTCATTTACCACTGAAACTAGAATTAGCGCCATTTTATAAAAAAACACTTGTGGAGGTGAGGAAGATAAAATATGGCCAAAAAGTATCGTATGGTAAGATTGCGAAAATAATTGGTAGCGAAAATGCAGTAAGAGCAGTTGGAACCGCTAATTCAAAAAACCCTCTACCCATCATTATTCCATGCCATAGGGTTGTTCGTTCCGATGGGCAACTTGGTGAATATAGTGGCGGGATTAAAAAAAAGTCTATACTACTTAATTTAGAAAGTACCTTTTTAAACACTGTCTTTTAATAGAACGCAAGGTCAACTAACTTTAACACATAATGAATACATTAACACAAAACATTAGAGCAAAGCTATTTGCAGGCATCGCAACCCTGCTTCCTTTATATCTTACTTATGTTGTAATTAAAATTCTTTTTGAAAGTCTAGAAAGGATGTCAGGACCTATACTGGAAAGATTTGGGTTAGGCATTCCAGGGTTAGGTATAATACTTACGATTGTCTTGATATACTTGTTGGGTATAATTGTGACAAACTTTTTAGGTAAAAAAATTTTTGATCTTGGTGAAGGTATTGTAAAAAGGGTGCCCATTGTGAGCATGATTTACACCACCTTAAAACAGATTACTGACACATTTACAAAAGGAACCACAGATGCTTTCGATGGAGTAGTGTATATCCAGTACCCGAGAAATGGTTTGTGGACTATGGCTTTTATCAGCGGAAAATCAAAGAACATCGATGACGTTCCTTACTATCACCTTTTTGTACCCACTACTCCGAACCCAACATCTGGTTTTTTTCTGATGATTCCACAGGCTGACACCATATCTACGGGCATGACAGTGGAGGAAGGATTGAAAACTATCATATCAGGCGGATTACTGGCCCCAGAAAAGAATCCGCTCCCATAATTTTTAAAACTTTTGTCCAATACCGAAATGAATTACTCCAGGATTCCACAACCCTGACCTATAACCCCAGGCAAGATCAAGTCTAACAACACTAACAATAGGAAATGGGATTCTAACACCTGCCCCGTATCCTTGCATTGGCATTATCTTATTGATATCATTCATTTGGTTTGCAATAAAACCAAATTCCGAAAAAATAACGAACGATAATCCAAACTCAGTACCAACTTGAGTTGCCCGCTTCGGTATCAATTCATGCCTTAATTCCATCGAAAATAAAAATGAATCATGGCCAAACCTAAATGACTGTTTTCCTGAGAGATAAAGATTTGAATCTGGTGGCGACCATCCTCTAATGGTTGATGAATTCCCAAAATAATCAAGCCATAAATCACTTTTACTGCCATACTTTATATTAGAAGAGGTATTAAATGCTATTACCTTTTTTTTACCTTTTTTAGAAATCTTTTTATAAAAAGACAAAGATTGAGTAAAAAGTGTGATGTTAAAATCTTTAGGATTAAATCCATTTTGGTGGTAAAAACCATGTACTAATAGCAGGCCTTTTCCTGGGTTCCAATAAATATCTCTTGAATCATATCTTATGTCACCAGTAATCCCAAAAAAAGTAAAAGATTTCTGATCCTTTTCATTAAAAAATTGTTTCCTCTCTAGCTCTAAGCCAAATTGAGTTTTGACTGAAAGACCATACCATTTACCGAGCTTCAATGAAAAATTGTTTACCTCTAGATTCCTATTCAGAAATCTATGCTCAAAAATTATTCGACTAATATTAAAAGCAAATGATATATGATCACCAAGAATCCAAGGATCATTAAAGCTGACACCATATGTGTCCCGCCCTCCAACTGTACCATTCAGAGCAAGAGATTGGTTTCTACCCCTGAAATTATTGATCATCCATAGACCTGCAACAGACCACCCTGTATCTTCATCATAGGTGGGGAAGGCAAGAGGTGGCGTTTTGTGTATCGATTCAATTACAACGTAAACTAGTTTGACTGTACCATCTTCAAGAGGTACAATTTCTGAGCTAATTTCACTAAATAAACCTAGGTTTTCTAGCCGGTTTTTGTCCTCATCCACAAGTAGGGTATCGAGTATAAAATTAACAGGGTGAGCAACTTCACGATGCAGAATGTAGGTCTCTGTCTTATCATTGCCTCTAAACCCAATAGTTGATACAATTGGTTGATATAAGTTTTTACTGGTGACTGATTGGGAGAATAGCAGAAATAAAAAAAGGCCCAGCTTGGACCTTTTTCTTATATAAATATCTGGGCGGAGAGTTATATGTCTATTCCTTGAACCATTAAACGCTTTTTGTATTCAATACCTTGCTTTGAATAGGTATCATCTATCGCTTTTTCTAATTTCTGAACGACCTCAAGACTCTTGAGCTCTACTTTGATATTCCGCTCATCTAATTCTCTAACCTTGTAAGTTGATTTGAGATCTTCATATATGTGCCATACTCCGTCAAATTCTTTTGGCGTACCATACTCCATCAAAACTTTATGCTTGATGATATCAGATGAGGTTAACTGGGGAAAACCCGTATCTTTTAGTTTGACTTTTTTGGTTATGCCTTCAAGAATAAAGTGGGAGTCATTGTTGTTGGTTGTACTATAGATAAAATCTACATTAACAAATTCGAGCATGATGAGTTCATGAGTTAATCTAGAAGTATACTGAAATTCGACAGATGCTCTTTTGATAGGCAGCACAAAACCCTCTCGAGTAGTTCTGTTATCATCATGATACACTACCTCAACTGTGGTATCAGGTATAATTGATAAAACTGCAGGAAGATTCGATTCCCAAGGAGCTAATAACTCATCGCGGAAAACCCAGCCGTTGGGCACACGCTTGACAGGTATGACTGATTCTATGTTTTTTCTTGTAGCGACCTCTGTACTAGAAAAATCTTCGTATGTATCTCCCTCTGAACTAAGGTTGCTACTGGCACTGCCTCTATCTTTTTCCGCACTCTTTTTTGAACCAAAAAGTTGTAAGCCTTCGGCACTTAATGGGGCTAGTAACATAGCTATTATTATTTTTAATGTTATGTTTTTCATCGCAATATATTTTCAAATATAATATTATCTCGGATTATATAGAAAAAGCTTTCAAATATAATAAAAAAATATGATCAAATGAAAAGCAAAAGGCTCCTTATGAAAGAGAGCCTTTTGCTTAAACAAGTTGTCTAGTACTTACTTACGGCCTCGCGCCATTGGAGAACGAGCTACATTACCATTCTTATCGACATAGTAAAGATAACCAGATTCTCTTGTGACGCCTGCATCTGCAACTTTTTCTGCATTACCGCCACCTTTTCCAGCTCGCGCCATTTGAGAACGCCATACATTTCCGTCTTTACCTAAATAATATAGATATCCTTTCTCTTTTGATACGCCAGTATTGGCAACTACTTCAGCCATTTAAGACCTCCATTTCATATTTATTTGGTTCTTTGGTAGTGGATAGAGGATATTCTCTATCTCTCTCTTACAAAGTGTACAACTTATCACAGATAACAGTCAAGAAATTTATCGACGAGAGATGGGGGGAAATATTTACTATTTTTTTTAATAATGGATGGCAGCTTGTAACTAATTTATTGAAGGTAAAATTTCAATTTTTTAAGTAACTAGTAAGATTTCAATTTTAATGATCAGAATTTTGTTGTACCCAGATCTGGATGCCGTAACAACTGAAAATAGCTTTTCACAAAACAGCTACATAGAATTTTTATCTGAGATGATAAACACATTTCACAAAAAACGGCAAGATCTATTCTGGTACATCCTCGCACCAAAAAGTCGCAAGAAAGCGGCAGGGTTACAACACGAAAATAACAGGAAAAAACTAAGTGCATTGAATACAAAATTTATTCACATAGAGGTCCCTGACGGTCCATTAGGCAAGGTGCATTTTGATCTAAATGAACTTACCAGGAAGTTGAGATGTACAGAATACCCGATTGACCTTATATTTTGCCACAAGCCTGAAATTGCAAGACAACTGAAACTTTTTTTTAGGTATAGAACCAATTTGACCCCCCCAATTATTGGCTATTTGCACCTATTTGAACTTCCAGATATTGACTGGAAGGGTGTCTTTGAGTACACTATCTTTGGGCTAACCGAAATGGATGTATGTTTTTTAAATACAAGATTACAAAAACAGCAAGTTCACGAAGAAGCTCGCAATATATTTAGCTCGTCGGTTTGTGGCGAATTACATGAAAAATTAAAAACTCTACCACCTATTGTAGTCCCAAGAAATGTAAAACCGAATAAATCAGGAACGTATTTGAGAACGATTGTCTGGAATCACCAGGTAGATAAAGAGTCTGATTTTATGGAATTTCAAAAAACTATTTTAAACCTTAGAAAAATGAGAGACGATTTTAAAGTTTGGATTCCAAGGATGAAAACATCACACAAGTTATCACGAGAATATCGTTGGGTGATAGCTGGTGGGTATACCAGTAAAAAAGATTATCTAAGCAAACTGAGATCCTGCTGTGTTGGTGTGTCTCCTAAGAGTTTACATTCAGAGGTGCAAGGGTCTGTAATCGAGGGCAATGAGTGTGGTATACCTTATCTAATTTTTAATGATCCGGTTTACAAAGAAATAAATAAAAATTCTGATTTTTATAAAACACGCAAGGAACTAATTACATTACTAAACAAATACCTAAATGACTCTAACTATAGAAATCTCATGGCAGGACAATCAATTAGTAATCTGATAATGAAACATAACATCAAAAAGAAAGTAGATAAAATAAATAATACTATTAATCAGATTCAAAAAAAACGCCTAGCAGTTAGATCAAGAAAAACAAACCACATAATTAGCTTAATAAAAAAACATAAAAGTCTATCCCATAGGGAACTTCTTGGACCAAAAATTCTTAATTGGAAGATAGAGAACAAGTTTGATGGCTACCGTAAAGCTATTCTGAATACAAAAAAAATCGACGAGGTGAGGTTCCAAAAAATAAAGGGGCGCACCTCTAAGAGAAGATATGAATGGAAATCCATTTATAGATATAACGACGATTAAAAAAAGTTTCGTAAGAAAACGAGAAAAATGATTTAATTATTACAAGATGTTCAAAGGTTGTAATATTTAATACTTACTTTAAAGACTTATAACTAATTTAATTATCACTTATCTGTTGGATAGAAGCTTTCTTGATTGGATACGAAAGGCAAATGATAATTACCTTCAACAATAAAAATAACATAACTAATTACAAGCAAAATAAGCTATGATGACAACTAACGAAAAAGAGAAACTAGGAGTCCTTATTCCAGGAATGGGTTCCGTGGCTAGCACCTTTATTTGTGGTGTACTCGCCTGCAACAAAAATTTAGCAAAGCCTGTTGGTAGTATGACGCAAATGGGATCGATAAGGCTAGGAAAACGCACTGAAGACAGAACACCTCTTATCAAAGATTTTGCAAAAACCGTTCCAATGAAAAACTTAGTATTCGGAGGGTGGGACATTAATGATGAAAATGTATACGAAATTGCAATAAGATCAGCTGTCTTGGAAAAAAACCTATTAGATGAGCTAAAAGCTGATCTAGAACAGATTAGAGTTTTCAAAGCTGTTTTTGATAAAAATTACGTCAGGCGGCTAAACGGGGATTGGATAAAAAAAGGTAAAAATAAACTTGATCTTGCTAACCAAGTTATGAAAGACATAGAAGAATTTAGGAATATCAATGGGACGAGCAGTAATGTCATGATCTGGTGCGGAAGTACGGAAATCTTCATGGAAAAATCCGACGTGCACTCCGACCTATCAAGCTTTGAAAAAGGCTTAGAGAGTAACGATCCGCACATTGCCCCAAGTATGGTATATGCTTATGCGGCTCTCAAANTGGGCATTCCGTTTGCGAATGGTGCCCCCAACCTTACAGTGGATATACCCGCATTACAGGAACTTGCTAGCCAGACAAAGACTCCATTAGCTGGTAAAGACTTTAAGACGGGCCAGACACTAATGAAAACCATTTTGGCGCCTGGCTTAAAAGCCCGACAACTCGGTATCAGTGGCTGGTTCTCGACCAATATTCTTGGCAACCGTGATGGAGAGGTACTTGATGACCCCGACGCATTCAAAACAAAGGAGGAAAGTAAACTTGGAGTGTTAGACACAATTCTTGAGCCCACGAAAAATCCTGAGTTGTATGATGATATATATCATAAAGTTCGTATAAACTACTATCCTCCTAGAGGGGATGATAAGGAGGGCTGGGATAATATAGATATTTTTGGATGGCTAGGTTATCCAATGCAAATAAAAGTCGATTTTTTATGCCGAGACAGCATCCTCGCAGCACCCATTGTTCTTGACCTTGTTCTTTTTCTTGATCTTGCTAAAAAAGCAAAAATGGATGGAATACAAGAGTGGCTATCATTTTATTTCAAAAGTCCAATGTGCCTTCCTGAGTTATATCCAGAACATGATCTTTTTGTTCAACTTGCAAAGTTGAAAAATACTTTGCGCCATATGATGGGAGAAGATCTCATCACTCACCTAGGTCTAGACTACTACGAGACACAATAAATTTGAAACTAGTTATCATTGCTGCTGGTCAAGGTTCCAGGCTACGTGCTAAAACTGATAAACCGAAAACCTTAACCAAAATACACGGCACACCGATAATTGATACTCTTTTAAATAATTGTAAAAAAAATGGAATCAACGAAATACTTATAGTCACGGGCTATAACAGTAATTCAATTAAAGAATATCTTCATAGCAGATGTCATGATTTGAATATACGATACATTCATAATGATGAGTGGAGACTGGAAAACGGTATTAGTGTTTTAAAGGCCAGGCCCTATATTGAACATAATGAAGAATTTTTAATATCCATGAGCGACCATCTCTACTTTTCAGACAGCCTTGAAATAGTAATGAATAGCCAGTTAAACAATAAATTAGTGAACGTAGGTTTAGATTTAAATACTGAATCAATATTTGATATTGAGGATGGGATGAAGGTACAAGTTGATACCGAGAATTTCATGATAAGTAAAATGTCTAAGAATCTTAGAAACTACAACGCAATCGATATTGGTCTTTTCAAATGTAAATATGATTTTTTCCACTACCTTAATAGGACTTATAAAAAAAACCAATGCTCACTTTCAAGTGGCTGTAATGCATTAATTGAAGATGGTCTGCTTGGAGGGGTAGATATTGGTAATCGATTTTGGTTAGACATCGATACACCTGAAGCTCTACATTATGCAATGGGCAGCAAAAAAGTTAAGTGTCTGATTTTAGATCAATAACAATTAAAAACCCATGAACATTTATTTTTTTGCAAATGCCGTTTATCAGTACAGCCATTCAAAGTCAATTTTTGAACTTACGGGCGGTACATTTATTGTGAATAAATTCAATAGGATGCTACGATTTAAGTACTATCTTCTCAACAGCGTTAAGAATGAAGCCATAAAAGGTTTTCTAAATACACCACCAGTAATAATACGAGATATTAGACAACCTCTTGACCTTAGAGGAGTAATCTTATCCGGGTCCTGTACGTTCGTTAACAATAACAAAAATAGTTCTTATTCGATATTTATTGGACATGGAGCTGGGGATAAAAAATACGGTGGCTCCGCTGAAATCTTAAAATCATACGATTTTCATTTTATTTCTGGTCCAAAACATCTTCACAAAATGAAGGATATGGACGTTGAAATTCCCAGCGAAAAACTTGTTGATATTGGATACCCCAAATTTGATGATTATGTAAACAATAAGATTGATCGCAATGCATACATGAATCATCTTGGCATAAGAGACCGTTCCAGAAAAAATATTTTGTATGCTCCTACTTGGAGGTGGGGAGATGGCACCTTGCAAAAATATGGAAAGCAGTTTTGTAAAGAGTTAGACGGAGAATTTAACCTCATAATAAGACCACATTTTCATGATCGCAGGCATATCCTGCCACTTAAATTCTGGGCAAAGTCAAATGGTTTCAACAATGTTTATTTCTCTAACCCCGCAAGAATATTAAAAAATAATAGCATGTATGATTTCGCAATATCCGATTTAATGATAAGTGATACATCATCAATCATTTATGAATATTTGATCACAAAAAATCCGATAATAATCGCTGATAATAATTATCAGGATTTACACAGAATGCCTTCTGATCTAAATATTCTTGATATAGCCAACAAATATTATGGCAAGAATATAAGCTCATTAGTTGATGCTGAATTAAGCGGTAATACTCGTTCTAACTATGAAACGCTGCTTAATAATTGTTTTTACTTTAACGACGGGAAAAGTTCAAAAAGAGCTTCTGATTTCGTTTCATCACTTAGTTAAATTTTTTGTACCAAAAAATTATAAAATCGCAGTGCCTAATTTGATTGTAAGCGCATTAAATTTATGATACTGTATTAATGAGCCCCGGTAGCTCAGCTGGATAGAGCAACAGCCTTCTAAGCTGTGGGTCACAGGTTCGAATCCTGTCCGGGGTACTTAAATTAATTTATTTCTTTGGTAGTATGTCCAACAGCTCCACTTCAAATATGAGGAGACTGTTTCCTGGAATTTTCGGTCGAGGCCTAGATCCATAGGCAATTTTTGGGTGGATAAAAAATTCGTATTTTGCCCCTTGCTTCATTAGCTGTAAACCTTCTGTCCAACCACGTATAACCTGATTTAATCCAAATTCGGATGGTTCACCTCTTTCTACAGAGCTATCAAAAACTGTCCCATCTAACAATTTTCCAACATAGTGCACCCTTACTTTATCCGTACTACTTGGACTAGTACCTGTACCCTCCTTCAAAATTCTATATTGCAATCCAGTTGGTGTCTCTTTGACCTCTGAATTGCTTTTTTTATTTTTCTCTAAAAACTCATCTGCAATTTTAAGGTTAGTATCTCCTTCCAACTTGGCCTTATCTCTTATATTCTTCTGCAATGAGGCCATTATCTCTCTTCGCTGTTTTTGATCAAACCTGACCATTTCTGTTTCCATTCCATCAATTAAACCCGCTAAAAAGATATCATAATCTATTTCAATTTGCTGCCGTTTAAGATTTTCACCAAGGTCGGCGCCCAAGGCATAACTTGTTGAATCCTCAAATGTTGATAAATTTGATATAGATTTTTTCTCACTAGTGCTATTGCAACTAGAAATTATGATAACTAAAAATATGATATTTATTTTCTGCATTTAAATCTTCCTTATCGGTTAGCTTATTTTCTATCTAAACAGCCTTAATTTTATCGAATTTAGATATTAATATTATTATATAATCTTTCAAAAATTACGATTAACAATGAACTCAGCAGTGGCATTTCATGAACCCAGAAACTAATTTTTCTATTAAATGTCTAAAAGGTGGTTTTGATAACAATTTAAGCTACGTAGTCTCTTGTAGCCACACCGGCAACCAAATTCTCATTGACGCTTCTATTGAATTAAACAAAATATATAGATATGTATATCAATCCCCAACAGCAATATTAATTACCCACAGTCACAAAGACCACCTATATTATTTAGAAGAATACATTGAAGCCTATCCAGAAATGGCTATAGTTGGACACCCAGATTCAGAAATACTAGCCAAGAAAAAAAACTTTCAAGGTATCGGTGATAATAAGAAATTCAAGTCTGGGTATCTTGAGTTTACATCTATCCACACTCCAGGGCATTATTACGACTCAATTTGCTATCTAATAAAGCCTGCATTATTTACAGGAGATACAATATTTGTTGGGCGAACAGGTAGGGTAATAAGTAGCAAGAGTAATGTTGAGGACCTGTATCACTCTGTGTATATGAAGATTTTAAAAATGCCAGAGAATGTTAGAATATACCCTGGACACGACTATGGCGAAGAGATGTCAATATTACTTGAAAAAAATATAGAAATAAGTCCTCTTTTACAGGCCGATGACTTAGAAGATTTTAAAAGAAGGATGCAAGATTATGAGGACAATAGATAACCTAATGCTTGATACAGGATCAAACATAATTAAGTTTTTTTTCATTATAATAATCTTATTACCCATGCTATCGTGCAATTCAGGTGCAAGCATTTCTGATTGCACAGATTGTGGGGGCGGTCTTGTTGACGGTTATTTATATAAAAGGGTGACCATAAATGATATTGCAAACCTGACCCAAATTAATGTAACTGCAAATATTGACCAGTGTATACGATTTATGATGGACGGTGAGGATTTTTCCAGCGCTACAATCGTGGAGGAATGCTGCTGTACTATCTACAATTAAATGGTTTGTAAATCTTTCTCAACCTCGAATGTTCCAAAGAATGTAATTATCGCAATGCATGGTTGGACCGGGGATGTAAACTCAATGGCACCAATTGCCAATACTCTAGATTTAAACGATACAACATGGCTCCTTCCGCAAGCCCCATATAAAACTAAAGTTAAAGGATTTTCTTGGTACATAGAAAAAAATAATTCTGAGTGGGATTGCACACTGTCTATTGATTTACTAAACAGTCTTATCTCAAAAATTGAGGGCGAGGGTTTTAAAAAAAATTCCATTTTTTTATTAGGTTTTTCGCAGGGAGCTTGTCTCGCTATAGATTATATGAAAAGACAATCTTTTGCTTTGGGAGGTATCATTCCTGTTGCAGGATTTATTAGGGATAAAAAAAACTTTACTACTGATATATCCCAAAAAAGTTTAAGAACTCCGGTGCTGCTTATTCACGGAAAAAAAGACATGGTTGTAGAACCAAAACAGAGCTATATCGCGGAAGAATTACTAAGTGGCTGTGGGTATGATGTTGATCTGCATCTATTTGCAGGAAAACATAAATTCCCGATGAATTTGAAGAATGTGGTAAAAAATTTTATTACAGGGGATTAAAAGTAATTAGTCAACTCTAACATTTATTGCCTTATCCCCCTTCATTCCAAAATCTACATCGAAGGAAACATTTTGTCCGGGTAAAAGTCCTTTTGCCTTTAAGTGTTCTCTGAGACCACTAACATGAACAAAATAATTTTCGTTATCTGTCCCAGTAATAAAACCAAACCCCTTTCCTTTATCATACTCTTTCACTTTACCTTTTTTCATTTTTGCTCTTCTTTATCTGAGGGATTGAAGTCCATTGAAACGGAGTTAATGCAGTACCTCAAACCGGTAGGCTGGGGCCCATCGTTAAAAACATGACCAAGGTGGCCATCGCATTTACTGCAAGTAATTTCAATACGTCGCATACCAAAACTGTTGTCCTCATGTTCCTGTACTGATTCCGGAATTGCATTGTAAAATGCAGGCCAGCCACAACCAGACCTATACTTTGTTTCGGATTCAAATATCTTATTACCGCATCCAGCACAAACATAAGTGCCTTCTTCAAAGTGTCCGTCATACTCACCTGTAAATGCTCTTTCAGTTCCTTTTTCGCGCAGTATATGATACTCAGCTGCTGAAAGAATGCGCTTCCATTCTGAATCAGATCTTTTCATTTTTGTGGGCTCCTCATTTACTAAATATAACACTTTGTCCTGTGCAATTAAAACCGTGATAATGAATGTTGAGATTAGCCAAAATTTGATCAACAAATATTTACTATGATTTTTAATACTATATTTTGTCTTTTCCATACCGTGTTTTAGATTATTATTTTGCTATTTGTAGTAGTTAAGGACACTTGATGCCGCAATTCCAATACTAATAAAGTAAAGTATTCCAGAGACCTCATCGGGTATTTCAAAATATGAATCAATTATAATAACACCACCTCCAGCAACACTCATCCAAAATAACATAAGTAAAAATTTTTTCATATCTCACATTAAATGTGTCAACCAAATCAAAACATAATGATAAAAACAAAAAACAAGACAAATAACAATTACTATCCTGATTGCAATTTTTTTCATTCTTTTTTCATACTTTAATGAAAATTTTAAGATGATTTTGGATGCAGTTAGCTAGGTATATCATGTTCGTACTAACAATGTAAAGCTGATTAATTCGAAAATCTCATTATAGTAAAAATTAACGATAAAACTATTTAACATGAAAAAAGGAAAACCACAGACATACATTATTATATACCTTTCTGTAGTGGAAAGGTATACAAATTAAAAGCTAAAGATATCCTCCTTGCATTACTTTGATTTTCTGTAACTGAATGCTGAATTTTGGAGTCAAAAAGGATCATTTTTCCAGTTTCGGAACGTAAATAAAATTCATTCCAAAAATTATTTAATCTTTTACGAAAATTTATATTTCCTGAGTTTTTCGGAACGTCTAGGTAATAAACTCCGGACAAAATAGCATCACTTTTATGATCATGCCATCCGGTTGTATCACCGGGATTTGCGATATTGAACCAAAACTCATCGGCTGAAAATCCTAATCCCTTGTGCGGTATAATCAGTGATTTTCCAGTAATCGCCCTACCCGCTCTGCATGCAAGCCGTAAAATATTTTGAACCTCAGGAATGAAATGGAAACTGATGTATTGGTTCTCCCATCTACCATTTATCATGTGCGAGAACTCCATATGGTCAGTGTTTTGGTTAATTTTTTCTACAATTGATGAAAGTAATGTAGATGGAACAAGTGGAAAATATTCTTTAATCAGCAACAAGTAATAATGCCTTTAACTGAATATTATGTTTCCCCAGATAAAACACCAACTTTTGAAAATCCATATGTTTGATGTAAAACTGAACATATGAAGGCTAGCACTATCATTTTTTGTGAAACAACTTGAAACACTAACCCGTCTACACTAGCTCTGGCCGATGGCCCAAACTGTAGCACCCCTACATAGGCCGCGATTGAAAAGAAAAATAGTACATAACCCGTGATATATTTCATTTCTAACACCTCTGACCTGTAAACAACAAGTGTGTATAGTGATGAAGAAAGCAATGAAAAATGAAAAATATTGTTCGCGAATAAAACATGGGGTTCGAAAACAAGATCGGTTGGTGTAAGCCCCGTTCCAATCATACAGATTGAGCTGATAGTTGCAAAGAGACTGCCAAGGCAGGCCATCATATAATTCGATCTGGTTCTTCCCAGCACGCTAGGCAAGGACAAATAATATAACATGAAAGTAATTCCGACCACCATTAGCGAAAAACTGAAAAGCATCATTGATAGATAATTGGGTTCACCATTACGCGCTGCATACGCACCCATATCCGAGAAAAAGTTTTGAGAAAACGTATAGCCTAATGTAGAAGCGTCATGAATAGTTCCACCAGGATATACAAGCATACCTACCATTTGAAGAAAAATAAATAGAAAACATGCAGTCCTTGGTAAATATATCAGTGTGATTCGTTTGTCTATTGACTTGAAAATGGAGGCGATATTCATTAGTGTAATTATTTATTGAATCAATGCTTCAAATTCTGGTATCTATAGCACATTTTTCCCATGTGATGATGGTCACACCTCATAAAATAAACTTAGAAAATGGTAGAATTCAACCGTTTTAATGATGAGATGTACCCTTGGGGTGCATTAGGTATGTAGAGAACTGGGCATAATTTACTTTATGCGCTTACCTCATTTGTTGATTATGCCCATGTTCAAAATACCAATACGCTATAATTACTTAGCTTTGCATATGCCAGTATGCAAGACCTATGAAAACAAATTGAAACGGTAGCCTTCCCCAAGCAATCAATGGTGTTGTATTTAAAGCTACTCCATTAGTTAATGCTAAATATATATTTGCGGGGTAAACAGCAATTAAAAGAATTATCAGCCCAAATCCTGCTAAATATCTTGTACGCTGAAACATTAACAGTCCTCCAAGGATGACCTCTAAAATACCGCTTATATACACAAGTGCTAGTTTGTAAGGTAATAAAGGAGGAACAATCTTTACAAACCAATAAGGATTATTAAAATGCTGTATTCCTACTGCGATATAGAAAAAACCCATACCATATACACTGAATAATTTTAGGTATTTGAGCACCAACTTAAGACAATATTTATTTTGAGCTGCCTTGGTCGTCGGTTTTAACAATATAAATATTTGGATTATTATTGTTATTGGACCTACTGTATCCTCCAATCGCGCAGCCACCGTCTGCAGTTTGTATACCCCAGAACGCTTTGTCGTCCCTTACTCCACCAAAAGTTTTGTGCCACTCTTCATTACCCAGAGCATCTGTTTTTACGACCCAGAGGTCATAACTTCCTGAAATGCTATAAGAATCGGAATATCCAAAAATCAAGTAGCCACTTCCGTCCGAAGTTTCAACTACATTTCGGCCATTATCGGTTCCTTGACCACCAAAGGTCTTGTACCACTGCATCTCACCTTGGACACTAATTTTCAATAGATAAGCATCATCGTATCCACTTCCGTAAGAGTCTGTATGGCCCACCAAAATATACCCTCCATCGTTTGTTTTTTTAATTGAGCGGATAGACTCTGAGCTGCTACCTCCATACGTGTTTTCCCATAGTATTGTTCCATCACTGTCTGTTCTAATGACCCAGGCGTCGCCATTAACATCTCCATAAGACCGTGTTGACCCTGCTACAATGCAGCCTCCATCATTAAGACTGATAACGCTATACCCATAATCATTATAACTTCCCCCGAAAGTTTTACCCCATATAATTTCTCCAGAGGATTGAACCTTTAGCACATAGCACACATTATACCCGGAGTTTTGATCAACTTTTTGTCCAGAGATAATATATGCTCCGTCACCTGAAATATCTACTGAGTGACCAACTTCGTCCTGGTTGCCACCATAACTATGTTGCGAAATCATATTACCCAANGGATCAAATTGTACCAACAACAGATCCTTGCTCGAGTTTGTAACCGATATTGTTGAACCAACTGCAATAAAATTGCCATCGGATAGCTGATTGACAAAATTTAAATTATCGGTATCGCTAAATGTGTAATCTCTGGACCATTGTTTTTCACCCTTGTCATCTAACTTCATTAGGAGGATATTGCTGTACTGATCCCCCAAAAAACTAGTACCCCCAACAATGACATAGCCATCATCCGATGTCTGCACCAGAGAGCGAGCAAAATCGTAACTTGCTTCTTGATAAACATTATTAAAAAGTAACCACGAGCATCCTGTCTCTACATTACTTTCGGCACTCAGATCCCAGTGATCTCTAACTATGAGTTTATAATACCTATATTGATTATTACTTATCTGATTATGGAGAAAGTTTGTTGTGCTGATGTCATCTGTTTCAAAAATTTTAATGGAGCTATACATTTCGGGATCGTTCGACTCAAATAGGCTATATGATTGGAAATCACTTTCATCGTTTGGTGTCCAATTAATGATAAAAAGCGAGTCAGAAAATTCTATACTACTTAGAGTTGATGCCTGCGGAGCATCATCTATAACAAAATATCCAGATCCTTGGGATCTATACCCGTGAATATCTTCCACCTCTACCCAATACCAGGAGCTATCAACCGGATTAAAATCGCTAATCTGAACAGCAGTATCAACCAAACCGAGTATCTCTGCTTTTTGTGTTTTTTCTGAATTAATTGATTCTGAATGCAATAGGCTGTATTTGTAAAAATCCTCATCTCTTGATTTTTCAAAAACAATTGTCATCTCTGATCTAGTATAATCGATAGATAAAATATCAAGGCTTCGTGGTGCAGAAAGTGAATTATCCACTAGAAGATATAGTGGCTTGCTGTATGAAATATTACCACTCATATCCTCCGCGACTATCATGATAACGTGTTCAGTGCTATCTTGGTACGGCACTGTGTTCCACAAGAATTCATAGGGTACCACACTGTCAATAATACCTAGAGCAATACTATCAACCCATAGTTCAACGAAATGTACAGAATCATTATCCGTCACATTGCATTTTATTGTTATTACCTCTGAGACCAATGCATTCTGAGCTGGTTCTGTGATATTTATTATGGGGGGGCTGGTATCACCCTCCTCACTGCATGCAGTAAGAAAAAGAATCAGGATAAATAACGAAAATGATGTAGTCTTATGCATCATAGAAATTTATTCTTATGCACTATGGTTGATGTNCTCTGGTTGTAGAATGTATCTACTTTTTTCTCAAAGAATTTCNGGGACGTAGTTGAAGTTTGATCTCGGAGGCCTCTCGTAATGCTTTTGCTGCACCCGATCTGGCATGACAACCTCAGGTAACTCTATCTCTTTAAAATCTACCAAGCTTAGTAAATGATTGATACAATTTACCCTTGCTTTCTTTTTGTTATCAGATTCCACAACATACCATGGAGAGTATTGGGTGTCTGTATGCTCGAACATATTATCCTTTGCTCTAGAATAATCGTCCCAACGATTTACCGATTCAAGATCCATCGGGCTTAACTTCCAACCTTTTGTGGGGTCTGCAGCACGAGCCTTAAATCTTTTCATTTGCTCCTCAGCGCTAACTGAGAACCAATATTTAACCAACTGGGTGCCTGAGCTTATGACCATCCTCTCAAATTCAGGACATGTCTGTAAAAAATTTATGTATTGTTTTTCAGTGCAAAAACCCATCACACGCTCAACTCCACCCCTGTTGTACCAACTACGATCAAAAATCACAATCTCGCCGGCAGCAGGAAGATGGTTGACATATCTCTGATAATACCATTGTGTTTTTTCTCTCTCTGTGGGTGCTGCAAGAGCCACAACTTTGCAATATCTAGGGTTTAACTTCTCAGTGATCCTCTTAATCGTACCGCCCTTACCTGCAGCATCGCGACCCTCAAAGATTATTGCAATTTTCTTACCGCTATCAATTACCCAATCCTGCAACTTCACAAGCTCAATCTGAAGCTCTTGTAATTTGCTCTCGTATTGTTTTTTAAATTGTTTTTTATCACTCATGATTAAAATACTTTATGGTTACTGTAGAAAAAGCCTTGGAACATGGCCAAGATGAACAGGATTAATCTAAGAAAATAATCCTAAACAAAAAACACCACGAATACTGCTTCTAACTATGGATTAAATAACTTTATAATAATACATCTAGGATTCTTTACAGGATATAATGCTGATACGAACGTAATTAAGATGAAGGATTCTTAATCAATATACAGTTCACCCTTCATATACATCTTGGCATAGCCTGTAATATATACACGATCACCGTCATATTTACAAAATAGTTCCCCGCCCCTTTTAGATATCTGTTTTGAAACGAATTCTTTTTTACCTGTTCTATCATACCAGTAAGGAATCAATTTAGTGTAGGCAGAACCCGTCACAGGATCCTCTAAAATAGTATATTTAGGGAAAAATGCTCGCGATACGAAATCGTATTTCGCGCTTGGGGAAGTAATGATAACACCTCTGGAGTCTAGCATCTTCAGTTTGTGGAAGTTTGGCATGATAGAACTAATCTCTTCCTCGTTCTTAAAGACGGCTACATAATCTTCATTAAAATAACAGCCCTCTGGACTAACACCTAGACCATCTATGAGGAGTTTTGGGATGTCAGATTTTTCTGGTCTCTGGGTTGGAAAATTCATTCTGATCAGGTCACCTTTTTTTTCAACATACAATACACCAGAGAGAGTATTAAATGAAATTTTATCTATTGTGTAATGGAGACAATTAAATATCACGAATGCTGATGCCAGGGTGGCATGACCGCATAATTTCACCTCCCTGTTTGGTGTAAACCATCTCAAGTCAAAGCTGTCACCGGAATCACAGAAAAATGCGGTCTCTGATAAATTATTTTCTCGAGCAATAGATTGCATCTTATGTTCAGGCAGCCACTTGTTTAATGGAACTACTGCCGCAGGATTGCCCTCGAATACTTTATTTGCAAAAGCATCTATCTGATATAATT
>FUFK010037926.1_pt1 | contig 180938 bp, 196 predicted proteins | sample 1021851 | NCBI WGS metagenome assembly FUFK01 (sample SAMEA51879418, study PRJEB19060) | metagenome | reverse complement strand
GCAGGGCGTCCTCGTACGCCTTCGGCACGGCGTCGTTGATCGCTTCCTCGAGAACCGCCCCACGTCCGAAACGCTGCTCGATCACCCGCGCCGGAACCTTGCCCTTGCGAAAGCCCGGCACGGACACCTGCTTAGCAATGGACGCGTACGCCTTATCGAAACTCGGCTGCAACTCATCAAAAGGCAGCTCGACGGTCAACTTGACGCGGGTCGGGCTAAGTGACTCGAGGTCGGTCTTCACGTACATCTCCAGTGTTGGTGATCACGGCGCCGGGCGGCACTCATGGTCGGGGCGGGGAGACTCGAACTCCCGATCTCCTGCTCCCAAAGCAGGCGCGCTAGCCACTACGCTACGCCCCGCGCTAGCCGGCACATCCTACGGGCGAGCGTCAGCCCTCGAATGTCCGGTCTACCCGCATAAATGGGGAAGTTTTCCGCCCATCGAGCCGATACCCCTGCCATGAAGTGGACCTCGGGTGCACGCGGCGAGAACGACTCTTCTCTGCTCGCGCTGGCAGCAGCCGGGCTGGCTGCCCTGGTGCTCGCTGCGATTCCCGTCCTGGAGGCTCGCGGCAACAGTGCCATCCAGGCCCCCAGTGGCTACCTTCCGGACGTGTCGAACGTCAGCGTCGATCTCGACGCGACCGTGCCGCCTGTCGGCGGTGGATGGAACGCCGGCCCGATCATGCTCAAGTCCTAGGAGCGTCGCCTCGAGGCTTCGTAGACGGTGATGTACTCCTCCACGCTCATCCGACGCACCGCTCTCTCAATGACGTCAAGCGGCAGCCTCTCTAGACGTGTGAAGCGCACGCATGACTTTCCGATATCCATTGGCTGACCAGATGCCGCGTACTCGTCCTCGAAATCCTGGCGAATCGATGGAGCCGCGTAGATGCAGTGCAGATAGACGGCCATGTGTCGTTTCTGGTTGGCCAACGCGGCGAACAGCAACGGCTGGCCGTTGTAGGTGTCGGGGTATCGCTCCAGCGGAATCTCGTACGAGATCATTCCCCAATTCATGGTCTCGACCACACCTGACGGGATCGCAGCCAGCATCGATCCGCGCACGACTTCGAGATCGCCACGGCGGTCGTCGGGCAATTCGTCGAGGTACTCGGCTACCGAAGTCGCTTCACTGCGCACGCTTGTCGCCCTCGTCTATTTCCCAATTCGCATGTCTTCCCGGCTGCTCACGCGGCCTCCTGATGCGGTCACGCATGGCCTGGGCCGGTAGCATGAGCGCGCTCCATGCGGGTGTAGCTCAATGGTAGAGCCCCAGCCTTCCAAGCTGGTTGTGCGAGTTCGATTCTCGTCACCCGCTCCACTGCTCCNGGCCTTCCTGTGGCCNCCATCCGGCTCTCGTGTTGNAATNNCNANATGACAGGNGANGAGNCCCGCGCTCCGCACGGANCCTCCGAGAGTTCTGTTGACGAAAGTCACGGACCAGNAGTCGNTCTCGATAGCCGAGAAGATTCGGGGGGATCTAAGTCCCGCCAGGGAAGCCCNGTNGGTCGACGCATCGTCCTCGGGATGCTGGGNCTCGGTGCNGTCGGCGTCCTCGTCGGCCGTCAAGCCCAAGAGGCGATCACCNGCACGGTGAGCGCAACCGTTCCCGGCCTCGGCAGCATCGTGCCCGCAGCCGGNGGNTTTCGGATNTACACAGTNACCGGCGGATACCCGGCCATGGACCCGGCGGATTACCGACTCGACGTCACCGGCAACGTCACCACGCCACTGTCGCTGACCATGGCCGATCTCGCAGACCTACCCCAAACGAGCATGACCAAGGATTTCCAGTGCGTGACCGGATGGCGGGTCGACGACGTGCTCTGGTCCGGGGTTCTCCTCAGCGACGTTCTCGCTGCCGCGGGCGCGAGCACTACTAGTTCAGCGCTGCGCTTCTTCTCCTTCGACGGGGCTTACACCGAGTCGCTCACCATGGAGCAAGCACTCCGTGACGACGTCCTCGTGGCGACGTCGATGTTCGGCGAGCCCGTGACCCGCGAGCACGGTGGCCCCGTTCGCTTGTACGTGGCGCCGATGTACGGATACAAGTCACTCAAGTGGATGTCGGGCATCGAGGTAGTCGATGAAGTGGTCCCCGGTTATTGGGAAGTCCGCGGCTACGACATCGACGCGTGGGTGGGAGCGTCCAATGGACGCGACGACGAGCCCATCGCCTGACGCACGCATCGCGCGTTTCTCCCGCGCGGAGCGCTGGGTGCACCGCAGCATCACCGTGCTCATGATCGTCCTCATCGCCACCGCGGCGGCGCTGTATTTCCCCGACATCAGCGTGCTGGTGGGCAACCGACCCATCGTCAGCAACATCCACGTCATCGCCGGCTTCGTTCTCCCTATCCCCCTGATCCTCGCCCTGGCTTCCCGGGCCTTTCGGCAGGACGCTGAATTATTGAACCGTTTCACCGCGCAGGATTGGAGGTGGCTTCGCTCGCGAGATCGCCGATTGGGCCGGATCCCGGTGGGCAAATTCAATGCAGGTCAAAAACTCAACGCGGCGTTCTCCGTAGGCTCGATCATCATCATGCTCGCCACCGGCTCCATCATGTTCTTCAATGCATGGTTTCCCGACGACATTCGCACCGGAGCCACATTCGTGCACGATTGGTTGACCCTCGCCATCGTCGTTGTCGTCGTCGGCCACACCTACAAGGCGCTCATGGATGCGGAAGCCCGCACCGGAATGCGCACCGGGCACGTGTCGGCTCGGTGGGCCGCCCGCGAGCACAGCCAGTGGGCCGAAGAGCAACGCCTCGGCGGCTAGGTACCCAACCAGAAGTCCATCCACCGGATGAAGATCAAGGCAAGCACGACGAGGTAACTCGCGCCGATCAGAACCCAACGCAACGACCCCACCGTTTGGGCAACCACCCCTGGCCCAGACCCGCCACTGAGTCGCCCGGCCGCGGCGTTGTCCGCGGTTATCATCCAGAACACCGGGATGGTGGCCGCCCAGACGACCATGCACCACGGGCACAGCGCACCGATCACATACAGGCTCTGCGTGATCAGCCAGATGGCGAAACCAAACCCGAAGAGCGCTCCGAGGTTGAGCCCCAGCCACACCCATCGCGGCAATTCGACCTTGGACAGCAACAAAACGCCCATAGAGATGACGACGGGAAAACCGATCAGTCCCAGGATGGGGTTGGGGAAGCCGAAAGCCGATGCCTGATCGGTCGTGATGATGGAGCCACAGGACAGCACCGGGTTGATGTCACATTCGGGAATGTAGTTCGGGTCCGCCGTGACGGCGATCTTCTCCAGGGTCAACTCGAACGCGGCCAGCAGGCCGAAGAAACCCCCGATGATCAACACCCAGGGCGTCACCCGATAGGAACTCACGTTACGACGATATCTCGCAGTGCGGCAATCAGCCGATCGACGTCGCTCTCGTCGGTGTAGGGGGCCAAGCCCGCGCGGATCGCACCGCCAGAGCCCAGGCCGAGCGATCGACACGGCTCGTAGGCGTAGAACGAGCCCGCCGGAGCGTTGATCTGCTTGTCGGCCAAGCGATGCGCCACCTCTGCGCTGTCCCATCCGTCGAAGGTGAAGAATTCCGTCGGGGTCCGTCGTCGAGCGTGTGCGTACATAGTGATTCCCGGAAGATCCTCCAAGGCGCTGCGCAGCCGAGCGTGCAGGCGATCCTCGTGCTCAGCAAGAGCGGTCATGGAGCGGACCAGGCGATCGCGACGAGTCGTTGACGTCTTCCCGCCCGGCACCAAATCCGCCAGCACGTCAACGGCGGCGATGAGCCCCGCCAGCAGCTCGTACGGCAGAGTGCCGAGTTCGAAGCGTTCGGGAACCTGCTCGGTGCTCGGCGCCAACTTGTCCGGGTGCAACGACTCCCACAAGGCGCTGGACGCGGCAACGATCCCCAGATGCGGTCCGAGGAACTTGTACGCCGAGCACGCATAGAAATCAGCGCCGATCTGTTCGACGTCGATCGGTGCGTGGGCCGTCAGGTGCACACCGTCGACGAAGAACAGTGCGTTCACCGCGTGGGCGGCCTCGGCGATCGCTGGGAGATCGGGACGGGTGCCCACGACGTTGGATGCTCCGGTGACGGCCACCAAGCGCGTGTTGTCGGTTATCTGATCCACGATGTGACTGGTCGGCAGTTCGCCCGTAGTCGGGTCGAGTCGCGCCCACGCCACCTCGGCGCCAGCCTTCTCGGCATACGTCACCCACGGGCGGACGTTGGCGTCGTGATCGAGATCGGTCACCACGACGCGATCGCCCGGACCCCAATCCTTCGCCAGAGTCCGGGCCACCATGAACGTCGCTTCAGTCATGCTCCGAGCAAAGACAACGCCCCCGGGATCGCACCCGAGAAGATCGGCAGCCGCGAGTCGCGACCCGAGCACGATTGATTCGGCGTTGCGTTCCGATTGGGTCATGGTGCCGCGGTTGGACAACGGCTCGGTCATCGCCGTGCGCATCGAGTCGGCCACGAAATCGGGGAGTTGGGTTCCTCCCGGCCCGTCGAAGAAGGCAACCCCGGAGGCCAACGCGGGCATATGGGCTCGTATCCGGGCAACGTCGAAGTCGTTCATACGTCCCACCACAGTGTGCACACCTCGCGCGGTGTGGCGTCGAGGTCCTGTATCAGTGCAGCGGCAACTTCCGCGTCCCGATCTTCACTCAGGCAGAGGCGGATCCGGGCGAAGCGCACCCTCTCTTCCATCGGTAGGGACACGCGCTGGCCCCACGTTTCATCCGCCCACACATCGAGCTGTGCATCGAAACCCAGCGCCCTGGCGATGTCGGCCAATTGGTGGGCCGTCGGTGTAGTGGGCCGGTCGAGATCCCAGAACTTCTTCCACAGCGGGCTCATGTTGCTCAGTGGGTGTGTCATGGGCAGCTCGAGCACCACGCGGCCTCGCGCGTGGTCGTTCAGAGCCTGCAGAAAGGGAACGATCGCGGCTACGTTGAAGGCGACGTGGTGACACACCACGACGTCGGCCACCAGAACATCGGCGGCGACATCCGGCCACGAGCCACGGAACTCCTGGTGCTGCACTCCACGTTTCGCCGCCGCCTCGGCGTAGGCGTCGAGCATTTCCTGCGCATGGTCGACGGCGTAGAAAACCTCTGCGGGCGGCGCCAGAGCGAAGGACGCTCGCCCGCCGCCGGAACCGACATCGAGGACACTTCCTCCATCCGGAACGGCCTCCCGCGCTCGATCGTGCGACACCGAGTCGGCTACCTCATCCCCGACGGTGAACATCGCGACCGGATGAACCCACGGCTCCTGAGATGCCTGATGGAGGATGTAGTCGGGAATGGCCCACGCTTCGAGATCGCTTCGCCATTGACTCGCCAGTTCGACAATCTCGGTAGGCGCCTCGGTCACAGGAGCGACGCTAGCCGAGCCAGCCGCTACTCCACGCGTCGGCAAGCGCGCATCGCTCACCCGACTATCGTGCAGCCGTGCCCGCCGGAACGCCACCTCATTCGTCCGATCCCTCCGATCCCTCTCACGCCTCTGCTAGCTCCGGCTCGGCCGCAAATGACAAGCACCCTGTCAAGACTCTTATCGGAGGGCCCCGCGGAGCCCTGGAGAGCATCCTGCCGCCGGTGGTCTTCGTGGCCGTGTACTCCGCACTGTCGAGCAGTAACGAGGATGCGCTGACCTATGCGATCGTTGCGGCGCTCATTCTGGCTGTCTTCTTCGGAGGTTGGCGGCTCCTCGAGCGCAAGAGACCCACGCGGGTTATCGGTGCGATCGTGGTGGTTGCCCTCGGCGCCTACTTCGCCGCCCGCACCGGCAGTGCCGCCGCGTTCTTCTGGCCTCGCGTGCTGTTGAACTTGTTGTCCGCGTTGGCTTTCGTCATCGGCAACTTCATTCGGTGGCCGTTGCTCGGCGTGATCGTCGGCCCGATCACGGGAACCGGAATGCGTTGGCGTCAAGACCCCGTCCTCGTGCGCGCCTACTCCCGTGGCTCATGGCTGTGGGTGTTGCTGAATCTGGTCCGGGCGGCGATCCTGCTCCCCCTCATCGCGAACGACGCACTGTGGGGATTGGCGGCGTCGGGTGCGTTCTTCTACGTCCTGGTGATCGGCACCATCCTGGGATCGTGGTTCATCATGAAGCGAGCCATCCCCGCCGATCATCCGGGTCTTCGTCACCCGGTCGGTGACCCGAAAAGCACGGACGAGTAAGGACAACGGGTCCGATGAGCGCTTGGNACGCCCTCGCGCGGCCTATCGCCCAGGTTCGGTCCGGTATCTCTATCTCTGGTGGCGACTCGGGAGCCTCGCGTGTTCTCCCCTGAAGGTAATTCTAGGACTTCGACGGGCAAGGTCGACTGAAGGCGGGACTCACATAACTCCGGGTGGAGCGACGAGCAGATCAATGGCCTGCTCGACCGCTACCTCCGGTGGTATAAGTCCTACTCATGCCGGCCCGCCTACGAGGCCTGACCGACACGACGATCACGGCCTCAGCTCGACGCGAGCGCCTTGGCTTTGAGTTGATCGAACTCGTCCTGGGAAATGGTTCCGGCATCCAGGAGCGCTTTCGCTGATGCGATCTGGTCCGCGGAAGAGACGCTACCGACGGCGTTTTGAATGTAAGCCTTCTGTGCCTCGTCTGCGGCCTGCATCTGGGCTTGACGTCGCTCGGCCATCGAGTTGCCACGGGCAATCAGATACACCAGGACGGTGATGGGCGGGAAGATGAGAAGGAAGATGATCCACACGGCCTTCTTGCCTCCGCCGAGACCCTTGTCGGCGAACAAATCCATGACCACCATGAAGAAGACCATGAAGAACATGACCATGAAAAAGATGATCAGCAAGGACCACAGCACTTGACCAAAACCCATGACATACCTTTCGTTGAGAGAACTCCAGCCTACTCATCGACCTAGTCATCGACGCAGCCGTGCGTCACGCAGCGGAAGGAAAGAACAGCGTCGACGTTGATGAAGCTGTGAGGACCGACGGTATCTACGATAGGTGTGTGGAATTCGAGACCTTCACCGTCGCGATCCCGATCAGCGCGTCGTTCACGCGCCACCTCGACGTCCAAGCACCCACAGCCGACGCTGCACTCCTACTGGCCACCGAGCACGCTCTCGACACAGGGGTCTTAATGCACGGCGAACCGTGGATCGTGAAAGGCACCGGCTACCCGATTCCCGGCCGACCCGAGGAAAGCCCGTCATAAGCGATGGTTGTTCAACTACAAGACCTCGACGGCCATCTCGTCGTTCTCATTCCGACCCTCTATGACCCGGTCATCCAGGCGAAGTCCGGCACCACCGACGCTGTCTTCGCACACGTCTGTGACGTCACCACCGGTGAGGTCTTTCGCGATCAAATAATCGTGGCGCGGCATTTCGTTGACGGTATGCGCGACCACCTGAACCATCCGTTTATCGGCGTTGTCCGGCGCCTCGATGCCGGCGGGTTCAAGTTCGACACGGCGACAGACGACCAGCAAGACGTTGCCCGCAAGTTCCTCGAGGACCTCAGCAACTGACCATCGCCAATGTCACTCCGGCTGGCACCCAGGGCACCAGTACACCTTCCGCGCCTGCATCTCGTCCATCTCGATCTCGGCCCCGCACAGGTAACAGGCGTGACCGGCTCGCCGATAGACGTAGACCTCGCCGCCGTGACGGTCCTGTCGTGGCGTGCGGCCCATGATTTCCGGGAGATGCTCGGGTCGGACGGTATCGATGCGCCCACGTTTGGCGCCCTGCGTCATGAGCACCACCAGGTCATCCCACAGCGCATCGAATTCGTTTCTGCTGAGGTGCCTGCCCGGACGGTAGGGCGAGATGTTGTGCCGGAAGAGCACTTCGGCCCGATAGATGTTTCCCACCCCGGCGAAGACCTTCTGATCCATCAACAGTGCACCGATGGCCGCGTTGCTGCGCTCCACACGGTTCCACGCCGGGGTCGGATTCGACTTCTTGATCGGATCAGGACCGATGCGGGCGACGGCTGCCTTCGTGGATTCCTCATCGAGAAGTTCGCACACCGTGGGGCCGCGAAGTTCCGCATAACCGGAGTCACTGCGCAGGCGGAGCCGAATCTGGCCGCGAACTTCCGGGGCCGCGCCACGGGAGATACGCCACTTGCCGAACAAACCGAGGTGCACGTGAACCCATAGATCACCGAAACGAATAAACAGGTGCTTACCGTGGGCCTCCACTGAGTCCACTCCTCGCCCATCGATACGACGAGCATCGGCGGCGAAACGACCCTGGGGGCTATCAACCCGAACGGGCGACCCTCGGAAGCGCGTGCGCAGACGACGGGCCTGGCTGTGGACGACGTGACCCTCAGGCACCGGAGGCTATTTCCCCCCGCACTGCCGCAACGAAGTCGTCCACGTCACTCTCGGTCGTATCCCACGCGCACATCCACCGAACTTCGCCGGTTGCTTGATCCCAGGTGTAGAAGTGGAACCGCTCCTGCAAACGTGAGGCAACCTGCTCGGGCAGCAGGACGAACACGGCATTGGCATCAACAGACTGAGTGATGGTCACGCCCGGTAGGTCTCCGACACCATCGTGAAGGCGGGAGGCCATCGCGTTCGCGTGACCGGCACTACGCAACCACAAGTCATCAGTCAACATCGCCACGAATTGGGCACTGAGAAAGCGCATCTTGCTGGCCAATTGCATGGAGGTCTTACGCAGGAAGTCGACTCCCTGCACACGATCACCGTTGAGCACGATGACGGACTCGGCAGCCATCGCGCCGTTCTTCGTCAACCCGAAGGAAACGAGGTCCACGCCGGCATCAGCTGTGAAGGTTCGCACCGGCACACGCAGGGAAGCTGCAGCGTTCGACAGACGGGCGCCGTCCATATGGAGTGCCAGGTTGTTCGCGTGCGCTACCTCCGCAAGAGCCGAGACCTCGTCCGGCGAATACACGGTGCCCATCTCGCTGGACTGGGTGATGCTCACGGCGCCGGGTTGGGCACGGTGAACGAATTCCATGTCGAAACATTGACCCTGGACATCGTCGGGGCGAAGTTTGCCGTCGGCGGTGGGCACCGTCCACAGCTTCATGCCCGCCATCGATTCGGGTGCTCCACCCTCATCGACGTGAATGTGGGCGCTGGCCGCGCAGATGACCGATTGCCAACGCTGGTTGACCGATTGCAATGCGACGACGTTGGCGCCCGTTCCGTTGAACACGGGGAAGAATTCCGCACCTGCACCAAAGTGCTCCCGCACCAAACTGCGCGCTTGGTCGGTCACGACATCATCGCCGTACGCCGATTGGTGGCCGACATTGACCGCGGCGAGAGCTTCGAATACTTCCGGGTGCACACCCGCGTAGTTGTCGCTCGCGAATCCGCGCCACGGCGCGTCTATCGACCCTGCAGCCATGAAGGGGAGTATTCCCTAGACCGACCATGTGGGCACTCCGCCACCGGCTCGTGGTCCCGCAGGCCCGGGCATGGCAGGCAGCGAGCACGGAAGGCACCGACGCGCGTCAGGTGCAAAGATCGCTTTATGACGTCAGCGCCTCGAAACGAGAACATCACCCGTGCGGAAGCCAACGCCCGCAGCCAATCCCTCTTTGTTCACTCGTACTCGGTTGATCTCGATCTCACGGGTACCGGCGCCACCTTCCGAAGCACCACCACGTGCATCTTTGAGAGTGAGGAGCCAGGGACGGCCACGTGGATCGATCTGATCGCGGACGATGTGGAGTCCGTGACGCTCAACGGCCGTGAGCTCGATCCGAATGACGTCGTCGACGGTGCGCGTATCGCTCTTCCGGATCTCGCTCGCGACAACACGGTCACGATCGTCGCGCAGTGCCGCTACATGAACACCGGTGAGGGTCTTCATCGATTCATCGATCCGGTGGACGATGAGACGTACCTGTACACGCAGTTCGAATCGGCTGACGCTCGACGAATGTATGCGTGCTTCGAGCAACCAGACCTGAAGGCGACCTTCCAGTTGACGGTGACGGCACCGGATCACTGGCAAGTGATCAGTAATGCACCCACGCCCGATCCCGAGCCGACCGGCCCCGGGATGGCCGTGTGGAACTTCGACGCCTCTCCCCGCATGTCCACCTACATCACGGCACTTGTCGCGGGCCCGTATTACGTCGTGCGCGACTCCTACACCGGTCCTCATGGCACCTACCCGCTCGGTGTCTTCTGCCGTGCATCACTGGCCGAACACTTGGACGCTGATGACATTTTCGAACTGACCAAGCAGGGCTTCGCGTTCTTCGAGGAGCAGTTTCAGATTCCGTATGCCTTTGGAAAGTACGACCAACTCTTCGTCCCTGAGTTCAACGCGGGGGCCATGGAGAACGCGGGCTGCGTCACTTTCCTGGAAGATTTCGTCTTCCGTTCCCGTGTCACCCAAGCGGCCTACGAGCAGCGGGCCAACACCATCCTGCACGAGATGGCTCATATGTGGTTCGGCGATCTCGTCACCATGAAGTGGTGGGACGATCTGTGGCTGAACGAGTCCTTCGCCGAGTGGGCAGCGCACCATGCCAACGTGCATGCGACTCGATTCTCCGAGGCATGGACCACCTTCGCCAACCTCCGCAAGGCTTGGGCCTATCGGCAAGATCAACTTCCCTCCACTCACCCGATCGCGGCGGACATGGTCGACCTCGACGCGGTGCGGGTGAACTTCGACGGCATCACCTACGCGAAGGGGGCCTCGGCTCTGCGACAACTCGTGGCATGGGTGGGCGAGCGCGAGTTCCTCGCCGGGCTTCACGAGTACTTCATCAAGCACGCGTGGGGTAACNCCGAGTTGCACGATTTGCTCACCGAGCTCGAGGTCACCAGCGGTCGAGACCTCTCCCAGTGGACCCGCGAATGGTTGCAAACCAGCGGAGTGAACCTGCTGCGACCCCACGTGGACGTGGATGCTGATGGTGCGTACACATCGGTCCGCATCGAGCAGGAGCCCCCGTTGGCGCCGACCGGAATCGAGCCGACTCTGCGATCACACCGTGTGGCTATCGGCTTGTACGACGTCGCCGATGCGCAATTGCTTCTTCGAGAGCGCGTCGAGGTCGATGTCACCGGAGCATCGACCGACGTGCCGGAATTGATCGGCAAGGCGCGCGCGGACCTGCTCTTGGTCAACGACGGTGACCTCACTTTTGCGAAGGTTCGACTCGACGAGGATTCTTGGGCCACGGCCACTGCGCACGTAGGTGGCTTGACCGACTCTCTCGCCCGAGCGGTCATCTGGGGCGCGGCCTGGGACATGACGCGTGACGCGGAAGTGTCCACCGGCGACTTCGTCCAACTCGTCCTCGCCGGTATCGAGACCGAAACCGACATCGGCGTGGTTCAAGGAGTGCTGCGTCAGACCCGAATGGCCATCGACCAATTCGCGGCCGATGCCCATCGACAGGAATACCTCGTTCGTTTCGCCGCTAGGGCGCTTGAGTTGGCCCGACGTTCCGAGCCAGGGAGCGATCGACAGCTCGCCTTCACTCGATCCTTCGCCGGCGCCGCGACCACCCCGGAGCATCTGGCCACGGTTGCCGCGCTCTTGGACGGCACCGAACAGTGGGACGGGCTGGTGATCGATACCGATCTGCGGTGGTTCCTGCTGCTGCAACTAGTGTCGGCGGGGCTGCGCGGGAACGACGAGATCACGACAGAACTGGCCTCCGACGACACCGCCACCGGTCGCCGGCAAGCCGCGACCGCGCGTGCCAGCGTTCCGACGGCGGAGGCCAAGCAATGGGCGTGGGAGGAGATTTTCCACAACGACGATCTACCCAACGCCATGTTGGAGGCGACCATCGCGGGGTTCGCAGACCGCGACCATCGCGACCTCACCGACGCGTACCTTGAGCGCTACTTCGACGCCCTCCCGGGCGTATGGGCCGAACGAACCATGGAGATCGCGCAGTCGATCACGATGGGGCTATTCCCCATGTATTCGGTCGACGACTCCACGATCGACCGTGCGGACCGATTCCTCGCGTCGGATCCGAGCCCCGCCCTTGCCCGCTTGGTGGCGGAGGGTCGTGACGGACTGCTGCGAGCGCAGCGGGCGAGAGCGCGAGACGCAGACAGCGCTGCGAACTGAGTGCGTCTGCACACCGGCGGTCCGGCGGATCTTCGGTCTGGTGGATCTGCGGTGCGGAGGTGTGAATCGCGGACTCTTTGTCCGTCGCTGGCTCGCTACGCCGGCTCGTCGAGGTGCAAGGTGCGCGGTGCGCGCGCCTGCTCGGCGAGCAGCATCACGCAGTCACGGATGCCCGCCACCCATTGATCAGCCTGCAGACTCGAGCGCAGCGTCAGCAACGCGAACTCACACGCCCGGTCGGTGAGGGTACGACGAACGCGCTCCCCGGTCACGATGTCCATCGATCGCGCCGCCGCATCGATGGCGACAAGCACCGCGGACTCCGGCCGGTGCAGACCTGCGTGCACCGCGACGGCCGACTCGCGACCGTTGTCCAAGGAGCCGATGTACACGGCGAATTCGTAGCCGCAGATCTCGTGCGCGACCTCAACGATCCGCTCGATGTCTCGACGTTCAGATACCGACAAGGTCGGCTGCTCACCAGTTTCCACGAGCACCCCCCGCCGTCGCGGCGTGGTCCGTTCGACTTGAGGGCAATGCGGCCGGGTTAGGCGTCGCTGGGGCGCTGGTGATCAGCACCGCTCCCGGGGAGAGTTCTTCCTCGCCCTGCTGGCTATAGGAGCCACGGGGCGACACGACCAGCACGGCGATCACGGCAGCCAGGGCAACCGGGATTCCGACGAAGAGTCCGAGCGCGAGAAGGGGATCCATGCTCCGATTGTAGGGCGGCGCGTCTTCACTCTTCGACCGGCGACCGTCACGTGAGCGGGCGTGCCATGACCCTCGTTACTTGCACCTAGGGTGGCCGCATGACGCGCACATACCCCACGGCGGAACGCACCGACGTCGTTGATGACATGCACGGGCACAAGGTCCTCGATCCCTACCGATGGCTCGAAGATGCCGACGACCCACGCACCCAGGAGTGGGGTGAACAGCAGTCCGCCCTGCTGGAGCATGAGCGCGAGTCATGGTCAACACGGGACACCTTCGCCGAGAGCGTGCAGGCACTGCTCGGTGCGGGGGCCGTCTCACTGCCCGTTCACCGGGGAACACGTGTCTTCTTCACGCAACGGCAACCTGGTCAACAATTCGGTGTTCTGTTTGTCCGCGAGGCCGATGGCTCCGAGCGAGTCCTGATCGATCCCATGGAACTCGATCCCACCGGCAGCACCACTCTGGATGCGTGGCAGCCGTCTAAGGAAGGCGATCGGCTCNCCTACCAAGTATCCGAAGGGGGGACGGAAGAATCGGTCCTCTACGTGATGGACGTTGCCACTGGCGAGGTGATCGACGGGCCGATCGATCGTTGCCGCTACTCCCCCGTTGCCTGGATTCCCGGAGGCGAACGCTTCTACTACGTTCGCAGCCTTCCGCCCGAAGTACTGCCCGAGTCCGAGCGTGGATTTCACCGTCGAGTGTTTTTGCACGCAGTGGGGGCCGACGCCGTCGGCGACGCGAACGTCTTCGGCGCCGGTATGACGATGACGAATTACTACGGCCTCGAAGTTTCGCGCGATGGCCGCTGGCTCCAGGTGTCCGCCGCAGAGGGCACGGAGCCGCGCAACGACTTGTGGGTCGCCGACCTGACGACCACGCCCGCCGATCGTCCGGCTTTTCAGCACGTACAGGTGGACGTCGATGCACAAACGTCGCTCACCTTCGGCCGTGACGGACGGGTGTTCGTCTCCACCGACCTCGAGGCTCCCCGGGGCAGGCTCGCTGTCACCGAGCCTGGTCAATGGGGATCAAGCCAGTGGGTCGACCTCGTCGCCGAGGATCCCGAAGCAGTCCTTGAATCCGTCGCCATCCTGGACGGGCCCGACCTCGACGAGGACCTACTGCTGGTGACCACGACGGCCCACGGAGTCGCAACGATGACTCTTCGACGGGCAGCGGACGGCGCTGTCGTCACTGATGTCGAACTACCAGGCGCAGGAACCGTCGCCGGACCCATCGAGCAACCCTCCGGTGGACCGGTCGTCTGGTTCGCCTACACCGATCACACGCAGGTACCGACGGTCTACTCCTTCGACGCCCGCACCCGCCAGGTGGAGCTCTACGCGACACCGCCCGGATCAGTCGACGTTCCCGATGTTCACTCCCAACTGGTCACGTACGAGTCCGCTGACGGCACGACAGTTCGACTGTTCATCGTCTCCCCGACAGAAACACCGGATCGACCACGACCCACCGTCCTGTACGGGTACGGAGGCTTCGGTATTCCGATGCAACCGGGGTTCTCCGCCGCCATCTTGTCGTGGGTTGCGGCCGGCGGCGTCTGGGCCGTCGCATGCCTGCGTGGAGGCGGTGACGAGGGTGAGCAATGGCATCGCGACGGCATGCTCGATAAGAAGCAGAACGTTTTCGACGACTTTCACGCAGCGGCGCGGTACCTCAGCGCCGAAGGGTGGACGACCCCTCAGCAGTTGGGTATCTACGGGGGTTCCAACGGCGGTCTGCTCGTCGGTGCCGCCCTGACGCAGGAACCGGAGCTGTTCAACGCCGTCGTGTGCGTCGCCCCCCTGTTGGACATGATCCGCTACACCACGAGCGAACTCGGCCCGACGTGGACGGTCGAGTACGGAGACCCCGAAGACCCCGAACAGTTCGGTTGGCTGCATGCGTATTCCCCGTACCACCGCGTGGTCGACCGCACCGACTATCCGGCCACGATGTTCGCCGTGTTCGATAACGACACCCGCACGGATCCCATGCACGGCCGCAAGATGTGTGCGGCAGTTCAGTTCGCCACATCCGGATCACGGCCGATTCTTCTCCGCTCGGAGGGCAACGTCGGCCACGGTGCACGCAAACTTGATGCCGCGGTGGAAGAAACGGCGGACACACTGGCGTTTCTCGCCCACTGGACAGGCATGGAAGGCTAGGGCCCGACAACCATTCAGGCCGCAGGTGGGGACGACATGAGCGATATTCAGGAGTTGATCGAGGACATCTTCTCAGCTGGTCTGACCGGGGCGGCCCTTCGGATCGTGATCATCCTCGTCATGGCGTTTGTCGCGCAATGGATCGGTGGCCGCGCCATTCGTCGATCTGTTCTTGCCGTCGCCAGCCGCGCGCCAAAAAGGCGCGCGGGTCAGTTGCGTGGCGCGGACGATGATGAACTCGCGACCACACTCATGGAGGACCGACAGGGCCAACGGGCTCACGCGCTCGGGTCACTGGCGAAGAACGCCCTGACCATCACCATCTGGGTGATCGCCGTGATGATGATTCTGAGCACGCTCGGCGTGAACATCGCTCCCCTCATCGCCAGCGGCGCCGTCATCTCCGCCGTCCTCGGCTTCGGAGCCCAGACCTACATCGCGGACTACCTGAACGGCATCTCGATGATCTTTGAGGATCAGATGGGAATCGGAGACACGGTGGAACTCGGCGGAATCGTGCTCGGGGAGGTGGAAGAGACCGCCCTGCGGTACACGCGTATTCGCGACTTTATGGGGGTGGTCTGGTACATCCGCAACGGCCAGATCCAATCGGTAGCGAACCAGTCGCAAGGGTGGACCTACTCACTCGTCGAGATTCCGGTTCCCTACGACGAGGACCTCGCGAAAGTGCAACAGGTCATAAATNCCGTGGGCAAAGAGATGGGTGAGGATCCGCAATACAACGACGTTTTGCTGGGATCCCCCTACTACTCGAACGTCACCGAACTCACCGCCACGTCCGTCGTGGTTCGGGTCAACACCAAGATCGTTCCAAACGGCAACCAGTGGTACGCNGGTCGNGTCATCNNNCAACGCATGAAGGAGGGNCTNGANGCNGCNNGTATNCGGNTNCCNTACGANGNCATTCAAGTCCGCACTTTCCAAGCCGGAGTGCAAGAAGTTCCCCCCAAGCCCCCGGGCGATTCCAGTCGCTCGACTCCACAAGCGACCGGAGAACAGCGCAACGCCGGTGACAACCCTGGGGCGGCTCGCCCCTGATTCGCGTCCCTGCACGATTGCCGGGAAACTACTCCCATGACGTTGCGATGCTTGGTCACCGGCGCCACCGGGTACGTGGGTGGACGGCTCGTGCGTGAGCTCGTCGGGCGCGGGCACAGTGTGCGCGTTCTGGTGCGAAGCCCGGAGAAAATGCGTGACTTCCCGTGGGCGGATCAGATCGAGGTCATCGCCGGAGACGCGAACGACAGCGACGACCTCACCCGCGCGATGGAGAACATTGACGTCGCGTACTACTTGATGCACTCGCTGCAGGAGGGATCGAACCTCGAAGAGGCAGAAACCCAGATGGCGCGCACGTTCGCCGCGGCCGCGGGTGAGAGTTCTCTTCGCCGGATCGTCTACCTCGGTGGACTGGCGCCGGACGTCCCCGAACGTGACATGTCCCCGCACATGCGCTCGCGCGTTCGGGTGGGCCAGATTCTGCGCGCATCGGGGGTCCCCACCGCGGAGTTTCGTGCCGCAGTCATTATTGGTTCGGGATCAGCGTCCTTCGAGATGCTGCGCTATCTCACCGAACGCCTACCCGCCATGATCACGCCCCGGTGGGTTCGCACGAAGACGCAACCGATCGCCGTACGCGACGTTCTTCGCTATCTCGTGATGGCCGCCGACCTACCACCGAGCGTCAACCGCGAGTTCGATATCGGTGGGCCGGATGTCCTGACGTACGAGCAGATGATGCATCGGTACGCGGCCNTCGCCGGCCTGCGCAAACGCATCATCCTGCCGATCAACATGCTCAGCCCCCAGCTGTCCAGCCACTGGGTGGGACTGGTCACTCCGGTTCCGCGCTCCATCGCTCGACCCCTGGTTCGCTCACTCAAGCACCCGGCCATCTGCCGCAACCACGACATCGCAGAATTCATTCCCGATCCGCCCGACGGTCTGATCAACTTCGATCGCGCCGTCGAGCTGGCCCTCACTCGCATCCGCGAAGCCAACGTGGCCACCCGGTGGACGGGGGCCTCAACGCCTGGCGCTCCAAGCGAGCCGCTTCCCGGTGACCCCCAATGGGCCGGCGGGTCGCTGCACACGGACGTCCGCGAGGTCCCTACCCAGGCATCCCCCGAGGATCTATGGGCGGCCGTCGAGTGCATTGGCGGCCACAACGGCTGGTATTCGTCGAACATTCTTTGGGAGGCACGCGGGTTGATCGACCGAGCCGTCGGTGGCGTCGGCCTTCGGCGCGGACGCCGAGACCCCAAGAAATTGATGGTCGGAGAGGCGGTGGACTTCTGGCGCGTTGAAGAGCGGCTACCTCCGCGTCTGCTGCGGCTTCGCGCGGAGATGAAGATGCCCGGACGGGCCTGGCTGGAGTTCTCGGTCCACCCGGACGGCGCTGGTGGCTCCGTCCTCAAACAAAGAGCGGTGTATTGGCCGCGTGGTATCGCCGGTCACGCGTACTGGTGGTCGGTGGCGCCCTTCCACGCATTCGTGTTCCCACCAATGGCCCGTCACATCGTGGAGCGCGCCGAGTCGATGAGCCACTCGCCATCACTCGAGCACGCATCCGACACAATCGAGGCGTGAACGCACCCGTCGAGCCGACCCCGTACGAAATGTTCGGTGGACAGGACTTCTTTACGCGCCTGGTGGCCGCCTTCTACTCGCGCGTGGCCAACGATGACGTTCTTCGCCCGATGTATCCGCCCGGCTCCCTCGATGCCGCCGAATGGCGCCTTCGGTCGTTCCTCGAGCAGTACTGGGGTGGCCCGACCGACTACAGCGATCAACGAGGTCACCCCCGCCTGCGCATGCGCCACGCGGGGTTCTCCATCGACTCCACGGCTCGGGATCGGTGGCTCACCCATATGCGAGCGGCCGTGGACGAGCAAGAGCTTCCCCCTGATCAGGAGCGAATCTTGTGGCAATATCTGCAAGGGGCCGCGTTCGCCATGCAGAATGTGGCCGACGAGCCCCCCGCCGGTGATGTGTTCACCGCGCACCCCACGACCTGACGCGACCCACCACCTGACCCCCCAACCCCGGAGAAATCCCATGATGACGCGCCACGATGTATGCGCTTACAGGCGTGATCGTGAGTGGTGGCAGGACGCGGTCGTGTACCAGGTCTACCCCCGCAGTTTCGCCGACTCCACCGGTGACGGCATCGGCGATCTACCGGGGATTCTCGATCGGCTGGACTACCTGGTCGACCTCGGCATCGACGCCTTGTGGATTTCACCCTTCTACACATCGCCACTGCGGGATGGCGGCTACGACGTCGCCGACTACCGCGATGTCGATGAGCGTCTCGGCACTCTGGCCGACATCGATCGATTGATCGCCGCCTGTCACGAACGCGAATTGCGCATCATCATGGACATCGTTCCCAACCACACCAGCAGCGATCACCGCTGGTGGCGCGAGGTGCTGACGAGCGAGCCCGGCTCCCCCGCGTGGGCCCGCTACATGATTCGCCCCGGACGCGGGGAGTCGGCCAACGAGCCGCCGAGCAACTGGCGCAGCGTCTTTCACGGCCCCGGATGGTCGCGTTTGATTCTTGATGATGGGACAACTACGGACTACTGGTACCTGCACCTGTTCGACAGCACTCAGCCCGACCTGGACTGGTCGAATCCGGAGGTTCGCTCCGAGTTTCGCGACATCTTGCGCTTCTGGCTCGATCGGGGCATCGATGGTTTTCGCATCGATGTCGCCCATGGCCTAGTCAAGGACCCGGACCTGCCAGATATGGACTACGGCTCCATCGCCGAGACGGACATCCTCGGCGTCGCGTCCGCCGTCACCCCTTTCTGGGATCAAGACGGTGTGCATGACATCTGGCGTGAGTGGCGAGTGGTGGCTGACTCGTACAACCCCCCGCGGATCTTGTGCGGCGAGGCGTGGGCGCCAACACCAGAGCGACTGGCTCGCTATCAGCGACCCGATGAGTTACACACGTCATTCAGTTTCGACTACCTCGAGGCCGGATGGGACTACACGCGCATGCGAGAGTCCATCGATGCGACCGTTGCCAATCACGCCAAAGTAGGTGCCCCACCGACGTGGGTGCTCAGCAATCACGACGTTATTCGGCATGCGACCCGATTTGGACCGACCGAAGACGCATCTCCGGTCACCAAGCCGACGGTCGTCGATGACGAGCGCGGACGACGCCGAGCACTGGCCGCCACCATGTTTCTTCTCGGGCTGCCTGGCTCGGCGTACCTCTACCAGGGTGAGGAACTCGGGCTGCCGGAGGTTTTCGATCTTCCCGACGACGCTCGCCAAGATCCTGTGTGGTTTCGGAGCAAGGGGACCGACACCGGTCGTGACGGATGTCGTGTTCCCCTGCCGTGGAAGGCGAATGAGCCGAGTTACGGCTTTAGCCCTCAGGGGCGGTCGTGGCTTCCCCAGCCGGATGTGTGGCGGGACTTCGCTGTTGATCAGCAACAAGACGATGATGCTTCGCCGCTTGCGCTCTACCGACGAGCCTTAGCGCAGCGGCGTATCGAACCTGCTCTCGGACAAGGCCCGATGGAGTGGATTGACGGAGCACCCGAGGGCGTTCTCGCCATGCGACGTTTCACCGCCGAGCCTGGGCACCCGTCTCTCGCCATCGTCATCAACATGACAGAAGCGACGGCTCATCTGCCGTCGAGCTGGGGTGCCGACGTCGTCCTGGCGTCCGACCCGGACATTGCGACTGTGAGTGAAGTTGAGTCGTCGCACCTGGTGATGGGGCCCGAGACGGCCGTGTGGATTCGTCGCTGAGGTCTGTAGTCAGCCTACAACGCGAAGCCCGAGACGGGCTTCGATACCGGCGGTGTACGAGAAGACTTGACCGCGTGGCGTCGACAGGCGCTTCCACGGGCCGCAGGTTGCGGCGGTTACCCGCAACGGTTCATCGGTCATGAGCCGCAATCGTCTCGCNGCGTGCAGCACGCGCATCGGCAGGCCTGCCCACGCAGCACGCGACCAGATCTCCTCCGCGACAGGAGCGACCTGGTCTTCGGGCATTCCCTTCGTTCGCTCGCGGAACTCCTCGATCGCTTCGCGGATCTGGGGAGTGATGTCACTGGAGACTCCGTGGATGGGCATCTGCCATCCGTCGGCAGGCGGAAGGCTCGCCAGCGTCAAACCGTGACCGACCGAGGCGGTCAACTGCGGGAGTGACGCCGTATCGAAACGCACCGGCTGCTTCGCGGCGACGGCATCACTCACGCCGCGAACGAACGTCGCCAGCGAGGTTGTGACGTCGTCGCCGATAGCGTCCTCGTCCACCTGTGCCGGCACCGCAAGCGCGACCATCACGTCCATAGGAAGAACGGCGTAAATAGCGAGCGCGGAGTCTGCGACGATGACGCGCGCGGTCATTCCGGAGTCCCACTCCGTGAGTCGAGTGCCCACCAGGGACAGGACCCGAGCTTCTCGCTCGTTCAGCAGGATGGCATGCGTCGTGGTCTCCAAGGGGCCTCCCTGGGTCAGTTTTCGAGGTGCTCCTCGACGAGCAGCCGGAATTCGGGTGGAATCGGACGGGAAGAACTTGACACTTTATCGAAACACACCATGACGGATTTCGCATCCGCAGCCAGCTGCCCCTCGTCGATCAACTGCGTCTCCATGGTGAACGAGGAGGTGCCGATGTGGGAGAACCACGTTCGCGTCATGAGGGGCTCTATCGAGAACCGGATGGGGCGCAGATAGTTGATTTCCTGACGGACCACCACTTGCCCTACCACCCCTCGGTCGTACATTCCGAGGGCGCGATAGACGCGCACGCGTGCTTCCATCACGTAGTCCAGGAAGGTCGCATTGCTTACGTGATCGTAGGGATCTAGGTCCTTAAAGCGCTTCGCGACTTCGATGTCGAAAACGGTCATCAGTCGCGCGTCAGTTTGCGGTAGGTGGCCCGGTGTGGCCGAGCGGCTTCCTCGCCCAGGCGCTCGATCTTGTTCTTCTCGTACGCGTCGAAGTTTCCTTCGAACCAGAACCATTGCGAGTCACCCTCGTACGCGAGGATGTGTGTGGCAATCCGGTCCAGGAACCAGCGGTCGTGCGACGTGATCACCGCGCACCCTGGGAACTCCAGAAGTGCATTCTCCAGCGACCCAAGAGTTTCGACGTCCAAATCATTCGTCGGCTCGTCGAGCAGCAGCAGGTTGCCGCCCATCTTCAACGTGAGCGCGAGATTTAGTCGGTTGCGCTCGCCACCGGACAGCACCTTGGCGGGCTTTTGCTGGTCGGGCCCTTTGAAGCCGAATGCCGAGACATACGCCCGGGACGGCAGTTCAACATTGCCCACCTTGATCCAATCCAGGCCATCGCTGACGACTTCCCACACGTTCTTGGCAGGATCGAGGCCGGCCCGTGACTGATCTACGTACGATAGGGAGACGGTTTCTCCAACCTTGATCTCACCCATGGTGGGGAGTTCGTCTTTGTTCTCCGTTTCCCCTATCGCGGCCGCCACCAGCATGGTGAACAACGTCGTCTTGCCCACGCCGTTGGGTCCGATCACACCGACGATCCCATTTCGCGGTAGAGAGAACGAGAGATCATCGATCAAGATGCGGTCCCCGAAAGCCTTCGTCAAGTGCTCTACTTCGACGACGACGTTGCCCAGGCGTGGACCCGGAGGAATCTGAATCTCCTCCATATCCAACTTGCGGGTCTTTTCGGCCTCGGCGGCCATTTCTTCGTATCGCTGCAGTCGCGATCGGGACTTGGTCTGTCGCGCCTTGGCGTTGGATCGCACCCACTCCAACTCCTCGGTTAGGCGCTTTTGCAGCTTCGCGTCCTTCTGACCTTCCACTTTCATGCGGGCGGCCTTGGTCTCGAGATACGTCGAGTAGTTGCCTTGATACGGATAGGCACGTCCGCGATCGAGTTCGAGGATCCATTCGGCAACGTTGTCCAGGAAGTAGCGATCGTGGGTGATCGCGACGACGGTTCCCGGATAACGCTCGAGGTACTGCTCGAGCCAGTTCACGCTCTCGGCATCAAGGTGGTTGGTCGGCTCATCTAGCAGCAGTAGATCCGGTGCCTGCAGCAGCAATTTGCACAACGCCACTCGACGCTTCTCGCCACCGGACAGCACCGTGACGTCCGCGTCGCCGTCGGGACACCGCAGCGCGTCCATGGCCTGGTCCAACTGAGCGTCGAGGTCCCAGGCGTTCTTGTGGTCGATCGCCTCTTGGAGTTTGCCCATCTCCGCGAGCAGCGTGTCGTAGTCGGCGTCGGGATCGGCAAGTTCGGTAGAGATCTCGTTGAAGCGATCCACCATCGCCTTGGTTTCGGCAACCCCGTCTTGCACGTTCTCCAACACTGTCTTCGACTCATCGAGTTGCGGCTCCTGCATCAGGATGCCGACCGTGAACCCGTCCATGAGTTTGGCTTCGCCATTGGACACGTCGTCCACACCAGCCATGATCTTCAGCAAACTCGACTTACCCGCTCCATTGGGGCCGACGACCCCGATCTTGGCGGCGGGCAGGAAAGCGAGCGTGACGTCGTCCAGGACGACCTTGTCACCGTGCGCCTTGCGCGCCTTCTGCAGTGTGTAGATGAACTCGGCCATGGGCACCCTTCCGTCAAGCACGGAAGCCTAGTTGCCTTCCGTGCCTCGGAATTCGTGCCGGGGCCCACGGCCCGAGCAATCCCACGACACAGTCCCGCGACGAGGGTGGGAGCGGATTCACGCTGACGCGAGGGCCTGCCCATCTCGCATGTCACCACTGATGTCGTCACCGTCTTCCTCGGCGATGGCGGCCGCAGCCATCACATCGGCGATCACTCGGGTCTCGTTCTCCGCGACCGAGGCGCTCTTGACGCGCGTGAAGTCCGCGGTGCCGCGTGCGAGATCTGGGCCGACCGCGTATGCCTCGATGTCCTGGTAGCGCACCGTGTGCGAGCCATCTCCGCACGGACGCTCCACCTCACGACTACGCATCCGCCCGTACACCACGACCGGCATTCCTTTCTTTATCGAGTTCGCTACGTTCGTCGCGAGCGTGCGCCAGCACGTCACGGACAGATAGTGCGTATCGCCTTCAATCCACCGCTCGCTGTCTCGGTCGAAGCGGCGAGTGTTGGAAGCGACACGAAACGACGCCACCGGGTCTCCATTTCCGGTGAAGCGCAGATCGACGTCTCGAATCACATTTCCCACCACCGTCATCATCAGGTCGTTCATTGCTCATCACTCCTTCGCTGGTCATTTCTCCTGCGCCAAGCGTTGATGCCGCTGCCCTCGTCGTGAAGAGTGCGGGGCATCGTGTGGATGACATGGCGCGCCCAACGTGCGCTGTGGATGGGACTTCGAGCGAACGGCGTCCGTATGCTCCGCCCGTGGCTCGTTTTCACCGCGCGTGGCTGGTAGCCGCCGTCACCTTCCTGGTGTTGATGACCTCTGCCGCGTTCCGGTCGTCGGTCGGGGTGCTCGTCGTGCCTCTCGAGGACGATTTCGGCTGGTCTCGATCCGTCACCTCCATCGCGGTCGCGGTCAACCTGATTCTTTACGGACTCACCGCGCCCTTCGCCGCTGCCTTGATGGGCCGCTTCGGTGTGCGCAATATCGCTGCGGGTGCGTTGGCTCTGATCGCGATCGGCACCGGCCTGACCACCGTGATGACCGACCCATGGCATCTGGTGATTTTGTGGGGCGTCATCGTCGGACTCGGTGTCGGAGCCACGGCGCTCATTTTCGGCTCCTTGGTCGTCAACCGTTGGTTCGACAAGCGCCGCGGGCTGATGCTCGGCGTGATGGGTGCTGCCTGGGCGACGGGCCAACTCGTCTTCCTCCCCCTGATCGCGAACGTCATTGAGGCCACCGGATGGCGAACGGCCTCTTGGGGTATCGCCATCGCAGCCCTCGCGCTGATACCCGTCATCTGGTTCGTCCTCGTCGATCGGCCGAGTGATGTTGGCCTTCTTCCCTACGGCGCCGATCCGAACAATCCGCCGGTCGAGCAACACAACACCGAGGGCAGCGCGGCGTCGGCGGTGCGCACGACCATTCGCACGCTGATCGAGGTCGCTCGCCACCGCACCTTCTGGATTTTGGCGGGGACTTTCTTTGTCTGCGGCTGGACCACCAACGGGATCGTCTCCACGCACTTCATCCCCGCCGCTCACGACGAAGGAATGCACGCGACCGCGGCTGCTGGCCTTCTCGCCGTGGTGGGGCTCTTCGACTTGATCGGGACGCTGGGCTCGGGTTGGCTCACCGACCGATTCGACCCCCGCAAGCTTCTTGCCATCTACTACGGGTTTCGAAGCCTCGCCTTGTTCGCTCTGCCCGCGATTCTCGGGCCATCGGTCGAACCCCCGATTCTGGTGATCATGGTGGTGTTCGGCCTGGACTGGGTGGCCACCGTCCCACCGACCGCGATCTTGTGCACCAGGGCGTTCGGGCGGGAGAGAGGAACGATCGTCTTCGGATGGGTCTTCGCCGCGCACATGATCGGCGCCGCAGCAGCCGCCACCACGAGTGGGGTGCTCAGAGACGTCACCGGGGACTATCTACTCGCGTGGCTGCTCGCCGGCCTCCTCGCCCTCGGCGCGTGCGCAGCCTCCCTCACCCTGCCGCGTTCACTCCGCAGACCAACATCGGACGAAACCAACCCCGAGCATCCACACCCGTGAAAGACTGACGGCACATCAGCGACACGTGGAAGGTGTGTATGTCCTGGGTAGCCATCGTCATCATCGTTCTCATCGTCCTGCTTCTCATCGTCGGTGTTCTTCAGTTCAACAGGTTGCGCCGACTCAACGTTCAGGTGGATGGAGCCTTCGCTGGCATCGACACTCTCCTGACCAAGCGCGCAGACCTGATTCCCAATCTGGTGGAAACAGTCAAGGGAGCCGCGGACTTCGAGCAGAGCACCTTGCAGGCGGTTACCGATGCACGAACATCGATCGGTCAAGCGACGACCGTGGAAGAAACCGCCGCCGCGGACAACCTGCTCACCGAGGCGCTCGGCAGACTGTTCGCCGTCGCCGAGGCCTATCCACAGCTGACAGCCACCCAGGGATACATCGAACTTCAGCGCCAACTCCAGCAGGTCGAGGGCGAACTGCAGTTCGCTCGCCAGTTCTATAACGAGGCAGTCGTGCAGTTGAACACCGCGCTCACCACCGTTCCGGGAATGTGGTTCGCAGGAGTCGCGAAGGTGACCCAGCGAGATATGTACTCCGAGCCCGACGAGGATCGACGAGACGCACCCAGCGTGGAATTCTGATGCGTCGCGTGCTGACGTGGGCGCTTGCCGGCACCGCAGCAACCTCTATCGCGCTCGCACCCGGTGCGTACGCCGAGGAGATCTCATCATTCGACGTCGATGTGACCATCGGCGCGGACACCGTGATGGATATTTCCGAGACCATCGTGTACGACTTCGAAGGCGCAGAGCGCCGCGGTATATTCCGCGACATTCCCGTCCGTGATTACCTCGACGACGGAAGCGCTCGCGCTTATGAAATCGACGTCCTTTCGGTCACCCGAGACGGCTCCTCGGAGCCCTACGAACTTTCCGACGAAGGTGATTACCTTCGCGTGCGCATCGGTGATCCCGACGTCACCATCACCGGAGCCCACAACTACCAAATTCAATACACCGTCGCGAACGGTCTGACCCAGTACACACAAGAACAAGTCGATGCCATCGGTATCGCTGAGCTCGAGCCGGGCGACGTCGAGGTGTATTGGGACTTCATCGGCGGCGAATGGGAGGCGCCGATCGATCAGGCGCGGGTGAGAGTTGAAGGGCCGGGCCCGATCCTCGCCTACGAGTGTTTCGTCGGATCTACGGGCTCGAGGATTCCGTGCGATGTGGAAATCGGCACCGAATCCGCGGTCTTCTCCTCCGCACGCCTCTACACCGGCGACAGCCTGACGGGGATTCTTGCGTTCCCCCAGGAAGCCTTCACCGCACCCGTCGAGGAAGTCATCGAGGCGCCGAAGGCCGATCGACTGGTGCTCGGGCTCCTCATCGGCTTCGTCATCGCCGCTATCGCGATCGTCGTGCCGACCATCGTGGCTATCGCGACGCGTAACAAGAACAAGGGCGCAGCGATCCCGTTGGCTCCTCCGCAGTACTCGCCTCCCGACGGCCTCACTGCCGCAGAGATGGCAGTGGCGTGGAAGGGCGATGACAGCGATGTGCGATCGCGCGCCATCGTCGCGACGCTCGTCGACCTCGCGGCCCGCCGCTGGGTGGATCTTGGTCAAGATGGCAAGAAGCTCACCGTCACGAAACTCGCGTCGGGGACTGATCCCATCCGACCCTGGGAAGAGGCACTGGTCGATTCGATCGTTTCCGACTCCGGGAGCGGAGTCATCGATGATTACGACTCCGCGCTCGCCACCACCTGGACCGAGGCCTACAAGGGCCTGCTCGAGGAAGCCAGAAAATCCGGTCGACGAAATGCCGAGGGTGGCAAGCCCGACCAGAAGTGGAACTTCCTGGCCTTCACCGGCATCTCGATGTTCGGGCTCGGAGTTCTTCTCGGGGTGTTTGGCTCGGCCAACATCACCGCGGTACTTATCCCTGCGGGCCTGGGGTGCCTGATCGGATTCGGATTGGCCCGTCTCATTACCCCTCGCACCGAGACGGTGCAATCTGCTCAATTCCTCGCCAAGGTCGAGGGCCTGAAGAAGGTTCTCGGAACCGACACATCCGAATCGCGTCGAGAGTTCGCGCACAAGTTGGGGCTTCCCGACATCGCCATCTTCGCCACGATGCTCCCGTACGCGGTGATCTTCGACCTCAACGAGGCCTGGTCGCAAGGCTTCCCGGATCTCACGCCCGAGGAACTGCGCCGCTACGGATTCTTCGCTGAGAACGCGTATATCTGGTCCTACCTGGTGTCTGACTTCGGTCGAGGGATCCGGACCGCCACGACACCCCCGAGCCGGTCGTCAAGCTCTGGTTTCAGCGGCGGTAGCGCCGGCGGTGGCGGCGGTGGTGGCGGCGGCGGCTCCTGGTAGTCACCCGCTTCATGACGCGACCTTCGGCAATCCTCCAGCGCCCACTACCCGGCCGCACTGTTGCCACGCGTCTCATGTGGGTCGGCGCTGCGCTTCTCCAGGGGTCGGCTTGCCTGCTGATCGCCTGGTCCATTTTCTTGATGTGGTGGCACCGGACGTTCACCGCCACCTCAGCAAGCGGCACGGACGACTGACTCCCGCACGATTTACACCCACATTAGACTTCAGTCATGCCCGGCGAACGAAGACAGTAGGCCCGGTGCTCCTTTGCGAGGGCACCACTGACATCACAGGCGCCCGTAGCTCAATGGATAGAGCAACCGGTTTCTACCCGGTTGGTTAGGGGTTCGAGTCCTCTCGGGCGCGCAATCCATGAGGGACCAATCTGGGCAAGCTGTCCGAACCAGTCTCTGCGCCAGCTTTGTGGCCGAAGATCTTGTTGACGGAGGTGACGTCGCAGTCGAGGATCCAATGTTGGGGCGCGGCCGGGCGGTGGAATATGCGCAAATTGACGAGGCGGCTCATCCAAGTGACGCTGTATCTTGATTTGCTGCTTGCTACGAAAGCGCAACCAACACAGTGCCCTCGTCAAGCGTCACCATTTGCAGATCGCCGCTCTCGGCAGAGTCCTAACGAGAAGCTACCCCCCAATAGTTATATCCCAAGAATTTTACTGATCCGGGAAGGTACATCGTGCTGCTTTCTTCAATGACGAGCCCTGAAGAAGTAATGAGATGAAGAACATCTCTATTGGCGTGGCAACCACCTGCCAGGCTTGGATAAAAGCCACTTGTTAAGTTCTGTAACGTCCTTGTTGAAAAATCTGGGGATAGCCCGTGTTCACAAAAATAGAACTTTCCGCCAGGCCTGAGAATTCGATAGATTTCACTCAAGGCCAATTGAGGGTTCGGTATCGAACACAATGCAAATGTACAAACAATTGAGTCAGCGCTTGCATCCATCAACGTGATGTTCTCTGCCGAAGAGACATTGAATTCTATGTTCAACTTGACTTGATCAGCTCTTTTTTGAGCTATGCCATTCAGTTCATGTGAAGGATCTATTCCTATAAGTTTATGAACTTTGTCCGCATCGTAATATTGCAAATTTGAACCAGGCCCTATTCCGATTTCGACAACATCACCGGTCGCAAATGGTACGACTTTTTTTCTTTGGTACTGAATGGGTTTCGTTCCGCAAAGAAAGTCGATCAGTTTCGGCACTACATTCTTCTCATAAAACCTGCTACCAAATAGTCTGAGTATCGGAAGAATCAAGAAAATTCCCACGTAGGTCATAAATTTGAATGCAGATTTCTTCATCTCATCATTATCCCAACATTCTCTTCATTTTTTATGGATTCATGAGATGCGCTTGGCCTGATACCGGCTCCATTCCTACGGAGTCCACACCGGGACACGACCAGAAGTCTGTTGTTGTGGAGGGTTCAGAGTCGTTAGCGACGACGGCAGCAGGGCCAACCCTTCACATCGATAGGGAGTCAAGGACGGTGCGTGAAGATTCTCCGGCCTTTCTTTCCCAACCCCACGAGGCCTGGGTGATTCATATCCCAGTGGATGCTTTTGGATTGCGGCGGCGGAAGTAGTGGTTCTGTTTCGAAATGACACCGTCGTCTTGCGTCTGATCGCTCCATCAAAATCTGTCCCAATAGTCACTCGAAGCGAGGCGCCCGGCACCTCTTCATGTCCCCCAACGCATCGTTGCCCCCTCCACTTCAGGAGGGGGCCACGACGGTGTGCTCAGCAATTACGGAGCGAAAGGAAGCATCACAGCGTCGACGCCGTGGGCCACCTGCATGTTGCCCTTGTTGATGTCAACGGCAGACAGGATGACCTTCGCGTTCTTGAAGTCCGGTGCGTAATCACGCAGACGGATCGACGGATCGTCCGAGACGAGAACCTTGGTGTTCTTGCCCTCAAGAGCGGTCGCGAGAACCGCACCGTCAGACTCCAGCGCAATGTCAGAGGTGATCGTCGCGCCAGGAATCACGTGGTAAAGCAGCACGGTCTCAACCGTGTCGATTCCCAGACCAGCAACCGCGTCGAACGCATCCGACTCGCTCTTGATCTTGTGACCGGCAAGAGCAGACGCCAGGTTCTTGAACGCCTTGTCGGTGGGAGCGAACACTGTGAGTTCGGTGTCACCGTCCGCCAGCAGCGCTACCGGGGAATCAGGCTTGGCAGCGAGAACAGCTTCCGCAGCCTTGGTCAAGATGTCGAAGTCTTTGCTGGAGTGATCGAATTCGGCATTGCCGACATCGAGAACGCTCGCGAGACTCGTGTTGCCATCCATGGCCTGGACGGCGGGCGCTGAAATAGCAGCTCCAGCAGCGAAGATAGCGGCGCTTGCCGCAGCTCCAAGAACCTTCGTGGTCTTCTTCATTACTACTCCTACGTTTCTCGTGCGCGCACTGGGCCGTCGCGCATCGGTATAACAGGAGTTCGTCAGCACTCACGAGTTTGGATGCACACATTCCAAAAAATCTTTCGAAAGATCATGTTCATCGGGATTGTGCGCAGATTCCTGCACGTGCTACCCATTGCCTTCACGTCCATGCTCAACGGCACTTTTGCAACGTTCGTGCGGGCTCATCTTTGTTGTATCGGACCGTTCACAAGATCCGTGACCCATTCCTGTCGACATGCGTCTTTTCACTCGGTGATCAGGCACTAACAGTCCGAAGGGGGCTGCGAAGTACCTATGAGTGGAACATATGCAATGAATTTGTCTCACCTGGCCTAAACCGTGTTTAGCCGAGCGAGAGACCGGGTATACCAAGCATGTCCGAGACGGTCAGGTGAGAATCCGAACCGACCTGGACGGCAAGACAACTTCACAGTTTCCTCCTCCCTCCATGGGCGGCCCCCGGGAATCCTCCTACCGGGGGCTGTCTGCTGTGAAGGGTCTTGATCACCCACCCAGTGCCCGTTTCGCCCGTGCAGGGCTTAGGAGGCAGACGCCGAAAGGACATCCGTGAAGGTCAGGTCTTTACTCGGCATCAACGATGGGACGTCGAGAACGTCTCCTTCGAACCAGTCCTGATCCGAGGCAACAGTGGGGTACTGATCCAACGTTGCGTAGAACTCCTCCGGGCTCATGGAGAAGGTCTCAGCAAAAGCAATCTTCCAGTCCGGTTCGGTCAGCTTCGCTGCCTGGAAATCCTTCAGGATCACTTCAAACGCTCGGGCCTCGCTTAGCCCCTGCGCCTCCTGCAGCTCTCGCGCCAGCGCAAGGACCATGAATGTAGAGAAGTTGTAGTTGATGTCCCAGTCTGCGTCGACGTACTCCTCGAAGTCCGCGGGCTGACTCAATCCTGTTGCCACCAACGGAAACAAGCCGTTATCGAATTCACTTTGTCCGTATTCCTGCTGCAGATAGAGCTCCTCAGCGATCTTCGCGCCGCCCTCCCACAACCACACCGGATCGGCATTGTCTCGAGTGAGGCCCAACTGGAAGACGTGCCAGTACTCGTGCACGATGACGGAATACCGATGCAAGTAGTCGTAGGTGAATTCGTCCTCAGGGATCTCCAGAACCATCCAGGTCTCCGATCCGTCTCCGGAGATACTCGCCCCCCGCATGTCGGGTCTCTCGGGGAATGGATTCTCAACAGCGCCATTCCACGCGTAGATGTTCATCGGTGAGGACATTCCGGGCACGTCATGTACGCACGCCGGAACCGGGGCCCATTCGCTCAGGTTCCCCATGATGGTGGTGAATTCGTCTACCCACTCGTCGGGCAGGCTGCTATCGAGGTTGTAAGTAAAGGAGAAGCCGCCTTCAGCGTACGGAGTGGACGTATCGCACTGATCGTCCGAGCCAACGTCTTGCTGGTCCGATCCGGTGTCTTGCTCGTCTGAGCCGCTATAAGACCCAAGATTCTGGTCATCAATGGCACCATCCGACCCGGTACCACAGGCGCTCACCATGACGATGAGCACACCCCCGACAAGGCCGCCTGCACGTCTCATTGCCGGTCGAGTCTTCCTCATAGTTGAACGCTATCTCAGCTTTTGGAGACTCACCTTCGTCACGACAAGTCGCTCGCTGAGTCGTCTCGCGGCTCGCTGCGGTCTCGTCGACCATCAATCGAATCCTCTTGCACCCGCCAGATGACGGCATCGAGCGCTGGATGGGCGAGGAAAAACATCAGATCAGATATTCCCTTGCGCAACTGTTCGGGTGTGTAGTGACCGAAAGAGCTCACGCGGCATCCGGCCACGGCTGTTCGAGAGCGGTGCGCTCGACAATTTCAATAACTATGACGTCACCTAGGGCCTCTTCTATGACCGCGACCGCCGCTCGATGTTCTCTCGGGATGGCTTCTCTGATGGGGCGGCTCACGCGGCCTCCAGCCATTCATCGTCTCCGCTGGTGCGCTTACTGATGAACCTGTGGAATTCGTCGTTGCTGATGCTCGCGGCCAGCGTGCGATACGCGCGCTCGACTGCGTTCTCGTCCACGATCTGCGTGCTCATCGGGTACCTCCGGTAGAAGGGCTACTTCCTCACCGGGGGTATACCCAGCGGGGAGGCTGCCTAAACAGAAAGTTTCCTGATGACTATCCGCGGCGAACTGCGCCGAAAATCGGACATTTGGCGCGGGTCGTCCAGCGCCTGGGGGCGAGGATCGGTCTACTCCCCGGGCGCCCGATACCCAGGAATGTTGGGACGAATCTGATCGATCTCTTCGGCCGAGAAGACCTGCCGTGTCGACGTCACTGTTGCCGCTCCCGTCGACTCGACGGCCATCCACAGCGCCGCGAGGTTGTCGCCATTGGGAACATCGACGATCACGAAGAAGTGATCATCTCCTCCTGCCGCCCAGTACGCGGAAATCAGAGAACCACCCAGGTGCTTGGTCAGACTCGCAATAACCTGCTCGCGCCCTACTGCGCCTTCTTTCGCCAAACCTGCAACACCGTCAGCCGTGTAGGCACCGGTAATCAAATACGTTGACATCGTCACTCTCCTTACGCGCGGCCAAAAAAGGGCTTGTCGCAGACGAGGCTATTTGCGGGCTGCACCACGTCGCAGACACATCAGCAAACTGATGCAGACCCGCTCGGCCGAACACCCGAGTCGTCACTGCTCCCAGAACATGGCCTCTTCGCGCCATGGAGACCGCACCACCCAACTACCCTGGCGTTCCATGCGCTCGGAGGCTCTGAAGCATCGAAACGCCCGCCGCATGCTGTTCGCCCAAATCAATCAGGGCGCCGCCGGTTGGATGCAGACCACCGCTGGCTCGTGGTACGTGCTCACTGAAGCCGGCTCTACGACCACGCTGTCTTTCTTCGTGATCGCCTCCATGACTCCGTCACTTCTTCTCAACCCTGTTGGCGGACGTCTGATGCAAAGTTATTCACCGGTAGCCATGGTCAAAGTGCTGGCGCCCCTGGCTGCGCTCGCTCCCCTGCTCATCGCTGGTCTTTACGCGACGGGCACGCTGTCGATTCCACTCCTGTTCGCACTGACCGTTGTTGGAGCGTCCTTTCGCGCTTTGCAGGCCCCAACGTTTGCGAAGATCCTGCCGCTCACCGTGCCCGAGAGTCAGCGCGCCACCGTCCTGGGCTACTCCGCGATCGCGTTCAACGTGTCACGCAGCGTCGGACCGGTCATCGCTGGTATCGCCGGCACGGGCCTTGCCTACTTGTTGTCCGGCGTCGGCTTCCTCATCGTGGCCACCATCTTGTTCGTCACACCGCTCAACTCCACAAAGTCAACTCCCGCAACGACTAGACCAGGAGCTTCTCACGAAGTCGATCCCAAGGGGTCTTCTTTCCGCCGCGCCTTGCGATTGATGTGGAGCATCACGGCCGTTCGCATTTTGTTCTTGTGTGTCGTGGTCTTCTATCTGGTGTCAGGGTCGATCCATCAGCTTCTCGCGGCCGTCGCCAAAGACACCAGCACCACGTCTCTCGCCCTGGGCGCCCTCTACGCATGTGCGGCGATCGGCGCCATATTCGCGAATCGACCCGTGCTGCGCTACCTCGGAAACAACGGCAACCGCACTCGCCTGCTATCGATCGTCATCGTCGCAGCGGCCCTGACGGTGGTTGCGTTCGGCTTCAGTTCCGGCCTGATCTTCGACATGGTCTTGATGGTGATTCTCGGGGCCCTGGGTGAAGCCATGTATCTGGTTGTGCAGCGCTCGATCCTCTTGGAACTAGACGAGACCGACTCCGGCGCCATCTTCGGCCTGTTCCTGGCCATCCTTACGGGGGCGAGCATCCTGGGCTCGATAGGACTCGGATTGCTGATGGATGCGGTGGGTGTTCGGTCCGGGCTCGTGCTGCTCGGGGTGGTGACACTCGTCGTCGCCGTGCCCTTGATTGTGCTGGTCGCACAGGCGTCGTCGAAGCCGCAGCGGGCCTCGACCGACGACTGACGCAACATCACGGCCTCGACCGAACACGCGATCGCGTGCCTTAGGTTCCTGCCATGAGCAGGCGGAAGTTCTTCATCGATACCGACACCGCAACCGACGATGCGGTCGCTCTCGTGATGGCTCTCCAGCACCCGGATGTTGACGTTCTCGGAATATCTACGGTGGCGGGTAATTGCACCATCGAGCAAGCCACGCAGAACGCTCTGTACACACGGGACCTTGTCGGGTCGACTGCCCCGGTTCACGTAGGCGCCGACGGCCCGCTGATGCGGCCTTTGCAAACCGCCCATCACGTGCACGGCAAGGACGGCATGGGAGATATCGGCCTCCCGCTACACAGCCGGGAGCCCGCCTCCCACCGAGGCGTCCAAGCGATGATCGACGCGATCATGAACTCTCCCGGTGACGTCGAACTCGTCACGCTGGGGCCTTTGACCAACCTGGCACTGGCGTTGCGCCTAGAACCAGCGATCGTCGGTGCCCTCAAGCGCGTCGTGACCATGGGGGGCACGGCTGTGCTTCCCGGAAACATCACTCCGCTCGCAGAGTTCAACTTCTGGGTAGACCCCGAGGCCGCTGCGATCGTTACTAACTCCGGCCTGCACTTCGAGATGGCCGGATGGGATATTTCCACCGCGCACGCGGTCATCCACGACGAACTCGCGGCGGAGTTGCGAAGCCTCGGCACCTTGGGGCAGTTCGCTGTCGATATCCAAGGAGTGTTGCGGGAATTCTGTCGACACGAGACTGTTCTCGATGGTTTCGATCTCCCCGATCCGCTCGCTATGGCGATCGCACTCGACCCGTCGATCGTGACGCGCGAAGCACAGCATTTTGTCGACGTCATCCCCGGCGATAGTGCTGCGCGCGGTCAGACAATCGTGGATGAACGCGGTGCCAGTGGTAAGGACGCCAACTGTCGGGTCATGTACGAGGCGGATCGTGACCGCTTCCTCGACATGCTGCACCAGGCGCTGCGAGACGCAGGTTCGGGGAACTGACGCACCGCGTACGGTGGGGACGTGGACGTTTTTCGATCTCGACCCTTCATGGTCGTCGTCATTGTCTGCGTGATCGTCGGCTTTCTCGGCGCGGGCGCAGCGGCCCTGATCCCACGCGGAGGAGGGTCCGGGACCGCCGATGTGACGTCTCTATGGCAGTCGCAGCCTGAGGACGTGAGGTCGGAAGTGTGTTCGGCGTTTCGTGCCAACCCTCAGGGCTATCTCGCATTGATGGAACAAACGTGGCTCGCCGACGGCACCCTCGATCAGGACAGCTTCGAGACTCTTGTGGATGAGATCGCTACCGACTGCCGAGTCAATTACTAGACCGCACATGCCCGTCGAAGAGATAGCCGATTCCCGTGATGATCGCCTTGCGGGATATCGAGATCTCACCGATGTCGCGCTGCGGGTCGCGTTCGAGCCAGCGAACGGCGTCTACATAGCCGAGAGCGCATCGGTGATCGAGCGGGCATTGGACGCCGGACACGAACCGTTCTCGATCCTCATGGAGGACAAGTGGCTACCGAAGATGACGCCCCTGATCACGCGCTTCCCCGATGTGCCCGTCTACGTTGCGAGCACCGAACTCTTGCAGGACATCACCGGCTTCCATGTGCACCGAGGTGCACTGGCTTTGATGAAACGTCCCGCACCGGTGACGATCGAATCAGTGATCACCGATGCTCGACGCTTGCTCATCCTCGAGCACATTGTCGATCACACCAATGTCGGGGCGATCATCCGCTGCGCCGCCGGACTGGGGTTCGACGGCTTCCTGGTCACACCTCGCTGCGCCGATCCGCTCTATCGACGCAGCGTTCGGGTGTCGATGGGAACGGTGTTCGATCTTCCCTGGACGCAGATCGATCCCTGGCCGGACTCGCTGGCACACCTGCGCGACAACGGGTTCGTCGTGGTCGGGGTGACTCCGCACGGACACGACGCAGTCGATCTCGACGTCTTCGATGCGCCCGATCGTGTCGCACTGGTTCTGGGCACCGAGGGCGATGGGCTGACCACAGCCGCGATCGATGCGTGCGAGGAGTCGGTTCGGATTCCGATGCACAACGGTGTTGATTCGCTCAATGTCGCCGCCGCGGCGGCGATCGTGTGCTGGGCGCTTCGACCCGGATAGTCGACCCAGATCTCACGAGATAACCAGTCAGCGGAACAAGAATTCAACCCCGACGCGAAAGATCCTCGCTGATGCGAGTTGCTACCGGCCCTTCGGGATCGAGATCGGTGCTACCGGCTGGAAGGTGATTTTGGTCGTGTTGGAGGGTCGATTCTGGGTATCGAATTCCAGCAGCGTGGCGTTCAATCCGTTCGCGGCGATTCGCACCACGGTTCTGCTCGGCTCACCCTCGGATGGAGCCGGATGCGATGCGGACACTTCCATGGTGCCGTTCTCCAACACCTGTGTCGTCACACCCGGGGCCCCTTCCGTCCACGGCGACCACGGGTCGAATCCGATCCGACCTTTCACCCCGGAGATCGGGTGAGGGTTGCTCGCGGTGCGGGTTTTCGTCCATCGCTTCAAGGGCGGATCCCGAAAGTACTGGCGTTGACCAGCGGTGATGATTTCCGAGATCTTCTTCATTCCCATGTTTCTGTTGCCCCGGCCGATCACTTGGGCGAAGTCGTNGCAATCGGCTACANCCGCACTATCAATGCGGCACTTGGATCGAGTCTTTGGTCGCTTACCGTTACGCACATACGTTAAGGGCGCACTCGAAGCCCACGCAGCCCACGCGCCAACGGCACTTTGCGGGTCCTGACTGAAGGTGGCAAGGGCGGCGGTTACGTCGGCAGGGACGGGAAGGCCCTCCGCCTGTGCTGGGGAGACGAGTGCGAGCGACGATGAGAACACAGCCGCCGCCACGACGCCGCAGAGACTTCGGACCTTGACCACGACATGACGGTAACCAACGACGTCAACTCCAAGCAAATGCGATCTCCACCGCCGTGGCTTCGCGCGCGCGATAGCGTCGTCTTGTGACTTTGTTCGGGAATATCGACGCCGGCGTACTTCGCTCGAGGCTGCGTCAACTGCCCAGTGCGATCCGACAGAAGCCGTGTGAGTTGGGAGACATCGAGTGTCGGCGAGAGTTCTCCGATGCACTCAATGCGGGCCTCACAGCGCGTTTCGGCAAGGCAAGCGACGTCACGCTCAAAGACCATTTCATTGCTCGACCCGACGGCTCCGAGCTGCGTGTGCGCGTCTACCGGAAGATCGGCAGCACTGCCCGCGGGGCGCTGCTGTACGTGCACGGCGGAGGGATGATCGTCAGTTGCATCGAGGACTACGACGCCCGCTGCATGCACTACTGCACCAACACGGGACTTCCCGTGGTGTCTGTGGACTATCCGCTCGCACCGGAGTCTCCCTACCCCGCGCAAATCGATGACGCGCTAACGGCGCTGTCGTGGATGCAGGCCTCGTCGTCGGAATTCGGCTGGGATCGCGCCCGGATCGGCATCTGTGGCGACAGCGCTGGTGGTGGGCTCACCGCAGGTGCCGTCTTGAAGAACAGGGACACCGCCGGGCCCGCGTTGGCCTGCCAGATGCTCGTCTACCCGATGCTCGATGACCGCAACACGATTCCGGACCCTCGGTTTCCCAAGCCATTCCAGATCTGGACCTACATCGATAACGAAACAGCGTGGGACGCGTACCTCTCGGGCCTCGATGATCGACACGACGTGCCGATCTACGCCGCACCAGCGCGAGCGACCGATCTCAGCGGGCTCCCACCGACCTACATCGACACCGGAACCCTGGACATCTTCTACGACGAGGATCTCGCCTACGCCAAACAGATGATGGCCGACGGAGTGACGGTCGAGGGGCATCTGTGGAACGGCGCNCCNCACGGGTTCGACTACTTCGCCTTCTCCTCGGCGATCGCCGCGAAGGCGTGGGATTGCCGATTTGCCTTCCTGGTCGAGCACCTGCACTGACGGGGTATCCCCGTCCTCGCGCGATACTCGCGCAGGGAAGTGACGCTCACCCCCACTTCGAGTGGCGAGACGTTCGCTGATGTGGTGCCCTACATCAACGGCGGTTAGGCCCTTGGGGCACATCCGCCCCGGGAGGTGGTTCACGTGTGGGACGGAATGCCGGCATTTCTGCCAATCCAGGGGGCTATCGTCGCCACGGTCTTCCTCGTCATCGCTTTCGTCAAAGTCTTTCGGGGGGTTCGCGGCACCGACGCGATCCTGTGGAACGCCGTAGGTGTCATCACGCTTCTGTATTTGTTCACCTCAGTGGCATGGATCGCATCCGGGGGGCTCACGTAGTAGGTCGTCGAGGTCGTGGATCAGCGACCTGCTAATTCGCCTACTGATTCGGCGTGGGGCACGCGCGCGTCACGTGTTGTGACAGGCTCGGAGCATGGATTGGCTGAACGTCGGAGCGATCGTCGCGGGAGTGGTCGTCCTCATTGCCTGGTACAAGGCGGATAACGCAGCAACCCCTGAGTCCCGTCGACCGTGGCTCATCGCTCGTTACGGAGCTATCGGCTTCATCATCATGTGGTTGATCATCGAAGGTCCGGCGATGTATCGACTGATCTTCAAGGGCGGCGTGGAGTAGTTCGCGCCATCGGCGGCTTCACGTCCACCGGGTCCTCGCACCTATCTCCCCTAGGGTGTCGGTGTGAGTGATGATGCGAGTGCCACCGCGACGCAAGCGCCCAATGGCCGGATGGTGTGGATCGACCTTGAGATGACCGGTCTCGATCCTCAGTCGGATGAAATCGTCGAGATCGCCGTCATCGTCACCGAAGCCGATCTCACCGAGATCGACGGCGGCCTGAGCATCGTGATCAAGCCGAACGATGCACCGCTCGCGGCGATGGACGATGTCGTGGTCGCCATGCACACGGCGTCGGGTTTGATCGACGAGATCCCGCAGGGAACGACGCTCTCGGACGCCGAATCACGTGTTCTGGAGTACGTGACTTCCCACGTTCCCGAGCCTCGCAAGGCTCCGTTGGCGGGCTCGAGCGTGTATGTCGACCGCNTGTTTCTCGCCCGCTACATGCCCGACCTCGACGCCCACATGCACTATCGCCTCGTTGACGTCTCGTCCATCAAGGAGTTGACCAAGCGCTGGTACCCGCGCGCCTACTTCAACACCCCAGAGAAGACGGGCAACCACCGCGCGCTGGCCGACATCCGCGAGTCCATCGCCGAGCTCCGCTACTACCGGGACGCCGTGATGGTTCCGCTGCCCGGACCGGACACATCCACCGCCAAGGAACTCGGCAATAACCACGTGGTGGACCACGGCTAGACTTCTCCAGCGCTCTGGAAACAGAGCCGCGGTGGGTGTAGCTCAGCTGGTAGAGCGCCGCGTTGTGGTCGCGGATGCCGCGGGTTCAAGTCCCGTCACTCACCCCACGTAACGGAACCCCTCCTCGCAGGGTTTGAGCTCGATGGAACCGACGACCGACAAGGATGCGGCTGTGGGCACCTGGCACGCATACGAGCGGACGTCCACGTCGATACCGGCGGCAGTGGATGCTCGGGCTCGAACATTCCACGAGTCGCTCAACGACTACAAGGCAACCGCACTGATCGACCTACCGGCGCTCGCCGCTGACTTATCTATCGGCCGTGTCGTCGCCAAAGACGAGTCCACCCGGCTGGGATTGCCGGCCTTCAAGGCGTTGGGTGCGTCATGGGCAATCCACCGGGCAACCGAAGGCCTCACCGGTCCGCTGACAATCGTGACAGCCACCGACGGCAACCACGGACGAGCGGTTGCTCGATTCGCACGAACCTTGGGGCACTCGGCGTCAATCTTCACGCCCGATGGTGTGCACCAGAGCGCCGTGCAAGCGATCCGCGACGAAGGTGCACGCGTGCAGGAAGTTGGCGGCTCGTACGACAACGCGGTAGCCGCGGCTGCTTCCGCTGCGACCGCTCCGGGACACATTCTGGTCCAGGACACGGCGTGGGAGGGGTACGAGCAAATCCCCGGTTGGATCGTCGATGGGTACGCGACTCTCTTCGCCGAAGCAGATGAGCAACTCATCACCTTGACCGCAGGCTCCGCCAGTGTCGATCTCGTACTCGTCCCCACCGGAGTCGGATCCCTGTTGCAGGCAGCTCTTGCCCACTACCGATCTGACGGTGATGCTCGAGTGGTGTCAGTAGAACCAACGCAAGCAGCTTGCATCGCGCCCAGCATCGATGCCGGGGAGCCGGTAACAGTGGAAACAGGCGTCACGTTGATGTCGGGACTGAATTGCGGAACACCTTCCCTTCTGGCCTGGCCACTGATCAGAGACGGCCTCGACGGTGCCATGAGCCTGGACGATAAAGACGCTATTCGGGCGGCACATGACCTCGCATCTCTCGGCGTTGCCGCAGGCCCGTGCGGCGGATCAGGGCTGGCCGCCGCTCGCCTGCTCTTGACCGGCGATGGGGCAGCTGCTCGTCGGTCACACCTACGCATCGACTCTTCGAGCACGCTTCTGCTCATCATCACCGAAGGAGCTGACGCCAATCCACTGCTCAGCTGACTGCCCGGCTGACAGCCACGTTGAGTGCCTGGCCGAGGCCAGATTTGGCTGCTGGTGACCCGCTACCGTGCGGGAATGAACGATGCACCCGATCAAAGCCCCGGATCCCGCGCAGCCGATCAGCGGTCCCTCGACCACCGGGAGATTCGCTACGGCACCGTCTCATCCGTCGAGGAAGCCGCAGCCGCACGCGGCGTGTCGGTCGCCGCGGTGGTGAAGTCCCTGTTGGTGCGTCGAGGAGAGGACGACCATCTCCTGGTTCTCGTTCCCGGTGATCGATCGATCTCGTGGCCGAAACTGCGAGCGGTTCTGGGTGTGTCTCGCCTATCGATGCCGGATGCGACGACAGCATTCGAGGTGACCGGGTACGAGCGGGGCACGATCACCCCGCTGGGCCTCGACCTGCCCGTCGTGGTGGACGAGCGAATGCGAGGTGAAGCGATCACGCTTGGCTCAGGTGTTCACGGGGTCGCGATAGGACTCGAGGCCGACGACATCATCACGAGTTACTCCGCCGTCGTGGCGGATGTGTCCGACTCCTAGCCGGCGATCGGTGAGGCCTGCACCAACAAACCGGACATGATCAAGATGGCGACGACGAGAGCCATCTCCGGGCCGAGGGTCTTGCGCAACTGGCCGAGGTGCTCACGCTCTTCCTCGCGGACGTCCGATCCGCTGTCTCGCTGCACCTGCGCATACTCGATTTCCGGAATGACGTGGAAGTGGTTGCGGTAGCCGAAGAAGGCGAGCGCAGCAACGAGCGCGACCTTGATGAGCAGAATCCAGCCCCACGCAGTGGTCACGAGTGCGCCGGGTGAGGGCAGGATGAAGAAGGCCATCACCACGCCGGTCACCGCCACCCCGAACACCGAGTACGTGGCAAGTCGGGAAAATCGAACGGCAAGCTCGCTCCCGTCGGGCATCAGGCTCGCTTCCTGCGTTCGCTTGCGCAGGACGAGGGCCAATGCAATGGCGAGGGCGAGGATTCCCCCACCCCAGATGGCCGCGAACGTCACGTGCGCCGCATCCGTGGCGACCATCAGCCACAGTGGTCCCGCGGTCACCGTATGGCCGTCGAGGGCATACGAGATGATCACCGCTCCGCTGAGGACCCATATGAAGGGGCTTCCGTTGACCATTCCGGGGACACCCGCGAGGGCGGCGCCGGCGAGGAGTCGCAGGAGCGCAGCGGCAATCAGATTCCAGCTGGACCCACCGAGCAGTTGCGACGCGAGGTCAATGACCGCGCCAACCACGGCGACAATGCCGGCGATCCGCATGATCCGAAGCAGATAGAGACCAACCCACGTCATGCGCGGCAGAGCGACGAAGGCCACGAACAACGCAACACCCCAGCCGATNATGACACCGAGGTTGGANATCGCCGACGCAANGGATGCGACCNGTCCCCCGCCGCCGCCTGTTCCGAGTTCCTCGGCAGCAGCCAGTTCTGTCTCGAGGTCACCCGATGCTTCGGTGCCCTCGTCTTCCACGGCCGGTTCGGCCAAGACGACATCACCGACACCGAAGCGAATGACTCCGCGCACGGTGTGTCCGTCAGCAGCCTCGGCTTGCCAGACAACGCCGTAAATTCCTTCGTCGAGCGAGATAGCCGGCTCCAGAAGCCAGGCGTTTCCACCATCGATTTCCACCGGCTCGTAGACCAGCTCGGTCCCCTCGCTATCGAGTAGTCGCGTCTCGGTCTCATTCAGGCTGATGGGGTCGGAGAACCTCAACTCGATCTCGGTCAGTGGCTCGGCGACCGTCTCTCCGTTGGCCGGGGAGGAACCTTCGAAGGCGGCGTCGGCCTGCGCACCACTCGCGCAGCCCAAGGTCACCAGGACCATCACGGTGACGGCGAGCAGCGCTTGGCGACCCCGGCGCCAAGAACGCGAAAGACTTCTCACAAGGTCACCGTACCTAGGTGGCGGCGGCATTTTCTCCACGCACGTCTCGACTTGCCCACCGAGTAGTTGAAGCGTAAACTACCGTTAACCAAGGAGCTCGCATGCCGGCTGTCACCGCAGACACCATGACCCTTCCACGCCTGAGCGTGGACCCCTCCTCCACCCTGCGCACCGTCAAGACGGTGACCAACGCACCCCAGGGATACGAGGGCGAAGGCTTTCCCGTCCGCCGCGCCTTCGCCGGCGTCGACCCGATCGACCTCGACCCCTTCATTCACATGGACCAAATGGGCGAAGTGGAGTACGCGCCGGGTGAACCCAAGGGAACACCGTGGCACCCGCATCGAGGATTCGAAACGTTCACCTACCTGATCGACGGGCAGTTCCTGCACCAGGACAACCACGGCGGCGGCGGAACGATTCTCGATGGCGGCACCCAATACATGACGGCCGGCGATGGCATCTTGCACATCGAAACCCCACCCGAACATCTGGTGGTAGGTGGCGGCCTCTTTCACGGATTGCAACTGTGGATCAACCTTCCGACCGAGAAAAAGCGCATCGACCCGCAATACCAAGACCTACAGGGCACCGATGTCGCGATGGTCACCAGCACCGACGGCGGCGCTGTTGTTCGTGTCCTCGCCGGAGAAATCGCCGGTCACCAGGGACCGGGCATCTCACACACTCCCCTCGCCATCGCTCACCTCACGCTGGCTCCGGGAGCGCAGATCGATATTCCGTGGCGATCGGACTTCAACGCCCTTGCCTACACCCTGGCCGGCTTTGGTTCCGTAGGAGCCGAGCAGCGCCCCGTCCACACGGGTCAGATGGCCGTCTTGGTCAACGGCGATGCACTCCGCGTTCGCGCGGCCGATCAACAAGAGTCGCGATCACCGAACCTGGAGATGTTCATCATCGGTGGTGTGCCGCTGCGGCAACCGACATTTCAGTACGGACCTTTCGTGATGAGCACGAAGTCTGAGGTCATCGAGGCGTTCGAAGACTTCCAGGCCGGACGCTTCGGCCACATTCCGGCCGACGCGATCCAGCCGCATCGCCCCCAGGGCTAGATCGATTCGCTAGTTGCCCGCTGCACGTTCGGGAGGACCTCCAGGGGGATCCTCCCGATGCAATTGGGTCACGTATTCCTTCCACGCCTGAGTCTCGGGGTCCTCATTGAGGACTGCAACCTCGGCGCGTTCCTTCGCCTCAGCTTCTGCCTCAAACTTCGCGGCACGCTCACGGTAGTAGCGACCGATCCAATTGCTGAAACTGCCGTGCTTGCGGTACCTGTTCCACACGACAATCGCGAAGATGCCGATGATCGGCCACTGGATCATGTACGAAAACGATCGGTCTACTCCTTGAGTCCAACGGTGGAATTGGTTCAAGGTTGCAAAAGAGCTCACTAAGAGGACGATAACGAGAGGCAGGTGGAGCGTGGCGCAGTCTTTCCAGAACCGTTTTTTGTCACCGCGTTTTTTTTCTGCTGTTGAGTCGCTTTCATCCATAGTGCTCTAGTCCTTCTTCACTAGGGCGACTTGAATTTGGCGCCTGCAGCCGAGGCATAGAATTCCTATGCAAAGAGCACATGCAAGCCACGTTGCAATATTCGACTCTTCCATGTTGTTCCCACTGATCCACCATGCAAGTACTGGTAGTGAAATTCCAACTATACAAGCGGGTATCACTGGGCGGGAGGTGTTGAGCGCTGTCCAGAACGCTAATCCTGCTGCTAAGAGCAACGTGACCAAGAAAAGCAAAATCAGTTGCCTGTCTCCAGCACCCGAATGACCGACTAACGATACCGAAAAAAGGGTGGCAACTAATGCGACGGCTACCGCCTCGGGGTACTCGCGGAGAAATCTCGGACCTTCTGGCCAATGTGTTCGTCCAATCGCGTAACGGATGGCGAGCGGGATACCCAGGCCCAAAAGACCGACCGCGGCGAACGAGATCGTGTCGGCCGGCTGTGATGCTCCGGGCGGTGCGGCGCGGGAAAGCGCTACGGATAAGCCAAGCGCGCTCCCCATCCACACCAATTCCAGGAAGCTAAATTTGAAGAGCGTGTTGACTTTCGAAGTACCGAAGTCAAGGGCTCTACCCAAGACTTGACGCTGCCTCCGGCCATAGCCGATCAAAATGATCAAAACCATGAACTTGCCTAGTAAGAGCGCACCATAAACGCTGGTGATCAGCGCAGATATGCCATCTATTCGTAATGAGGCGTTTACCAGTCCGGTTTGTGCTAGGACTATCACGCAGATCAAGGCGACAGTGCTGAAACGCCGCAGAACCACAGATGCAGCAGGGGCGGGGCGGCGCACGTAATCAACTGTCGCAACTAACCCTCCAATCCATATTGACGCAGCGACAACGTGCATACCAAGGCTGATCGTGGCCGATAAGTGTCCTTCCTGAATCCCAGAGTGCCCCGTGAACCCAGAAAGAAAAGCAACGAATATCGTGGCGACCGACACTACGAGGCCCGTCCAGCGGCCCAGAACCACCCATGCAAGCACGGCAACCAATGCCATGACGATGAACTGAATGAGAATCACGCGGCCGAGTGTGGTTTGCGTAAGTAAGGACCAGACGACGACAGGATTTACAGAATCTCGAAGAGGCAGAGCGAGCACCTCTGACACAGTCAAAATGCACTGCAAGGTGAGCGCGGTCAAGAAGACTAGAGCGGCTAACGACGCGAGGCGGCCCGACCGTGGGTCCGGCGTCGGGGCAAGCACGCCACCGACGAGAGCAAAACCGACCACGAGTGCCAACGCGGTATCTCGAATCCATAAATCGAGTGGAAGAGCCCACAGGGTTTGCACAGGGACTACCGGCAGCCCTGGAATGGACTGCTCGTTCAGGCCACCGATTCCCCACAAGGCAAGCAGGAGTACCGGAACCCCTGCAAGTAAGCCGATGCTAATTGCTCCTCGGGTCTTCCGTTCCGGAGGCGCTTCGGGACTTACGGTCATGCGCTGTCTTGTTGGAATGTCCCAAAGATGGCTGGTTCGACGTTCGGGCTCTCCACCATAAAGGTGGTGCAAAGCGCTCCCAAAAAGAAGGCGATGCACAGCCACACCATCCAATAGCTCAGTATCTGAGGCTGGTACCACACCGCGCGAGTCACGAGACCCTTTCGCGTTCGAGTCAACATGCCAAGTTGAAGAAAAATCAATATCAGCAAGTTAAAGAGATTTCCGGCGCACAGCAAGAGCACCGCCGAGGCATAGGAACCGTCACTTGCGGCGAACGGAAAAGTGCTTATCTGAACCCACTGAGCGATTAGTGTTATCACCGTAATGATGGATGCGCTTGTGGTACCAACAATCATTCCAGCGTTGTTGCCCCGCTTTAGCTCCTTGTAGCCAAACCACATCGCCAACGTCGATAAGCAAACAAGCAGCAGAATCATCCAGAAAGGCCACTCGGCAGCAAAGCTTGCCTTGGGTGGTGATGACGGTAGTAATTCATCCGTTTCCGACGGCTTTATCGAAGCTCCGGGAGGGGCCCAGCCACCATTTACATTAAGGGACCACAGGTAGGCGTATGCAACAACGACGGCAAGGGTTCCTGCCGCATCCATGACAACCAGGCCCCAGAGCCCCGCTTTTGCGCGGCGTTGGATGGTGCTTATCGGCTCGCCCGTCGTGGGTGCCAGCACCTGTGCTGAGTCGTCGTTCATGGGCTACCACCCACTCTTTGAGCATCAGGCTTCCTCTCAGAATTCAGAGAGACGTTTTCGTAGGGGTCTGGAACACCATACGTATACGGCCTCTCGCTAATGACTGGTAAAACTGCGAAATTCTCCAGCGGAACTGGGGTTGGTGTCTGCCATTCAAGAGACTTAGAGCCGAAGGGATTTGCTGGTGCCCTATCGCCACTGGACCAGGAATAGACCACCGCACCTGCAAAAATCAGCATTCCAATTCCGATGATGTAGGCACCAACAGTTGCGATCTGATTCGGGGCGTTGAACAGGCTGTCGAACTGCAACACGCGGCGGGGCATACCTTGCAGACCAGCAACAAACATGGCCATGAAAGTTACTTGAAAGCCCACAAAAGCTGTCCAAAACCCAATAGAGGCTGTCCTCTCATCGAGTACCCGGCCTGTCATCTTGGGGAAATAGAACGCTAAACCGGCCATGGCCGCGAAAAGGGCCGCGCCCATCAGCATGTAGTGAAAATGGGCAACAACGAACACGCTGCCGTGGAAGTACTGGTCAGCCGGAACGTCTGAGAGGTAGATCCCGGTAACTCCGCCAATCATTTTATTGAAGATGACTGCATACACAGCCAATACGGGGAGGCGAGTCCACACCAGACCGCGCCACATCGTCCCGATTACGACAAGAACCAAAAAGCCAACAGGAATGGAAATTAACTCCGTTGACAGCATAAAGGGGTAATTTGTTGACGGTGCCCAGCCCGTCATGTACATGTGGTGAGCCCAAACGAGACCACTCAATGCCACTACCCCAATAATTCCCGCGACTGCGAAGTTAAATGAGAACAGAGGCTTCCGCAAGAAGACGGGCATGATTTCGAAGAGCACAGCCGTGCCGGGGATGAGAATTACGTAGACCTCTGGGTGTCCGAGTAGCCAAAAGAGGTTTTCGTATAGCCACACACTTCCCCCCTGAAGGGGATTGAAGAATGAGGTGTCCCAAATGCGATCCGTCAATGCCATAATTTGTGCGTACTGGAAGAATGGGAAGGCGTAGAGCCCCATGAGAGCGGCTGCGATGACCCCGTACACGAGAATCGGTGTTCTCGTCCAAGTCATACCCTTAGCGCGCATCGTAACCGCAGTGACAATCAAATTAATGCTGGCTACGCCTGTAGAGATGGCAAAAACAATGATGGTCATCTGGTAGCCGAGCATGGCGGGCGGTCCCTGTGAAGCCAGGGGCTGGTACACGGACCAACCATCTTGGATCCCCCCCGTGAACAGCGTGCTGACCAGGCAAACAGCAGCCACGACGACGAGCCACAGGCTGAGAGCGTTCAGGCGTGGGAAGGCCATATCCCGTGCACCAATCATCATCGGCATAATGAAATTGGCAATGGGACCCATCACTGCAAGGATCATTGCAAGGATCATCGCAATCCCGTGCGTGCCGATCATTGAGTTGTAAAAGCTAGGAGAAAACACCTCCGCCCAAGTCACGCCCAACTCGGTGCGGATCAACATGGCAAGCAATCCGCCAAGCCCCAAAAGAAACATCGTTACGACGAGATATTGAAGACCCACAACTTTGTGATCTGTCGTGAATTTGAAGTAACGCCTCCAGCCCAGATCCTTGCCGGCCATGTATTCAGCATCTAAATGAGTGAGATCCCGTCCCATGAACCAGCGGATCGGCCCAACAAAGGCCCCGATGCCCGCCATAAAGCCGATGACCCAACCTGCGAGCATGCCAAGATAAATTAGGTCGGGCGCGACTGGCGCAAAAGTTGCCGTTGAAGCCGTGGACGGGACTACCGCATCGATAACGAAACCTGCGATTGCGGCACATCCGACACCCAACACGACGGCTGTTACGAGATTCAGGCGCCGCATCATGCCTCCCGGGGGGCCGTACTGCACCGGCTGAGGGACNTCAGTGCCAAAGACGGGTGCGCCCGTGCTCATCGCACTCACGCTGTCTTCCCTCCACCCATTTCACGCATAAGAGACGTAAAGCTTTCTATCTCCATGACCTCCACTTCAGTCTCCATGTACGCGTGATGCATGCCACATAATTCGGCACATCTCAAGTTAAAAGATCCTACTTTCGTAGGCGTGACACCTGTTTGAGTTATGGCCCCCGGATTAGCGTCAATTTTGACACCCAACTCAACTAACCAGAAATTGTGAATTACATCTTTCGAGGTCACGTTGAAGTAAACCGCTCGGTCCTTCGGCAGATAAAGCACGTCGGTGGTCACGCCGTCGTGCTGGGGGTACTCAAACGTCCACACCCATTGCTGGCCGGTGACATTGACAATAATTGACTGCTCTCCCCCTGGTTGTTGATCAGCGGTGACAGTCCCGTACGAATTGCTCGTGATTTGTGCAAGCTCAATAAGCCCCCACACCACCAAAAAGAAAGCGAGTCCCGCTGAAACGGCAGTCCACAAAACAACACCAATGGTGTTGGTTCTAATGGCTGGGCTTTTATCCTCTGGGATTGAGTCTCCTTTGTGACCCCGCCACTTGATGAGGCTGTAGACCAGAACTGCGTACACGAAGGAAACGATCGGAACTGAAACAAGGGTAAAGACAAAAACAGTCTGTTCGATGTTCACCATAATTTCGGAAGCCGGCGCTCCCGTAACATTCATGGGGATAAGAACAATCCACGCCATGGGCAGTAACAGGACGCCAATAATGAGGCTCAGGATTACTATCCCTCTCGCGTATGGACGTGACAACCAGGTCCGAATGCGCTCCATGGATGGCGGTCGGTTAGTCGGCGCCTCCGGCTCGTCTGGTGGCTCAAGCCCCTTCGTGTTTACGTCAGTCATGCCACCACCTGAAGGGTTCCACCCATCCATCCCCGAGTCTGCATGGCGCCGCCGAATTCCTGATACATATCACCGCACGGAAATTGACAATTCCACACGTAACTTCCTGGATCACCGGTAATGAAAGTTACCTCTACTTTTTGCGGCTCTACCGCGTAACCGTCTTTATCCATCTTTGCGGTCGCGCTATTGATCGGTAAGGGAACATTCAAGAAGAATTCGGGCTGATTGCTCTCCGGATATTGATACACCGTGAACGTGTGCGTGACTTCAGTTGGCTTCAGTCTCTTTACGGACTTTCCGTTCCACTTCATGGTGCCGTCCAAGGATCCATGAACTTCTGCAAAATATTCGTTATAAATTTGACCCATAGGGCCACCAAATTGCAGGAAAGTGATCGTCACCGCGGAATTAGCGGGCAGCTCAAGGTTACTCGACGGCCAAAAGAACGGTTGAGCGGACAGAAGTTCACTCTGGAGAGACGACACCGTCCTTGGCCCGGCCACCTTGCCCGAAGGACTGGGATAGATGCCGAGTTCCAAGGTCGCATGAGGCAACTCTCCCTGCGGCGTTTCCAAGGTTCCAACAACCTCAGCTTTAAGGACAGCTGGAGGTCGTTCGTTCCACCAACTGAAGATTCCGACAGCACTTACGATTACAACACCGATGAGCACTGTGGTGAGGGTGACCAGCAGCCGCTTCACAATCTTTACTTTAGCCAGGCCCCGCACACGAAATTGCTACTTTCGGAGAAGCATTCGCCTTTCGATGCGATTCAGATTGACTTTCAGGGGCAAGAGCGGGCACATGCGTGGTCATCGCGGAGACTCTGGGAAAGGGAAGGCACATCAACCACTAGATCCCAGACGTTTAGGATCTGCACATGCAGGGTGTAACTCCTGACACTGGTGCTATAGATTTAAATCTCTTCGTTTTAGTCAACTTGGTCGCACTTACGTGCATCTACTTGTGGGCCGCAAGACGGGTTTCCACGAGTTGGCCGCCGGGCTCAACCCTCGCCTTCATCGGCTCAATGACGGCTCTAGCGCTCGCCTATCTCGGCCCCTTCGGGGCGTGGGCCCACGAGGCATTGTGGGCTCACATGGGTCAGCACCTTTTGGTACTGATGGTGGCCGGTCCACTCTTTGTTCTGTCGTCGCCAGTCCGGCTCTTATTTTTGAACCTTGGCGCGGTAGGTCGCAGGCGATTAATTCGAATACTGCGCTCACGGGTAGTGAGTTGCTTGACGAATCCATATTTTGGCTGGTCCTTCTTCGCTCTGACGTTACTCGGGACGCACACCCAGTGGGTGATGAATTGGGTACTGCTTGATCACGATGCCATGGAGTTCATTATTCGACCGACCTATCTCGTGGCAGCGTTTATCTTTTATTACCCACTCATCGGTTGCGACCTCATCGCACGTCGCCCAGCCCCCACTTTAAGACTCGTATCACTCCTCCTAATGATGATTCCCGAAACTGTACTCGGCATCATCCTTCACCTTGCCCCAATACCCTTGTATTGGCCTTACGAAGTTTCAGCGTCTGCATACGGGCTAGATCCAATGGCTGACCAAAAATTTGCCGGCGCCCTAATGTGGGCCTTGGCCATGGTGCTGGATGGAATGTGGGTCATGGTGGCCGCCATCGAGTGGTGGCGCGATCAAGAACGCGAGACCAATCGGCTTGAGCGCCGTGAGTGCAGGGAGTCGATCAGCGCATGAAGGTGGTCGTCGCTCTCGCCTTGGCGGTACCGCTGTCGCTCACCGGATGCGGGCTGCTCTCTGCAGAGGAAGAACTCCTTATCCCCGTACAAGCGGGAGAACTCGCGTCGGACCCTGGCACCGGGCTTACGGTCATCCCTGAGTACGAGCGCGGGGAGCCCCTCAACTTGACAGGAGTTGATCTGCAGGGAGAGTCTGTGGCTCTCAGTGATTCACGAGGTGACATCACCGTTCTCAACTCATGGGCCACCTGGTGCGCGCCCTGTCGGACTGAAATGCCCGAATTCGCAGAGGCCGCGCGGACCTTCGAGGGTCAGGGCGTGACATTCGTCGGCCTCAACGTCGAAGACAGCGAGGACGATGCTCGTGCGTTCACCGCGGACACTCCCTACCGCAGCATCGTGGACAAAGGCGGAACCCTTCTCGCGCAGATCCCCGACATTCCACCCCGCTCCCTACCGGTAACGGTGATTCTCGACCGCGACGGTCGCGTCGCGGTTCAGATCATCGGACCCATCGTGCTCGGGACCCTCGAGGACACCATCGCCAGCGTCATCGCATCCGAAGCCTGATCCGTCCCTCGCGCCAGGTGGTAGACATCGCCTGTGGAGCTCACCGGGGTTTTCGTTCCCCTCGTCACACCGTTGGACGAGTCCGACAGCGTCGACCTCGATCGTGTCGACACCATCGTCGAGTCCATGCTCGCGGCCGGAGTGCACGGAATCGTCGCCTGCGGAACCACCGGCGAGGGGTACTCCCTCTCACTGGACGAGCGCCGCGCGGTGACCTCCCGAATCCACGAAGTCGTCGCCGGATCGGTTCCAGTCCTCGGGGCCGTCGGTGGCATGTCTACCGGCCAAGCACTCGAACACGCGGAGGTTGCCTCCAGCCTTCGACTCGACGGACTCATGCTCGCCGCCCCCGCATACAGCCTGCCGACTCCGACGCAGCTCGCTGATCATGTGTCCACCGTCGTCGCGGCCGCCGGACTGCCGACGGTGCTGTACGACTACCCCCAACGCACCGGTGTGCCCTTCAGTTTCGACACCCTCGACCAGCTGGCCTCAAATCCCTTGATCTTGGGCATCAAGGAAGCATCAGGAGATCTGACGCGACCGGGTGAGATTACACGTCGATACGCAGGGGCTATCGATGTCGTGTGTGGTGCCGACGCAGCGATTGTGGAGTTCCTCGACTCCGGGACCCGATGCTGGATCGGCGGCATCGCCAACCTTCTCCCCGTCGCCCACGTCGCCATTCTCGATCCGAGCTCACGCGCCGACGCCTACAACGCGATCGCGCCCGTGTTGACGTTCATCGAGGCGGGCCAGTACAACGCGAAAGTAAAGGCCGGCATGGCACTTCGCGGACTCGACGTCGGCAAGCCCCGCGGGCCAGTGACGGCGATCGACGACGTCACCCGCAACGAACTCCACGCACTACTCGACGCAGCGGGCGACTGGGCGCCCGGGCTGACCACCGCCTGACCATGAACATCGTCGTCATCGGTGGCGGAATCATCGGCACCAGTTGTGCTGCGTTCTTGGCCGAGCGCGGAGCCACCGTGACCGTTGTCGACGCGGACAAGCCTCGCTTCGGTACTTCCATGGGCAATGCTGGACATATCGTCGTCAGCCACTCGATTCCCTTCGCCGCACCCGGGATGGTGAAAAGTGGTCTTCGCTCCCTGCTCACCCACGATGGCGCGTTCGCTCTATCGAATCGACCCGGCCAAGGAACTCTCGACTGGCTGATCGGCTTCGCACGCCGCTGCACCGAAGCCAACGTTGCCACCTTCCACCCCGGACTCGAAGCAGTCCTGCGACGAAGCGCAGAGCTCTTGCTCAGCGACGGCGCATTGGACATCAATACCCGCGGGCTCTGGCAAGTGTTCACCGGAGCCGGAGCCGGCGAACGTGCCGAACGCGAAGCCGGACACATGCGAACCCACGGCGTCAGTGTCCGAGACATTGACGAGGCCGAATTGCGAGCCGAACCCGGCCTGACCGACAACGTCAACGCCGCGATCGAACTCACCGACGATCTCGGGCTCGACCCTGCCCACTTGTGGATGCGCATGCGTCAACGCGGAGAAGACGCCGGTGCCCGTTGGATGACCGGCGTGGTGACAGACGTTCGATCATCCCCCACCGTTCGGACAGCCGACGGCGACGTCACCCTTGACGCCGACGCCGTCGTCCTCGCGGCCGGAGCGTGGTCCCCGGCGGTGGCCCGATCACTCGACGTGGACTTGCCGATTCGGGCAGCGAAGGGTTACTCGGTGACGCTCCCGCGCACCGACACCGCGCCCACGCGGCCGATACTGCTGATGGATCAACGCACCGCGGTGAATCCACTGTCCGACGGGCTGCGCCTGAGCGCCCGCTATGAAATCACCTCACCCGATGATCGCGACATCGCCGGACACCGGATTCCCGCACTGATCGACCGTGCCCGAATCGCCATCGATCTTCCGACCGCGCCAGAATCCGTGCAGCCTTGGACCGGCGTCCGGCCCGCATCGATCGACGGCGCCCCCTACATCGGACGCCTTCCCCAGCGCGGGGCACAACCGGTGTTCGTCGCTACCGGGCACGGCATGATCGGCACCGCCATGGCCGCTGGAACAGCCGATCTGGTGACCCGTTTGGTCTACGAAGAGCAGATCAGCGATGCCGAGGCACGCCTCGGGCCGCAGCGACTCTTCGCCTAGCATCGAGCGGTGGAATCGATCCGCACCTGGCAGTGCGTGGACTCACATACCGAAGGCATGCCCACGCGGGTCGTCGTCGGCGGGGTCGGCGTGCTCCCAGGATCGACCATGGAAGAGCGACGTCGATACGTCATCGAGCAGGCCGATGACCTGCGCACGTGGCTGATGTTCGAGCCCCACGGACACGCAGCAATGAGCGGCGCGATCGTGCAACCTTCCACCCGCCCGGATGCCGACTGGGGTGTCGTCTATATCGAGGTGTCCGGCTGCCTGCCCATGTGTGGTCACGGAACTATCGGGGTGGCGACGGTTCTCGTCGAAACAGGCATGGTCGAGGTGACCGAACCACAGACCGTGATTCGTCTGGACACCCCCGCCGGACTCGTCATCGCTACCGTCGAGACCGAAGGCACCCGCGCCCGAGCCGTCACCATCGAGAACGTTCCGAGTTTCGTAACCGAACTCGATGCGGCCGTAGAGGTGCCCGGACTGGGCATCGTGACGTACGACATGGCCTTCGGGGGAAACTTCTACGCGATCGTTGATCTCGACACGATCGACACAGCGCCTGACTTCGGTCCGCAATCCAGCGACGCACTACTCGACATCGGCATGCGCATCATGGATGCGATCAACACCCACTCTGCTCCCGTCCACCCGGAGAATCCGGCCATCGACCACGTGCATCACGTGCAGTTGGTTGCACCCGGCAGCACCGCACAGCATTCACGGCACGCAATGGTCATTCACCCGGGCTGGTTCGACCGCTCGCCGTGCGGCACGGGAACCAGCGCTCGCGTCGCGCAACTGATTGCTCGCGGTGAGATGACGATCGGCGAAGAACTCACCAATGAGTCGATCATCGGCACGCACTTCATCGGCAAGGCCATTCACGAGACCAGCGTCGCCAACTACCCGGCCATCATTCCCACCATCACCGGGCGCGCCTGGATAACCGGCACCTCGCAACACATGCTCGCACCGGACGATCCCTTCCCCCGAGGATTCCGACTGTGACAGCCGAGCCCACTCGTGCAGCGCCGCTCACACCGCACCCCGAGCGCCTCGCACCCGAGCATCCGCACTACGCGGAGATCATGCTCGCGCACGATGCCGCGTGCGCGGGCGGAGAACTCGGATACCTCGATCCACGGACCGGCCTTTTCGTCATGACGGCAAATTTTCATCTCGACCGCGGCCAGTGCTGTCACAATGGGTGTCGACACTGTCCGTACACCGGAGCCGGGGAGGCCTCATGACCGTTCGACCGTTCGTCGCCGAGCGTCCACGCGAGTATGCGCCGACACCCCCGGCGATCCACCGTCGTGACGCACCGTCCGGCTTGCCGCCCGGACCGCGAGCGAGGGTGCCCGGTGAATTGCTCGTCCGATTCCAACGGGACACCCCGTCGTTCCTGCTGGATATGCGCAATCGCTACGGGCCAGCGTCATCCTTCTTTCTCGGAGGAGAACTGTTCCTGGGCATGTTCTCCCCGGCCATGGTCCACGAGATCACCGTCGCGCAGCAGAGCTCCTTCATCAAGGGCGTGGGCTTCGAGCGCATGCGAAAGGTTCTCGGCGCCGGGCTGTTGACCAACGAAGAACCAATCCATCTTCGCCACCGGCGCATGATGCAGCCGCCCTTCCACAAGGCCCGACTCGACGCCTACGCCGAGGAGATGTCTGCGCTCTCGCGCGCCACCGTCGACTCATGGCAGGTCGGCTCCACCATCAAGTTGGCGCCGGAGATGATGCGCCTGACTCTGCTGATCGTCGCGCGCACGCTTTTCGGTACCGATGCCGATCGCTACACCGATCAGATCGCCGAGTCCATGGAGATCGCCATTGATCGGATCGAGCGAACCATGCTGCCCGGCCTGGATCGACTCGACTCCCTGCCCTTGCCCTACTGGCGCAAGTTCCGGCAAGCGGCCGACGAGCTCGCCGCGATCGCCGAAGATCTCATCGCCGAGCGTCGCCAGCACAACGCCGAGGACGATGATCTTCTCGGTCTGCTGCTGGCTCTTCGCGATGAAGACGGATCGGCGTTCACCGACGACGAAGTTCGCGATGAGGCACTCACCTTGATTCTGAGCGGCCACGAGACGACCGCCAATGCTTTGACCTGGGCCTTTAGTTGGCTGGGCACCCGCCCCGACGTGTTCGCGGCGCTACGCGAGGAGGCTCTTGCGCAGGACTGGATCACCGCCGGAGCCCCCGCGACGGTTGCCGATGTGATGAGCACCGAGGTCGCTGGCCAGGTGGTCTCGGAGTCGCTTCGACTCGCCCCACCNGTCTGGGTGGCCCCCCGCAGAGCCCTGCAGGACGTTGTGGTCGACGGTGTGCGGGTGCCGGCGGGAGCCCACGTCCTGATCAGTCAATACGTCACCCACCGAGATCCTTCGTACTTTCCCGATCCGCATACGTGGGAGCCATCACGATGGACGCCGCAACTACATGCGGATCTCCCACGTGGCGCGTACTTTCCCTTCGGTGCCGGGACGCGCAAGTGCCTCGGTGACCAGTTCGCCCTGCTCGAGGCGCGCATCATCTTGTTGCACGCAGCCGCCCGTCATCACCTGATGCCGGCGGACTCGCTGCATCCGATTCCGCGCGCCGAACCGCGAGCCACCTACCGCGCCAAGGGTCCGGTGCCCATGGTGGTCACGTAACGCAGAACTCACCCCACCACGTATCGTGCTTTCCATGTTGGGGGTCCGGGCTCTTGCTGCGGCGATGAGCCTGTTCGTCGCCGTCGGGGTGGCTCTGCCCGCTCAGGCCGCGGATAACGCGAAGGCTCGGGGCGACTGGCGGATGGTTCCGCAGTCCAAGGACGTCGACGGTGACGGGTTCATTGACGGNGACGGCGGAGTGCCCGCGAAACGACCACTCGGAGCAGTGCCCTCNGCANAATTCAAAGGCGCCGGTAATCAGATNGCGCAGCCAGCNGAGCGACTCATCAACGGCGTTCAATCCTGGTACCTGAATCCACGCGGNTACTCNGTCACCCTGGATGCNTGCAAGAGCCGNGGAAACGAATACCAGTGGCGGATCTACCGCGGCAAAGAACAGATCGAGCGCGTTCGTTGGCGCAAATTGACGAAGAAGACCTGCAAACGAAACATTCCCCTGCAGGAGGGCTCCTACCGATTCAAGCTCGAAGTCAGGTCGGGAGCATCGGATGTCGACTTCCAATGGATCAAAGCAGACGTCATCGACTACCTGTTCGTCATCCTCGGTGATTCCTACGCGTCNGGAGATGGNAACCCACGCAACATNGACGCCTGGCTTCGCGATCCCAATGGGGAGTTCGACCCCTACTACGACGANGACGCCTGCAAGCGGAGCGTCCGCGCCGGGCCCGTGCAAGCGGCCCTTGCTCTGGAAAATTCCTCCGAGAAGTCCTCGGTCACGGTGATCGACGTGTCCTGCTCGGGAGCGACGATTCTGACCGGGGTGCTCGGCCCTCTNCCNTTCGCCGGGCAAGAGACAAGTCAGATCGAGCAAGTCCAAGCGATCATCGGCAATCGCACGATCGACATCGTCGCCTTGTCCGCCGGGGGCAACGACATCGGATTCACCTCGGTTCTCAGCACCTGCGCATTGAGCTTCAACTGCCCCGTCGCTTCCGCGAGCACGCTGCCGCTGAGTCGCTTCGATTCGGTCAACGAGGGAGTGCAAACCCTGACTGGGCAGCTTCCGGCCAAGTACGCCCAGCTCGCCGGGTGCCTCGGGGGTGCATCGTGCACGCTGGCCTCCGGCGCTCAGGTCGCGCCCTTGAATCTGGCCGATGGCGCTCGCGTCCTGCCGATGACGTATCCCGACATCACCCGTTCGGCGGTGGGAGAACCTTGTCGCTACTTGACCTTGAGCCCGTCGGACTTCGCCTGGGCGCGGGACACGATTCTGGCTCTGCAGGCGCCCAATCCGTACCTCTTCTCTCCGTCGTTCGGGTCCGATCGAAATCTGTCCACGGCCAACGGAACGCTGAACGGGCAGATCCTCGCCACCGCGGCGCTGGGCTGGGAGCCGGTCGCCGGGATCTGGGGGGCATCCGGAGAATCCACCACGGGCCACGGGGTGTGTGCCGGTGACAAGTCCTGGGTCTTCGGCGTGACCACGCTGTCCGGTCCTTTCGCTTCTGCCGCATTCCACCCCAATCCCGCGGGTCAGCGATCGATCGGCCGCCAAATCGCCCGAACCCTCGGTCTTCGGTAACGTCACGGTCCACACCACTCACCAGCTCCCGAAGCCTCGAAGGATTACACGTGCCAGAAATCAGAGTCGGTCTTCTCGCCTACGGCGCCATCGGCCACGAACACAATCAGGCGGTGCAGGCCACACCCGGACTCACACTCACCGCCGTGTGTGACACCAATCCCGAGCGCATTGACGCGGCCCGCGAGCTCGCCCCCGACCTCACCGGCTTCACCGATGCCGACGAGATGCTCGACTCGGGCCTGTTGGATCTCGTCGTCGTCTCCACTCCCCCGAACAGTCACCACGACTGGGCAATGAAAGCCCTCGAGCGCGACCTGCACGTTGTCTTGGAAAAGCCGATGGCTCTGACCGCCGACGAGTGCGACGCGGCGCTGGCGTTTGCCGCGGACAAGGGCAAGACGCTGGTGGTCTACCAGAACCGTCGCTTCGATCGTGACTTCATCACGATGCGTCGGTTGATCCGCGAGGGATCGATCGGTGACGTATTTCAGTATGACAGTTTTGTTGGCGGCTACTCCCGTCCTTGCGATTACTGGCACTCCGATGCCGACGTGTCCGGCGGTGCGATCTTCGATTGGGGTTCGCATTACCTCGACCAAGTCTTGAACATCTTCGATGCGCCGATCGAGCACGTGTCCGGCATGAACCACAAGCGCAAGTGGTTGCACGCAACGAACGCCGATCACGCGGAAGTGACCGTCACCTTCAATGACGGCCGCCAGGCCACGTTCGTGCACTCCGATCTCGCCGCCGCACGCAAGCCCAAGTACTACGTCCTCGGCACCGAGGGCGCGATTGTCGGTGAGTGGGATGCCGCCGCCGAGCCCGCCGTCGCCGACCTGCCCGCTCGCATCTTCCTGTTCGACAACACCGGTGCCAGCCGCGAGATCCCGCTCGACGAGGTGACACCCTTCACCTTCCACGCCGAACTTGCGGCCTACCTCACCGACGGAACACCCATGCAGGTCGACCCGCGGCAATCACGCAACGTGGTCTCCGTCATGGAAGCAGCCGAAGAGTCGGCCACCAACCTCGGACGGCCGGTCACACCGCGTCTGGCCGCATGACCGTTCGCTGGGGCATCCTGGGGGCAGGGTGGATCGTTCAGACAGCGACCGCCCAAGCACTTCGCGATGCACCCAGCGCGCACCTCGCTGCCGTGGCTGCTCGGGACATTTCTCGAGCCAGAAACCTCGAGCCGGATCGCGCCTACTCGGACTACGCAACGCTCATTGATGACGAGTCCATCGACGCCGTTTACATCGCGCTCGCGAACGACCAACACGCTCCCTGGATCCATCGAGCCATCGACGCCGGCAAGCACGTGTTGTGTGAGAAGCCACTAACACTCTCGGCCGCTGACACCCAAGCGGCCTTTGATGCCGCTCGCGCCGCCGGTGTGGAACTCGTCGAAGCAGCATGGTCGATGTGGCATCCACGCATGCGCCGGGTCACCGATCTAGTGTCCTCAGGAGAGATGGGGGCGATCCGCAACTTCTTAGGAACGTTCACCTTTGACGGCGTCCCGGAAGGGAACTATCGCCTCGACCCTCAGATGGGTGGCGGTGCACTTCTCGACATCGGTATCTACCCACTCCACGCATTGATCGGTTGCGCACCGACGTGGACTCCGCACGATATTGAGAAGAATGCAATCGACGGTGGTCTCGGAGTGGACATGACCACGAAGGCTCGGGTGACCACCGAGACGGGATCGTGTGCTTCCATCATTGCGTCGTTTTCCATGCCCGAATCTCAGCGATTGAGCATCGAGGCCGACGGCGGAACGATTCGCATCACCGACGATCAGGCCTTCACCACGTGGCGTCAACCCACCTCCCTGCAGATCAACGACCACGTCGAGAACTTCCCCGAAACCGACGCCTATCGCGACATGTTCGAGGCCGTGAGCGGCCGAATTCTTGGACGCAGCGAATGGCTGTTGGACTGCTCGGCGTCCGTCCGGGTGGCCACGATCGTGGACGCCCTCCGGTGATAGCCTTCCTTCCCTCGCGCCGCTAGCTCAATTGGCAGAGCAGCTGACTCTTAATCAGCGGGTTGTAGGTTCAAGTCCTACGCGGCGTACCAAGACCTTCGCGCTCAACCTCATCCAACCTCGCAGGTGCGGACACGTCTTTGCGGGCTTCGCGGTGTGGTTTACAGTTAATGGGTGGCAGGAAGCGACGAAAGCAGCCTTATTTTGCGGGCTTCCGTGAAGGCCATACTGGTGACTCTCGGTCTTTGGGCGCTGGGTTTGGCGGCTATCTTCCTTCTAGCGCTATCCCAGATCGGCTTCACCTTCGCGCTAGTCGTGTGCGTTTTCTTGCTGCTCTTTCCTGGGATCAATTTTCTCAGCTGGTGGATGTTCCGTTTCGTCATTGATGACGACAAGGTCCAAGTAGTTCGTACCCTGATCTTCCGTTCGCGAGCGACGTTGGAATTCAACAAGATCGAAGGAGTCGACATTCAACAAGGACCCTTCGGAAGGGCGCTTGATTATGGGCGCCTCACCATTTCTGGCGTAGGTCGGAAGCAACTACGTACAGAAGCCATTGATCACCCTGACGACTTGGCCCGCCGAATCAGAGACCTCATTCCCCGCCAGTAAGTGTGGACTAAGGATCGGGCTCAGGGGCATCGGTCACCGCCGAGCGCGCGAGACTTACGGCTCTTGCTTTGATGCAGGCATTTCTCCAAGGGCTTGGGCAAAGTCCGAAATGGCGTCTACGGATGCTGTTGCTGCCTCTTTGTTCGCTGCTTCGATCGCTTCGTACACTTCGTGGCGATGCACCTTAATGTTGCGAGGGGCGTCAATACCGATTCGAATTAGATCGCCACGGATTTCCAAAACGTTGACGGTGATTGAATCTCCGATGACGATGCTTTCGCCAGCTTTGCGGCTCAAAACCAGCATCGGAAACTAAGCCGCCAACAATGGTGCTCGTACGGATAGATCCTCATTCTCAATAATCACTTGCTCAGCGATTTGTTGGACAGGATCGAGCAGCAGCGGCGCCATCAGATTGACAGTTGACTGCTTGAAAGTTTCGCCGAGTGTGACAATCAGGAGCACCAGCACGTCGGCACCTGCCGCTAAGTTAAAGCGCTCCGCGACTTCGTCATCAACAATTGGCGCATACGTGGGGAAGAAGGACACTGCTGGCACCACAACAAAGTTGACGGCCTCGCTTTCGAGCGACTGCAGCCGATAGACGAGACCCTCGTTGTTCATCTTGACAAGAGCAAAGCGCGTTAACTCAGGAAAGCCGAGGAGACCGCCTCTTACTTCTACAACTGGAATATCGCTTTCTTCAGTCATGGCGTCCTCCTCTCGCGTCACTTTCGCCTCTTGGACAACACCACTATCGCAGAAAGTCCATGAGGGACGGTTGCATGACACTCGCGGTGGCGTGAAGTGCCGCTTCGTACCCCGTCTGCTGGAGCGTCAATTCCATAATGGCTTTGCCTAAGTCCGTATCTTCAACGTCAGCCAAGGCGCCTGCGAGAGTCACGCTCTTGTCGGCTGTCAAGGCCTGGAGGTCGTTGAGTTGACCTATTCGTGCTCCAATCGTGGCCTGAGCCTCGCTTGCTGTGTCCATCACGGAATTCAAGGAAACGAGATTTGCGGCAAGGTTTGCAGGTGTGTTGTTGCGCAGGTTGGTGGCGATGTCAGTGAGAACGGCAAAGGCATTACCTGCTCCTGAGCCGAATACCTCCGTGCCATTTACTTCTGTTCGAACGGTCGAGTTGGCGTCAATTCGGGTTGTCTGGGTGTTGGTGTCTCCTTGATAGGTGCCAGTGGCGTCGTAGGCCGAAGTCACTCCACTGGCCCCGGCGAAGAGTTGCCGACCCCCATATTGGCTGTTTGCCGCCGCTAGCATGGCGGACTTCAAGACATCAATCTCTTCGGCAAGGGCCGACCGGACACTCGCGGTAACGGTCGGGGTATCCGTTTGGGCTTGTTCAACGATCTGCCGAGCTCGCAAGAGATGGTCGTTCACCGAGTCAACTTGGATTCGGGCTGCGTTCAGACGCAACAGTCCCGAATCAATATTGTTCGCGAACTGCGCCACACGAGTCTGCTCTGCACGCAACTTCATGGCCGACTCGGCAGAGCCGGGACTTTCGCTCGCTTTTTGGAACGCCTTGCCTGAAGATATTTGCTCTTGGAGTCGCGTCATGCGGTTTTGAGCGGCGGACAGCGACTCCATAGATTGCAAGTGTTGTGAGGGAGTTGAAATGCGATCAAAAAGAGTCATAGTCCTTACCTTCCGACCACGCCGGTGCGGTTAATTAGTGTCTCAAGAACAGCATCGATGGCGGTCAGCACTCGGGCCGCCGCCTCGTAGGCCCGTTGAAAGGCCAGGAGATTAGCCATCTCTTCATCGATACTCACGCCTGATTCCGCATCAATTTGGCTCGTGATGCTCGAAGTGAGTGATTCTTGTGTTGCTGCTGCTTGATCCGCAGATTGCACAGCAAAGCCAAGTGAAACGACGAGATCTCGATACAACTCGTCTGGACCATTCGACGCGGTCGCTACGGCAGCCATAGCGTCAGCTTTGGATCCATCAAGTGACGCAATTCCGCCTGCGGGAGCAATGGCTGACGCCGCGATGTCATCACCGTCCGTCAATGCGACCGCAATTGTGGATGCCGTGGTTCCCGAGAACAGATTATTTCCGGCATTGCCATCACGATCAAAGCCTGTAGTTTGAATCGCATTCACCTGGGTGGTGAGAGCTGACGCAACGCCATCCAACGTTGTTGTCCATGAGTCAACGGTCGTGTTGATTCCCGTCAAATAACTCTTTGCAGCTCCGCTAGTAACTGTCGCAGTGGAGGAGTCACTCACCCATTGAAGGGACGTGGTTCCACCCGATGACGCCACTTGCAGTGTTGCGTAGGTCGCCGGTCCAACCAAGGTTCCGCCGCCAAGCGTCACGCTCAATTGGTTGACGTCGTTCGTCAAATATGAGCCACCCACCAACTGCGCCAACTGGTCCGCGACATGGCCCCTTTGATCCACGAGTGCGTTGGCCGCTTGCGTGTTTTCCACCGACTGGCTAATGGCGACATTTAGCTCGGAGAGTTCCTTCGCGTAGCCATTCACTGTGGTTACGAGGTCATTTAAGGACGCGGTGTGGTTGGAAGTGATTTCTCCAAGTTCGATGGCGGCGTTGTTCAGCCAGTCTGTTACGGCATTGGCCTGCGACAGAACCTGCACTCTCGCAGCAGAATTAGTTGGATTCCGCGCTACGTCCGCGAAGCCAGACCATAGTGCGTCGAGTTTCGCTTGCAGTCCGTGAGTGGTCGGCTCCGGGAAGACATCTTCGATCTGATCGAGAGTCGTGCTGGCCACCACGAGATCTTGCAGCTGTGCGTTTTCCGTGCGGGAACGATCTCCAAGGATCCCGTTGTGTAGACGGGAAATGGCTGAGACGTCCACGCCGGTTCCTGCAGTCATGTCCACCCGCTGCCGCGCATAACCCGGGGTATTGACGTTCGCGATGTTTTGCCCCGCAACGTCGATGGCTATCCGTTGAGTACGCAGCGACGACAATGCGGTGGAAATTCCCGCCCAGGTGCTCATTAGAGGCCCTCATCAACGAAAACTGAAGGTTGCGGGGCGCTCTCGGTTGACCCGCCGGCCTGGTAGAGGTTCAACGAAGGAGCCGCATCACCATGAATGCTCGACATCACCGCTTGTGTTGCATGTTGTGCTGCTGCCGCCAGCTCGCGATTCAGAGCCGTCACCGCTTGGATCCGGGTCGAAAGGTCAGTNAAGGCTTCGTAGTGTTCGCTCAAGAGCCCTTTCCACGGCTCTTCCGCTGCTTCCGCCAACTGAGTCAGGCTGGGGGAAAGTTCTAGACCGAGCTCTCGAGCAGTTTGATCGAATCTGACGGCGCGCTCCAGTTCGATGGCACGCACCTTCTCAATAGCGTCCTCAATTTCCTGACTCGAACGCACCAGCCACATGTCGCGGCTGCTCATGAGAAGCATTTGCTGAACGTCGAGGCGGAAAAGCAGGTTCTCGAGGATGTCGCGCTCTCGCCACAAGACGGAGGAAAGCCCTGACAGATCCATGCTCGCTCCCTCCGGTCTAGCAAAACCCAAATGAGAAGACACAGAGCCTCTCAAGGAGTGCATCGGCAACTGAGGTCAGAACTTGAGACTTTTCGATGGAAACTACACAGACGTGGTTCTCACACGAGAGAAATCGGCGAGAGCCCCTGCGACTTGAGGGAATTCAACGATTACGCGGCAAAGTTATTGACGTATCGGACCGACAGTCCCAAGTCGACCCAAATTCTCCAAGTTTTTTCTCATGAAGGGTTGTGCGCGGTCGCTTAACCTGCTTTACTCCTGTCAACCTACGGGGCAGAAATGGATTTTCGCCTCACAGCAGGAGAGAACACCAGTCCTCTCCCGGGCATGGACGCTCGACCAACGTGTTCCCGCGCGCCGGAAGCACCTAGGAGCGAACATGGCTGGGACTCCTTCCCCAAGGGGGCTTCATGATGACACTGCCGCCAATCAATTGGTCGCAGAACACCTCGCGCTTGTCGGTTATGTCGTGAGTGAAGTAGCGATGCGTCTCCCAACGTATGTGGACAGGGATGACCTGCGGTCTGCCGGACTCGAAGGTCTCGTGCAAGCCTCCCACGGCTTCTCCGAGGANCGCGGCGTTCCATTCCGTCATTACGCTATTGCTCGCATCCGTGGCGCGATTATGGACGACCTCCGACGAAACGACTGGGCAAGTCGCTCGGTCAGACAGGCCGGTCGTGCACGCGAGCAAGCTGTCGATGACCTCATGGCCAGTCTCGGGACCAACCCCAGCCAACGTGAAATCGCGGAATACATGGGCGTCAGCATCGACGAACTTCGAGACTTGGACGCCTCGCTTACCCGCGGAAGCGTCTTGTCGCTCGACGCCGCTCCCGCACCGGGGGCGGTGGCCCAAACCAGCGACACACTCGAGTCCACCGCGCTCGATCCAGAGGATCACATTCTTGAAGATGAACTGCACGGCTATCTGCGTGCTGCAGTCGAGACCTTGCCAGATCGTCTGCGTACCGTCATTACTCGTTATTTCCTAATGGGTCACCCAATGGCAGAAATAGCCACCGAGTTGGGCGTCACCGAGTCTCGAGTCTCCCAGTTGCGCGCCGAGGCCATGGTTCTCATCCGCGATGGAATCAACTCACACCTGTCACCAGAGCAAGTACCCACCGCTTCCCGTCCGGGTGGCTCAGTAGACCGCAAGCGCGCCGCTTACTTTGCCGCCATTGCCGAACATCGCCTTCACGCGATGAAACAACAGACACACCAGGTAACAGAAGCAACAGGAGCAACGGAGAAGCGCGCGAGTGTCGAGGTGGTCGCGTAATGCTTAATAACCTGGACCGTAGTCGGAACCTACGCGTAAAGGAACACGTCTCATCGCCAGCATCATGGTCGCTCACAGTGGAGAACGCACATGCCCTTTGAAATAAGCGCGAACCCGGTCGCGATGAACATGTACAACAACATTGCGGTCCATCAGGCACAGGCTTCAACCGCGATGGCGAAAATCGCTAGCGGGGAAAAAGCCGCTGACTCAACCCTCGCAGCAACCGCTGGCGCCGCTACCGGCCTGCAGTCGACCTTGTCGGCTACACAGACCGCCGTTTCCAGCACTCAAAATGCCATCAACATTTTGCAAGTCGCCGACACCGCTTACGCGGAGGCCACGGCCTTAGCACAGCAGGGCCTCGCTCTCGCGAACGACAGAAACGTCTCAGGGGCAGACACAACAGCCATCGATGCCCAACTGACCGCCATTGAAGCAGGCATCAACAGTATCGCCGCCAACACTCAATACAACGGAACCGCAGTTCTCGGCACTGCCCTCACCGCCATGGTGAATGCCAGTGGCTCAACGATGACGGTGACGCCCGATTCCATATCAGCCGTTGCAAACTCGGGTGACCGTGTTGCCGACTACACAGCGGCCATTGACGCTATCGCCGATTCGCGGGCGGAAAACCTGGGCAACCTCGCCAGCTTGCAATCTACTGTCTTCGTCCTTGAGACAACCATCACCAACCAACAAGCGGCAATAGGTCAAGCTCTGGACTCTGACGTGGCAAAGGACATGATGAGCCTCACTTCGGCNAACATCTTGACNGAGTCTGCTACTGCCATGTTGGCTCAGGCAATGCAGATGAACACGTCTGTCCTCAAGCTCCTGTAGCCACGATTGATCCGTGCTATTCGGGTTTAAGCGTCGAAGAGGAGGTGTGGTGTGGTTGCGGTGACGTCGATGAATTTGATTGATGTTGAGTCGATTGTTGCGAACATCATGCTGGGTGACTCGGTGCGTAGTTCTCGGTTGGTGGAGCAGAAGTCTGAGCAGAATGCCGAGATCACGGCTTTTCAGGCATTGAATACGTCTCTTTTGAGTGTCGCGTCGGCGGCGGATGCGATTTCGGGGTCGACGTCGTGGGTGCCGGCGTCGGTGAGCAGTAGTGACTCTAGTGTCGCGTCGGCGTATGCGACCGCCGGAGCGGTCTCTGGGGCGTCTCCTTACCCGATCACCGTGGATCGGCTGTCCGGTGGTGACCCAGCGACAGCACAGATCTCCTACACCAAAGACGGGGTCGCTACAACAGCCACGTCAACTTCGAATACCTTCCAGGACCTTGCGGACTTCCCAGGCCTGGTGATCACTGTGTCATCGACCGGTGGGCCGGTGACACTCACTCCGGCTGCGACCGTGTCAACGGACGCAGCCACGATGGTTTCGACAGCGAAGGCACTGGTGACAGCGCTGAACTCCTCACTGGCCTTGATCACAACACAAACAAGTGAAACCGGTGACCTCGACACCAACTACCTTCCACGGAGCATCTCCCAGCAACTGTTGAACACTGCCTGGGACAGCAACACGCTGGCTTCTTTATCCGATGCCGGTATCGAGCTGACCAGGCTCGGAACGTTCACGTTCACCGAAGCGACACTGACCTCAGCGTTATCTGGTGCCTCCGCCGAGGAAGTTATCGGTCAAGTCGCGGCGTTCGCTGCTCGCGTTGAAGAAGTCACCAACGCCGCCACCTCGGTTACCGGATCAATCGCTCGAGAAATCAACACTCGACAATCCCGAGTCAGCGACCTCACCGACCGCATCACCGAGATGACCCTCAGGATGGCCAAACGAGAAGAACTACTCACCATCTACTACGCCGAACTCAACGCCAAAATTCAAGCCCTCCAAAACCAACAGACCTACCTCAAGACCCAGCTCGACGTGCACGTCAAAGCCCTCACGGCGAACCGGTAAACACGCGATGCCCACCAACCCCTACCAGGCAGCCGCCGCCACCTACCGTGACCACGCCATCACCACAGCCTCGCCAGCCAAACTCGTCGTCTTGGTGTTTGAGCGACTTGTTCTCGACCTCGATCGAGCCATCGCCGCATTCGACACCAACCAATCCCCCCACGAACACCTCGTGCACGCCCAAGAACTCCTCACCGCGCTACTAGACGCCCTCGACCTCGACGCCTGGGAACACGCCCCCCAACTCGCCGCCATCTACCTCACCGTCCACCGCGACCTCGTCACCGCCAACATCGACAACAAGCCCGAACTCGTCCACAACGCCCACACCATCATCACCGGCCTCAAAGACGCCTGGACCCAAGCCGAAACCCAAGCCGGAGACATGCCACCTTCGAGACGACCAATTTATGCGCTCGCTTAGAGGCACTAAAAATTCCTCGTGAGGTGCTCGCCACACTAAAGGGACATCAGATCAGTTGCATTTAGACCTAAATCCACACGAGATACCTGCAGTGAGGATCAGTTGCGTCAGGATGAGGCTGACGGCTCCGGCTGGTCACTCTCCCCAGCACTGAGCTCTCCGGCGACCTCGGTCGGCTCAGCACCGACATCGCTGCCCGCAGCCTCAGGCACGACTGATGAAGGAACAACATCAATTTTTGGATGCGCGAGATAATGGCCCATAACCCGATTCGCGATAGTGAGAACAATCGTCACCAATACCGCAACAAGCAAAAGACGAGTAAGAGTTCCGAACAAGTCCGCTTGCGGGTTGTTGAACGCATCCCACAAGGCTGGAGCATTCAGGATCAGGGATATCACAAGCGCTAGTGGAATGAAACTAAACATCGCTTCTCAGACTACCAATCTCAACTACTTGTCGTCGAGAAGCTCATGGAAGTATGAATAGGTTCGCGCAAATTGGCTCCTACTCTCCTCCAGGGACGACTGTTGCTCTTCCACCTGGGCCTGCAGCGCTGAAATTTCCTTATTCCGATCCACGAGAGACTCCTCAAGCGCCACAAGATCTTCACGCTTTTGCTGCAGCTCTGCATAGGTGCTGTCCAGTTCACGTTGGCTTTGCTCCATTGCAAGCATTGATGCCTCTATCTGGCGTTCTTTGTCCTCAAGAGAGGAATTCAAGTTCTGGACATCGATGGAGCGTTGCACAAAGTCTTTTTCACGCTGCGCAAGTACGGTTTCTCGATTCGTGACGTCTGTCCACGCCTTTTCCGCTTCGGCGACGCTGTTCCCCAATTCGTTTTGCTGCTGAGTGATGGCGTCCTGTAGCAAGGTGAGCCTGGCTGTGGCTTCAGCGATCTGCTCACTTGATCGACTTTGCTCAGCGAGCCACGATTCACGCTCAGTTTGCAGCTTTGACTCGCGCGTGGCTAAAGAAGTCTCCGTCACATACAACGCACTCTCTTGCTCCTTGAGTCTTGCTTGCTCTCGTGCTAGCTCCTCACCACGAGCGGTCGCCAGCGCCTCGCGCTCGTCCAGATCCTTTTCGCGACAATCCAATTCTTCGTGCGTTGATTCAATTGAGTCCCTGCTCTTTTGGACTGACGCAGCGTCAGCGACAACTTGAGCCATCCTCGCGTGAATGGCATCTTCCTGTAGATCAAGATGCCTCGTGCGTTCAATGCTTTCTTGCTCGAGGGCTTGGCGGTCCTGGTCAAGGTTGGCAATAGCAGCAGCCAACTCATCAGATCGCGCCTGCAACGCTGACGCCCGCTCATCAGCCTCCGCTGACCGCCGCGCCAAAGACTCTTCCCGCGAAGCAACATCCGCAGACTTCGCCTCGAACTCCTGCTCCAAACTCACCCGAGCAGCAGCCAACTCATCCTGCGCCAACGCAAGTTCCTGACGACCAGACTCCACCGCAGCCCGCTGCTCAGCAACCTGCTCCTCCAAAAGCCGCACCCGCTCACCACGACCATCAACCTCAACCTCAAAAGCCTCCACCGCAGCCCGCCGCTGAGAAAGATCATTGCGATCACGCTGCACTTCATCAATGAATGAGGAAATTTCTCTTGCTCGCGCGTCCAACTCACTGTCTCGGTCATCGGCTTGCGATGCACGAGACTTCAGAGCTTCGTCACGGGCCGTTAAGTCTGTTTCCTTGGCTTCTAGAATTGACCAGCGATCTTGGAGATCGTTCTCGCGCACATTCAACTGGTCCTGCTGTGCGTTGAGATTGACCAATAGACGATCCACGTGCTCCTTGGCATCTTTCATTTCCGCATCAATCTGCTCTTGATGCGAAGTCCAAGCCTCCTGCCGAGTTTGAAACTCTCTCTCAGATTCTGCTAGTTGATTACGAGCAGCAGTCAGAGCTGAAGAATCATCATTGATCTCATTTTCACGCCTACGTAAGTCCTCATCTCTTTTGGCACTTGAGCCTTCGAGTACCTCAAGCGATGTCTCTCGGTCTTCCAGAGACTTTTCCAGGTCCAGGAGTGCGCATCGTTGTTCGGACAAGGCACCTTGGGCTTCCTTGAGCTCTTCCCATTCACGCTCCAGCTTGGCAGACGCCGCGACAACGTCAGATAGCTTTCCTTGTAATTCGCTTTCTCTATGGGCACGATCGTCGGATAAGCCAGCGAGCGCTTCTTCCCGCGCCACGATCGTTGCTTCTCTCGCATCCATCTCTGACGCTTGGATCTGCATCTCTTCTTGACGGTCAGACAACTGTTGTTGTTGTTGCGCAAGAGCGGTCATTAATTCCTCGACGCGCTGCTTTTCAGCATTGGTGGCCATCGATTCTTGACCAAGGGCCAAACGATGAGCGCGAGATTCCTCTTCCTCTTGTTGCAACTCGTTCGCTTTGGCTTGTATCTCAATTCGTGCTGCTTCGAGCTGCTCGCGAAGCGTCTCGAGTTCTCCCCGGTAAGCCAGAAGTTCATCACGCTCATCCTGAAGTCTCACCCGCTCAATATCGAGTTCTGTGCGCGGTTCCGTAGATCGCTCAGGTGCTTCAGGTCCTGCTGCGATCGGATCCGGGGACGGCATGGAAGCGTGACTTGGCTGTGCCTGAGAGTCGCTGGTTTTCTCCGTCTGCTTTCGTAGTGTGCTTGACGCCATCTCCGCACGAGCGCCGGTATTCTTGCGAATTCCGGGAATGGAATGTGGCTCCATATCGGCCACTACTCGAGCGGCGGGCGGCACCTCATCCTCAACGTCATCACGGTCAGGGGTCGAGGCAGGGGCAGTCTGGACGGTGGGTGTGGACTCTGCAGGGGTGGTCGATACCTCTTCATCATCGACACCACCATCGCTAGACAGGAGATCGCGGAGTCGTGACTGCTGGTCACTCGTGGCGGTGAGCATCCGATCAGACGGCGGGCGCGAGTCATTCTTTTTGCCGGATAGCCGTCCAAAAGTGCGTGTCCACCGGCTTGTTTCGTGGGCAGGAATGTCATCTTCATCCAGCAGAGGAAGGAGTGAAGACTTTCGAGCTGGTTCTTCGGTGCTTGTATCCACCGGTTGGTTACTGTTCAGCTCGCTGGCCTGCTTGAGAAGATCACGAGCCCATTCTTGGGTTGATGCTGCGGCCTGATCGTTTTGACTACGAGTTGCTAGTTCTGTCAGTGGGATATCGCTTTTTTTCTTCTGGGCATTAATTCCAGCAATGATGTCGGGATCGCTGATTTCGATGGTCACTTCGTAGTGCTGCTTGGCAAAGAATCCGCCCATGCCGCCAGAACGGACCTGTTCCGCTTGAATAACTCGGAATTCTCGTCCGTAGTTGGCCTCTACCTCGCGAAGAATCCCGTCTAGGTCAGGTCCTTCAAGCAACATTTGCAGGCTCATTGCCCACCGTCCCTACTGTTTGAATGTCTACTGATCCACCAAGTTCGGAGTAAGCGACGACCGGTAGCCGAGGAAATTCGTGTCGCAATTGTCGGTAAAGGGGAGCTCGCAACTGGCCGGCACACACAAGCACCGGAGATATCCCTGACTCCTCCGCCTGCGTGAAGAGAGCACCGATGTCCGCGCTCATCCGAATGAGCACAGCGGCATCGATGGCGAGCGTTTGACCGTCCTGCCCTGAACGTGCGGCAGCAAGCAAACTCTGTTCGAAAGCCGGTTCGAGGGTAATGACATGCAGAACCCCGTCCATAGCGACATCGGTCGTTATGGCAGAACCAAGGACCTCGCGCGCTGCTTCGACCATTCCCTCGGTGGTTTGATTTCCAGCTCGAATCGAGGCAGACATGGCTTCGAATATCCGTGCCAAATCTCGGATGGCCACGCGCTCTCTCAGTAGACCTTGAAGCACTCGCTGGATTTCTCCAAGGGTTGCCTGCGCGGGGGTAAGTTCTTCGACAACGGTAGGTTGGGTTTGCTTCAATGAATCAACAAGCATCTTGACGTCTTCGCGGGACAAGAGTTCGGCCGCGTGCTTCCGCACCGTCTCTGCCAGATGAGTTGTCAAGATGGATGCGCGATCCACAACCGTGGCTCCCATCAACTCGGCTTGATGCTGAAAGGCCACGGGTACCCAACGTGCATCAAGACCGAATACCGGCTCTTTGGTCTGGTCTCCCGGAAGAGACGCCAGATCATCACCAATAACCAAAACGTGTCCCGGCGGGGCCTGTCCGCGAGCAACTTCTACTCCATGAAGCCGGATTCGATAGGTGGACAACGGCAGTTCCGTGTCGTCGCGAGTTCGCACTGTGGGAAGGACGAGCCCTAGTTCCATGGCGAGCTTGCGGCGGAGTGCCTTGACCCGCACGAGAAGGTCACCCCCGGAGTTAGCGTCGACCAGATCGACGATGTCGTAGCTCAAGCCGAGTTCGAGCGCGTCTACCTGAAGATCTTGAACGATGCCTTCCGGCGTGTCGGGAGCAGCTTTGCCAGCTGGCAAGGCGGCGGGGGTGTCACCGGCCTCGATCGCGGCGGCGTCGGTCTTTGCACGTGGGAGTCGTTGACCGAGGAAGATCAATCCCCCGCCGATCAGTAGGAACGGAAGGAGCGGAATTCCTGGTATCAGCGCAAGTGCGGCCATGCCGGTACCAGCCAAGATCAAGGTGCGGCGTTGTCCTGAGAATTGCTTTACGACATCGGAGGACATGTCGCCCTCGGTCGTTGCTCGGGTCACCATCAAACCGGTAGCGACCGACAGCATAAGGGCCGGAATTTGGGCGGTGAGCCCATCACCGATAGTCAGAAGGCTGTAGGTCTCGATGGCTTCGTTGAAGCTCAAGCCGCGTTGCGCAATTCCAATCGCCATACCGCCGACCAAGTTAATGATGGTGATGAAGATTGCAGCAATCGCGTCTCCCTTGACGAACTTGGATCCGCCGTCCATCGCACCGTAGAAGTCAGCTTCAGCTCCAATTTCTTCGCGTCGTCGTCGGGCTTCAGCGTCGTCGATGAGTCCCGCATTGAGATCAGCGTCAATGGCCATCTGCTTGCCCGGCATCGCGTCGAGAGTGAATCGCGCCCCGACTTCAGCCACGCGCTCCGCTCCCTTCGTGACCACAATGAATTGAATGACGACGAGGATCAAGAAGATGACAAGGCCAACGATGATTGACCCACCAATGACGAAGCTGCCGAAAGCGTCGACGATTTGGCCCGCGTATCCATTCAGGAGTACTTGACGGGTGACGCTGACGTTCAAACCGAGTCGGAACAGGGTTGCGACAAGCAGGAGGGCTGGAAACGTTGCGAAGTCGAGGGGCTTCTTCACGTACATCGCGGCCAGCAGCATCGTCAGGGCTGCGGCGATATTGAAAGCGATCAGAATGTCAAGGACGAAGGGGGGCAGGGGAATGATGAGCATCACGATGACCATGACGACGGCAAACGGCACCGCGAACTGGGTCAAGCGAAGGTTCCGCACAGAAGCCCCTTGAGTAAGGAGTTCCATCCATGGGAATTACATGCCTTCCTGGCAAAATCCGTATCGGCGGAAGCAGCAAGGACTTTAGGGAAAATCAGATAAATATTGTCCGATCTACATCTCGGGCGGTGTGCAGCCCCGCATGGACCCCTCGCTTCTTCAGGGTCATGATGAAGGCCAGGACGCGGGCCACGGCGGTATACAGATCTGCTGGGATCTCCGTTCCCACTTCACAATTGCGGTAAAGCGCCCGTGCGAGGGGCACATCTTCCACGAGAGGTACTCGGTTTTCGGTAGCTATCTCCCGAATCCTAGCTGCCACGACGCCCGCTCCCTTGGCGACAACCCGGGGTGCTCCCATGGCCTGGTTGTACTTCAGCGCAACAGATACGTGGGTTGGGTTAACAAGCACGACATCAGCCATGGCGACGTCCACCATCATGCGGTTGCGCGACGCGTCGAGGGCACGTTGACGAAGTGCCGCGCGCAGGAGAGGGTCACCCTCAGACTGCTTCAGCTCTTCCTTTACCTCTCGTTTTGACATCATCAATTCTCGTCGCACTCGACGCTGCGACACGAAGTAGTCGGCGACGGCAATGGCAAGGCCCGCTGCGATCACGACCTGTACTAGTCGGGTTCCTTCGGATGCTGCGATCTCCGTCAAGGTGCTGAGCGAGAGCAGGCCAGATTCGAAGACGATCTCGACTGTGCGGGTGATGACCACCCATAACACCAGGCCAATGACAGACACCTTCAGTATCTGCTTGGCCAACTCCCACAACCCTCGTGTTCCAAATATTCGCTTTCCATTTTGCTGGGGGCTGATCTTGCTGGTCTTCGGCTGCACGCGCGCGAGGTGCGGCCTCGCTCCCCCTTGGACCCAACCAGAAACTTGCGTGACGAGCAAAATGGCAAGCAGTAAGGGGATCATGATTATGGAGATGGACAGCAATGCGGGCATAACGATGCTCGCGAGCCGGGTAAGGCTCGGTTCGCGAGCAATTTCAGGAATCGTCTTCAGCAGTTCCTGGAGATCGTCTGAGACATATCCAATAAAGAATGGCAGCAAAAAACTCAAAGCGAGTAGTCCGGTCCAGGCAGCGATGTCCGCTGAACGGGGAACTTGTCCTTGCTTCGCCCCCTCTTTAAGTTTCTTCGGGGTTGGTTGCTCGGTCTTCACTGACGAGTCAGCCACATCACCCTCCCGCTATTCCACGCATGGCATCCACAGAGGCATCCGTGAGGCCTGCCAGCATCGGGCTGATTTGCGGAATCGCAATGCCCACGAGCAGGAGAGTCAAACCGATCTTCACGGGGAAGCTCAGAACGAAGAGGTTGATTGTGGGAGCCACCCGAGTCAACAGACCTAGTCCGATATCTGCCAGGAGCAAAATCGCGATGATGGGTCCGGCGATCTGCATAACAGCCAGGAAGGCAGTGCTCAAGGCCTCCGTCAAAGTCATAGCCGTCAATTCGGTGCTCAGACCGGACCCGATGGGCAGGACTTCGAAGGTAGTGGAGAATCCTGCGAGAATGATTAAGTACCCACCGGACACCAGAATCAAGACGCCAGCCAACACCCGGTACACGCGCGAGATCACCGATGCCTGCTGCTGCATGAGCGGGTCGTAGGCCTGCGCCAGGGCAAAACCACCAGTGACGTCAATGACTGCACCGGCTGACTGCACTGCGGAAAGCAAGATGAGGCACACAAGGCCGAGCGCCACCCCGATCGCGATTTGGATGGCAAACTGGAACAAAAGATTCAATGGATCCAGCGAGATCCCACCAGATGCGGCAATCGCTCCCGGGGTCATTGGGATGGCAAAGGCGAGACCCGTCAAGACCCGTACTTGCGGCGGCAAGAATGGTCCCCCGAAGGGCGGCGTCAACCAAACCCAGGCACCCACTCTGGCGAAGACCAAAAGGTAGCCGATCACCTGCTCAGTGGTGATGCCCAACTCAAACACGGGAACGTCTACCCAAGCATTCCGGGCAGCAATTCAAAAGAATTCCGCGTGAAGTTCACAAGATTTTGAACCATCCAATTTGCAGAAATAACCAGAGCAATCCCGACTCCAATGATCTTGGGCACGAAAGACAACGTCTGGTCCTGAAGACTCGTGAGACCTTGAAAAAGTGAAACGGCCAGACCAACAAGGAGTGCGGTGAGCAAAATAGGAGCCGCCAGCATCGCCGCTGTCCACATCAATTGTGTGGCAAGTTCCACCACATACGCTTCACTCATGGGTCACCTACGCATAACTGTTCACAAGAGATGAAACGATCAACGCCCAACCATCAACCAGCACAAAAAGCAACAACTTGAACGGCAACGACACGAGCACCGGCGGGAGCATGATCATTCCGACGGACATCAAACCGGAGCTCACGACCATATCGATGATGAGAAAAGGAAGAAAAACCACAAAGCCGATGATGAAGGCGGCGCGCAATTCCGAAAGAATGAAGGCTGGGACGAGAGTCGTTAGGGAAACATCTGCCGGCGTTGCTGGCGGCGTTTCATTAGAGATCTTGACCATGAGCGCGAGTTCTTCAGGACGCGTGTTGGCAAGCATGAACTGTTCCAGTGGCACGCGAGCTAACTCAAACGCTTGACCGAAATCCAAGGTGCCATCCAAATAGGGCTGAAGGGCGTCCGTGTTCATAACTCCCAGCACAGGGGCCATGACGAAAAAACTCAGAAAGATTGCAAGACCCGTCAGTACCTGATTAGGAGGCACCCCCTGCAATCCAAGAGCGTTGCGAGTTATCGATAAGACCACGATGATTTTGGTGAAACTTGTCGTCATCAGCAGAATCGCAGGGGCCACCGCTAGGACCGTCAATGACAGCAGAAGAACGATAGCGCTGCCAGGCCCCTCACCCCTCGTTAAATCAGGAAGATTGATAGAGACCGCTTGAGCCGGTGCCGCGATGACAATAGACATAACGCCAAAGCTCACGAGGCCAAACGTCGAAACGAGAAGTCGTCTGCGCAGTGTCATGAGCGGGCAGTCTTTTCTTTCAAGAGATCCGTCAACTGTCGCCATGTGCTCGGTGACAANATNGAGCCTGCGAGGGGNCCGTCGTTGCCTGAAACCGATCTGTTGCTTACCCGCCCGATGCTGGCAGGGGAAGCCGCAATCGCTGCAGGCGTATGGCCCGGTTGAATCTGCTCCATTAAGGACTGAATGTCGACGGGTGTTCGCTCTTCTTTGGCTTCTTCCTCTTCCTGGGGCAGTTCCACTGACGCCAAGAGAGAGATTTGGGTGTCCGTCGCTCCCAACAGAAGGGTCTCGCCTCCCGCTTTCACCAACAGGACAGAGCCCTTCTTGGTGACAGGAATCTTCGACATGACGGTAACCACTTCGGATCCAGTCGGTCCCACACGCTTGCGCACCCGCGCGAGTGCCCAAATCAGCCCGAGTACGACGGCAAGGGAAACGACAACCCGCAGTACGAGCCAGAAGGTATCCATAAGATTCTGTTTGTCTTCAGTTAGTCCTGCGACACCACAGCCGTCACCCGGAAGCCAAAGTGGTCTTCCAGGACCACGATCTCTCCGCGCGCTAAGAGAGTGCCGTTGATGTACATGTCCAACGGCGATCCGACTTCCCGATCTAGCTCAAGAACCTGACCGGGTTGGAGTTGCAGCAACTCTCCAACAGGGAGGCGTGTGCGCCCGATTTCTATCGTGACCTCCATCTGCACTCCAGCCAAGGCATCAATTTGCTTAGGCACAGAAATGGGTGCCGCGGCTGCAGGTGCGGACGGTGCAGGTGCGGACGGTGCAGGTGCGGACGGCGCCGCTGGAGTTTCTTGCTCAATCGGCTCGCTCTTCACTGCTTCTTCTGCTGTCGGCTCCGCGCCTACCTGATCGCTGGTCTCTCTCGGGGCCAGAAAGACCATAACCGCACCGACGGTCGCGTCATCCACTATCAGCGGAACGCTTATGTCGGCAGCAATGGTCGGGTGGCCGGATGCCGCGGACGGAGCAGCAATTTCGGAATCAAGCACCTGCCCCATCGCGTCAATGGCGTCTTCGAGTTGAGTGACAAGTGTCTCCGAGTCCGTAATGTCCGGCGATGCGCCATCGAGCAGGGTCACCATCATGTTCGAGTCAATTGACCCGCTAGTACCCAAAACCGCCATCGCCACTGATGATTCCAAGTTGAGATCAAGTGTTCCTGCCACAGGATCACCGTGGGACATCACAGATGTCACCGACAAGGCATCACACATAGCTCCCATTGACATGCGTACCTGTTCACGCATGCGCTCAATCTGCGAGTCGTCGTATCCGTCAGCCATCTTTACTCCTTGCCGCTTTCGACTACGCGGATAGCCACGTGGCCTGCTTCGCTTCCTGGAATTCCATGGGCGAAAGTGACGCCCGAGCTTGCAATTTGCCATGGTGCGTTTACCGGATGGGCAAGGTCAAACACATCTCCTACCTTGATGCCCATGAAATCTTCTAAGCGACCAACCGTTGGGCGGAGGCGCACATTGACAGTCACCGGTGCCCGGCGAACGCGCCCTTCAATCGCGCTCTTGAAACGCGCTTGGTCTTGAGAACTCCGCGCGGCCCTTCGAGCCGCGAGCGCTTGGTCAAGGAAAGGGAGGACGGGGGCCAACGGCAAAATCAGCGCAGTTCGGAACTGCTCATCACGAATATCAAGAGTGAATGTGGCGACGAGGACTTGATCACCGGGTGCCGCAGCGTGAGCTAGTTCCGGTGATGAAACCTGGGAAGCAAGGGAAGGCTTCCACTCGATCACACCTTCAAAGCTGTATTTCAACGCACCAATCAGCTGTTCGCCAATCTCATCTATCAGAGCCGCTTCAATCTCTGTCAAGCCACGCTCGGGCTGCTCATCCTCACCGGCACCGCCGAGTTGTAGGTCAATGATCAACATGGCTAATTCGCGGGGAATGTGGACCAGCCCCGCTACGTCGAGAGGTGGTAGCGAGGCAACAAGGAGAACCGTCTCTTCAGGCATGGCAGAGATGGCAGCGCTGTAGGAAGTCGGCTGAAGAGTCTCCAACTCCTGGTTGGTTGGAATCCGCACCCGCGCCGTGAGAAGCGTCGCCGACTGGTCAGCGAAAGTCTCGAGATGTTGGTCGAGAATTCGTCCGTGCTCCCGAGTGAACTTTGAGGGATTACGAAAGTCATAGCTCTCGACCGTCACGGCTCGGGACGATTGACCTGGGCTGCTCTCCACGCAGGCACTATCGGCGGCAAACCCACCAACTTAAGGCTTTCACGTTGAAAATTTTAGGTCAGGTCCATCTGACCCTCGAGCTCGTTGCAAGCAGCCCGATCAAAGGAGGTCGCATCTCATCCGTGGCGACCGCGAGAAAGCCTTATTGCATAACAAACTCCGTGAAGTAAATAGTGGTGATTTCCGGGCCATAACCTTCGACTACGCGAGCGACGAGCTCTTCCTTCAACTCGCTTCGACCATTGTTCGTGCTCAGCATTTGCATATCTTGATCGCTGAAGACCTCGATTGCCGCATCCAGAGCCATGGCCCCGTCAATGTCTGGTCCACCGCCACCGTGACCGCCGTGGCCCCCACCGCCGCCCTCGTGGGTCGTCTGCAGGGCCATACCCAACTTCAAGAATCGATCATCCTTCAGGTTGATGAAGATTGGCTCAAGCGTGACCACGACTCCTAGGTGCACCTCCTCCTTTTCAGCCCCAGCACTCGACGAGTCGCCGCGACCAAGGAAGAAGTAAATGCCACCAGCAACGATGACGGCGAGTAGCACAATGATGAGCAGGGTCGAGCGAGACATGCCCTTCTTGGCCTTGCCCTTCGACTCTGCTGCTGCTTGGTCAGTCGCCATACGTCACCTCAGAAGTCTGTATCGACCTACCGTTACCAATCTTGAGAAAAATTGGCCTGCTTTCCATAACGATCAGCTCTCCTCTGCTCCGAGAGCACTGTCCTCACTCCGGGCGCCCGCCAGAAGCGCTTTCTGCTCGTCCGTCAAGCTACTGGCCACCACGATAGCCACCCGACGGTTGAGCCGCAGATGGTCCGGGTTGGTTTCGGGGACGAGCGGTGCCGTGTCCCCGTAACCGGCGACATGCATCTGCTCTCGTGGGATTCCACCCCGCTCGTTGAGGAACCGAGCGACCGCTCCCGCTCGGGCGCTCGACAGCTCCCATTCACTGGGAAAGTAGATGGGCCTAACTGGGGCGGTATTGGTGTGGCCTTCAATGATGAATTTGTTGCCGGCCCCCGTCAACGAGGGCAGGAGTTCCTCGATGATGTCCGCTCCGCCGGGCTGAAGGGTCGCACTGTGCGGTGGGAAGATGACGTCGTCTACGAGGAGAGTGACGACCAAGCCGCGCTCTTCCCGGCTCAAGACCACCTTGCCCGAAAGGCTCGAGGCGCTCACGGCGGTAGCCAGTGAGTTTTGGGTCTGGTCAAGGGCCTGCTGGTCTGCCGTGGCTGCGGCCTGCGCCGCTTGGGCCGCTATTTCGGCTTGCATGGCCTCTGCGTCACTCTTGGGGGTCATTTGCGTAGCCACCTGGTCACGCAACTTGGGCATGATGTTGGGAACGACGACGGCAGGAGCGTCGCGTGGGGGTGTCTGGTTCAAGGTGGGGTTATCCCCAGCCGCCGGCAACACACTCATATTGCCGTCAGAGAGATTCACCACCTGACCGAAGGCCACCGCCAGCGACCTTGATACCTCGTCAAATTTCTTTTGGTTGACCTGACTGATGGCAAACAGAAGCACGAAGAGAGCGAACAGCAGCGTCACCATGTCTGCGTACGAGATGAGCCAGCGTTCGTGGTTTTCTTTCTCTTCCTCGATATGACGACGTGCCATGGGTTAGGCAGCCTTTTCGATGTCTCGCATCACGTCTGTCGGGAGTAAGGCCCTGAGGCGACGTTCCACCATGCGGGGATTTGCCCCCGCTTGAATTGCCAGAATTCCTTCGATAATCACTTCACCCTGGGTGGTGTGTAACTCGTTAAGGAGTTTGATCTTGTTCGCGAGCGGCAGCCAAAAGACGTTGGCAGACAAAACGCCCCACATGGCGGCCACGAAGGCCGCGGCGATCAAGCCACCCAGCTCATCAGGATTGTCGAGGTTGCCCAGCACGGTCACAAGACCAAGAATCGTCCCGATAATGCCGATGGTTGGGGCATATCCACCCATGTCGGTGAAGAATTTGGAGTGCCGATTCCCGTAGACGGTTTCGCTGTGCAATTCAGCTTCGAGAATGCGGGAGAGGTCCTGAGGATCCGTTCCGTCAATCGCGAGTTCGAGTCCTCTCCGCAGTAGGGGGTTCTCGAGATCGTTGACCGTCGCCTCCAGCGACAACAGCCCGTCGCGTCGGGCGATGTTGGCACAGTCAACGAGAGTTTCCATGAGGTTGTTGTACTTGGGTGGCCCAGTCACCAGCGCTTTAGCGGCCGCCTTTAGTGAGGCAATGAGTAACCCGAAGGACATGCCTGCCGCACCGATAAAGAGGGTTCCACCGAAAACGAGAAGCATTGGGGGGATCAAGAGAATGGAAGCCGCAGACCCACCCTCGAGGGTGAGAACCACCATGACGATGGCGAAAGCGACGACAATCCCGATAAGGGTGATGGGGTCCATGGATTACCGCCGCGTGGTCAGCGGAACGACGTTTGGGTCCTCCGGATCGTCGGCCGCGATGACTTCATCAGCGACCTCACTGGCAAGGGCGAGGACCGCGGCGCGGTCTCGTCGTATCGCGTCAATGACATCCTTAAGCGACTCAGCCACCATGAGGTGCTTGCCATCAACGAGCGTGATGTGGGTATCGGGGGTTTCTTCGACACGTTCGATTAAGTCAGGATTCAGGGCGAACGCTTCGCCATTTATCCTCGTCAACAGAATCATGACCCGAGCCCTCTCCCTCTCATCCACACACTCAGAGAACGTCCCTGCAGAGTCCTAATCGTCACACCGGGCACAAACTTAAGCAATATCAAAGACCAGACTACGCAAAAGGTGCATTTAGAACACACACGCTGCAAAAAAGCGCTTATCCGGGGCGCCCACACCAGTGGGACGCCCCGGACCGCTGTGCGAATTAGCGCTTGATGTTCATCAACTCCTGAAGCATCTCATCGGTTGCCGTCAGAGTCCGGGAGTTCGCTGCGAAACCCCTCTGCGCCACGATGAGGTTGGTGAACTCACCGGCCAGGTCGACGTTGGACATCTCCAAGGTTCCACCCTGGATTGATCCCCTACCATCAGCCATCGCCTCCCCGATCAGCGGGACGCCAGAGTTCACCGTGTTCCGGTACGTGGTGTCGCCTACCTTCTCGAGGGCATTCGGGTTGTTGAAGTTCGCGATCGCCAACTGCGCGATCGGCTGCTTCACACCGTTGCTATACACACCAATGAGCTGTCCATCCGCTGTCGTGGTGAAGGTGGACAACGCACCCACTCCCTGACCATCCTGATTAGTGATGGCGAACGAGCTCGGCGATGCGTACTCCGTCAGTCCTGTGATGTCGACAACGTAGGCCTGGCCGTTGGCGATGTTGCCAGCAGGAGTGTTGCCACCGGTGACGGTGATCGGGCTCGCTGTTGTCAGGGCACCTGTTGCCGCGTCAAAGGCGATAGCAACAGCAGCGCCTCCATTGATCGACATTGTGTAGGCGCTTGCACCGGTCTTGGTGATCGTGGCTGTTGCCGTCGCCGTAACCCCAACAGCGTCGTAAACGGTGATCGCGCTGGTCACAGTGCCGGCATTAGCCAGAGTCGACGGGATGTTTCCTGACACAGTCAGCGCATCACTCACCACCGGGGCTACGTACGTCGACACAGGCAAGGAAATATCACCAATGACGCCGTTAGTGTCAATAACTCCGGTCGCGTTTGCCATCCAGCCTTGAATGATGCTGCCATCCGGAGTCACGAGCTGGCCTTCAGCGTCAGTCGTGAACGCACCGGCTCGAGTGAAGAGATTCTCAGTGCCGTTATTGGCAACAAAGAACCCGTCTCCCTGAATCATGAAGTCGGTCGACACTCCCGTCAGCTGGGCAGAACCTTGATTGAAGTTCGTCGACACTCCACCGATGGCAACGCCGAGTCCGATCTGAAGCCCGTTCTGGCCGCCTTGATTCTCGATGGCGACACCGGCCGCCACCGGGGCAGCGGGTGACTTCACGGCTTGCGAAATGACTGTCTCGAAGACCGCATTTTGGGCCTTATATCCAGCCGTATTGACGTTGGCAATGTTGTTGCCAACCACGTCCATCATCTGTTGATGAGCACGTAATCCGGTAATACCGGAGAACATTGAGCGAAGCACTGAGTACCTCCATTTGGCGTTCAGTCAAACCTTGCAGCTTGACTCTTGTGTTGGTAACGCCATCCGTGGCGGTATTTGCGTAAACGCAGGCATCCCTGTCGCGTCATTTATGCAATTTTCTGCTCAGCCAACTCACGTGTTTCCGTGAGCAGGGCGAGAAAGATGTCTATCTCACCCCTCTTCCTCGGTAGGCTCATCCGGATTCGAGCCCACATTGGAAGTCTCTGTCACGCTGTCGTTCTCGTCTGTCAGGGCGTCGGTCGACGTGGGCTCAGCCTCCCGGTCACCATCACCAGACGCCTCGGCGGCACTGTCGATCTCAGCATCACTATCTGCTGTCCCCGCGGAGGCTTCCTGGATCGCTTCCACCAAGGCTGGTGTCAACGACGACGCGAGGGACGGACCCAGNGCACTTACCGCCTCCGAAGCACCGTCCACTCGATTGTTGCCAACAACCTTGGTGATGTTGTCTAGCTCCACCGCCTGTCCGNCAATGGTCAACGATTGGCCGTCGGGTGTGTATTCGGCGGATTCGACCACACCTTCAACTAGGTTGCCTGTGGAGTCAACGTACGTAACTTGCCTACCGACAAGTTGCGCCGCTTGCATTTGCTGCTGACTTGTCACCGTGCTCTGGCCTTGCGCCTCAAGGTCCGCCAACTTCTCCACCATGGTGAATTGCGCCGTCTGGGCGAGGAACTCTGCGCCGTCAGCCGGATTCAGCGGATCCTGATACTTCAGTTGAGCCACGAGCAGTTTCAAGAATGCGTCTTGGCCAAGTTCACTATTGGCATCGGTCGACTGAGGAGCTTCCCGAGTGGTCATGCCACCTAAAGGCGTTGGCACGGCATCGGCCGGGTTAACGGTCATCGCGAGAACTCCCTTCTGTGTATATAAACTCCTTCGTCCAACTAGACGCGAATATCAACGCGGCCTCCCTCGCCAGACTCGTCGATTTCTACGATCTCTGTCGCTGCAATGTCGTTCGCATCAGTGGCACTGGCGGATTCGGTGGATTCAAGTTTCTCGCGCGCACTATCGTCCAGGGACGACGTTGAATCGTCGTCACCAAACGATGACGGGTCTCGATCGACGTGACTGTCCACAAGGTCAAGTCCCGAGCGCAAAAGATCCTCACGAAGATCAGGCATAGCCTCTCGGAGCGCCTCTACTGCCACCGCGGTCATGCCTGTCGCCTGCAGTGAGACCATGCCGTTGTTGACTTGAATCTTTACGGTGACTTGACCCAGCTCCGCGGGACGCAAACTCATGGTTGTCTCATACGAGCCGTCCGGTCGGCCACGGAAATTACTCAAGTGTGCAGACAATTGATGAGCAACAGGCGTCTCTGCGGCTCGGGCATCGGCACTTGCCATTGGTGCTGGAGCAGCAGGGGTGGATGAGGGAGCCGTCACATTGGACGCTCCTTGCGGTCCAGCCGACACCGAATTAGCGGACGTTCCCGCTGAGCGAGCCTCCATCGAGGCGTCCGCCTGAACAGCCATTGGTTGCGAGCGTGAAGTCGCCACTGCCTCGGAGCTCTCCGACGCCACCTGAGCGGGGTTCTGCAATGGCGCCCCCGATACGGAAGTAGTCCGATCAACCGGATTTCCCGCAACACTCGGTAAGGGGACTTCACGTCCCAATCCTTTTTTGCCAGCAGCATCAGAAGTTTCACGAGGGGCGGTGGTTGCGGATGCTGGGACTTCCGCCACCGTCCGTTGCGCAGTTGCGGGTGCTGAAGACGCTGCACCCTCTTCCCCGGGATGTGCCGTCAATTGCCGTACAGGGGATGTCTCCGAGGGCTGACCGATCGGCCGAGTTGTATCGGAGGGCCGCTGAGTCACCACCGGCTCAGCCACAACGTCCAGAACTCCTGGAGCCGGATTCTGGGCAGCACCCTGAGCCGGATTCTGGACAGCACCCTGAGCCGGATTCTGGACAGCACCCTGAGCCGGATTCTGGACAGCACCCTGAGCCGGATTCTGGGCAGCACCCTGAGCCGCGCTTTTGNCTTCAGTCGATGCNTGACTGNCCAGTTGGGTGTGCNTGCCCGCAGTCACCTGCTCTGAGATTGCTACACGGGAGTTCGCGCGGCCGACCTGTTCTGTTGGGGATTGCGCGTTGGCCACCATGACAGGTGTTGGGTTGTTCTCCCCTAGCTCGCCTGTTGAAGACGCCTCCGCTGAGACACCTGTCGGCCCGATCTCTGCGGGAGATCCAGCGTCAGCGTCTCCCGTTGAGTAGGCGGTGGCAGATTCCTCGGTACCTGCGTAAACGCCCGTTGTTGCTCCCTGAACGTCAAGGACATCTACCGCTGCGTCAGATGCCGACAACAGGTCTCTCCCACCAGCACCGCCAACTCCGCCTTCGACCATCTTCATAGTTGCCGATTCCGATACGAACCCATCAGCATCGCTTGAGTTTTCGGTGGCGCCGATTGAATCGCCGCTTGGCGGTTTGTCGGTGAACGCCTCGTTTCCTCCCTCGTCACCCGTCAACTTCCGCGTTGTTTGACTCAAGGCGGCTGCGAACTCATCATTCCCATCCCCTGGCGAAGCGCCGTCCACATTAGACACGCCTGTTGGAGGAAAGAAGGAAACGGGTGAAACGGTTGTCATGAGGACTCCCCTTTGTTCATCGCGCTGCCCCTGATGGTGAGGCGACCTCGCGATAGATCTTCTGTTTCTTTTCGGCCTTCTTGAGTGGCCGCATCAGCGAACTCCTGCTCTTGACGATCAACAAGGCGCTGACTGATGTCTTTGTCTCTGTTCGCTGTGATCCATTTGTCGCGCGCTTCTGCCTCACGAAACTGTGCCAATAGCAAGCTGTCGTTGATTTGACGCAAACGCGCTACCGAGCTGGATCGCTGGGTCGCCAAATTTTTGGCGTGATCGACATTCCTAGCTCCAGACATCACCAGGTGTGCAAGATTGGAGGTCGCTTCCTCCAGCTTCGATTCCAGTCCGTTCACCTCGTGTCGAGCGGCACCGAGATCTGCAAGGGCCCTGCTCTCGCGGGCACTCCTCACCTTTAACAAGACATCAACGTTCTTCCGCCTCATGCCGCACCAACCAAATCAGCTAGTTGCTGTTGAGATTCTTCAAGTGACGGCGTTTCGCTAGTCGACTGTCGCAAGAAGTCATTTAGTTGCGGTAACAAACGCACCGCTGTGTCAACATCTGAGTTTGTGCCCGGCACGTAGGCACCCACCTCAATCAGTACTTGAGCGTCGCGGTACGCGGCGAGAAGCCGTTTGACTGTCGCTACCTGCAAATCTAGGTCCGGAGATGAAATTGCTGGCGCTACGCGCGATACGGAATTCAAGACGTCAATCGCCGGATAATGATTCGACGTCGCAAGATCTCTATCCAAAACGATGTGACCATCAAGGATAGATCGCGCGCTGTCGGCCACGGGATCTTGGAGATCGTCACCTTCCACCAAAACGGTGTAGATGCCCGTGATTGAACCATGCTCTGAAGCTCCGGCTCGTTCGAGAAGACGAGGAAGCATGGCGAAGGCCGACGGTGGGTACGCCCGCGATGCCGGCGGCTCACCTGCAGACAGCCCTACTTCTCTCTGCGCTGTCATCGTTCGGGTGATGCTGTCCAAGAACAATAGGACGTTTGATCCCCCGTCTCGAAAATGTTCCGCGATGCGGGTAGCTGTAAATGTCGCTTGCAGCCGGACCATCGGCGGCATGTCCGATGTCGCGACGACCACAATGGACTTAGCCAGACCTTCCTCACCAAGATCGTTCTCAATAAATTCGCGCACTTCTCGTCCGCGCTCGCCCACGAGCCCGACCACGACTACGTCCGCCGAGGTATTTCTTGCCATCATGGACATGAGCGTGGATTTGCCCACGCCTGATCCGGCAAAAATCCCCACCCGCTGCCCCTTGCCGATCGGCACTAAAGTGTCGATCGCCCTGATGCCGAGATGTAGTTGTTCATCTATGCGCTTGCGTTTCAAGGGATCAGGGGGCCGATTATCGGTGGCAGTGAGCGGCATGGGTGGCAACGGTCCTGCTTGATCAATGGGATTACCCAAAGCATCAATTACTCGCCCCAATAGTCCCTGACCTATGGGGACCCGCAGCGGGGCGTTTGTGGCCTCCGCTGAAACCCCCGGCGCAATACCCGCCATCTCACCCAGTGGCATGCACGCGAGGCGGTCTTCCGACACTCCAACTACCTGTGCTGGCAGTCGTTTGCCCTTCGCGGAGATTTCCACGACGTCGCCGATGGCCGAGCGCGCGCCCTCAACCCACACTGTCAGGCCGCTAACGCCCACAACCTGGCCCGAAACAGGAGGGCGCATTGCCTCCTGTCCCCGCTCGAGCACGTCGTTGAGTTTCATTGACCCAATGCCTCTCGCAGTCGCGCCAAACGGGTTCGGATTTGCCCATCTACGTTCGTGTTACCACTCAATACGACTGCTCCATGGCGATCAATTGAGGAGTCCTGTTCGATGTGTACGGGTCTACTTAAGGAACGCGCCAAATCAACATCAAATCTTTCGAGCAGAGAAGCGTCGTCTGGATGGATACGCACGGTAATCTCGCCACTCTCAGGGATTTCTGCAACCGCTCGCGTGATCGCTCCCAGTACGTGTGCGCGGTCTTCCTCGAGACGCCGTCCGAGCAGGTCCTCAACGAGCGCCACGACGACGTCCGCAAGATCTTGGCCCACAGATTCATAGGTTGGCACGAATGAGGCATCCATCTCTCGGGCAAGTGCCTGCATAAGTTGCACAGCCTCAAGTAGTTGATTGCGGACGTCAGCTTGGTTAGCCATCAACGCTTCGTGCTCAGCGCGCAATATCTCGTTCTCTCGACCGAGTTCATCACGAACCGTCGCAGTGATTTCATCGCGCGCCTGTTGGTAACCGGCGTCATAGCCTCGTTCGCGAGCCTCGGTCTCTGCTCGTCGCACAGCCTCACTCACAATTTCCTCAAGTTGTGGGTTCACGATTCGAGGGTCCATGACCGTTCCCTGAGCAAGGGGACCATCGCTCAAGGCGTAGTCAAGTCGAGCGGGCGACAGTGATTGCGCTCGATCTGGACTGACACGAGTGACTCTAAGCGACGAAATCATCAACACCACCCACATCGATTTCGATGTCGCCCTTGTCCTCAAGCCGCCGAATGACTGCAACGATCTTTCCTTGAGCCTCCTCCACGCTGCTGCGGCGCACCCGGCCCATCAACTCCAATTCTTCTTCCAACATTTGCGCCGCACGCCGAGACAGGTTGCCCAAGACCTTCTCGTGAACTTCCTCGCTGACCCCCTTCAAAGACATCGCAAGGTCTTGTGGGCTGACCTCACGCAAAACCACCTGCAAGGAGCGGTCGTCAATCTTGGCAACGTCCTCAAACAGGAACAGGTTTGCTCGAATGGTCTCGGCGAGTTTGGGGTCACGTTCCTCAATCGCTTCCAGCAAAATCTTTTCCGTTTGGCGATCGGTCCGCTGAATGATGCTGATCAAGGGATCAATGCCGCCAATGTACGACGATTCAGTTGTCACGAGGACGTTTGACATTTTGCGCTGCAAAATGCTTTCCACCAGCCGTACTGCATCCGGATTGACCCGCCCCATCATGCCGATTCGTTCCGCCACCGTGCCCTGCACCTCTTCTTGCATGGACGCAAGCACGTTCGAGGCAAGATCCGAGGGCAGGTACGCCAAGACAATGGCGATGATCTGCGGATGCTCATCTTTGATGAAGGAAATGATCTGCGACGGGTCCATTTTGCGCATGAAGTTAAAGGGAGCTTCGGCGATAGAACTTTCGAGGTGCTCGAACATGTCGGCGGCTTCGCTCTCGTCGAATACCTGCTCAAGAAGTTCTCGTGCCACATCGAGACCACCGCTTCCAGCAAGCCGAGTACTAGCCGCAAAAGTCACGAACTCTCGGATAATCTCCAGAGCCAGCGCCGGATCCACTTCCTTCAGTCGAGCCACCTCACTGGCGAGCTCTTGAATCTCTTCAGCCTGCATTTCTGCGAAGACTGGCTTGGCGACCTCGGGGCCGAGTTGAGCGACGATCACCGCTGCCTTATAGCGGGCAGTGATCTCTTCTGGTCTTATCGGGGCCATGGAGCGGGTTCCTAACTCGACATCCACGTCTTGAGGACACGCGCCACCTGCTCAGGCTCCTTCGTGGCGAAATCCTTGAGACTGTCATACGTGGCTGAGCCGGGACTTTGGATGTACGTGGGCAGCTCCTCCTCTTCATCCCCCTCTTCCTCGGATGCCCCGGCCCCAACCGAGGCGTAGACAGGTTGACCAGTTTCATCCAAGCGCTCCAGCAGAACTGTCTCGCTGGGGCCGCGGGATTCCAACGCTTCCATGTCCAACAAGGTTCTACGTTGCCTGCGAAGCGACAAAGCTCCAAGAACCATGATGGCTACAACCAACAGGGCAATTCCGGCCTGGCGACCGATGTTCCAGAGCATCGCACCCTGCTCCGCTGCTTCTGCCGCAGCTGCGGCTTCTGCCGCCGCTTCGGCAGCAGATGTGTCAAAAGCCACCTGGGCAACCTGAATCGCATCTCCACGTTCGACATCAAGCCCAACGGCATTGGCAACCAGTGCTTCAACCTCGCCATAAGTTTCTGCGGGAACCGCGGTATCCACCAGTACCGCAACAGTCAAGCGACGGATATCTCCAGGAGCTCCCACCCGTTCGGTGATGGTGCTGTCGATCGGGTTTGTTTGTGTCGAAGTGGTCTTCTCGTAGTCAGACTGGGCGTCAGCTGTAGTGCCTTCACCAACGACCTGCGGCGGATCTCCAAGAACAGGGCCGTCGCTGGCGCTGTTATCCGTTGACGTGTACGTCTCCGTCGTTGTTTGGCCGTTGAGCGCTGGCAATTCCTCGGGGTATTGGTACTGCTGCGTCTTTGTCGACCTTTGATCAAAATCCAAGTCGGCATTCACACTGACTGTCGATAAACCGGGACCTAGAACCTTGTCGAGCATCGTCTGTGCGGAATCAATCAGGCTTGCTTCGAGCCTTCTGCCTTGTTCGACAGACGCCGCACCCGTGGCACCCCCGCCCGACAGCAAGACGCCGCTGGAGTCAGTAACAGTTACATCATCTGCCATCAGTCCGGGCACTGAGGAGGCTACGAGATTCGTGACAGCTTGTACCTGTTCACCGTTGAGCATCTGACCGCCACCCATAACGACCAGCACTGACCCTGACGGCTTATCCGAGGATTGGGTGAATACGGAATCTTCGGGTATCGCAAGGAGTACGTTCGCCGACCGAACGCCGTCAATGCCNTCGATCGTCGAAGCTAGCTCACCCTCAAGAGCTCGCTGGAAAGTCACATTCTGCATAAATTCTGACGTGGTCATTCCTTGCTCGTCTAGAAGGGAATAGCCACTATTTGAATCAGCAGGAAGCCCCGCTGCACTCACGGCCAGACGTGCCTGCGAGACGTCTTCCGGGGCTACAAGAATCTGCGTTCCTCCGGCACTCATTTCGTAACTGGTGCCTTGTGCGTCCAACTCTTGTGAAATCGCAACAGCGTCTTCGCTCGTGAGATTTGAATACAACGGGGTCATTGGTGCTGCAGATAAACGAAACAAGAGCACTGCCGCAGCTATGAGCGCCAGGAAGCCAATAACGATCGCGGTGATCTGTCCCGGAGTAAAGCCGCGAAGAGCCGCCAACGCTCGGCGACCGAAGATGGTCAAGGTTTCGATCACAGCGGCATCCTCATGATCTCATTGAAGGCCTCAAGCGCTTTGTTTCGCACAGCCACAGCTGCCTGTGTCGTGATCGAGGCTTCCTGTGCAGCCATCAGGTACTCATGGGGATTCTTCAACTCGCCGGTCGCCACCTTGGTGGCAAGCGCGTCGGCGTTCTCATGCAGCGCACCCAGGCGCTCCATCGCACTGGACAAGCTTTCACCGAAGTTCAGCCCAGTATCCGGTGCAGAAACCCCTGGGGCACCACTGGGCGAAACCAAAGGGGACCCGACAGGGTCGACAGTCGGCGCCGTAGCCGCGGGAGCAGGCGGTATCGGAGGGAGCGGTGCGGAGATTGAGACGCCCGGGATGCTGAAGGACATGTGACTTACCTACCCAACCTGAGGGCGGCCTGGTAGGCCTCCGTGGCTCGCTGGACGACCGCCAAGTTGGCCTGGTAGCCGCGTTGCGCAATCATCATGTCCGTCATTTCTTGAGATAAGTCAATATCCGGGTGACGCACATAGCCGGTCTCATCAGCGAGCACGTGCTCAGGGTCATGAACCAAGCGCCCCTCAGTGCTGGAACCATGGGCGACACGGAAAGACACGCCAGAGCCAACTACCCCACCAGCACCCACGATGCCGGGCGCAGGGTTCTCGTTTGCGGACCCCACGACAACTTGTCGTTGCACTGCGAGCTCATCTCGCGCGCGCACTGTGTTGAGATTGGCCACGTTATGGGCGATCGCGTCAAGCGAACTGCGGTAGAAGTTAACCCCTGTGCTCGCTACCCCGAAAATCGACAGCATGACTACTGACCTCCGATAACGTTCTTGACAGCGTTGAATCGCCCTTCGGCCGCCCGAAGAGCCAGTTCAAGCCGGAGATTAGTCTCGGATCCGAGCAGTGTCTGCTCCTCNAGNCTCACGTTATTGCCATTTTGCTGACGGGGTGCACTTGACGCTTCGGTTGTGAGGAAATCGGCCGTGGATGCTACCCCTGCGGCGTGGGGGGTCTCGAGAGCAGACTTCAGCTCGCTTTCGAACTCAACATTCGTCGCGGTGAAATTCGGTGTCGTCAANTTGGCCACGTTGTGGGCGATGGCTTCTTGGCGAGCCATCAATCCATCAAGGGCAANGCGTACCGCTGGATTGACAAGACCCAAATCCATGGGAACCCCACCTACCGTTAGGCATCCGGGCCAAATCCATGGCAAATCTGGTGAGCCTCCTGCTCAAGGGNCTCGTCGGCAAGCGGGGATGGAACCTGAGGGAAAGTGAAAATCAAATTTGATTCTCGACCCTCACCACACCAAGTTAGGGGTGGGGAGAGTTATGCCCCCACCGGTCCCGCAAGACGCCGAATGCCAACCAGCTTGTTCACGTCAACATCGCTAATCCGGGTCCCGGCGCTGGGATTGGCGGCCTCCACCATTTTTCCATCACCGAGATACAGGCCTACGTGATTCACTTTCAGTGGCGACGGATCATGCCTGTGGCCCGATGGTTGGTGAAAGAAAACCAGATCTCCGACACGTGCCTCGCTGAGAGAACCGATCTGTTCGCCCACCTTGATTTGCTCCCACGACACCGGAGGGATGTTGACCCCATGTTGCTCCGCGACCCACTCGGTCATCGCCGCGCAATCCCACCCTGTCGCAGGACTGTTTCCCCCCGCCACGTAGGGCGTCCCGACGTATTGGACGGCCTGAGTCGCCATCTTTGTCCCCAAGTCAGCGTCGTGTGCCAGGTACCCGGCGCCCGGATAGAAACCTAAGGGGTTTGTCGGTGCCACAGGCACGGTGCCGGCTAGGGCCTGGTTCTGAACGTTTTCCAGGGTCGCTTGAAAACTAGCNTCGGGCACTTGCCCCGTTCGCGCNGTGGCAACGGCTGCAGGCANGGGTGCTAGCGCGCGCATGGGGGCGAGTTCCATTCGAGCTCTAATTTCCCCAACGCGCGCGAGGACCTCATTGACGCTCACGTGAACTCCTACGACNAACTCTTCTTCTTCACTTGGCCTATCGGCTCAAGCNCCTCGCATCTGAGGGGAAAGATGACCGCTATGTCAATTTACTGTCGCCTCAACACCTTCGACCTGAGAAAAGTGAGCGGCGTTGGCGAGGATTTGCGGTACCCCATCGCGAAGCGACAGCGCGAAAGCCTTGTTCGGCACTGCCTCCTTGTTCATTAGGCGTTCAAACATTTCCTCGAGACGAACCGCTTCTCTCCACAGGCTGAAGGTCTGGAACCAGGGAAGATCATGGGTCTCCAAATGCGTGGCAATCCGAAAGACGTTGCTGAGTTCATTGCGAGACAGAAAACCGTCCTCTTCCCGGGTCACCACCGCGGTATCGAGAGGGGTTTCCGGTAAATCCTTCGCCGCATAGGTGGCTGTGAAGTACCCCAAGTCCATGAGGGGGTCACTGGCTGTCGCTCGTTCCCACCCAAAAATGCCCGTAATGGACGCAGGGGGGCGAGGCCCGAACAGCAGGTTTTGCATCGCGTAACGACCGTGGCAAATTACGGAAGGACGAGGCTCCGGAGAATTCTCGAGGAGNTACTCCCCGAGAATCTCGAATCCCGGAATGCGGCGCATCTTTAGCTGCCGAGCCATCCGCTTTGATTCCAGAACCATCTTTCTCAGTTCACCACCTCCACGGTCGAAGCGCTTCACCTCGTCCGGGGTAATCTCGACTTGGATGCGCGCCAAATCGTCAATAGCACGACGAGACATCCCCACCTTCTCCTCGACGGAATCGAGCCCCTTGGGTACCGTCTTGACAGCGGCTTCACCTGGCAGGAACGCACTGAGGTAAAAGGGTGCGCCAATGATGGACGGGTCGTTGCACACGTGGAGAATCTCGGGCGAATGGAGACCGTGCCCCCTCAACATCTTCAGTAATTCGACCTCCGTCAGCAGATCCATTACTTCGCTCGGCTGGGGTCCCCCCAAGCGGCGCTTCAAGACGACCTGAAAGCCCTCATCGCGTTGCAAATGAAAGGTGCCCGACGTCGACTGAAGCCCCAAGCGCCCCCACAACAGATCCCCTTCCCCGAAGCCGTTCTCATCGAAATACTCCTGAAGCGGCTCCAGAATCAGCAGCGGATCGGGCTTTTTGCGCTCACGTAATCGTTCGGCCTTTTCGAAAGAGGCAACGACAGTGACACCGTCGGGCACTGGGCTTAGCACTGGCCTTCTCCTCCCTGCACACCTCGCGGGTATTGGTCCAAACAGATCGCACCCACTTCCTCAATTCTATTGTCGGCAATGCTTACCCACATCTGAGCGACCATGCGAAAGACGGAAAGAACGCCTCCACCCCGGTCTTCATTGCCNACCGGCTGGCATTGTGCACAATCGACCTGTGCCTGCCGATCTAGCGATAAGTATCGTTGCCATCACTGCTGGCGTAGTGGCACTTGCCATACCGACCGATGCAATTCTGCATCTATCTCCCAAGCGACGCGTAGATCTGAGAAAGCCGTGGAACCAGGGCGCAAAGGTCTCGTTACGGAGCCGCCTCGCTTCACGGTCCGGCAGGAAAACACTTGTTGCCTCCACGGCANTAAAGGCCGTTAAGGTTCTGCTGTTTTGCTTTCTCGTTTGGTGGGTTGTCGAACTCACCAGCGACTACTTCCGTGGGTAGCGATCCGTCGGCGAGCGGAGGGGCCGATTATTGGCCGATTTCGACGCACTCCCACATGAATTCAAGCGCGACGTCTGCTACCCGGCGCGCCTGTCCCTGAATTTCGCGCGGATCCGGTTGCCAGGTGTTGCGGGTCATTAAACCCAGGGTTGCTTGCTGAGCGGTCAACGTGACGCTCGCGTCAGGCTGCACGTAGATCTCAATAATCATTCTTCCTCGGCGGCGGGGTCTGAATCGCCGCACCCGAAAAAGTTTTTCCGTTCCTTGAATCTTGATTTGTAGCTGGCCGCTTGAATCCGACGAGTCGTGTTCAAGCGACATGCGATCCACTTGAAGCGATCCTCGCGGATACTCAGAGAGCAACTGAAAAACTGTGAGTAGGAGCCAATTCGCATGGACCCACTCGTCGTAGGGAAAGTTCTCTCGAATGATGGGATCAACGACTGACAGCAACTCTTCCGCCCGATCGATGCTGTAGTCGAAAATGTACCTCTTTGAATCAAACTCGTCGACGTCCCTTTCAGGTGGAAAAATCAACGCCGAGCGGGTTCCATCCGTGATCCAGTGCCGATTTCCCTGATCCCTACACACCATGACAGGGAGGCCCATGCCGCGCTCAAGCCCGATGTATCTCTCGACCGGAAGGCCACTCACACGCCCGCGCACTCGCTAATGTTCCCACTTCAGGACAGGAAATTCGCCCCACCGTAGTGTCTTCACACCCACAATTTGCCCGATCCTGATTGGCCCATGCAACCGGTGACCACTCCTAGTGCAGCGGCACCAGATGGGCTATGCTTTTGCCTATGGAGATGTGGGCATTGGTATTAGTGCTTCTCATTGCTGCCCTGGGCGTTCTGGGCATGCTGGGCTACACCAAAAATGAGACGGAAAAACTGGAACTGAAGCACCTACTGGCTACCGAGCAGTTCCGACGGGAAATTAGTGACTTGGAAGATAAGCACTCCAGTGAAGAAGCTCAGCGCCAGGAGACCATCCAGGAGTTGACAGATCAGGTAACGGCTCTTGAAGAAGAAAACGGGAAGCTGCAGGCGAGTTTGGACAAGCTGCGTAAGCAGCAAGCGGCACGAGAAGCAGCGTCCGCTCTCGAGTCATTTCCATCCGCGGCTGCCGTCTGACCGGTCCCAATTCACGCATTTTTCCGCCCACTCAGGTGGAGTGCCCCTCAACAGTCCCCTAAACTTTCCCCGTGCCGTCGTACACCTGCGTCTATTGCGAAGCAGAATTGGCTAATGACGAGGAGCTAAGGCTGCACCACTGTAAGGAAAAGATGGAAGTGGAGAAGGAACTTCGCTAGCCATCCCTAGGTGTCCAAAGTCAAACCCGGAATGACCGATTGGGCCGGATTCGCGGGCTCTTGATTCGCCTGGGAGTGGGTCGCTTGCGTCGCCTGAAGGCGCATGTGCCGCAGTAAGACCACCATGAGGGCGTCGGACAGCCGAACTCGGGGGGCTTGCGCTTCCCAAGAAAAGGACACGACTCAGATTCAACAAAAGCAAAGCGCCTAGCGCAAGCAGAACCCGCCTTGGTGCATTTCTTTCTCGCCATCGACGGATCTTCTACGCTGGGCTCTGAAGGTCTACTGCGGATCAGCTTTAGCCATGAAAGCTTGGGTGACCATGATCTGTGATGAGTGTGGAACGGAGACCATCGGCTCCACCATTTGCTTCTCGTGCGGCTCACACGACAGCGATACGAGCACAGGGCTTGTCCGCATGCGCCCACAGCCGCCCGGGTCACGCCGGGCCTCCAAAGCTTCCCTGATTACGGCTGCTCTGGCCCTCGTGTCTCTGGCCGTAATCACGGTCTGGCTCGTGCGAATCGCCTGAGTGAGGCACTGCCGCGTCTCGTACCCCCAGGAAATGTCAGCCCCACAAAGCTCCGACATCACAGGCACCGAGAGTTACATAAAAGGCAACAACCACGGCAGCCCAGATACCAAGATTCCTCAAACGCTTCGGAGTGAGCACGACACCAACGTAGTGCCGTCAGAGCGCCATATTCGCCGCAACAAGAACGTCAGAGCGAACTCGCGGCCCATCAAAGGCTGTCTCTGATGACCCGAATCTTCCCTCACACTGCCTCGCCGCAGGGCCTTCTTTGCTAACTTCTCCGCGTGAGCCGCCAATGGATGAGAAATATGTGGCTCATTACAGCCTTTTCGTGGCTCGCTTTTCTTCTGCGAGGATTTATCGAAAATCCTGTCTACAGCACCCTCATTCTGTGGGCATTTATTGCTTTCGGTATCCCCATCACCATCGCCGTCCTTTCCTTCCAGGCAGTCGACCTGATTCGCAAGCGGCGAGATCGCGACTAGCAATTCATGAGGCGGCGACTTACCGTAGGCCTGCACAACAACAGCAAAAGTTGCTCAGCAGGCTGACCGGCGCCGATCAGCACTTCTTCTTTTTCTTCTTCTTTTTCGTCTTGCACGGCGTATTCGCCTTGGCACCCACGCGAAGGGTCGCTTGCTCCAAGACGTACTCGCGATCCCCCAGAACATTCGGCGCCTTGGCGTAGTAGACCAGGAACCTGTCGACACCCGTTGGAATGCCCGTCGGATCCAGGTAGCTCATCTTGCGAGACGTCAACGACTTCGGGTTGACCCGCCACGTGAGTCCGTCATCCGAGGTTCCCACCAGGAGCCGTTGGGGGTTCTTCATGTCCTCGGGAGATGTCGACATGATCGCGAGCCAGTTTCCGGGCTCCGCGCGAAGCACCTCAAAGTCGACCAGCCCGCCGGTGGTGCGGGTTCCCGCATCGCGAACAAACACGGTGCCGGTGGCGTCGGTCGACGTGGCGCTGACGATGTTCTCCGTGGCCATGCCGCCCTGCGGGCTGGGCTCCACCCAATAGATTCGAGCGCGGCCGTCGGGCAGCAACACGGCGTCTGGCACACCCCAGGCCATCGCTCCCTCACTGGAAATACCCAGGGACACCCGGTCGCCGAGGGTCAAGCCGTCAGCGGACAGCGGGGCGGTGTAGATCCCCTTGAACTTGGTGTTTGGGTCGAAGTCGACGAAGTAGGCCCGCCGTGATCCGTCGGTCAGGACGACATCGGTCAGGTCCGCAGCCCTCTCGATAGAACCTACGATCGAGCAGTTCCCCGCGACCGTGCAGGTGGCCACGGCAGTTCCCCGCGTTTGGGGGCTCGGGAAGTACAGCCGAACCGATCCGTCCTCCATGAGGTCGGCGTGGGGGCTCGCTCCGCTCAAGCCGAGCGCGGTGGGGGTTCCCAGGGAGCCGACCGGCCGCGGCGCAGCGCTAGCAGGTGCGGAGAGGGCGGACACGCCCACACCAACAGCCACGGCAATAGCAAGAATTCGCGTGCGTTGATTCATGAATCGACGGTAACAAGTGCGCTGGTTCTCGTCATCCCTGTGGTCGGTTTCGGTAACGTCGACGCCATGAAACGTTCCACTCTTGCTATCGCCGCGACGCTAGGACTGGCGGCGTCACTCGTCAGCAGTCCTGCGCACGCGCAGCCCAACTTGCCCGACTCCGTTATCGAGTGCGTGGCTCGCGAGTTGGGCCCAGCGGCAGCCCAACAAATCCAGACGCAGCGGGCGAACGCCGAGCAGGAGGCGGTCATTCGGCAGTGCTTCCAGTCCAGTGGCAATGCCGGCGGAAACGGCGGGGGCGGCCAGAGCGGAGGGCCCTCGTCAGGGTCAGAACAAAGAGTTCCCAAGAGCAAGTGTGCGTCCACCACGGGCCTTAAGCGGTACGTGAAGTCGACTGGGTCACCGAACCGGCTTGGTGTGAACATCGGGCAGTATCCGTACAACCCCGGAGCCTTCTACTACTCCCCCACGACTCTCGCCCAGGAGGGCTACACGGCCGTTCGCTACACCATGCAGATGTACTACGACGGCTCTACCGGTCGCCTTCTGCACGGTAAAGGTGACGGCATCCTGAGCTTGAAGCTAAACAAGTGGCTGTGTTCCCATAGCGATGAGATTCGGGAGGCCAAGCGCGCCGGTCTTGCTGTCGCTCTCTTCGTCGAACTACTGAACTACTCCACCGTGAAGGCCTCACAAAGCGGTGGCGGGCCACCGAACTTCGACCACCCGGACGGAATCGAAAGCCGCCTCAGCAAGGAATACCTCGCAGCGGTTCCACGGATTGCGAAGTTCGCCGAGCGATACAAGGTCGACTGGTTCGATCCAGCCAACGAGGCCGATAAGGGCTTCACTGCGGCGAATGCTGCTCGCATCGTGAAGACAGCACCCAAGCGGGCCAAGTCCTTCAAGGGTCTTCTCGTCACGCAGCCCCTCGTTACCACGTACGAAGAGGCCGGGATCGTCCCCGACATGTCTGGCTACGACCTCGTCAGCCTGCACGATGGCGACATTCTTCGCGAGGCCCAGAATTATGAGCAGACTGGACAATTGAGTGACCGTCTCTTCGCGCAAAGTGAGACCGCGTGGGCATGGGCTCAGGCCTCGGGGGTCACGCGCTACCTCGTCGGAGAGTTCGGTCAATTCGATGCAGTCACGCCGGCGCCCAGCGTCGCCGCGACCAGCGCAGTCGTCGACGCCTACCTCGCGAAGTTCCCGAACCCGCAGGGATTGTTCTGTCAGGACAACCCCGACCCCTCGATGGATCGGCTCGAAACATCGCCGATGAATGCCGTCTGCAAGTCACTGCAGTCTCGATTCTGATACGCGGTTCCTGGCCGAGACAGGCTCTCTCGGCTGACGTACCCTCATGACGTGAGGGTGCTGATATCGGCGGTGGGAGCAGCGCTGCTCGCTGCCTGCCTCGCACCTGCCGCGCACGCGGAAGAGCCGCCCGCGGCGCAGACAGCGAACATCACGTCCTCGTCCATTCCGGTGGCGATGACGCGTGAGTACAACGGATCGAATTTGCGAATCCGGCGGACGCTCAGCAAGAACTCCGCGTACACCCGATACAAGGCGACCTACATCAGCGGTGATCTGAAGATCTGCGGCATTCTGATCGAGCCCAAGGGCGCCGGGCCATTCCCGATGGTTGTTCTCGCCCACGGATACATCGACCCGAAGGTGTATGTGTCCGGTCAAGGGTTCCGACGCGAGCAGGACTGGTTGCCCCGCAACGGATACGGCGTTCTCCATGTGGACTACCGCAACCACGCGTGCTCGGATAGAGATCCGCGTAGCGACGTCAACATGAGACTTGGGTACGCCGAGGACGTCATCAACGCGGCTCTGGCGATCCGCGACTCCGACATCGGATGGATCGATGGAGAACGAATCGCCCTGCTCGGCCGATCAATGGGGGGCGGTGTCGCCTACCAGGCGCTCACCATCGCCCCGGGGGTTTTCGACGCGGCGATCACGTACGCATCGGTCAGCACCGACGCCGAAGACAACTTCAACAGGTGGCAGCGAAAACGCTACGAGATCGGTGATCGCATACTGAAGAAGTACGGGGAGCCCGACGACAATCCCGAAGCGTGGAAGCGAATGTCGTCACGCAACTACTTCTTCCGGATCACCGAGCCCATTCTTGCCTTCCACGGGACCGCGGACGATACCTGCGAGATCTCCTGGGCGCGGGCAACCAAGCGGGCATTGGACCGTGCCGGTGTCGACAACAAACTCGTGGAATACGACGGAGCCGGCCACTACTTCTACGGGCCCTGGAGCAACTCGATCAAGCGAGTCGGAAAGTTCCTGGACGCCGAACTCGCGTAGTCGCGCGCCAATCTTTTGCGCGCGGGCCTATCGCGCGACCGACTAGTCGTGCCCGCCGATGACGATCTGGTCCCAGTCGATGATGGAACCGGTTACGACACCCGAGCGATCCGACAGCAGATACACGATGAAATCGGCGATCTCGTCCGGCTGGCCCAGCTTTCCCATCGGCTGATTCGCACTGGCCTCCTCGAGCCACCCATCCGTGGCACCGTGGGCGGTTCGCTGCACCACTTCCTCACCCTCGGTAATCGTCCACCCGATGTTGACCCCGTTGATGCGAATCCGGTCGAACCGATGAGCGTGAGCAGCGTTCTTCGTCAGCCCCCCGAGGCCAGACTTGCTGGCCACGTACGGGGCCAGGTACGGCTGGCCTCCGTGCGCGGCAATGCTCATGATGTTCACGATGGTCCCCGGAGCCGATCGCCGCTGCATGTCCTTCACGGCTCCCTGCATCACGAAGAAGGGGCCCTTCAAGTTCACGTTGATGTGGGTGTCGAACAACTCAGGAGTGGTATCCACCAGGCTTCCGCGACTCGTCGTCGCGGCCACGTTCGCCACACAGTCCACCCGACCGAAAGTGGCGACTACCTGCTCGACGAGGCTGAGCGCGGCCTCCGCATCACTGACGTCCGCCCGAACGAAAGCCCCCTTGGTGCCAAGAGATGTGAGTTCATGGGCCACGGCGCGCCCTTTGTCCTCGCTACGACCACTGACCACGACGGCGTCCGCTCCCGACTGAGCCGCACGGCGAGCGATGGCTGCTCCCACCCCCTGGGTGCCGCCGACGACGAGCACGACTTTCCCGGCGAGTGCGTCGGAGGTGAGTGCGGTCATGAGGAACCTCGAATCAGCGTTGGGGATGCAACTAACGAAGAAGGCTAGTCAGGTGCCGAGCAGCGTTGTGACCGGGTATACCGGAGACGCCTCCCCCGCGAGCGGCTCCACTGCCGCACACGACGATCCGCGGTGAATCCGTCTCCACTCCCCACGTTCCGATCTGTTGGTCATCGTCGGCCCACGGCCACGCCAGAGGCGTATGGAAGATGTTGCCCGTCGGAATGCGCAGGTCGCGCTCCACATCAGCCGTCGTATTCACCTCGATACACGGGTTTCCTTCGCCATCGGTCATCAGGCAGTCCGCGACAGGCTCGGCCAGCACCGAATCGAGGGTGGCGTGGACGGCGGCGAGGGCATCGTCAGCATCGAGGGCGTGTCCGGAAGCACGGGTCTGGTGAGTTCCGTTGGAGGCGAAGAGCGAGTGCGGCGTGTGCAGGCCGAACAACGTCAGTGTGTGAGCCCCTGCGGCTCGAAGGTCTTCGGACAGAATGCTCGGGTCGCTGAGGCTGTGGCAGTAGATCTCCGCGGGCAAGGGGGTGGGCAAGTGTCCGCCGGCCGCTGTTCGGTGGGCCGACTCGAGTTGCCGATAGCTTTCGTTCACATGGAAGGTGCCACTGAAGGCATCCGCTGGATCGACTGAATCGTCCCTCAACTGGGGAAGGCGCGAGAGCAGCATGTTCACTTTCACCTGTGCGCCGCCGTCTCGATCGCTGATCGTCGCTGTTTCGTGTCCTCGCAATTTCGCGAGAACATCCGGCGCGCAATTCGCTGCGAGCGTTCGTGCGGTGTAGGTCACCTCGTTATCTCCCTCGCGGGTCGTCACCGAGACGCGTTCACCGTCGTCCTCGATCGCCATCACCTCGGCTCCGGTACGCACCTCACCGCCGGCCGAGCGCACGCGGTCGGCGAGTTGAGTGGTGATCGCTCCCATGCCACCCACCGGGACATCCCACTGCCCCGTGCCCTGCCCGATCACGTGATAGAGAAAGCAGATGTTCTGATGCAGGGAGTCCTCGTGGGCGTCTGCGAACGTACCGATCAACCCGTCGGTGAAAGCAAGACCGCGAATCACGTCGTCCTCGAAAGTGTTCTCCAGAACTTCACCGAGGGGGCGCTCGACAAAGTCCGACCAGTTGGCCGCGTCGATTCGCGTTCTCATGTCCTCTCGAGACACGAGTGGTTTCGTCAGCGACGGAAACATCACCTCGGCCATCGCTGTGGTCCGGGCGTAGAACCGTTGCCACGCGTTGGCTTCTTTCGCGCTCCCGGTGAAGTCTTCGATGTTGGCCGCGAGGGACTGCTCATCGTCGGAGGGGATGACCAAGGCGCGGCGAGGGTCGGCCGGATCGGGGGTGTACGAGGCGACGCGGCGCCGAGCCAGCGGCACGTCGATGGCCAGATCTCGCGCGATGGCCGGCGGCAGAAGCGACACCAGGTAGGAGTACTTGCTCACCCGGGCCCCCATGCCGGGGAACACCTCGGCGGAAACAGCAGCGCCGCCCACCGACGAGTTGGCCTCTAGCACCAGAACCGAGTACCCCGATCGTGCGAGATACGCAGCCGTCACCAATCCGTTGTGTCCGGCTCCCACCACGATGCAATCGATCACGTGATGATCATGCCGGAGATCGGCGTTCACTACTCGCCCGACGGCAACTGCACTCCGGCACTCACCAGACGCTCGCAGGCGGCGAGATATGCCTCATCGATCTGCGCGCACGTATCCGCATCGAAATCCCGGCGCCAACGTCCCGCATGGGAGCTCTCGTCTGTCACATTCGCGTCGAACCAGGCGCACATGTCCTCATCGACGCTCACTCCGACGAACGAACAGATCTGCTCGATCGTCTCTAAGCGCGAAGTCCGCACGAGATCGACAAGATCTATGCTCAATATGCGATCAGGGCGTGAGCGTTGTGTCGCGGCGTGTATGCGCCCCATGCGCTGCTCCCACTGGGCCAAGGCTTCGAAGACGTTGTCGGGACCGAATGTTTGGTGAACGAACGAGGCGGCCACGTCCCGGCCGTCACGGTTCACCACGATCACCGTGGAGTCCGGGTAGATCGGTTCGACGCGGTCCGCCTTTCGAGCGTTCGCCGGGGTGGTGTCTACCCAACGATCGGCGCCAATCGAACGGGCGATGCTTGTCATGATGGTGCGGGTAATTGTCTGGGCCGCACCCAGCGGATCGGTCTCCGACTGTTCCAGGTAGCGCTCGCACCATCCTTGAAGCTCCTCGCGCCCCACCGATGTATGCAGGCCGACATCGGGGGCCCGCCTGAACCACCGCTCCATGATCCGAGTGGCTGCCACACGTGCCGCCGCTTCGGCCTTCGCGCTGCCGGGTTTGCGCATCGCCACGGCGAGTGCATCCGCAATTCCGTCGTTGCCGGTAATGAACCGGACTTCCATCGGACGGGTCAGGGTCAGGTCCGGGTGGTGATCGAGCAGGTGCCCAACGATGGTGGAGCCACTGCGCCCGGTACCACCGACGAGGATCGGCCGCTCCGCGCTACTCATACCTACAAGTACAGGCCCGTGCCGGACGTTGCGTGACGACTCGAGGCAACTGCGTGCAGGTCGCGTTCACGAAGGAGGACGTAGTCGATCCCCTGAAGCTCCACGGTTCCTCGATCCTCTGGCTCGAAGAGCACCGAATCTTGGACTTCGACACTTCGGACGTTGGGGCCGACCGCGACGACTGTTGCCCATGACAGGCGGCGACCTACCTGCGCGGTCGCCGGAATCACGATGCCGCCGCTCGAGCGGCGCTCCCCGTCCTCTCCGCCTTCTCGCACCAGGACGCGGTCATGCAGCAACTTGATAGGTACTGAGCCGTCTAATCGTGGCCGCGTGTCCGGGACCGTCGAGGCGGCGCTCGTCTCTTCCTGAGTCGAGGTCAACGGCCGCGCCGCCCCAAGATCTTGATGGTGACGAACCCCACGACGACCGCGCCCACGATGGCGACTCGTTCGGGGCGAATGCCGCCGTACTCATCGGTGAACCATCCTTTGGCTGCACCGAGTGCACGTTGCGCCAGCGCTCCTGGTGCCGCCTCTGCCTTCAAGTTGGCCAAAGACGCCAACAGTTCTTCTCGCGCAGCGGCGACGTGCGTTCGCTCATCGACGAGCAGTGACGGTGGAGCGTGCGTGGTGTCGGCCATGCGGGTCTCCTCTGACGGGCGTTGAACGGTGCAAGCCTACGACGAGTGCCAGGACTCACGAACGTCGGTGGAAGCTCTGGACGACTACCGCGCGGCCGCCGATGAGGGAACGGGCTCCATATGCGCGTCCAAGCCCGCTGACTTTCGTCGCCGAGCATTCCCCGCGAAGGCAAAGACCACGAGGAATATCGCGGTGCCCACCAGCACGATCATGGTTCCCGATGGAACTTCGGCGTAGTAACTGACATACATACCCACCAGTCCGCTGACCGTTCCCACAGCGGTGCTCCAGGCCAACATACGAGAGAAGGAATCGGTGAGCATTCGCGCCACCACTGCTGGGATCACCAGCATCGCGGCGACGAGCGTGACACCGATAACTGTCAACGTGGCCAAGATCGACAACGACAGGATGATCATCAACTGGGCTTCCACCCGGCCGACGCGCACCCCTGAGACATTGGCAACGTCGGGGTCGAACGTCGTGAACAACAGCGCCCGATAGCGCACGAACACGAAGATCACTGCGAGCAGTGAGACGGCGACAAGCCCTCCGATCTGCTCGACGGAAATCCCCAGGATGGATCCGAANAGTGCATTTTCGAAGGACGGACCACTGGACCCGAACCGCGCGAACAGGGCAACACCCAGGGCGAACGACGCGGTTGTGATGACTCCGATCGCGGCGTCGGCACCCAGTCGGCTCCGCTTCGATACTGCGTTGATCGCCAGCGCGGATGCGATTCCCCACAACCCCGCGCCGAGTATGTAGAACTGCGTGGCGAAGAGTTGCACAGCGGCGAAACCCCCGAAGATCGAATGGGAAAGCCCGTGACCGATATAGCTCATGCCACGCAGCACGATGTACACGCCGATAAAGCCGAGTAGCGCCCCGGAGAGCCCCGCAACGAAGAGCCCCTTCACAAAGAAGGTGTACCCCAGCGGCTCGAGAATCGCCTCCATCACGCCTCCACCTGCGACTCTCGATCTACCAGTTCGCCTCTATCTCCTCGTTCGCCTCCGTCATCGACAACCACACGCATACCCAGATGCTCGAGAACTTCCATGCGCGCTCCGTAGGTCTGTTCCAGAACCTCCGGGCGAATCACGTCCTCTGGTGTTCCATCGGCGATCACCCGATGGTTGACGCAGATGAGGTGCGGCAGGTGAGCCGCCATCCCGTTCAAGTCATGTGTCGTCAAGACGATCGCCACACCGTCCTCGTGCAGGTCTGCGAGTAGATGAAGAACGTCATGCCGGGTGGACACATCCACGCCACTGGTGGGCTCGTCGAGTAAAAGCAGTTGCGGTCGGCGATAGAGGGCGCGCGCCAGGAACATACGCTGCTGCTGCCCACCCGACAGCTGTCGAATCTGCCGGTCGGCCAACTGCGCGATGTTCAACCGCTCGAGCACCTCCATGGCACTCGCCTTCTCTCCAGCATTGCCCCACGGCGTGGTGAAGCGCCGCCCGTCGGCCGGCTGTCCGGCCATCAGGACGCATTCAAGAACGGTGATCGGGAAATCCCAGTTGACTGTCTCGAGTTGGGGCACGTAAGCAGTCCGAAGATTCTCGATCTGGTCGATCGAGCCGGACAAGGGCCGGATGATGCCGAGCAGCAGCCGCAGAAGGGTGGTCTTTCCCGACCCAGACGGTCCGACGATCCCAGTGAATTGATCTTCATGGACGTGAATATTCACGTCATGCAGGACTGCCTGGTGGTTGTAGCCAGCATCGACTCCGATCAGCCTGATGAGTTCGGGGCCGACACCGGTGCCGGTCACTGCGGATAGTCCGCGTTATCCGGAACCGGGCTCGTGATGTCAACCGCCCGAACGTTCGAGGCGTCACCGCCGAGGCCCTCGATCATGGTGGCGAAGTTGTACTGCATCAACCCGAGCCATGAATGGTTCTCCTCGCCCGGAGCACCAGGCAGATCGTCATCGCGCAGCGACTGCTCGTAGCGCACGCCGGTTTCGTTGCCGACTTCTTCGAGCACATTCGAAGGAAAGACCTCGGACCCGAAGATCGTCGGAACTCCCTCGGTACGGATTTGCTCGATCAAGGTGACGACTTCGGACGGGGTCGGATCGGCGAAGTCGCTGGGCTGGACTGCGCCGACCACCTGCCAACCGAAGTTCTCCGCGAAATAGGCGTATGCGTCGTGGTAGGTCACGAGCTTCAGGCCCCCGGCGGGAACCGTTTGCTGGTCCAGACGGACGGCCTCGGCGAGTTCCTCAGCCTGCGCAGCGAAGGCCTCGAAGTTCTCCTGCATCTGGTCCGCGCACTCGGGGTCGCGCTCACTGAGGACCTCACGAACGATGTCCGCGTAGATGGTGGCGTACGTCGGGTCGGTCCACAGATGCGGGTTCGGCTTGCCATCCTCTTCGGGGAAGGAGAAGTCGAAGATGTAATCCTCCTCGGGGAGGGCGACCGTTCCCAGCTCCACCAACTCGGCGCCGTCGGCCATATTGGCCTCCGCCATGGCCAATGTGGGATCTTCCAACTTCAGACCGTTGATGAACACAACATCCGCGTCGCTCAAGAGAGCGGCAACGGACGGCGCAGGTTCGAAGGTGTGCGAGTTGGTTCCCTCCGGCACGATGCCCCGCACATCGACACAGTCGCCGCCCACTCGAGACACGATCGAGGTGATCGGGGAAACGGTGGTGGCGACGAGAATCGAGTCGCCATCAGACTCCGGCGCGGAGTCGTCGGACCCTCCACACCCGGACAGCACGAGGGCGGCGGCGGAAACGCTGGCGATGACAACGGGAAAAGGACGCATACCAAGAGTTTATGGCGAAGGCCACGTTCTTGCAAAAGACTTGCATTAAGCGTCCGCCGGTCGATTCTCGCCGCACGTCGGGTGCCCTAGGCTTTCGTTCCCACGCGGAAGTGGTGGAACGGCAGACACGCTGGTTTTAGGTACCAGTGCCCTCGGGCGTGCGGGTTCAACTCCCGCCTTCCGCACGAGGCACGCGCCCCTCAGGCCGCTCTCGTAGCGACGATCATTCCTGCCGAGCACAAGAACATGCCACGCCAGGATTCGTCGTCTTCCAGCTCGATCTGCTGTCGCCGGTACTCGGTGGGATCGATACCACCCGCGATCATCGGGTACGTCGGGTGGAAGTTGTACCAGGTGAAGGACACATCGACGAAGCCTTGTTGGGCCACAACATCGGAGAGTTCGAACGGGTTGTGGAAGCGAGCCAGGATCTCGTCGTAGGCCGGAGCGTCCTTGTCCCACTCTCTCTTCGGGGGCTTGTCCACGGCGAGGCGCTGATCAAGGTCGTGAGCCACCTGGTCCTTGAACTGCTGCCCGATTGGCGCCATCAGGTCGTCAAGGATGAACTCCTTGGTGAGGCGGTTGAACGTAAACATGGAGAACATTGCGTTGCGAAACTGAAGAATGAGTGTTCCGCCGGGCTTGAGGAATAACGACATCGCCTCGACGAACCATGCATCGTCTTCCACGTGCGGGATGACCCCGAGCGCGATGACAGCATCGAATTGACCCACCCGATCGGCCTCGGCGCGGACCGCATCCCGATCGTTAATGTCCACTTGCGTGTGCAGATCAGGGTCGAGACCGTTGCGCTGGAAGTTCTCCTTGCCTAGGCGGACCATCTCGCTGGACAGATCGCTGGCGCGGACATTCACGCCGAGTTCCTGGGCGATGCGGATGATCGGGCTTCCCTCTGCGGCGCCAAGTTCGTACACACTCGCAACGTTGCGACTCTTCAGGATCCTCATCACCTTGTTGAGCCGGAAGTAATTCGCGGGATATTCGGCGTTGGTCCAGATCTTCTCCGGGTCGTACTGCTCGTGATACGACGGAGCAGAGCCGTCATAGTGGTCGCTGACCTGGGCCATCGTTAGATCCTTCGGTGTCAAAAAACGTCGGTGTCGAGAAACGTCAGCATTAGGAAGTCGTCACCCCGGAGAGTAGTTGACCCAGGACCGGCACAAGCGCGCGGAAGGCGTGTCCCCGGTGACTGATGGCGTCTTTCTCCTCCGGAGTCAACTCCGCGGTGGTGAGTGCGTAGCCGCGTGGGGTGAAGATCGGGTCGTATCCGAAGCCGTTGCTGCCCCGAGGCTCGGTTATCAAGCTTCCTTCGAGCACGCCTTCGACCACCCGCTCGTCACCGTCGGGTGTAGCCACGGCTGCCGCGCAATGAAAGGTCGCTCCTCGCCTCTTGCTCGGAACGTCGGCGAGTTGGGCAAGGAGCAGCTCCAGGTTCGCCGCATCGTCCCCGTGTGATCCGGCCCAACGAGCCGAGAGGATTCCCGGCATCCCGTTCAGGGCGTCGACACACAATCCTGAGTCGTCGGCAATGGCGACCAGCCCAGTGCGCTGGGCGACATCTCTGGCCTTCAGGAGAGCGTTTGCGGCGAATGTGCTGCCCGTCTCGGCTACATCGGGTAATTCGGGGAAACTCTCGGTTCCCACCAGGTCGACGTCGAGGCCCGACGACGCCAGGATTCGCCTGAGCTCGGCGACCTTGTGCTGATTTCGAGTCGCTAGCACGACGCGGTGGGTCATGCCGACAGCGACGCCTTCTGCTGACGCGTCAGGTCGGCGATGCCATCGGCGGCAAGATTCAACAACTCGTCCAACAGTCCGCGGTCGAAAGGCTCACCCTCGGCAGTCCCCTGCACCTCGACGAAGCTCCCTGTACCCGTCATCACGACGTTCATGTCAGTCTCGGCACGAACGTCGTCGTCGTAGTGCAGGTCCAGTCTGGGTTCACCATCGATGATGCCCACGCTCACGGCGGCCACCGAGTCGATTAGAGGATCGGTGGAAATATGCCCCTCGCTTCTTGCCCAGGACAAGGCATCGACGAGTGCGACGTAAGAGCCCGTGATGGCCGCTGTTCTCGTTCCACCGTCGGCCTGCAGAACATCACAGTCGATAACGATGGAGTTTTCACCGAGCACCGACATGTCTACTACCGCACGCAAACTGCGACCGATCAGCCGGGAGATTTCCTGAGTCCGGCCTCCGAGTTTGCCCTTGACCGATTCACGCTGATTGCGCGTGGTGGTCGCCCGCGGCAACATCGCGTATTCGGCAGTGACCCACCCGGTTCCCGAGTCCTTCAGCCAACGTGGGACGCCGGGAGTGAAGGACGCGGTGCACAGCACCTTCGTCTTTCCGAAAGACACCAGGGTGGATCCCTCGGCGTGCTCCGACCAATGCCGCTCGAAGGAGACGGGTCGAAGTTGGTCTGAGGTGCGTCCATCGGATCTGCTCATGGGCGCGACACTATCCAGCGTGCACAACAGCCGGACGCCCGTGGTTCTCCTTCAGATGGCCAACCTTGTGTCCGGAGTGGGAAACGGCGCGGTAATGATCATCATCCCGTGGCTGGTGCTTGAGGAAACAGAATCGGCGGCGGCAGCTGGGCTCGTCGCCGCCCTCTCCACCATTCCAGCCATCATCGTCGTCCCGGCTGTCGGTGTGGCCATCGATCGCGTCGGCCGAAAGTCGATCAGCGTGCTCTCGGACATCGCGTCGGCCGTGTCCGTGTTTGCCTTTCCCGTGGTCGGCTGGCTTGTCGGTCTCGATCTCGCCTGGATCCTGGTCCTGGCGATCGTCGGAGCAAGTCTCGATCCTGCCGGCTACACCGCTCGCAAATCGCTCATCGTCGATGCTGCTCGGGCCGGTGGCGTCCGGTTGGAAGCGCTGAACGGAGTGCACGAAGCGCTCTTCGCGGTGGGCTGGACAGTGGGGCCCCTCGTCGGTGCTGGCCTCATCGCAACGATGGGAGCCGAACAAGCCATGTGGATTCCCGGTGGCCTCTTCGTCATCGCCGCGGCATGCATTTGGGCGATGCGCGTGGGTGACGCGGGCCAGGAGTCCCGCATCCTCGCTGGCTCCGACACCGGTGCGGTGGGACTCACCCGCGGACTCGTTGCGCTGTGGAGCGACAAGGCCCTACGCACGCTGACCATCGCGCTCATGGTCCTCGCCGGGGTCTATCTGCCAACGGAAAGCGTGATCCTTCCGGTCTACTTCGAAAGCCTCGGTCAGCCGAAAGGCCTGGGATTGGTTATCGCAGGTCTGGCTGGCGGGAGCGTTGTCGGTGCCCTGTCCTATGGGTGGCTGAGCAAGAGATGGACGCCCTACCAGATCATTCGTGCCGCCTTGATCGGGACGGCAATAAGCGTGATTCCGATGTCGTTCCTGCCCCCACTCCCCCTGCTGGTGGTCTTCGGCCTTGTTCTCGGCCTCAGTTGGGGACCGATGGAGCCTCTGCTCAACACACTGGTGCAAGCACGCATTCCCGCCCACGAACAAGGGCGCGTGTTCAGCATCCAATTGACGGCCTTCTACGTCTTTCCACCAATGGTGATGCTGGCAACCGGGGCTGCGTCAGAGCAATGGGGAGTCCGAGCCGTCTATCCGGTTCTCGCGGCAGTGCTCGTTGTCACGCTTATGGTGACGCTTTCGCTCTCTGCTATTCGCGACGTCGATCGACCTATAGAGAACTAACGCGCCCTATTTCCGGACCGAGGAACCGGCGACCGTGGTCTTCGAAAGCATCCGGATCGCCGGTGACAAGAAACTCATAGGTTGGTGACCCCTCGCCCTCACTGCGCAGAAGATCCCCGGCCACGAGCACCCGGTAGACGTCCTTCGCTGTTTCTTCCGCGCTCGACACCAGGGTGACGTCGTCCCCCATGACGTACGCGAGCACACCGGTCAGCAATGGATAGTGCGTGCACCCGAGCACGAGGGTGTCGACCTCGGACTCCTGGAATCGAGCCAGGTACTCACGTGCCACCGCGATGGCTTCGTTGCCGCTCGTCACTCCCGCTTCCACGAGTTCGACGAAGCGCGGACACGCCTGCGAGTGCACGGTGACCTGCGGTGCTGCCGCGAATGCGTCGATGTATGCCCCGGATGCGATGGTGGCTTCGGTTCCGATAACACCGACGCGGCCACCACGCGTCGCCGAGACGGCACGACGCACGGCTGGATGCACGACCTCGATGACGGGAACCTCGTACCTTTCGCGAGCGTCGCGCAGGGTTGCAGCGCTGGCGGAGTTGCAGGCGATGACCAAGGCTTTGACTCCGTCGTCGACCAAGCCATCCATGATTTCGAGTGAATACTCGCGAACCTGGGCGATGGGTAGTGGACCGTACGGACCTCGAGAGGTATCCCCGACGTAACGAATCGACTCCGCAGGGAGTTGATCAATAATCGCCCGAGCGACCGTGAGGCCTCCGAAACCAGAATCGAATACCCCGATGGGCGCGTTGTTGGTCATGGCCCGCTAAGCGTACGGCGCGCCGCAGCCACCGAAGGGGTCCTGGTCTCTACCCTCGAAGCCGCGCAGTCAAGGAGACTGCGCGACTTTCCCTGAGGAGGGAACATGTCGGACACCGCAATCAAGCGCCCCGTGGGCGTCACGATCGTGGGCATTTTGACGGCCATTCTCGGCGTCATCAACATCGTTTTCGGTGTGTGGATGTTGATGTATTGGCTGGGAATCAAGCTCGGGACGCTCTTCGAGGGCCAAACCGTGTTCTGGCTCCTGTTCAACGGCTTCCTCGCCGTAGTGATGGGCTTGATCTACTTCTGGCTGACGCAGTTGACATTCGCCGGAAGCCAGACGGCTCAGGTGCTCATCTCGGTCTTCGCCGTCATCAACATCGTTTTTGGGTTCTTCCATTTCGATTCGGGTGGTGCGGCGCAGATCGTCATCAACTTGATCGTCGTCCTGATCGTCAACACGCACAAGGCGAAACTGTGGTTTAGCCAAACGGCCTAGCCCAACGGGCAGCCATTTCATCTCGATGGGGCACTCGGATCATCCCGAAAGGGAACCGAGTGCCCTTTCGCGTGTGCGCGAGCGCCGTTGGGCATACGCACACGCACCTGTCAACGTGATAAAGGCCTAGGAAGGCGACGTTGAACTGCCCGTCTCCGGTTAGGCGAGAAACCCATCGGCAGCAGCCGGCAAGATCGTCACGGAATCTCCGACGGCAACGTTGGTGTCCAGGCCGTCGAGGAGTCGGACGTCCTTGCCGTTCAGATACACATGCATGAAGCGCCGAAGGCCTGCCTCGTCGAGGAGCCGCTGGCCGATACCAAAGTAGTTAATGTCGAGGTTCGTGATGACGTCCTGTAGCGACCCACCTTCGGCACTGACCACGCTTCTGCCACCGGTGAGGGTGCGCAGAACCATCGGGATACGAACATCGACGGACATCTCGAGACCTCTCTCTCGTCAGGGCAGGAATGTAGGGGGGCGTAGTCAGTAGCGCTTTAGGAGATCCAGGATTCGGGACGCAGCCCCCAATCAGGTTCCGACTAAACGGGCATATCGGACCTATTTATGTCGCAGTTTGTACTTCCTGTCTCGTTGCACTTGACCTCGACTGAGACGACCACCACGCTAGGGGCGCTGAGCCATGCGTGGCACAGTGCGGAGGAACTAACAGATAACTGGTGGCGGCCTCTCGGCGGCCACCTCTCATGCATGGAGGCTTGAGTGGACGTCGTTAATCTCGACTACTCGCAGTATCAAACTGTTTACAACATTCTCTCGTTCGCGCTGGCNTCCATGCTGGCGACGTTCGTATTCCTACTCGCGGTGCAGGGGCGTGTCCTCCCCCGTTATCGCCAGGCCCTCGTCGTCTCGGCGATGGTCTGTCTGATCGCCGCTTACCACTACTGGCGGATCTTCGACTCCTTCAAGGGGTCTTTCGTAGCCGTCGACGCGGGCGAAATGGCCGCAGCGCAGAATGCGATGGAATATGTCTTCGTCAATGGCGAAGGCTTCAACGAGGGCTACCGCTACGTCGACTGGCTGCTCACCGTGCCGCTGCTGCTGTTTGAGACGATTGCTGTCCTCGCGCTCCCGCGTGCAGTGCGCAAGTCCTTGCTCATGAAGCTCATCCCCGCATCCGCGTTGATGATCATCCTGGGCTACCCGGGCGAGATCGCAGTCGACACCGCTCCCAAGGCCATCTGGGGCGCGCTGTCCACCATCCCGTTCTTGTACATCTTGTACATCCTGTTCGTCGAGCTTACGAAGGCGACGAAGACACAGCCTGGCCAGGTGGGCAAGGACGTGAACGGCCTTCGCTGGCTGCTCCTCGCGACGTGGGGCGTCTACCCCATCTCCTATCTGATTCCAATGTTCGGAATCGAGGGTGCCGATGCGTTCGTCTGGCGCCAGGTTGGGTACTCCGTCGCGGACGTGCTCGCCAAGTGTCTGTTCGGCCTACTGATCTACAAGATAGCTCGCGAGAAGAGCTCGGTGGACTCAGCGGAGTTCAACGCGGCAGAACTCGAAGAGGCACCCTCCAGCAGGTAGGGATTGCCCCGTCGGGTTCCACCCGAACGACGACAGCGGATCGGATGCTCAGCATCCGATCCGCTGTCTTTTGTCTGTAAGGCTCGCCATTCGTCCCGGCTACTACTCCTCCTCCGCCACAGGGACGTCGTCATCGGAAAATCCGTAGAGCGCGGGATCCATGCAGCGAACGAGCGACTCCTGAAGGAACGTGAGCCAGTCGTAGACATGAAACAAGCCCGATCGGGGATCGTCGTCCGGCAGCCCCGCGAGCTCTTCGTGGTTGTCTTCAGAAATCTGAATGCGTGTGCCGATAGCGATGCGCGCATCGCTCAGAAGCCCAAGCCAACTATCGGTCGATGTCACTGCGACCTTTTCTCCTGAACGCTCGATTTCTTCCACCACGGTCATTGCATGCTGCATCTTCGACTGACGCAGATCGTTCTCGGTGAATCTACGAAACTCCCGCGCATCATCGGGATCGTCGTATGCGTCGGGTAGGAGTCGGGCCACTGCGGGGTCGTCGGAAATTCCCACATCCCCATCGACCCAGCCCAATTGCGCCGCCAATGGGTCCTGATCAGGGGACGCTTCGGCCGGCTGAACGAGATCCATCACTTGACGCGCCACGGACATCAGCAAGCCGCGTTCCACCTGATCAACGCGCAAGACAACGCGGCCGGTCGCGGTTCGTTGGAATCCGTACGTCATCGTCGCTGCTCGTCAATCGTCCCGTTGAAGCGTGGCCCACAGGCCGTAGGAGTGCATGGCACTGACGTCACGCTCCATTTCTTCTCTCGTGCCAGACGAGACAACCGCCCGACCCTCGTGGTGGACGTCGTTCATGAGTTTCTCGGCCTTCTCGCGCGAGAAGTGGAAGTACGTCATGAAGACGTACGTGACGTAGGACATCAGATTAATCGGGTCGTTCCACACGATCGTTATCCACGGACGCTGGGTTTCGACGACCTCGTCCACCTGCCCTTGGGGAGCAGCTTCCACGGGAATCGACGCATAAACCACGGCCTCAGTCTCGCAGGAGCCTGCGAAGGCGGCCACGCCCCCGTACGCTGCTCCCATGGACGAGGGCAATTGCGGGATCGACCTGGAGCGGACACGCCAGTCCATTCCAGCGCCTCGTGACGACCTCCCCTCCCGGCGCATTCTGGACCGGATCCGCGAATCCGTGATCGGTGACGACCACGTGATGCACGGTCCCTTCGGTCCCCGCCGTGTCACCTACGCCGACTACACCGCCTCCGGACGCGCGCTCGGATTCATCGAGGAATTCATTCGTGACGAGGTGCTCCCTCGATACGCAAACACCCACACCGAATCCAGTGGAACCGGACTTCAGACAACGCGGCTTCGGGAGGATGCTCGAGCGCGCATCAAGAAGGCCGTCAACGCCGGCGACGAGACGTGCCTGATCTTCTGCGGCTCCGGGTCCACTGCAGCTGTCAACAAAATCATCGGTCTGCTCGGACTTCGGATACCGGCCGACCTCAACAACAAGTACCATCTCAGCGATCACGTGCCCGTGTCGGAACGACCCGTGATCTTCATCGGCCCCTACGAACACCACAGCAACGAGCTCCCCTGGAGGGAATCCATCGCCGATGTGGTCCCGATCCCCGAGGACGCCGACGGGCACCTCGATCTGAACATCCTTCACCAACGGCTCAAGGAATTCAGCGACCGCCCGCTGCTGATCGGCTCGTTCAGTGCCGCCAGCAACGTGACCGGCATCGTCACCGATACGCACGCCATCAGCACGCTCCTTCACGAGCATTCGGCTCTCGCGTTCTGGGACTACGCCGCATGCGGTCCGTATGTCGACATCGACATGAATCCGCGCGGCGTTGAGCACCCCCTGTCCTACAAAGACGCCGTCTTTTTGTCCCCGCACAAATTTGTCGGCGGGCCAGGGACACCCGGTGTTCTGCTCGTCCGACGTGAGCTCGTGACCAACACCGTTCCCGACAGCGTCGGTGGCGGCACCGTTGCCTACGTCAACCCCACCGAGCACCTCTACCTGACCGACCCTGAGCACCGGGAAGAAGCGGGCACCCCCGCCATCGTCGAGTCGATCCGCGCTGGGTTGGTTTTCGACCTCAAGGACGCTGTGGGAGTAGATGTGATTCAGGCCCGCGAAGAAGACTTCGTGCGCCGCGCCATCGACAGCTGGAACACGAACCCAGCCATTGAGGTTCTCGGAAACACCGGCGCCCAGCGCTTATCAATCATCAGTTTCGTCGTTCGTCGACCCAACGGTCGATATCTTCACCACAACTTCATCGTGGCGGTCTTGAACGACCTCTTCGGTATCCAATCGCGCGGCGGCTGCTCCTGCGCGGGTCCCTACGGTCACCGGCTGCTTGGCATCGACGTGGACCTGTCCCACGAATTCGAGCGCGAGATCAGTCAGGGCTGCGAAGGCATCAAACCGGGCTGGACCAGAATCAACTTCAACTACTTCATCTCCGAGCCAGTATTCGACTACCTCGTCACCGCCGTGCATCTCACAGCGGAGTTCGGCCACCGTCTGCTGCCCTACTACCGGTTCGATGCCGCGTCGGGTTTGTGGCAACACCAGGACGGACCGATCGAACCTCCGCTTCGATTGAAGCATCTGTCTTACGACGCGAACGGCCGACTGACCTACACCGTGCACAACGAGCGAGCACCCGAATCGGCTCTCGAGGGCTATCTGTCCTCCGCCTGCGCGCTGCTTCGCTCGCTAGCGGAGCCGGACCTCATCACTCATGTTCCCGGTGCTTCCGACGACTTCGAAACCTTGCGCTGGTTCGACATAGCGCGCGTCTAGTCCCGCGTCGTACCGCCTACTGATCGCCTATCTCTTCTTAACCCGNATGACGAATTCCTGCGAGACCCCGGGGGCTAGCCCGCCCTTGGCTCGCGACACCACCCGGTAAGTCCACCGCTTCTTCGCCTTCTGGGCCTTCGCCTTGATCGTCACCCGACCCTTGGCATTCGTGCGCGCACCCTTGACCTTTCGCCAGGTTCCCTTCTTCAGAACTTGCAGGATCACCTTCTGCTTCGCTTGGGCTGGTCGCACAATCACCCGGACCCGAATCGGGGCACCCGACGAAACCTTTTTCGTCTTGGCTTTGGCGCTGACCGTTGCACCCACGGCGACCTCGGCGGCAGGACTCTGCGATGCGGCTATGCCCGCGGTCTCCGGCACGGTCAGCCGGACCCGTCCTGAGGAGGGCAGCAGGACCTGGAACGCCACGGCACCATCCGGTCCGCTCGCCGCTACCTGCAGGGCTTGCCACTCTTCGCTGCCGGTGGGCTGGAATTCCACCGTCACGGGCACAGCGGGTACCGGCGCACCGTTGAACGTCACCCCTCCGGCAATGGACGTCGGTTGGCCGAAGGCCACCGCCGGGGTGACAGCTATGGCGACAACCGCTTCAGCCGGGGCGAGGGACTGCGCGTAACTCCTGATGCCCGGCCACTGCGCCGGGTTCTCTCCACCGATGGTCCACAGGGCGGCAGCATTCAATCCGTACTGACCCACCAGTTGTGTGCGCGCGAGCACACCGTCAGGCCCCACGAAGTTCACCTGACGCTTGGCCCGACACGTCTGCGGCGTTCCCGACGAATCGGTCCAGTCCACTTTCTTCGTGTAACGGAAGGAACTCTCTTGACGCACCGGATCCCATCGGACATCCGCTTCGGTCAGGCCGTAGCGCTCAAGTAGCGCAGGAACCTTGGCGGCCGTGACCGCGGCCATGGACGTTGCCGATCGATACGCGCGCCTTTCTGACGCCGAACCATTCTTGCTCGGACACACGCCGGACAGCCGGTAGCTGCCGCCAGGCTTCGTTCTGGTCCTCGCCCGGCCATAGGTGGGCACTCCGATTTGCAACTTGGCGGGATCCATCACCGTGACAGCGTGCTCGACATTCGCGCGCACCCAATCAATCGGAGCGATCGGGCCGATCGACCTCACCGTGTAGTCATACGCCATNATCCGAATTCGATCCACGTGCGGAGCGATCCCCGGAATGTTGTAGACCCAGTATCCGTANCGACCACCGCAACGATTTCGCGTGTCGCACGGTCCCGGCACTGTCGCCGATAGCAATTTTCCCTGCGCGTGAAGCGCGGCACCCAATTCCGCAACGAACGTCGTCCAGTTTGGCAACGTGGCGTCCCACGTCTTGCTGCCGTCGACGAACGCGAAGTTTTCATAGTCAAGATCAAGCCCGTCGTAACCATTGTTAACCACCAGGGCCACAAGGTCTGCCACGTGCTGACCTCTAAGAGCTGGGTCGGCCAGCGTGGCGGCCATGCGCCCCTTGCCCGAGGCATCGGCGATAGCGGGGATGACCACCATCCCCGCAGCCCGCAAGCGTTCCATCGCCCATGCCACATTGGCACTGCCGTTCGTGAAGTTGGGATTGAGCGCTACTTGAACACCGCCGCCCGTACGGGCGATCGCTGAATACCAGAACGGGGATACGTCCTCGAAGAGATCGGCGTTGGCGACAGCGCTGTCGATTCCCACGGGTCGACTCGGGGAGGTCATCCAGTACGGCATCCATCCGCTGATCACCCTGTCGGGAGTGTTCGCATACGCAGGAGACGCTGCACCGGCCTGCCCCACCAATAAGCCTGCGATCAGGGCGGTAAGGGTCAACACGATGGGGGGAAGACGGCGCATCCAAGCATTGTGCGTCATAGCGACCCTCGGGCGTCGAACCCGGGGGGTGCGGGAGTGTCTGCCCTAGCGCAGGACCCGGCCGATGTCCCCCGCTGCCCGAGAGACCCGGGGGCCCACCTCAGATTCCTCCAGTTCGCGGAAGGACACCACCCCCACGCTTGCCTCAAGACCCGGAACGCCCGTGACCGGAGAGGCGAGTCCAAACACCCCCGGTGCTCCGTCCTCGCTCGCCACAACCCACGGAGGGTCCAACGGCCTCGTTCCGGCTGTCCTGGCAGCCAAGATGGCCCGGCCGGCGGCGGCAGCCTCCAGCGGACTGCGGCTACCGACGCGATATGTCACGTGCATATCTGATCGAGTGGGCTCGGCAACGAGAGCGGCGACAGACTCCCCTCCATCAACGAGGCAGAGATACGCGGTGCATCCGACGGCGTCCGACAGCATCCGAAGCGCAGGGAACGCCGCGTCTCGAACAACGGGCTGCAATTGGCGACCCATGGCGAGAACGCCCAGCCCCAGCCGACAGCGCCCATCGGATCCTCGCCGGATCAGCGCGTGCTGTTCCAGCGTGACGACCAGTCGATACACCACCGTGCGCCCGATTCCCATCCGCCCAGCGATCTCGGTGATGGTCAAACCCTCGGCNGCATCCGCTACCTCCTCGAGGACCCGCAGCCCTCGATCGAGCGTTTGTGACGTCTCGGCAGCCATGAGGTCAGCCAACCATGCATGCCAGCAACAAGCGAGGGGCGGGCAAATGGCCCGCCCCTCGTCGACTCTGTTGTGTCAGCTGGTGATGACCAACTCAGACCTTGGCTACGGACTTCACTCGGAAGGCCGCGACGATCTCGAAGATGCCGATAATGATCAGCCAGATGCCAGCGATCCAGACCACGACGCCGTAGGACGTCACCGGGTTCACGAGCACGATCACGCTGCCGATGAGCAAGATGACACCGAAGAAGATGTTCCAGCCGCGTCCGTCCTTGTGCGAGAAGCCCTCGAGAAGAGCAGCGAGTCCTTGGAAGAGGAAAGCGACGCCGATGAAGATTCCCAGCAGCCACTCGCCACCCAAACCGGAGTCGGCGCGGGTCGCAAGCAAGCCAAGGAAGATCGACAGCGCACCGGTAATGAAGTAGAGGGTGCGCATTCCGCCGGTCAGCCCAGGAGCGAAGCCGCGAACGACGCTGAAGATGCCGGACACGATGAGCCAGATCACGAAAATGACTGCCACGATTTCAGCAGCTGTAGCCGTGTTCAGAACGGCCCAGATTCCCAGGATCAAGGTGACGGCTCCCAAAGCGAGCAGGATCCACCAGTTTTTGCCGATCGACCCCATCAGGTCGTCGTCTTCCACTATCACTACGTCCGAGTTCGACATGCGCATCCTCCCGATGCCGGCGACGGGGTGTCTCCCCAAATGCCGCCCCAATGCTAGGGGCGATAGCCCGAATTTTGGGGATGTCACCGCCCGATCGACCCCTATGTCCGGCGATCAGAGCCTCGTTCAGTCGTCTATGCGCCACATTTCCGGGTCCAGCCAGGTTTCGACGATGGTCTCCAACTCGCCCGATTCGGACAATTCCGCAAGGGCGCGGTCAACGCAGGCCGCAAGTGGATTTCCTTGGACCATGGCGAAAGACAGCGCGATATCCGGGGGATCGACACCGGCAACATTGGAGACGTCGATGTTCGCGATGCTTTCCAGCCATTGCCGTGTGGGCTCGTCGATGAGCTGCGCATCGGTGACGATTCGTGCCTCCTGCATCTCTGATCCGGCGCGTGCCCACATCGCCAGTCCCCCACCCTCGGGGATCCATCCCTTGCCTAGAAGCCATGGCCGCCCCGTTCCTTGGACTGGTGCGGCAAAGCGCAAACTTGAGGGCTGCGTCTGTTGGCTGACTCCAAGAAGGACCCGGCGGGCTTCGTCATCGGGGACATCGAGCACCGTGGTCGTCTCCAAGTACGGGGTTGAGTACGCGATGGCCGGATACTCATCGGGGCGAGCGACGTATCCGTCCACCGCTAAATCGAAGTCGAGAAAGCTTCCGGTGAGAACATCCTCGGCCGATGCGAACTCCCACGTCACTTCCTGCGGTCGAAAACCCATCTGTTCAGCGACGGCGTAGGCGACTTCTGATTCGAGCCCTAACCGGTCTGCGGGCTTATCGGAAAGAAAGTACGGCGGGGCCGGCGCAGCCGACGTGGTGAACGTCAGGGCCCNCGGCTCGACGGTCGTCAAGTTCGGCTTGGAACACGGATCCAGGAGAACAAGCTCTGATTCATCATCGTCGGGCGGGGGTGCGACGCCCGCGGCGCCGCCGGAGGCACCATCGGTCGCGCATGCGCTCAACAAAACGCATCCGAGAGCAAGAACTAGCGGACCACGCACCTGTCAGTCTCCGCCCCGCGGCAGCGAGGCATGGATCTCTTGGCATTCAGGGCAGATGGGGAACTTCGACGGATCACGCCCAGGCGTCCACTTCTTGCCGCACAGCGCCGTGACAGGTTTACCGGTGACAGCACTCTCGACGATTTTGTCCTTCTCGACGTAGTGGGCGAACCGTTCGTGATCGCCGTCGTCAACCGAGGAGGTGCGCTCTTCTAGGAGCGTGTCGCCACCCGGCGAGGCAAGCGGCTCGAGGGGCCCGGAATCGGTCACTCCTTGAGTGTACGTGCTCGATCCCGTGCCCAGACTTCGAACTCACCCCAGATACTCACCCCAGATACTCACCCCCTAGCCGCCATCCGGCCCACCCACGACCAAGATCTCCCCATGAGCACCTTCATCGATCCTGTCCCGCAGGATGTCGCTGACCCGACCACCGATTACCCGGCGAACGCTTTTGCCTTCCGCTACGTGCTTCCCGCTCTCCTCAAGGAACCTGGGCGGCGTCTTCTCGAAATCGGCGTCGGCCAGGGGGCCGCGCTGTCGGTGTTCACCGACTCCGGTTTCGAGGTGTCGGGATTCGATATCGACCATGCATGTGTTGCTCAGACACAGAACCAGGCGCTCGCCCTCGGTCTCGATGCCGAGAGATTCACTCACGGCGATCTGCGGGAGCCCCCGTCTTATCGCTCGATCTGCACACAGGGACGATTCAACGGGATCGTCGCGATGGGCGTCCTGCCGCACATCGCAGACAAGGAATCGAGCATTCGCAATCTCTTCGACGTCACCGAACCGGGTGGTCAGGTGTTCATCGAGTTCAGGAACCTGCTCTTCGCCATGTCCACCTTCAATCGCTTCACCCACAGCCTGTTCATGGATCAGCTGCTGCACGAGGTCTCTGGTCCCGTACGTGACGCGGTCAACCACGAACTCGCGTCACGCCTTCGCATGGACGTTCCCGGTTCCGTTGCGCGATCGGCCGACGCAGGCGATGACATCCTCGAAACTTTCGACAATCCCTTGACGGTTCCCACTCTATTCGCCGACGCCGGTTTCAACGATGTTCGGGTTCACTACTTCCACTACCACGCAGGCATGCCCTACCTGCAGTCAGAAGATCCCGATGCATTTCGACGTGCGGATGTGGCGCTGGAAGACGACTCCTCTGGGTGGCGCGGCATGTTCCTCGCATCTGCGTTCGTTATTCACGCACGACGGCCCGCCACGTCGTCTTCGGATGCTCGGTAACTTGTTCCGACCCCGGTGACACCATCAGACATGATACCCCCTAGGGTATATACATGACAACGCAGAATCTGACAGAAGAAACCTTCGCCACCGTCGTGGGTGGCAACGACATCGTGCTCGTCGACTTCTGGGCATCCTGGTGCGGCCCATGCCGGACGTTCGCCCCGGTGTTCGAGAAGGTCGCCGAAGCGAATCCCGACATCGTCTTCGCCAAAGTCGACACCGAGGCCGAGCAGGGACTTGCCGGCTACTTCCAGGTCAGCTCGATCCCCACTCTGATGGCTATCCGTGACGGCGTCGTCCTGTACTCCCAGGCGGGCGCACTCCCGCAACCGGCGCTGGAGAACCTGGTGCAAGCGGTGCGGGACGTAGACATGGACGACGTCAAGAAGAAACTCGCCGAGGACTCCGCCAGCGACCCTTCCTAGGGTCGCGGCATAGCCGCCAAGGTGCGGCGCAGCGCCGCTAGGGTTCGGTGGGTGAGAGAGACGATCGACCTGCGGGGCCGCAACTTCCTCGCCGAGAAGGACTTTTCGGCAGCGGAACTGACGTATCTAATCGACCTTGCCGAGCAACTCAAGCACGAGCGTCACACAGGACGAGAGAAGCAGCGCCTGAACGGTCGAGGCATCGCGCTGATCCTCGAGAAGACATCGACGCGAACACGGGTGTCCTTCGAGGCAGCCATCGCCCAGCAAGGGGGCTTCAGTTCGGTCCTAGACCCGTCATCGAGCCAAATCGGACATAAGGAGTCGACGGCGGATACCGCCCGAGTCCTTTCACGGGTTTTCGACGCGATCGAATATCGCGGCGCCAATCATGCGACGGTTGTCGAACTCGCCCGACACGCGACCGTTCCGGTCTTCAACGGGCTGACCGATACGTGGCACCCCACTCAGATGCTCGCCGACTTCTTGACGATGAGGGAGCACGCACGCTCAGCCACCACCTCTTTCGCCTACGTCGGAGATGCGCGCTTCAACATGGGTAACTCGCTGCTCGTCAGCGGGGCGATCCTCGGTAGCGATGTCCGCATCGTCGCTCCACAATCCCTATGGCCGGCTGAGGACGTTCAGCAGATCGCGCAGGAGCGCGCAGAGGAGTCCGGAGCTCGAATCACACTCACCGAGAACATCGACGACGGCCTCACCGGTGTCGATTTCGTCCATACCGATGTGTGGGTTTCCATGGGGGAAGCAAAGGACGTCTGGGCTGAACGGATAGAGCTGCTGCGCCCCTACCGCGTGGATTCAGCGCTGATGTCGAAAGCAGCCCCCGGTGCCGCCTTCATGCATTGCCTTCCCGCCTACCACGACACCAACACCGACATCGGTCGGTTTGTTGCCACGGAGTTCGGCCTCAGCGACGGAGTCGAGGTGTCCTCAGAGGTGTTCGACTCCCCCGCCAGCATCGTCTTTGACCAGGCAGAGAACAGGCTGCACACGATTAAGTCCGTGCTCGTTGCAACCATGCAGGGTGGACAAGACCCGTTGTCCGCTTCGGACTCCAACTAGCCGAGGCGCGCTCGCAGTTCGCTCAACTGGTTCCACATCTCACTGGGCACGCGATCGCCGAACTGCTCGAAGTACTGCTCGGTGAGTTCCGCCTCCGCTCTCCACGACTCCGCATCCACTCGGAAGAGCTCCCGCACGTCGTCGTCGCTGAGGTCGACCCCGTCAAGATTCAACTGATCGATCACGGGAAGGAGACCGACAGCGGTCTCGACCGCTTCCGCCTTCCCACTCAGTCGCCGCACGATCCAGTCGATCACCCGTGAGTTATCGCCGAAACCGGGCCAGATGAATCGCCCGTCGGCGTCGCGACGGAACCAGTTCACCGAGTAAATGCGAGGAAGGTTGGAAGGTTGCGTAAACGAGCCAACATTGAGCCAGTGGCCCCAATAGTCCGCCATGTTGTAGCCACAGAACGGCAGCATGGCGAAGGGGTCCCGACGCAGTTCCCCGAGATTGCCTTCGGCCGCCGCCGTCTTCTCACTGGACATCGTCGCGCCCATGAAGACACCGTGCGCCCAATCACGCGACTCCGCCACCAGCGGAACATTCGTTGCCCGCCGACCGCCAAACAAGATCGCATCGATCGGAACTCCCGCGGGCTCTTCCCAGTTCGGTGCGATCGTCGGACACTGCGCCGCAGGGACAGCGAACCGTGCATTGGGGTGACTGGACGGCTCCGCCGAGTCCGGCGTCCAATCCCGGCCCTTCCAGTCGATCGCGTGAGCTGGCGGCTCTGGCGTCAAGCCTTCCCACCACACGTCTCCGTCGTCCGTCAACGCAACATTGGTGAAGATGCTGTTGCCCCCCTCCAGGGTGCGAACAGCATTCGCGTTGGTGTCCATTCCTGTTCCCGGAGCAACGCCGAAGAAGCCGGCTTCGGGATTGATGGCGTACAGCCGGCCGTCCTCGCCGTACCGCATCCAGGCGATGTCGTCGCCGATAGTCTCGACCGTCCACCCCGGTATCGAGGGCTCAAGCATTGCCAGATTGGTCTTTCCGCAGGCAGACGGGAACGCCGCGGAAATGTGGAAGACATCACCGTCGGGCGACGTCACTCGCAAGACGAGCATGTGTTCAGCAAGCCAGCCCTCATCACGCGCCATCGCCGACGCGATGCGGAGTGCATAGCACTTCTTGCCGAGGAGAGCATTGCCGCCGTAACCACTCCCGTAGGACACGATTTCGCGCGTCTCGGGAAAGTGGACGATGTACTTCGTGTCGCTGCACGGCCACGAGACGTCTTGCCTGGAAATTCCAGCGTCATTGATGAGCGGAAAGCCCACCGAGTGCAGACATGGGACGAAATCTCCAAACTCCCCGATCTCCTCCAGTGCCGGTGTTCCCATGCGCGTCATGATGTGCATGCTCAACACCACGTATGGCGAGTCCGTGATTTCGACGCCTAGTTGGGAGATGCGAGAACCCAGCGGACCCATGGAAAACGGAATGACATACATGGTGCGACCACGCATCGACCCGGCGAACAGACCGTTTAACGTGGCGCGCATCTCACTGGGATCGGCCCAATTGTTCGTCGGGCCCGCATCGACTTCCCGTTGCGAGCAGATGAAGGTCCGCCGTTCGACGCGCGCAACATCGCTCGGGTCACTGCGTGCAAGGAATGAATTCGGTCGATGCTCCGGATTCAGCTCAATCAGGGTTCCGGCATCGACCAGTTCCCCGGTCAATCGGTCCCATTCGTGGGTCGACCCATCACACCATTCGATGCTGTCTGGCTGTGTTAACTCCGCGACTTCCTTGACCCATTCGAGAAGTTGCTTGTTACGTGTGGGTGCGTCTTCTAGTCCCTGTAAAACCATCGTGACTCCGTTGTCCGATCGAGTTGGGTAACCCGTGGCGGGTGGGAAGGCTACGAGATTGCCGCTTGGGGCCCCAATTCGCACCTCGACACTCGTGTGTAAACGCTGTCTTGTGAGCAATGGCACAGGGCCGGTGTGACGTGACTAACGAATGGACCGATCCAACGGGCAATGAGATGGCTAAAGCCGGTCGAGGTACGGCGCTCGTGGCGTCAAGATCGCTTTGCGGACCATCTGCGCGAAAGCCTTTGCTCCCTCAGGGCGCAAGTGGTAACCGTCCGCGTACAGGTACTCGGGGTTCTTGGAGGCTACAGAGTTCCAATCCACAAGGACAACCTGGTCACTCCGGAATTTCGCATCACACCGGCGCAGCATCCGATTATTCACGTCTTCCCAGGCGCGGGGGACCTTGACGGTCACCAAGTACACGGTTCTTGCTGGTCCGGCCGCGCGCACGAGCCGACGGCACATCTTCAGGGTGTAGGTCCCGTTGGTTCCCAAGTGGACAACCACGTGCTCGGGGAGGGAGGCTCCCCGATCTCGAACAAGCCCTGGACCCACAGACGCCTGGCGACTCACAACCGCATCAACCTTCGTGACACCGGCCGCCTTCAACTGAGATTTCGCACCGAGCATCACCGAGTCACCGATACCCACAGCATCCAATTTGTGGATAACCACGTGCTCGGGGAGGGAGGCTCCTCGTTCTCGAACAAGCCCTGGACCCACAGACGCCTGGCGACTCACAGCCGCATCAACCTTCGTGACATCGGCCGCCTTTCTCTGAGATTTGGCACCGAGCATCACCGAGTCACCGATGACCACGGCATCCAATTTCCGGTGCTCATCAGCATGGGCCCCCTGCGTGACGGCCACCGCCGGCAGACTCACCGCCAACGCCGTGACCGTGATCACCGCAGACCGCACGAGCCGCATAACGCTACGACGCACGGGCAACCACCACGGATCCCAGCCTGGACACAACCTCGGTAAGGACCCCTTCGGACGTCGCGAAATTGATGCGTACGTGCCCAACACCGGGAGAACCGAATGCCGATCCGGATTTCAGCGCGACCTTGCCTTGCTCTCGGATCACTTCGGCGGGGTCGTCGCCCAGCCCTTCCACCCGCACCCAGGCAAGGTAGGACGCCTCCGGCCAGGTCATCGACACTCCAGCCATGTCCTGGAGTGCGGTGAACAACTGACGACGACGACTATCCAACGCAGCGAGCATTTCGCGTCGCCAGGACGCCCCCTCCCGATACGCCGCGAGACTTGCCAGGACGCCGAAATGCCCCACGAGATACGTCACTTCGGTGGGTAAGCGCTCGCGCAATCGCTCGACCACGGTCGGAGCTGCCACCACTTGAGCGCACTTCAAGCCGGGGATATTCCACGTCTTCGATGCCGACATGATCGCTACCGCGTGTATGTCCGCAACGTCGGCGGCAGCCTTCAAGAATGGTGTGTGCTTTGCCCCCGCGTGCGTCATCGGAGCGTGCACTTCATCGGCGATAACGACGACATTGTGCTCGGCGGCGAGCTCGGCGATACGACGTAGATCCTCCGCCGAATGAACTGTCCCAGTGGGGTTGTGCGGCGAGCACAGCACGTAAGCCTGAACCGATGGATCGGCGAAGGCCTCTGCGAGCCCATCCATGTCCAACCGATAGCGACCAGCGTCCACGGTCAACGGAACGCTACGTAAACGTCGAGACGCGACTTTCTCCACCGTTGAGAAGAACGGCGGGTAGACCGGCGGGTTGATGACGACGGTCGACCCCGGATCGGTGAGGTGGAGTAGCGATTGCCCGACCGAACTCATTACGTCAGCGAGCACCGTCACGTTGCCCGCGTCGATCTGCCAGTTCCATTCGGCGCTCGCGAACTCGGCCAAAGCCGCGGGGACGCCGTCCGCCCAAAGATACCCGGTGTCGGAGTTGTCCACGGCGCTACGCAGAGCATGCGCGATCGGTTCGGCAAGCGTGAAGTCCATCTCGGCCACCCAGGCCGGCAAGACATCCGGCGGATATGTGCGCCACTTCGCACTGGAGCGACGCCTCAACTCCGCGAGGGATACCTCGTCGATGGCCATGAGACAAGCATGCCGAAGGTTGTCGCGTTCGAACGACCCCTTACTGTCTACGCCTCGAGGACACCCCTGACCACACTGTCCGTGCTGTGCGTGACATCACCGTCGAATTGCTCGAGGGAGATGTCGACGACGGGGAACGTCTCCATGTCCATCCCGCCAGGAAGGGAGAACTCCTGCACATCGCCAGTTCCGAGAACACCGATGGACACCATGGAGTCGGCTTCGGGGGTGAGCATCCACACCTCGTAGTACCCGTCCGGTTCCGGCAGGTCGGGCACATCGATGACCAGCGTGGGGCCGTCGGCCGTCTGGAGCACCTGCGCGACCCCGCTTGAGTCCTTCCCAGGAAGGGGTTCCAAGGTGGCCTGTGCGATGGCGGGAGCGGGCTCGGACTGGTTCATCACCACCGCAGTGCCCACGCTCCCTGCCAAGAGACCGACCGCGGCGGCCAGAGCGAACCAACCCATCCGAGCGCCACGCGGGGCGGCCGGCTTGTTGATCTGTTCGTCGGAGTCGACCTCCATGGCGATCCGATCCCACAACTCACTCGGCGGCTCTACCGGCTTGTCTTCGTCGGTCACCGACCGAGCACTGTGGACGATGGCACCGAGTTGATCGACCTTCGCCTGACACGACACGCACGACCGCACGTGATCGTCATCTCGCGCCGACATACTCTCCCCGAGGGCGAGGAGCGCGATCGTGTCTTCGTCCACGTGACTCATCTGCTCGTCGTCTCGGGCATTTCCATTACCCTCATGCTGCGACACCGTCCACCTCCAATCGATCGCGGAGCCGGGCCAACGACCGGCGTATGTGACTCTTGACCGTGCCCAGCGGCAAGTCCAGCAAGCTAGCCACCTGGGCGTGGGTCATGTCCTGATAAAAGCAAAGTTCCAGAATGCGTTTCTGCGGCTCACCGAGGCGGGCGATCTCATCCGCGAGGAGTACACGATCCACCGTTCCCTCCACCGCATAATCCTGCTGAACCTCCTCGGGGACCTCGTCGACCGGATCAGCCACGCGGCCACTGGCCCGGTAGTGATCCACGATCTTGTTCCGAGTGATCGCAAGCAGCCAGCCGGGGAGGCTTCCGGAGTTGGGGTCGAACCGATGCCGGCCTTGCCATGCGGCGACGAAGGCGGCCTGGGTCACATCGGCAGCGTCGTCGTCATTGCGCAGGCTTCGCCGGGCAACCGAGTACACCAGCGGCGACCACCGGTCATACACCTCGCGGAAGGACCCTTCGTCCCCCCGCGTGAAAGCCGCCGCGATTTCCGCATCAGCTTCCGAGCGCACCGACCGGACCTCCGTTGCCTCTGCAGGCAAGGTGGCATCCGCCACGCCCGCCGTAGTCGTGGTACTACTGTCGCTCATCGGTTCAACTCCGCCACCAGCAGGTCCCCCACGGGAGTGCACGACTCCCGGTGACGACTCTTGCTCATGATCGGCTCCCCATAGGCGTTTTGGCCCGCCCAGACGGGCGGTCACTAAGGAATACGCATTGCGCGCCCTCGATGGATGCACTGCGAGCCGAGAAATTTTCGACATGCGCACGCCCGTGCGGGCAGGAAGCCCTGAGGGGCCGTTATGCCAGCGACAAAAACAGCTTTTCGAGTTCCTCCGGCGTCATGGGCGCCTTGTCGCCGTCTTCCCAGCACTGCTTCAGCCCAGTGGCAACGACCTTGAAGCCAGCCCGGTCAAGGGCCTTGGAAACGGCCGCCAATTGGGTGACGATCTCGCCGCAACTGCGGTCGTCTTCGATCATGTTGATGACGCCATCGAGCTGCCCCCGCGCCCTCTTCAGGCGCACGAGAACATCGCGGCTAATCGCTGGATCTATCTCCATGACCCCATGCTACCCCAATACCCTCTGGGGTATTATCTCGAACATGGAACACAACCACGGAACAGCCGTTCAAGAGCCCCTCGCGCCCCTGGCACGCAACCTGCGCCAGGCGATTCCGGAGGTCTACGCGGGCTTCCGGGAACTGCACTCGAGTGCCATGGCGGACGGCGCCCTACCCCTGAAGGTCAAGGAACTGATCGCGTTCACCCTGTCGATCGGCTCCCAATGCGACGGCTGCATCGCGGCGCATGCTCGGAGCGCCTCTCGGGCCGGGGCCACCAAGGAGGAAGTCGCCGAGGCCATCGGCGTCACGTTCCTCATGCAGGGAGGGCCGGCAACGGTGTACGGACCACGCGCTTACGACGCCTTCTGCGAGTACTACGACGCCCAACATCCCTCGTCAGGGGATGCGTCCTGAGCGGCTCCGTGCCCGGGAAGATCGCCCTTGTCGGTAGTGGCGAGTACCTGCCCGAGATGCAGGACCTCGAGGAGTGGCTACTGACCGACAAGCCGCCTCGCTATGTGCAGTTGGCTACGGCCGCGTCCCTTGAGGGCGAAGAATCACTTCGCCGCTGGCACGATTTGGGAGCTCGGGCAGCTGAGCGACTCGGTGTCGAGCAAGTCATCGTCGACGTGCGAACCCGACAGGACGCAGATAACGCAGACTACGCCGAGGCGATCAGCGGTTCCGGCCTGATCTATCTGTCCGGAGGCAACCCCAAACACCTCGCCCGAACACTGATCGATACTCCGGTGTGGGAGGCCATCCATCGAGCCTGGAGGCAAGGAACGTCTCTCGCAGGTTGCTCCGCCGGCGCCATGGCACTCAGCGGCTACGTGCCGGATATTCGGCACCCCCGCTCCGGAGGCCAAGACGGCCTCGGACTCGTTCCCGAACTGCGGGTCCTTCCCCATTTCGACGTCTACGGCAAGTGGATTCCCGACATCGTCATGCGGCCTTTACTGAGCGAATCCACGACGGTCATCGGTATCGACGAGCAGACGGCTTTTCGCGCCGAACCTCCCGAGGACCTCGAGCAGTCGTGGTCCTTTCGAGGCGTGGGGCGGGGATCGTGTTGGCGCATCGAAAGTGACCGCAAGTACCGCGTCAACTCACCCATGGAGCTATCGGTCGTGTAACGGACAAATCGCGTCGGCGATTTTCCACCCACCCATCGCGCATCCGAGCCCCCTGGGGCAATTCCCCGAACTTTGCGCCATCTACGACGCTTCCCGCCTTCCATCCACTACCCGGGCAAGCTGCGCGCACTGGTCCCGCGCCACCGCCTGGGTGTACTTGGCAAAATCCCACTCGTCGTCAGGTACCGCCGCTATCTCCTCGGCACTCAGCGTCTCCAGCGTGGAAGCAAACGCCGCTGTTTCCGACAGGGCCTCAACAAGCGGGGCGAACCGATCGTCCGCCGCGAACACCCGCCGTGCGGCCTCAAGTCGGACCCGCGCCCGCTCGGCGTACTCCGCACGCTGATCGGGTGAGGCTTCGAGCGCCGACACCACCGGCTCGCCCTCCTCGTTCCATCCGCAGGCGAGAGCAGCGTCTTCGTCAATCGATGCCGAGGAGCAGGCGCCGATGGCCAACACAGACACCACTCCGATAACGATTGCTGTCCGACGCATGTAGCCACCGTAGGTTCCTTGGTTGTCATGGGCCACACTGACGACGTGTTGACCCCCATCCTGCGTCCGGGGATAAAGACGTTCAAGCCACGACGCAGCAGAATCACGCCCCGCCAGCAGCAGGCACTCGCCGACGCGGGCCCCTGCTTGCTGACCGAGGAGACGCTCGGCGACGCGTGGGCTTCCGGTTCATCGGTCATTGTGGACATCGGATTCGGATCAGGTGAGCCGGTTGCAGCCATGGCAGGCAGCTTCCCCGAGCAGATCATCCTGGCCGTCGACGTGCACACACCCGGCATCGGGGACCTGCTGGATCGCTGTCGAGTCGAGGACATCGACAACGTCTTCGTCATCGAAGCCGACGCCCTCGAACTCGTGCCCACCATTCCCGGCCCGGTATCGGGTGTGCGGACCTACTTCCCTGACCCGTGGCCGAAGTCCCGACACCACAAGAGACGCCTCGTGCAAGCCCCGGTCATCGACGCCGTCGCCGAACGTGTCATCGACGGTGGCTTCTGGCACCTGGCGACGGATTGGGCCGAGTATGCGGAATCCATCTGCGCGGCATTCGACGAGCACACTGGATGGCAGGGCGGAGTGATCCCTCGCCCCGATTGGCGTCCGGTGACGCACTACGAGCGTCGAGCGATTCGCGAGGGAAGGGCCGTGGTCGACATGTGGTTCACCCGAATCTGACTTACCGTGCCTGTATGCGCGTCGTCTATCCCCTCCTCGCAGCCGCCCTCCTCTCGGCATGCGTGACGGGCTCAACCACCGGTGGGCAGGAAAGCACGCAGACGCCAGCGCAGACCCCCACGCAGACGCAAGAGCCGTCTCCCGCTCCATCACCATCAAGCGAGCCCACGCCATCACAGTCCGAGCAACCCGGCCAGACACCGAGTCAGACACCGAGTCAGCCCGACGTTCAAGTGGCTGAGTGCACGCAAGAAACATTCGACGCGACTCGTCAAACAATCGAAGGCCAACAAGAGGCTTTTGCGACAGGTGACTTCGCGACAGCACGGACCTTCTCGTCGCAATCGTTCCAAAGTAGCGTGAGCGTTGAACAGTTCCAGGAAATCATCGTCGGCACCTACCCCTTCTTGATCGACAGCCCGGAACTCGCTTTCCCTGAGTGCCAACGAGAAACAGACACCGTGCTGATGAGGGTCGAGGTGGCCGGCTCACCATCGATAGTCCTGATCTATCGGCTCGTCCTTGAAGATGACGGCTGGTTCATCGATGGAGCGTCGATCGCGGGAACCCGCGAAGATGTCAACGCCTAGGGCGATTGAGCCAGAATGCGCCGCCGCCGACCCGAGCGCCTACGTCTGCAAGTTTGACTCGATCGCCTGATGCGCCTGACGTAGTGCGGCACGCTCATCGTCGGCCACCTCGGTACTCACCGTCTGCGACCAGCCGACCGGGCTGAGTAACACCGGGACGGCCAAGGGTCCTCGAAGGTCGTCGAACTCACCATCGAGGATCACCTGCGCGGGGATGGCCGCCTGCTCTCCGTGAACGAGAAAGCCCACGACGTCGACTACCGCGTGCGCCGTGGCCAGTTCTGTCGTGCGACCGGCGGTGAAGTGGGTGAAGAACGGCTTGACGGCCGCCCGAATGTCCGGAGGTTGCCCCTGGATGAACTCGAAGGCTCCGTGCACGTCGTGAGCATTCACCAACTCCAGTGCGCGCGATCGAACCTCGGGTATTTCACTACTCAAGTCCGCAAGTGATCGTCCTTCGCGCGCCCGCCCGATGATGTCGGCCAGCTTCTGCTCGCTCACCCCGCGAGCATGGATGCCCGACCAAATCGGTACCAGGTGGTCCCCATGCTGCCCCCACATCTGGGCGGACACCATGGGCCGACGTACCCCCAGGTCGGCGGCAATCTCACGCCGGAAGCGGAGGGAATCAGACCAGGCCGCTGCGCCGATCAGCCGATGTCGAGGGACGACAGATGCGAACGACTGCACGGCGAGTTCAACGGGGTTCGATTGCACTACGACGGTGACGTCGCCCGTCATTCGTCCAACACTCGTAGCAACGTCGTCGAAGATCCGGTGATTCGTTGCCGCCAAGGCAGCACGGTCGGTGGTCTCACGTGTAACCGTGGCGCCAGCCATCATGACGACAACATCAGCACCCGTATCGCCGACATCGGTGCCCAGGTGAATCGTCGGAGCCGCGTCGGCGAACGCGTCGTACAGGTCCGCCCGCAATCCCCACAGTTCCGACTCGTGGGCGCCACCCGCATGACCCACGAGGTGGAGGTTCGCGTCTTCGGACAGCAAGGAACGCTCGACCATCTGGGCAGCGACCTGGCGACCGCAACTGCCCGTCGCACCAACGATGGCGATGTTCATACGCGCAGACTAAAGGTGCGTCGTCGGGCGGAGCGGAAGTCCGGTGGCGGTGTAGCAAGCGTCGATGAATTCCGCCTGCACAACCGCGTCGTCCGCGTCACTGAAGATGGGCGTCTCGTTTCGCAGGTAATCGGCGAAGGCTTCGAGTTGATAGGTGTAGCTCGTCTTCGTCCCCAACTCCTCGACACGCTGAACTCCATCGACGGTGACCGTGATGCGGTCATCGAAGGAGGCAACGCAGAAGTTGTGGGCGAACGCCTCACCTGAGGTGCCGGTGATTCTCATGGTGAAGTCCATCTCCGGAACGACGAAACTCGACTCAAACCGCGCCGTGAGACCCGACGGATACCTCATGGAGGCTTCTAGTTGCTCGTCCACACCACCGGAGCCGGGGCGCTCGACAGCCGTCGCCGACGCCAATGATGGCTCTCCGCCACCCACGTCGCGCAGGCTTCTGAGCCCGTGGATCGCGTAACAGCCCACATCCATCGTGGCCCCTCCGGCGAGGGCGAAATCCCAGCGAGGGTCGGTGGGATCGGTGTTCGGGAAGGACATGTGCACGTCGATGTTGGTCAGCTCACCCAATTCACCCGAGCTCGCCAACTCGAGCATGCGCTTCATGACGGGGTGGTACCGGTAGTGGAATGCCTCCATGAACTTCACACCGGAGGCATTCACGGCGTCTCGAACATCACGGGCCTCGGCAGCATTGCTGGCCGAGGGTTTTTCGCTCAAGACGTGCTTGCCGGCCGAGATTGCTCGGAGGTTCCACGGCCCATGCAGGCCGTTCGGAAGCGGGTTGTAGATCGCCTCGACCTCCGGGTCGTCGATCACTTCCTGATACGAGTCCAGGACCCGTTCGACATTTCCGTCCTGGGCGAATTGCTCGGCTCGGCTCCGATCGCGGGCGGCGACCGCCACCAATCGATGTCCGGTGTTGCGTGCGGGTTCGATGATGGCCTTGTCGCTGATTCGCGCGGCTCCCAGAACTCCGATTCTCAGTGGCTCCATGGGGTGAACCCTAAACTTGCCGCCACAGCCCACGATCGCGGGAGTTGTCATGTCGAACTACCGAGGCAGGTTTGCCAGCCTCATTCGATTCGACCTCTCCAAGGCCGATTGGCCCGATGCTCTGCGCGCCGCGGCAGTCATCACCATCGTGACGGCCATTCCCATTGTCAACGGCGACTGGACTCTCGCCATCCCGTTGCATATTGGGGCTGTTTTTGTTGCGGTGAGCGAAGCGGGGCAACCGTTCGGCCAGCGGTGGCGGACGATGCTGTGGACCACCGCGGCGCTGATGGTGGCTGCTTTCGTCGGCCATGCCGTCTCCGATTGGGCCATCGTCGCCATCGCTCTGACCGCCCCCATCGCATTCGCTTGCGGGGCCATCGGCACCAAGAGCGCACGGGCCGCCCTCGGTGGCATGTTCACTCTGGTGACGTTCACCATCTACATCGGAATGCCCGTTCGCGTCCAGGACGCGGGAGCTACGGTCCTCTTGATCGGTTTGGGTGGTTTCGCTCAGACCGTTGCCGCGGTGGCAATGGGTATCGCTCGCGGCCAACATCGGGGAACATGGATCATTGAGCGATGGCCAGCGGGGTGGGACCGAGCCTTTGTTGTCCATGGGGTTCGCCTCGCGATCGTCATGGTCATCGCCACTGCGATATCAGAGGCGGCAGCGCTTCCCCATCCATACTGGTTACCCATGACGGTCGCCTTCATGTGCAAACCGGACCGCGACGGCACCGTGGACCGGGTTATCCACCGACTGGCCGGAACATGCGTCGGCCTTGTCATGATGTGGGCTTTCGACGTTGCCCTGTCGCCGAGTTTCGGAGTATTCCTGTTCGTCAGCCTGCTCGGAGCCACCATTTTCGTCGCCTTCATCCGAGTCAACTACGCAGTCGCCGTCATCGGAGTGACGATCTGGATCATCGGTGTGCTTGGCGCTGTGGGGGACCCAGTCGCCAGCACGATGGACCTCCGGCTTCTTGCTACGGCCATGGCGGCCGTTCTCGTGCTGGCGGCCTTCTTTGCTCCATCACTTGTGTCGAATTCACGGGCTAGCCGGGTCAATCGATAGCACCGATCGGTGCAGCCACTCGGTATTTCATCCACCAACCTGAAGACGTTGCACACCGGTGGCTGTGACAATAAAGGCGGAGTTTCGTGAGGCGGCGATGGCTTCCGCCGCGCCCACAGATCCGGCCTGCTGCCACTTGCGACCGTCAAGTGTTCGATGAACGAAGCCGTCCGGATCCACACGCCACATGGCCGATCCGTCATCGGCCGTGGCAAGTAGAACGCCTTCCTCCCCCACGGGCTCGATCGCATTCGCGTCGCGATTCCACATGGCGAGCCCCACGTCGGGAATGGCCAACCACAACTGCTCCATGAACAAGGCCACCGAAAACGCAGTCGTCACCGGACCGGGCAGCCAACTGTCTCCCTCGTCCTCCGACCACAACAGTGCGCCCGTGGTTGCCCAACCCGCAATAGCCGTCCCGTCCGCAGCCAAGGAGTGGAAATCGGCCTCTCCACCGAGTGATATTTCCGACCAGGCACGCCCAGCGTCGTCACTTCGAATGAGCCCCATCGGCTCGCTGAAAGGCGATCCGGGTCCCGCGTGACCGCTTGCGAACAAGGCTCCCGTCGGGTCCTGAGCAAAAGCCATCAGATCATCGCGTGAGTCCCCCACCGACTCAGTTACCCCCGTGACAACGTCCACACTCGTCAAGCCGTCGTGGGTAGCAACGAGGAGACTCCGGTCGCGTAGCACTGCCCCGTGCACATGCGCCAGGGCGGATTCGAAGGTCAGTGTGTTCGGCAGATCTCCAGTCCAGTCCGTCCCATTGGGGGTGCTTGGAGTCTCTTGCGACGACAACGGCTCAGTCGACTTGACAGACTCGGACGAGTCAGCGCCTCCCTCAGCGACGTCGTCCGGGGACTCACTGCTTGAGGGAGCATCAGCGGGTTGGGCTGCAGCACCGCCATCCGTGTTTCCCCACGAGCAACCGACCAGGACGGCCGCGGCAAGGGCCGTCGTTGCTGTGGCGCAGGAGGACTTTCGCACGAATGCGCACCTTGCCTTTCCGCTTCACAGGCTGCAGCAACGCGTGCACGCAATCAGCCAGGCCATCCGACTACAGGCTTGTGCGTGCAGCGCCAATTGGTGGAGGTGCCGGGAATCGAACCCGGGTCCGTGCAGGATCTTTCCGTTCTTCTACGTGCGTAGCCGTGCTGTCGCTATCTCGGCCCCCGCGCTTTGTACGGCACTTCGCGGTGGCGGCCCAGTCACTGTTTGGTTTTCCGCCCGCTCCCGTGACCGGAGCGATTGGTGAGTCCCCTAACGACGTCAGGCCCCAACTCGGGGACGCATTGGGCTGACGGCAGATTTAAAGCTTAGGCCGCGAGGGCGTAAGCGTCTGCAGACTGCGTCTTTTTGGCAGTTATTTGTTTCCCAGGATGTTTAACGAGATTACCTGAGCTTCTCGGCACGCTTCTCCGGGCAGAGCGACTGTCCGTCGAAACCTGTCACCCCCTGTTGAGTTGTCACACCATTGTACTCGGTTTGCCACGCGCTCTTTCCTACGCCTTGTTCACCACATGGGACTCACCGGAAGCGTCCGGTTCGCTGTGCTGCGGTAACCGGACGATAAAGGTCGCGACCATGACCGCTGCCGGAACGATGATGCTGACCACCAGAACCGTGGTGTAGTTGCCCGTGATGTCGTGAATCAGGGAGAAGGCCAGGGGTCCGACGGCAGCACCGGCGATACCCACCGATGTCACCACGCCCCGGATTGCTCCGATGTGCAAGGTGCCGAAATAGCGGGGAAGTTCGGTTGCCTCGACTACCCGCATGGCCCCACCCGCTGCGCCGATGAGCATGCCGAAGGAGATCGCAACGAAACCTGGAGTTACCGCTGTGCCCAGGGCCAATCCCCCCGCCAACATGACCATGGACGTCGCCAAAACGACTCGGGGAGAGAACCGATCTGCCAGAGCGCCTATCCCCAGCGTGGCGATCAGGGTTGCAACGGTTTGTGGGATGAAGTTCGCCGCGGCTTCGGTCGGCGTCAGACCTCGACTTCCCAGCAGGTCGATTTGGTGAAACACCACGGCGGTGATGATTGCCGAGATGGTGGCGACCGCCGCGGTGACCAACCAGAAAAAGCCCGTCCGAAGAGCCTCACTGCGCTTGACGCCCCAGACATCGTCACTGCCGTCGACCGGGGCCGGGTCGCCGTCGACGTATTGACCCACATCACTCGGGCGATTGCGGATGCCGAAGATGGCTATCGGTAGAACCAGCGCCCACACGACGAGACCTTCGATCACCCATGTTTGACGCCAGCCGTAGTCGGCGATCAGGGATTCACCGAGTAGCGGCACCAGGGTCATGCCCACAGCACCGACGGCGGTGACGATGCCCATCGCCAGCCCGCGCTTGCGGGTGAACCACAACGCCACCGATGTTGTCGCCGTCAGATTCAGAGCGCCCTGCCCCATCATGCGAATGCCGATAAAGCCTGCGGTCAGGCCGACAATGCCGGACACGAAGGACATAGCGATCAAGAAGGCGCCGAAAAGCGCACCGACGATGATCATGACGCGACGCACTCCGTACCGATCGATCGCCTGCCCGATCCATGGCAACGCAAGCGCGCCCACCAGGGTGCCGATCAGGTACGACGTCGTCATCGTGGTTCGCGAGATGCCGAGATCGTCGATCATCGGATTCACAAAGACCGAGACGCCGAACGTTTGGCCGGGTCCGGTCAGGGCGAGAGCGATGCTGGCGTACAGAACCACGCGCCAGCCGTAGAAACCTCGATGAGGGGCGGGAATGAACCCGGTCCCCGACAGTCGTTTCACCCCCTACTCGATTCCCTTGTCTCGACGACCGATGGCTCGCTGCGCTTCACGCTTGGCTTCACGTTCGGCAATCGCCTGACGCTTGTCGTGGCTCTTCCGACCACGAGCAACAGCCAACTCGACTTTCGCAAAGCCATCCTTGAAATACAGCGACAGCGGCACGAGTGTGATTCCGGTGTCCTTAACCTTCCCGGCGATGCGACGGATCTCTTCTTTGTGCAGGAGGAGTTTGCGCGGCCGACGCGGCTCGTGGTTGGTCCAGGTTCCGAGGTCGTATTCGGGAATGTGCACTCCCTTCAACCACAACTCGGTCCCATCGAAAAAGCCGTACCCGTCCGTGATGGTGGCTCGGCCCGCCCGCAGGCTCTTCACCTCGGTTCCCGTCAACTGGATTCCCGCCTCATATACGTCATCGATCGAGTAGTCGTGTCGAGCTTTCCGGTTTTGGGCTATGACCTTCTTCCCTGTTTCGCGAGGCACGTCACGCGCCCGCGCTCTGGACACACGCGTTGTCAGCATGAACCACTGAAGTAGGGAAGCTTCGCATCGTCGCATCCCTTCTGTGAAGCCACTGCGGCAGCCGATGGGTCCCCTAGCAATACACCCGTGTTCGCGCTCCGCCGAACCAGCCGCGAGGATCATACGGCGCGCCATCAATTCTCACTTCGAAGTGCAGATGCGGTCCGGTCGACCATCCTGTGGAGCCGACCCCACCGATCGTCTGACCTTGGGTCACTACTTGGCCGACCGAGACATTCACCGATGACAAGTGGGCATAAAACGTGATCATGCCGCCACCGTGCGCAAGCATTACGGCGTTCCCGTAGGCGCCGCCCTTACTGATCGTGGCCACGGATCCGTTATCTGCCGCAACAACGGGGGTGCCCGTCGGAGCCGCCAAGTCCCAGCCGGTGTGGCAGGACTTGCGCTTGAAAATCGGGTGGATTCGCGGCCCGGGATTCGACGATGGCCTCCCGGCAACAGGCATCATCAATGATCCTGTCGCCGTGAACGCCGGGGGCGCCGGCGGAGGGGGCTCTTCTCCTCGTTGACGCGCCTCCTCGGCAGCCTTGCGGGCTGCCTCTTCCGCGGCTTTACGTCGTCGCTCTTCCTCGGCCGCCGCCTTTCGCGCCGCCGCCTCAAGACGCTGTTGCTCGGCCACCAGATTGTCATAGCGCTTCTTGACCTTCGACTTGAACGCTTGGGCCTGCCCGAGTGCCGCTCGTCGTTCCTTGCGAAGGGCGCTGACCTTGGCTTGCTTAGCGCGGGCCTTACGCAGGGCGACGCGCGCCTCGGCGAGGGCTTGCTCGGCTTTGGCGTCCTCGGCCTCGGCCTCTAGACGAAGCGCCTCCAAGCGCACGCCTTGCATCACGAGGTCGGCTTTGGTCTGCGTCAGCGATTGCTGCACCCCGGCCTGCATGCGGCTCACGGTGTCGACGCTGGCCAGTCGCGCCTGGAAGTCGCCCGGACTACTCGCGTCGAGGATGACCTCTATCTCGGCGAGAGGGCCACGGGTGTAAACGGCACGCGCCATATCGTCCATCTGTCCGTGGATGTCGTCGAGCTTCCCTTCGACGACGACCTTCTGCTCCTGCGCGACTCTCAACGCCTGACGGGCACGCATGGCCCGAGCTTCGGATGCTTGTGCTTCTTCGCGAGCCGCGCGAGCCTCGTCCAGGGCTGCTCGTCGCGCCTCTTTCGCTGCTTCCCATCGAGCGTTGACGTCTTCGAAGGTGGCGACGGCCTTCTTGACCTTTTTGCCCGCCTTGGCGAGCGCATCCTCGGTCGCCTCGATGTCGCTCTCAACGTCTCGCTTTTCAGCCTTGAGTTCGGAACTGGACTTCCCGTGGTTGTCATCGGCCGGGAGGAGGGCTTGGGCGGGGCCCCAGGGGCCGGCGAGCACGGATGCGACAACGCCGAATCCCGCCACCATCAGGGCAGAGGTGATCACGCGGCGGGGAAGCACCGCTTCAGGATAACCCCAGAAACCCCAGAAACCCCAGTTGTCACACGCGGAGGTACTTACGCAGCGTAAAGAAGGCCGCCACGGAGGCCAAGGCGATACCGGTCACCAGCAGGATCGGGGCGATGGCTACGACGGCATCCCAGCCCACGAAGGCCGTGAATTGGAAGGATGGAGCCAAGACACGGTCGATGACGAAGCTCTTGACCGCCACCAGGCCGACGACGGCGAGACCCGCGCCGAGCGCGGCCGCCACCGCCGCCTCAAGCAGGAACGGCAGTTGGATATAGAAGTTTGAGGCTCCGACCAGCCTCATAATGCCCGTTTCTCGACGGCGGCTGAACGCAGCTACTCGCATCGTGTTGACGATCAGCAGCACCGTCACCACGAGCATCACGACGGCGATGATCAACGCGACCGCCTGCAACCCGTTCAGAAGAGCGAAGAATTTGTCGAGAATCTGACGTTGATCGTTGACTTGCTCGATTCCTGGACGGCCGGCAAAGGCAGAGGCAACCACGTCATACTGCGTGGGATCGGCGAGCTTGACGCGGAACGATTCCGGCAACGCCTCGGCCGTCACATTCTCCACGATCGGTGAATTGGCGAACTGTTCCCGAAACCGTTCGTACGCCTCTTCTTTCGATTCGTAGTAGACCCCTTCCACCAGCGGGCGAAGCGACTCGAGGTCGGCTCGTATCTGATCGCGTTGTGCGGCAGTCACGGCTCCGCTGGCGCACGATGCTGCGTCACTCCCTCGTGCACACAGGAAGATGGACACCTCAACTTTGTCGTACCAGAAGTCTTGCATGGTGGTGACCTGTGCCCGAACGAGCAGACTCACCCCGAAGAGTGCGAGCGACACGGCAACGGTGATGATCACCGCAAAGGTCATGGTCAGGTTGCGTCGAAGGCCCGCGCCGACCTCACTGGTGACGAATGTGGCGCGCATCAGCGAGCGTATCCGTACACGCCACGGGACTGATCACGCACGAGATGGCCGGTCTCGAGTTCGATCACCCGGCGGCGCATCTGATCCACGATCTGAGCGTCGTGGGTGGACATGATGACCGTTGTTCCCAACCTATTGATGCGGTCGAGCAACTTCATGATGCCGACCGACGTATTGGGGTCCAGGTTTCCGGTCGGCTCGTCGGCGATGAGCAGCATCGGGCGATTGACGAACGCGCGGGCGATGGCAACGCGCTGTTGCTCGCCACCGGACAACTCATCAGGTCGCCGCTCCATCTTGTCCTCGAGGCCGACGACTTCGAGGACTTCCGGTACGACTTTCCTGATGTGTGATCGCGGCTTTCCGATCACCTCGAGTGCGAAAGCGACATTTTCAAAAACACTCTTGTTGGGCAGTAGTCGAAAGTCCTGGAAGACCGTTCCGATCTGTCGGCGTAGCGTTGGGATCTTCCAGTTCGACAGGCGATTGAGTTCCTTGCCCAGCACCCAAACCTGCCCGGAGTTCGGCCGCTCTTCCCGCAGCACCAACCGCAGGAATGTGGATTTCCCGGAGCCGGAGGGGCCCACCAGGAAGACGAACTCGCCCTTTTCGATTTCCAGCGACACGTCATCCAATGCCGGCCGGTTCTGGCTGGCGTAGGTCTTGCTGACGTGGTCGAAGAGAATCACGGTTGCCTCGGGGTCGGCGGTGGGCTTTCTGGGGTCGTCAGCAGTCTAAGCACACGCCCCCGCGAAGACGGTTAGGACGGGGCCGCCTGTTGCCGACGCCACCGGATTCCCGATGCGATGAAGTCGTCGATCTCGCCATCAAGGACCGCCTGGGTGTTTCCCGTTTCGAACTCCGTTCGAAGATCTTTGACCATTTGATAGGGGTGCAGAACATACGAGCGCATTTGGTTACCCCAGGAGCCAAGAGAATCACCCTTCAGGGCATCGATCTTCGCCTGCTCCTCTTGCCGTCGCCGCTCGAGTAATTTCGCTTGCAAGATTCCCATGGCCGTCGCCTTGTTCTGCAACTGCGACCGCTCGTTTTGACACGACACCACGATGCCGGTGGGAACGTGCGTGAGTCGAACCGCAGAGTCCGTCGTGTTCACGCCTTGCCCACCTGGGCCACTCGATCGATACACATCCACCCGGAGGTCATCCTCAGGGATATCGATGCTTTCCNTCTGTTCGACCACAGGAATAACTTCCACGCCGGCGAAAGATGTTTGCCGGCGCCCTTGGTTGTCGAACGGTGAAATGCGCACCAAGCGGTGGGTCCCCTGCTCAACGGACAGAGTTCCGTAGGCGTAGGGAGCCTTCACCGCGAAAGTCGCGGACTTGATACCCGCTTCCTCCGCATAGGACGTGTCATACATCTCCACTGCCCATCCATGCCTCTCGCAGTACCGGAGATACATGCGCATCAGCATCTCCGCCCAATCAGCTGCGTCGACTCCACCCGCTTCCGATCGGATGGTGACAAGCGCCTCCCGATCGTCGTACTCCCCCGATAGCAACGTGCGCACTTCGAGATCGTTGATGTCCCGCTCGAGAGCATCGAGTTCCGCCAGCGCTTCGTCCTGCGCGCTCTGATCGTTCTCTGCCTCTGCCAGCTCGAAGAGGACAGGAAGGTCATCGGCGCGGGACCTCAGTTCTGTCATTCGTCGCAGCTCTCCTTGCAAGAATGACAATCGGGATGTCACCTTTTGTCCATTCGTCTGGTCGTCCCACAAGTTGGGCGCCGATGCCGCTATTTCCAATTCGCCGATTTCAGCCTGCGTCGATTCGATGTCGAAGACCTTCTCCACGTTGGCGAGTGTCGCCACGACCGTGGAGATCCGTTCATCGGTTTCAAGAGAGGCCACGAGGCGCAAGACTACGACTCAGCCGCGTTCCTATGCGAAATCGCCCTGTGGAAAACCGGAGAGGGCAGGGCTCGCGACTACTACGAGTCGAGAGTCGGCGCGATGAAGCGATCCCAGGCTGCTTCGACGAGCTCCGGGTGCTCCATCTGGGCCATATGCCCGCTGTCCGGGAGGACCACCACGTGGGCGTTCGAGAAGTGCTTTGTTGCTCCATGCGCCGTTCGAGAGTCGACCAGCGGATCTTGACGCCCGTAGACGAGCAGGGTCGGCGCCACCACTTTCTCGGCGAGCTTCCACGGCCGCTGGGGGCCAGGGTCGAAGTAGGTTCGCATCAAGCCTCGCAAGGAGCTCAAGAATGCATCGTTGGCGTACGGTCGCGCATCGCGCGCCTCCACCTCACCGATGGCCTCACTAAATCGATCCGCAGGCATTCGGGAGGGGTCGGCAAAACCGCCGTCGATCGATGCCTGCACCCGTTCTTGAGGACTGGTCGTCTCCACGAACTTGGGAACCAACCGCTCCCCGACCCCAGGAACCGAGATCACCGGGAGATGGATATTCCTCTTCGTGGCGTACCTCAAATTCGGCAACGCGGGAGAAATCAACGTCACCGATTGCACAAGGTCCGGTCGACGCGCGGCCAGCTGCACGGAGACAGCGCCACCCATCGAACTTCCGAACAGGTGCACAGGGCCCAGATCGCGCTCAACGATGAAGTCAGCCGCGGCTCGCGCATGCCCACGGGGTGTCATGTCGCCGTCGCGAGGAGGCGGTGACGAGCCGAATCCGTGCAGGTCCAACGCGTAGCAATCCAAGCGGCTGCTCATGCGGCCCATGAAGTCCGTCCAATCCAAAGCAGAGCCGCCCAGCCCATGGACAAAAAGCGCCGCAGGAGCATCCGTCTGCCGCGACGGGGCGTGCCGATAGAACAAGGTCCGCTGAGCCAGCAGCGCCTCGTGTCGATCGAAAGGCCGTTCCGGCCTCAGCACCGTCGTCACGATCGAAGATTACGACGGTTGAATCCCCACAAGCCAAGGGCACCGACGATGAGGGTCGCGCCCAGCAGAACGGCGAAGGACGTCCACGGCATCGACTCCGAGAGCGCTTCGTCAATGTCGTACCAATACCAGGGGGTGAGAACCCGCCAGGGCTCCAGCCACTCGATCGACTTTCCGAATCCATCGAGGAGGTAGGTCACGAATGCCAGTCCGGCCGCCACTCCTACGCCGGCGGCACGGCGACCGACACTCGCCGACACCGTCATCGCGAGCATTCCCAGGACGAGAACGAAAGCGAACAACTGGGCCGTCGCGGCCCACAGATTCGCTGCGGGAACCTTCAGTTCCGACCAGTCCGCTAGCGCGATGACGGGTACCGCAACGGCGATCGCCAGAACAGCGATACCCAACGCGACACCGACCACTTTCTGCACGTATAGCGCTGTCCGACTGATCGGCTGGGCCAGCAGCAGGTCGAGCGTGTGGTCCTCTTCTTCCCCCGCAAGACTCGAAGTCGATCGTCCGATCGCGTAGACGAGGAGTAGGGCTGGCATGAAGAATGCATACATCTGCGATGAGAGGTAGCCCACCGGGCTGGCCAGGTCCGCTCCGCCCAGCAGCGCCTCTAGGGATTCCGGCAAGCTCCCATAGATGTCCTCAAAGGCGGGATCTCCTGCGATGGACTTGTAGAACGATGCAACGAGAGCCGAGAGGAGCACTACTGCGACTGTCCACCACAGCAATGATCGCCATCGAAGACGCAGATCGGAAACAAGCAGCGACATCGGCCTACTCACCAACCTTCGGTGCGTAGCGTTCATCGGAATAGAAGTCCAGGAGGACTTCATCGAGTTCGCCGCCGACGGATTCGATCGACTGCACGGAGTGTTCCGCCAGCGCCTTAATGATCCGATCAACCTCTCCCGTAAAGGTCGCGTCGATCACTGCGTCTGCCACACGCGCATCGACGCCCGGCAGTCGAGCGAGACTGTCTCGGCAAGCGTCGGTTGCATTCGCGTCCACTGTCCGGATGCGAATACGTTGTCGCGCCCGTGCACGCAACTGATCGATCGTCTCCACAGCGACCAATCGGCCTTCCCGAAGGACGGCAACACGGTCAGCGAGATCTTCGAGTTCGGACATCACGTGACTGGACAGAACGACCGCGGCGCCGGCGTTCACTGCTTCGTGGACGAGCGCGGCGAATTCTCTCTGAAGCAACGGGTCGAGTCCGGATGTTGGCTCGTCGAGCAGGAGGACTCGGGCGTTCTTGGCGAAGGCGAGGACTAAGCCGACCTTCTGCCGGTTGCCCTTGGACAATGTCCCCACGGGCCTGGTCAGATCGAGGCCGAGGCGCTTGGCTAGTGATTCCACCCGGGTCGTATCCAACCCACCACCGGCCGCACTGAATCGTCGCAGGAGGGCTNCGCCGGTCAGCCGGCCCGGCAGGGACAAGTCTCCCGGCAGGTACGCGACGTTGCCTCGGGCACGCCGGTCTTTTGAACTCGTCGTAACGATGTCGATCGAGCCCTGTTGTGGGTGAACAAGGTCGAGCACCGCCCGCAGCAATGTCGTCTTGCCCGACCCGCTCGGGCCGAGAAGCCCTGTGACCTGTCCTGCCGGCACGGATAGCGAGACGTCTTCGATCCCCCGGGCTGAGCCGTACATGACCGTGACGCCCCGCATATCGAGGACGATCTCGGGCGCAGCCGCACTCACACAGCAAGAGTACGACGCTTGGGGGCTAATCTGAACGGATGACCGATCCTGCTTCGGACACTTCTGTGCCCACGGAGGCTTCCGGCACAAAGGGGACCCGGATGCCGCGGGAGCAGCGGCGCGAGCAGGTCATGACGCAGGCGCGCAAGGTATTCATGGAAAGCGGCTATCACGCCGCCGGAATGGACGAGATTGCCGACGCCGCCGGGGTAACGAAGCCGGTGCTCTACCAGCACTTCCCCAGCAAACTCGAGCTATATCTCGCACTGCTGGATCGAGGGATCGAAGAACTTCTTCACTCAGCGGACGCCGCACTGGCCAGCACCACCGACAACAAGGAGAGAGTCGGGGCCACCATGCGCGCGTACTTCGCCTTCGTCGCGGACCGGAACAGTGCTTTTCGACTGGTGTTCGAAAGTGACGTGATGAACGAATCAGCCGTGAGAGAACGCGTCGATCGTGTACACGAAGCCATTGCCAGCAAGATCGCGGACGTCATCTCCGCCGACACCGGCCTTCGTCACGAGCAGGCCATGCTTCTTGGATCGGGGCTTCAGGGGCTGGCCCAAGTAGCCGCCAGTCGCTGGTTAACGTCCGATCAATCGGAGACAACTCTGGAGGAGTCCGCCGACCTCGTTGCATCACTGGCCTGGCGCGGCATCCGGAGCTTTCCTCTCACCCATCCGCCGGGAGAGCCCTCGCAATAGGCGCTATCGCCCATCGTCGCGTAGTCTCGTTATCGCCCGGCGAGCACACAGCGTCAGCGCAACACGAAGAGTCGAGGAAAGGGATGACAGCGGTGGAGATCAAGGTCGGAGTCGTCGATACACCCCGAGAGATAACGGTTGAGAGCGACGAGACTGCGGAGGCGATCACCAAAGCCGTATCGTCGGCGATCGACAAAGGAACGCTTCTCTCGCTCACCGATTCCCGGGGACGCACGGTTCTGGTTCCGCCCGCGAAGATCGCGTACGTCGAGATAGGTCCGGCCGCAAGCCGCAAAGTTGGTTTCGGGAGCGCTTCCTAACGTCACGCTCGCTCTTGGCGTGACCTGACATCGTCCTAGGCGGCCAAGCCCAACTCTTGCATCCGACGCGTGTGGTTGTCGGTAAGTCTGGCCAGCATCCGGCCGATCTCTGCAAGGTCAACACCCGGGCGATCAGCACCGCCGACAAGCAGGGCGGACAGTGCATCGCGGTCGGCCGCCACTCGCTGAGCTTGAGAGAGAGCTTCACCCACGAGACGTCGTCCCCACAGCGCGAGCCGGCCAGCCACCCGCGGGTCGGCGGCAATCGCCGAGCGCACACGATCCACAGCGAACGCGGAGTGCCCGAGGTCCTCACACACATCGAGCACCAACTCACGACTCGCCGGATCCACAAACGCCGAGATTTCGCGATAGAAGTCGGTACCGATGCCGTCGCCCACGTACGCCTTTACCAACCCTTCCAACCAATCGGCAGGCTTCGTGTGCGCATGAAACTCATCGATTGGTTGTCGAAACGGCTCCATCGCCTCGTTTGGGTCGACGCCGAGGTCGGATAGGCGATTCGTCAGCGAGAGGAAGTGGCGGTACTCGGACGTCGCCATGCCTGCCAGAGCGGCCTTGTCTTCCACTCGCGGAGCCATCGCGGCATCCGCCGCCAAACGCTCGAACGCCACAAGTTCGCCATACGCAAGCACGCCGAAAAGGTCGACGAGGGCGGCCCGGTACGACGGATCGGACAGGGCCGCATCCGTCGAGTCGAAAGGTGTCGAGCCGTCGATCATGGTGGGCCCAGGGTAGCCACTCAGCCCTGGTGACGGCAGGGATCTCATCCGGCCGGTACCATGGTGCCATCGCGGGACATCGAATCTCGCCGTCGGTGACGCTTCACCGGCCCACCTCGGACGCACTCACGGTGCTTCCCGAACCCAGGAGTTCCCCTGAGCACCACGAACGACCAACTCATCGACCAAACCGCGCCGTCTGGCGCTACGGATCCGGGCACTGCTGACCCGGTAGCCGCCGACCCGAATCCAGCCGAACCCAAGACTTTCGCCGAACTCGGCGTCAGCACACCAATCGTCGAGGCCTTGGCCAGCCACGGCATCACCACCGCTTTCCCGATCCAGGAGATGTGTCTGGGTCTGGCGCTCGAAGGCCGCGACGTCATCGGCCAAGCGAAAACNGGAACGGGCAAAACGCTTGGTTTCGGTATCCCACTTATCCAGCGCATCGCGGCGCCCGCCAGCGATGACTACGCCCAACTTCCTGAAGCAGCACAAAACAAGCCTCAGGGCCTGATCGTCTGCCCCACTCGTGAGTTGGCTCTCCAAGTAGCTACCGACATCGAGCAAGCCGGAGCTGGGCTGGGCATTCGGGTGCTCTCGATCTACGGAGGCAGAGCCTACGAGCCGCAGATAGACGCACTTCGCGCAGGAATCGACGTCATCGTCGGCACGCCCGGACGCATCATCGATCTAGCCGGTCGAGGCGACCTCGATCTGTCGCACGTGCGCGAGCTCGTGCTCGACGAGGCGGACGAGATGCTCGACATGGGGTTCCTTCCTGACGTCGAGAGAATCGTCGCACTCGTTCCCACCAACCGGCAGACGATGTTGTTCTCCGCCACCATGCCGGGCCAGATCATCGCTCTCGCGCGTCGCTACATGAACCAGCCGACCCACATGCGGGCGATCGACCCCGGGGATGACAGCGCAACCGTCGATGCGATCGAACAGCACGTTTGGCGCGCGCACCCGATGGACAAGGTGGAGCTGCTAGCACGTGTTCTGCAGGCAAAAGACCGCGGCTTGACGATGATCTTCACGCGCACGAAGCGGAAAGCGCAGAAGATCACCGACGATCTCACCGAGCGGGGCTTCGCCGTGGGATCGGTTCATGGTGATCTAGGGCAGGGAGCGCGTGAACAAGCGTTGCGCGCATTCCGCTCCGGCAAAGTCGACGTTCTCGTCGCCACCGATGTTGCCGCCCGCGGCATCGATGTCGATGGCGTCACGCATGTCATTAACTACGAATGCCCAGATGACGAGAAGACTTACCTGCACAGAATTGGTCGCACCGGTCGAGCCGGAGCGTCAGGAGTCGCAGTGACGCTCGTCGACTGGGAGGACATCGCGCGCTGGCAGATGATCGATCGGGCACTGAAGCTGCCGTTTAAGGATCCTCTGGAGACCTACTCCACCAGCCCCCATGTGTTCACCGGACTCGGCATACCTGAGGGAACCACCGGTCGACTGCCCACAGGCCAGCGCACTCGTGCTGGATTGTCTGCTGAGCAGGTCGAAGATGTCGGAGAGACCGGGAAGCGCACCGGCGGTCCGCGCTCGCGGGACGATCGTCGTGGCGGCAACAAACAACGCTCGGGTGGTTCGACGCGACGTGGCTCCACCGCGTCCGCCGGGAAGTCATCGTCGGGGAAATCATCCTCGAGCAAGTCCCCCTCAACACAGGCGTCAAGCAACTCGTCGGGGTCGTCTTCATCCGACGCCAGCAAGCCGCGCCGCCGTCGTCGTCGCCGCACGCACGGTGGCAAACCAACCGGCGGGAACACTGCCAGCTAGATCACGCGCCAGCTAGATCACACCCCGGAGATGTCCTCGGCGAGTTGCCGGTACGCGCGAGCACCGGGTGAATCGGGGGCGGTAGCCAAAATCGTCCTCCCCACCGCCGGCGCTTCGGCGAAACGGATACTTCGGGGAATCGACTCGAAAACCCGCACGCCGTATCGGGGCCCAATGTCGGCCAGCACGGCTTGTGCGTGCGCGGTTCGGCCGTCGAACATCGTGGGAACAATTCCGGCCACCCGTAGGTCGGGATTGCTCCATCGCTTTACTTCGTCGATGCTCTCCATCAGTTGACCCAATCCGCGGTGGGACAAGGTTTCGCACTTGAACGGGACGAGTACGTCGTCGGCCGCAACGAGGGCATTGATCGTGGTCAATCCCAAGGAGGGCGAGCAGTCGATCACGATGACATCGAAAGTGTCTCGGATCTCGTCGAGTATGCGGGAAAGTATTCGCTCACGCGCAGGTCTATCCGCGAGAGAAACATCCGCCGAAGCAAGGGACAACGTTGCGGGGAGCAACGAGAATCCCTCGTCGGTTGTTCGGATCGCAGAGCGCATCTGGGCGGCGCCCTCGCCGGAGGGAAGATCGTCGAGAAGAAAGTCAACGGTCCGCGGGGGTAGGTCCTCGGGGTCGATACCGAGGGAAAAGGTCGCGCACGCTTGCGCATCGAGATCGATCACCAGAACCGCGTGCCCTGTGTCGGCGAGCGCAGCAGCGAGGGTGATGGCGGTCGTGGTTTTCGCCACTCCACCCTTTTGGTTCGCCACCGCGATGATTCGTGCCACGCGTCTATTGTGGAGGGTGGACGAAGGAGCGTGATGACGGCCACGTTCACCTGGGACTTACCCATGGAATCGACGGCTGCGGCGATAGCCCGACAGCACGTACGCGACGTGGCATCGACCACTAACGAAGTCATCGATGCCGAACTCGTTGCTTCCGAGTTGGTCACCAACGCGTGGGCGCACGGACGTGGCACAGGCGCAATCACGATGACGATCACCGTCGCAGACGACGTTATGCGCCTCGAGGTGTGCTCAGACTCCGACGGAGTTCCGCATCAGGTAGCGAGCAGCGACGAGTCACCGGAGGGTCGGGGCTTGTTGCTGATCGAGAAGCTTGCAAGCGACTGGGGTCACGTTAGGCGAGGCTCAACGTTGTGCGTGTGGGCCGACGTGCAGTGTCTGTAGAGATGGTGCTCGGACGCGGCCCGGCGATCAGGCCGACTGCGTGCAGATTCGCCAGTCACGCAGTCACGAGGTTCCATTCGGTCAACGCTTCGATCAGACCCTCACTCGTCGGCAGGTCGGCAAGTTGCGAAACGGAGAAAAAGCGTGCGTCGGCTGCATCGTCCGCGGCCACCACTGCGTCATCCCCACGCACCACACAGACGAAGTCTCGGATCACGTAGTCATCACCCGACGGGGCTCGACGAACCACCGTCCCGACTTCCCGCTCCACGCGAACGGTGAGACCCGTTTCCTCGCGGACCTCGCGCACCACGCCCTGCTCGGCGGTCTCCCCCGGCTCTTGCCGCCCGCCCGGTAGCGACCACAATCCCTGAGCAGGAGGGTTCGCGCGCTGGACAAGGAGCAATCGTCCCTGGTCGTCGAACACGACCGCACCGATGCACGGAATGTCCGCCATCACGTACGGATCTTGTAGTCCTCGAGCAAGCGTCGCGCGATGATCATCTTCTGGATATCGGCCGTGCCCTCACCGATCATCAGCATGGGGGCTTCGCGGTAGAGCCGTTCGATCTCGTATTCCTTGGAGTAGCCGTATCCGCCGTGAATCCGGAAGGAATCCTCGACGACCTCTTTGCAATATTCACTGGCCAGGTACTTCGCCATTCCTGCTTCGAGATCGTTGCGGGCACCAGAATCCTTCGTCCGCGCAGCCATCACCATCATCTGGTGCGCTGCCTCGACCTTCGTTGCCATGTCAGCGAGACGGAACGCCACCGCCTGATGTTCGCTGATCTGCTTGCCGAACGTGCTGCGTAGTTGTGCATACTCCACGCCGAGTTCGAAGGCCCGAAGAGCAAGACCGCAGGCTCGGGCGGCGACATTCACGCGGCCGACCTCAACTCCGTCCATCATCTGATAAAAGCCTTGGCCCGGTTCGCCACCAAGAATCGTCGACGCGGGAAGGCGCAAGCCGTCCATCACCAATTCCGTGGTGTCGACGCCCTTGTAACCCATCTTCTCGATCTTCCCCGGAATCGTCAGACCGGGCCGCACCTCACCGAAGCCTTCGGGCTTTTCGATGAGGAACGTGGACATGCGCTTATACACGCTGCTGTCCTCACTAGCGGCGTTGTCCGTGCGAACCAGCACGGCGACGAGCGTCGATGAGCCGCCGTTGGTCAGCCACATCTTCTGCCCAGTGAGCACGTAGTCGTCGCCATCGACGACGGCCTTGCTGGTGATGGCGGAGACATCCGAACCGCAACCCGGCTCGGTCATGCTGAACGCTCCGCGCACCTCACCGGTGGCCATACGGGGCAGGAAGTGCTGCCTCTGCTCCTCGGTGCCGTGATGGAGCACCATGTGCGAAACGATGAAGTGGGTGTTGATCACACCACTGACGCTCATCCATCCCCGCGCGATCTCCTCGACCACGAGGGAGTACGTCAGTAGTGACTCGCCGAGCCCGCCGTACTCCTCCGGAATCATCAGGCCGAACACGCCGAGTTCCTTCAAACCGTCGACGATGTCTTTGGGGTACTCGTCGTTGTGCTCTAACTCGCTGGCTACCGGCAGGATCTCCGCGTCCACGAAGTCGCGGACGGCATCGAGAATGTCGCGCTGTATCTCAGTGAGACCTTCGGTTTGCAGGAGACGACCCATGCCCAACCCCCTTCTGGAATTCCAGCATGCTAACGCCCCCCGTGCGATCTCGCCTCTAGAGAGCGCTGGACCTCACCGGCGTCCACAGGCCCGCACCTGCGTTCATCCAGGCGACCGAAGCGACCAGTGGGACAGCGAACACCGGCAGCATCAACATGATGTCGGAGCCGAGACTGGCGCTGAGTCCAACTTGCCCGCACCCCACAGGCAGCCACAGGGCCGAGATGCACATGATCCGGTGGCCAACATCACCACGATCTCCTAGGAGCGCACGCGTCGCACCTACCGCGAAGGCCGCAGCACACCCACCCATGATCAATGCGCTCACCCATGGCGCGAGCGAGAGTGTCAGCACAGGACTCGCGAGGGCGATGACCGCCACACCCACCAGCACGATCGCAGCACTGCGGGACGGTCGACGGACAACCGAACGCAGCGACGGGCGATCCGCTGCGACGTGTTCAGCCGCCGGTGCCGTATCCATCTCAACCGCGTTCGCCTGAACAACATTCGCCAGAAGAACGCGCCGTGCTCGCATCAGCGCCTCGAAGTGATCTCGGTCGCCACCTGCGTCGGGGTGTGCCAGCCGGACCCACACCTTCCATGCCCGCTGAACATCATTGGCCGAGGCGCTCTCGTCGACACCTAGCAAGAGAGCCGCATGCTCCCGAGTCATGTCGGTGCGACGCGCCATCAGGACTGAGGAGGCTCGAATGTTTGGGTGCGCTGCATACCGGCGGCGCGACCCTTGCCGGCGATCACCAGTGCCATCTTTCGCGATGCCTCGTCGATCATCTCGTCACCGAGCATGGCCGCTCCACGCGCACCACCGGCGGCCGACGTGTACCACTCGTAGGCGTCGAGGATGAGTTCTGCGTGGTCGTAGTCGTCTTGACGTGGCGAGAAGATCTCGTTCGCCGCTGCGATCTGATCTGGATGCAGCACCCACTTGCCATCGAAGCCGAGGGCAGCGCTTCTCTCCGCGACTCGGGTGTAGCCGTCGAGGTCCTTGATTTGCAGGTAGGGGCCATCGATCGCCTGCTTGTCGTATGCGCGAGCCGCCATCAGGATCCGCATCAGGATGTAGTGGTACGCGTCTCCGACGTCGTATCCGGGAGGCTGTTCACCAACAACCAGAGACTTCATGTTGATGCTGGCCATGAAATCAGCGGGCCCGAAGATGATCGTCTCCACTCGGGGACTGGCGGCGGCGATCTCGTCCACCATGGTCAAACCCATCGCATTCTCGATCTGCGCTTCGATACCGATGCGCCCAACGTCCAAGCCTTCGGACTTCTCGATCTGCGTCAGCAGCATGTCCAAGGCGCGAATCTGCTCGGGGCCTTGCACTTTGGGGAGCATGATGCAGTCGAGGTTGGCTCCCGCGCCGGAAACGACCTCGATGACGTCCAGGTACGTCCACTCGGTGGTCCAGTCGTTCACTCGCACCGAGCGCACTTTTCCGTCGTAGCCACCTTCGTTGAGAGCAGCCACGATGTTCTTCCGGGCATCCGGCTTGGCTAGCGGAGCCACCGCGTCCTCGATGTCCATGAACACCTGGTCTGCCGGCAGGCCCTTGGCTTTGTCCAGCATCTTCGGGCTCGAGCCCGGCACCGCGAGGTTCGAGCGCCGAGGTCTGATGCTTCTTGCGACATCGGTCACCGAATTCACCCCTTGTCATCGACGGTTTCTGGATTAACTCCACGCACGCAACGCCTCTCCAGCCTAGCCGGGCCCGGCTCGGGCACCGGCGCAGCGATCTGTGCCTGCGCTGTAGCGCCCGCGTTTGCGTGCCCTAGATTCAGCCGCGTGAGCAACCCGCGCGGGGCCGACGACGCTGTTCGTCGCGCACGTATCGCCGTTTCCGTGCTTTTCTTCACCAACGCGCTCACGCTGTCCGCATGGCTTCCGCGACTGGCTGAGCTCCAGGCTGACATTTCCTTGACCGATGTCGCGCTAGGAGCCGCCTTGGCCGCCGGAGCCGCCGGCGGTATCGCCGCCGGAGTATCCGCCGGTCCCCTCATTCACCGCTGGGGCAGTCAGCGCGTTGCGATGGCAGCACTGTTCATCGTCGCCCCGATCCTTCCCTTCATCGGTCTGGTGCCCGGCGCCTGGACTCTGGGGTTTGTCCTTCTGCTGGTCGGCGGCCTCGACGCCGTCATGGATGCCGCCATGAACTCACATGCCATGCGGGTTCAACATGAGATGAGGGCAACGGGTGTCCACCGTTCGATCTTGAACACCTTCCACGGCTACTGGTCTCTGGGAGCCGTCGCCGGAGGCCTCATCGGGGTCGCGACCGCGGCTATCTCGCTACCGATCGCGTGGATGCTGGCCGCGGTCGCACTTCTGTGCAGCGTGCTTGTGCTGGTGGCACGGCCCTGGCTGCTTCCCGGCAAGGATCCGGATTCGTTTCTGGATACCGACGACGATCCCATCGGTGACGCCCAACCGGACCCAAGCTCTCTCCTGGCGGCCGGCCCGGCGAATGCCGACGAGCGGTCAGCCACGACCCGCGTTCTCCACCGGCCGATCATCTGGGGCCTGGGGCTCTTCATCATTCTCGCCGTCATGATCGAGGACATTCCCGGACGGTGGAGTTCGATCTATCTGACCGACATCGGCGCACCCAGCGCGACCGTCGGATGGGGATTCGTCGCCTTCACCATGGCGATGACGATCGGACGCTTCAGCGGGGATCGGATCGTCGACGCCCTCGGCGAGCGTCGCTGGACGCGGGTCGCCATGTCCGGCACCGCCGTCGTTCTCGGGCTGTCACTTCTCGCGCAATCACCATGGCTGTTCATGATCGGCTGTGCCGTTACCGGATTTGGCGTCGCCACGTTGTTTCCCGCCGCCATGAGAGCCGCTGCTCACCTGCCCGGTATCCGACCGGCCACGGGCGTTGCCACGATCAGCTGGTTGTCGCGTGCCGGTTTCGTCACCGCACCACTCATCGTCGGTGTCATCGCAGAGAACTTTTCGGTGGCGTGGGGTATCAGCGTTACCGTCATAGCAGCGCTCATCTTGCTGCCGTTGAGCTCGATACTCACATGGGAGAAGTCTCGGTAACCGTGGCGGCAGCAGGACCACGATCCGCGGCTTTGATCACGATCACCAGGCCGGCAAGGATCAACGCGGCAGCAGGGAGCAACGCCAACGGGGGCACCTGCCCCAGCCAGATGGCGGCAACCAAGGTGGCCCCCGGCATCTCGAACAAGATGGCCAGCGAAACGACCGTCGCCGACGTACTCGACAGCACCCGGGTCATCATCGAATGACCGAGTAGTTGCGCGCCGAGCGTCACCGCAAGGATCAAGGCCCAGGCCTGAGCATCGAAGCCCACGAGCTGCTGACCGAAAATGAATACGAGCGGGAGAATCGTCACCGCCGAGACGGCGTAGAGAACGAACGTCATCGTCGATGTGTCCACCGTCTTGCGGACTCGCTCCGCGACGGACACGTACGCGGCGGAAAATACGGCTCCCACCAGGGCGAGCGCATCACCCCATAGGTGCGCGGGATCGACAGACAGATCCACTCCGGTCAGGACGATCACTCCCGAGAAGGCGATTGCGATTCCGATCCACACTCGAGAAGAAATGCGCACACCCGTTGCCCGTGCGATCAATGCAGCCCAGATCGGCTGTGTTGCCACCAGGGCCGTCGACGCCGCGATCGTGGTCAACGTCAACGAGGGAATCCACGTTGCGAAGTGCAACCCCAGGAAGACACCCGCGATCACCGTCAGCCGGATCTCCCGCCTGGTCAAAGCGCCGAGCGAACTCCACCGCCGCGCGATGACCCACACCCCCGTGATGCCACTTCCGATGAGGCATCGCCAAAACGCAATGGCCAGGACGGGCGCCGCTGTCGCCGCGATCATCGGCCCACTGAGCGAAATGAAGACAACGGCCACACCGAGCCGCACCACATCCGGAGCCGGCGGCCGAGACAGGCCGGACGGTGGCGCAGAACCGTCGGACATCACACCTGCCCCTTTCCCAATGCGTTCCGCACACTGACTCGGCAGGAACTCGCTGCGGCGACGGTAGCCTGACCCCCATGACGGCGAACACCAGCCGCGTTTTCCTGGCCCGCTTGGCGGGCCTGGGCGTGTTCGACCCACGAGGCGATCAGGTCGGAAAGGTGCGTGATGCCGTCGTCGTTCTGCGTATCGGTGACAACCCGCCACGTCTGACCGGACTGGTGGTGGAGGTTCCGCCCCGGCGCCGCATCTTTGTGCCCATGACGAAGGTCACCGCCATCGACGCCGGCCAGGTGATCGTCACGGGAACCGTGAACCTCCGTCGATTCGAGCAGCGCCGAAACGAATCACTGGCCACGGCCGAGCTCCTCGACCACTCGATCACGCTCCGCGAATCCGGTGAGCAGGTGCGGGTCGTGGATATCGGTGTCACCACTTCCCGAAGCCGAGAGTGGTTGGTCGACTCGCTCTTCGTGCGCCGGCCGGGAACCGGGCTGCGACGGCGGTCCGAGCGCTTCATGGTCGAATGGCCGGACGTCACCGGACTATCGCTGCCGGAAACCGCTCAGCCGGCTGAACAACTTCTCGCGTCCATCGATTCTCTGCGACCGGCCGATGTCGCTTCCCTGCTACACACGCTGGTACCCAAGCGACGACTAGAAGTAGCGCGAGAACTCGACGATGAGCGACTCGCCGACGTACTCGAGGAACTCGTCGATGACGATCGGGTGGAAATCATGCAGGCGCTGGATCGCGAACGTGCCGCCGACGTTCTCGAGGAGATGGACCCCGGCGACGCCGCGGACCTCATCTCCGAGCTACCCCCCGATCAAGCCGAATTTCTTCTCGAGGAAATGGAGCCGGGAGAGGCGGAAGGTATTCGCCGTTTGATGACATACGACCAGTTCTCTGCCGGCGGCATGATGACCAGTGAGCCCGTGATCCTTCCCCCCGACGCCGCGGTCGCCGAGGCTCTCGCCAGCATTCGACAAGCCGACCTGCCACCCGCCCTCGCCGCCCAGGTGTACGTCTGCCGTCCACCAACGGAAACCCCGACCGGCAAGTACCTCGGCACGTGTCACTTTCAGCGGCTGCTTCGCGAGCCGCCGTCGACTTTGATCTCATCGCTGCTGGACACCAGCGTCGACCCTGTTCGACCTGACACCCCGCTAGCGGACGTGACCCGCGATTTCGCCGCCTACAACCTTGTCGCTGTTCCCGTCGTCGACGAGGACAACCATCTCGTCGGTGCTGTCACCATCGATGACGTGGTGGACCACATGCTGCCGGCGGACTGGCGCGAGCAGGTTGAACCATCGACCCCGGGAGCATCCGATGGCTAGCGCCGGTCGCCGCGGTCACAGCGCTGTCGACCAGCCCATCGAGACGACCCGCGGCATTCGCCCCAGTTACGACTCTGAGCGCTTTGGTCGCATATCGGAAAGGGTCGCCCGGTTCATCGGCTCTTGGGCCTTCATCGCCTGGATGACGGTCGTCATCTTGATGTGGGTTGCCTTCAACGTCTTCGCACCGGGGGGAATCCAGCCGGATGCCTACCCGTTCATCTTCTTGACTCTGCTGCTGTCCGTCCAGGCATCCTACGCGGCACCCCTGATTCTCCTCGCCCAGAACCGGCAAACCGACCGCGATCGTGTCCAGTATCAAGAGGATCGTCAGCGCAATGAGCGAATGCTCGCCGATAGCGACTATCTCGCCCGCGAGGTGGCCTCCTTACGCACGTCTCTCGGAGAACTCGCGACCCGGGACTACGTTCGCAGTGAATTGAGCGAGACTTTGGACGCCATCATGACTCGTCTGGATGAACTCGAAGCCGATCGGCGCGATCTCAATTCCGACGCTGTGACTTCCGACGCTGTGAATTCCGATGTTGTGAACTCGCAGGAATCCGATGACCGTCCCCGGGCCTCGACGTCGGCAACCGAAGCCGATCCAGAGGATTCGCCCCCCGCCTAGTCGGCCAATACCATCGGGGCGTGCCCACTCACCCTGACGCCGACGCCATCCACGCGGCACTCGCAACCGTTCACGACCCCGAAATCCATCGGCCGATCACCGAGATCGGCATGCTCAAGGGCGTCGACATCCACGACGGTGGTGTCGTCGATGTCGGCATCTACCTCACCGTCGAGGGCTGTCCGATGCGCNGCACCATCACCGATCGGGTCGTCGAAGCGGTCGAGCAGGTGCCCGACGTGTCGACGGTAAATGTCGAGCTCGACGTCATGAGCGACGAACAGCGCGCCGACCTGAAGAAGCTTCTCCGCGGTCATGATCAGCGCGAGATCCCCTTCACCCAACCCGGATCGACCACCAAGATCTTCGCGATCGCTTCCGGGAAGGGCGGCGTCGGCAAGTCTTCAGTCACCGCGAACCTCGCCGTCGCCCTCGCAGGCCAGGGCCTGAGCGTCGGCCTGCTCGATGCCGATGTGTACGGGCACTCCATACCTCGCATCCTCGGCGCCACGAACCCTCCGACCATGGTCGAGGGAATGCTGATGCCACCGCAGGCTCATGGGGTCCGGATTATGTCGATGTTGCCGTTCAAACCGGGAGGCGTCGAGACACCCGTGGCGTTTCGCGGGCCGATGCTGCACCGAGCCCTCGAGCAGTTCCTGTCCGATGTGTGGTGGGGAGATCTCGACATTCTGCTTTTGGACCTCCCCCCCGGTACCGGAGACATCGCGATTTCCACCGCTCAACTGCTGCCGCATGCGGAGATCATCGTCGTGACGACGCCGCAGTTGGGATCATCAGATGTGGCGGTACGGGCAGGAACCCTCGCCGAGCAGACTCACCAGAAGGTCCTCGGTGTCGTCGAGAACATGAGTTCCTTTCCGTGTCCGCACTGCGGGGAGCCGCTGGATCTCTTCGGTGTGGGCGGGGGCGACCTCGTCGCCGAGCAACTCACGTCGACACTCGGGACCGAGGTGCCCGTCCTCGGCAAGATCCCCTTCGACCCTCGACTCCGCGAGGGTGGGGACAGCGGACACCCTCTGGTCATTTCGGAGCCGCAGGCTTCGGCGAGTATCGCGCTGACGGACATCGCCGCGCACCTCGGAGCCCGGCCCCGCGGCCTCGCCGGAATGCAATTGGGTATTTCGCCTACCGGACGCTGATCACGGCCAGCCGAGCGCGCATCGCCGCAACGTCCCTGAGAAGACTCACCAAAGATCAGGCTTAGGAAAGATCCGGGTCGAAGGTCTGCGCCGGCTTCTTTGGTGCGTCTGCCGGTGTGCCGCTGTCGCCGGAGTCTGCAGCACCGGCCGCTGCCGGGGCGTCATCATCGTCCAAGAGCCCGGACATGAGGCGCTTGGGATGCAGTTCGCTCAAACTCTTGACACTGTTGACCGAGTCCGCCAGGTCGACGCCGGCGGAGTCCACGATCTCCTTGCGCGCCGACGATGCCATGTCGCGAATCTGGCGCACCCACCGGCCGGCATCGGCGGCTGCCTTGGGCAGCCGTTCGGGCCCGAAGATCAACAGTCCGATCACCGCGAGGGCGACCAACTCACCGATGCCGATGTCGAACATCTCAACCGATGTCCTCCGAGCCACCAAGAAGGAGATCGATGGTCTGGGACTCCCCGCTGCGCAGGTAGGTGATGCTCACGGTGTCTCCGGGAGCGAAGTCCCGGATCGCCACGACAAGCTCCGTCGAGTCGGTCGTCTCTCGTCCCGCGAGAGAAGTGATGATGTCGCCGCTGCGTAGTCCGGCAGCTTCCGCCGGCCCACCCGGATTCACCTCGCTGATCCGAGATCCACCGTCGGTATAGGACGTATCGAGCGTGACACCGATGATCGGTGTCTTGGAGTCACCCGTCGCGATGATCTCCTCGGCGATGCGTCGCGCGGAATTCACCGGGATCGCGAACCCGAGACCTATCGACCCGGCTTCACCGGTGAACGTCGGAGCCAACGTGGCGATGGCTGAGTTCACTCCGATCACCTGCCCCGCGCTGTTCAGCAGCGGCCCACCGGAGTTCCCCGGGTTGATCGCCGCGTCGGTTTGCAACGCGTTGATGTAGGCCATCTCTCCTTGACCACCCGCGGTCACTGGTCGGTCCAAGGAGGAGATGATGCCGGCGGTAACCGTTCCCTGAAGACCCAGCGGCGCTCCAATGGCGACGGCGAGATCCCCAACTGTGACCGCATCGGAGTCTCCCAATCGAACAATCGGAAGATTGTCCGCGTCGATCTTCAACACCGCCAGGTCATATGCGGAGTTTCGGCCGACAATCTCCGCGCTCGCGCTGTCGCCGTTTTCGAAGAAGACTCTCAACGATCCACCATCGGCCGCGGGAGCAGCGACATGGTTATTGGTCAAGATGTATCCATCAGGACGAATCACAAAGCCTGATCCGCTGCCTCGCTCATCGCGATTTTCGATGGCGATGGAAACCACCCCGGGAAGCACCGCGGACACCATCTCCGACACCGACTCCGGCATCTGATCCGCGGGGATCGGGTCCGACGGGATGGTCGATGGCTGAGGAGCCGGCGCCGCGAGAGTTGCCGAACTCGTCGAATTCGCCGAGTCCACCGCTTGACCGACGACGTAACCAGCGAGCCCTGCGAAAGACCCCACGATCAACGACACGATGGCTGCGACTGCGATGACGCCCCACAGGCCCATGCCCGATCGCCTCGAGGTGGAGCCACCGGAGCCCGACGGCTGGCCAGGGGCCGATGGCGGGTAACCGCCCGGAGGTGGCTGGCTTGCTCCGTAGGCCACGAAATTCGGGTAGCGCGCCGGCATCGCGGGCGTGGGCGGGCCCTGCGGCGCCGCGGGAGGACGGGGCATCGGCAGGGGGTCGGGCGTCGCAGGAGGTCCGTCGGTTGCCCCTTGCGGGGGCACGCCCGAGCCCTCGGGGGGCCTGTCGTCACTCACGAACCTCAGCCGCCTTTCTGGAAAACCTCACCCTGTCGCCTCTAAGGCTAGGCTGCGATCGATCCCGGGGCACATCCACGGGGGCGTCGCACGGCAGAGGCCCCAAAGGATGGCGGAGAAAACCGTCACTACCGGGACGAGGAAGAGAGGGCGTCCCCCATGTCATCGACATCGCCGAACTCCCCACCCACCGTCACCTTCGCCCAATTCGCTGACTCCTGGATTCCCGAACCTGAGCCGGTGGAAGCTGCTCGGGAACGGGCCCGGGAGTTCGGAATCTCACCCGCCTCTCCCGCGACCGGTCGCTTCCTGACCTTCCTCGCAGCAAGCGTGCAAGCCCAGACAGTCGTCGAGGTCGGCACCGGGACAGGAGTATCCGGAGCGGCACTTCTCGAGGGAATGACGCCCGGAGGCGTGCTGACCAGCATCGACACCGAAGCCGAGTACCAACGGCACGCGCGTGAGGCACTGGTATCTCTCGGACATGAGCCGTCCCGCGCTCGCCTTATTGCTGGTCGGGCGTTGGATGTTCTTCCTCGCATGTCCGACGGTGCCTACGACGTCGTTGTCGTCGACGCCGATCGAGATGAGTACCCAGCCATGTTGGACCAGGCCAAACGCCTCTTGCGTATCGGTGGCGTGGTTGCTTTTCTCGGTATCGGGGAGGACGACATGGTTGCCGATCCCGCCCGCCGGGACGTCGAGGCGATGGCCGTCAAAGAGCTCGCCGAACTGATGAGGCGGGACGCAGATTGGGCCGCAACGCCTCTCGCCGAGGGAAACGGGATGCTCGTGGCGTGCCTGAGGCGCCGAGACTAGAAATCCTTCTGCGATAGCGGGACGTCACCCGCCCTAATGGCACGACAGGTCGGTGAACCTGCGGGTGTGGACTAGGACGGAAGTGCGCCCGTGAGCGCTTCGCCGAGGTTCTTGACCTCTTCAGCATTCAGTTCGACGACGAGGCGACCGCCACCTTCGAGGGGTACCCGCATGACATAACCCCGACCCTCCTTGGTCACCTCGAGCGGGCCATCGCCCGTTCGTGGCTTCATCGCGGCCATATCTGTCCCCTTCCGTGTGTCACCTCGAAACGCCTGGGAAGCGCCCCGGGAAATCACGGCTCGCGCACACACGCCAGCCTGAGGCCTCCATTATCCCCGGCCGCCGAGATGTCAACGCGGCAGGGTGCCAGACTCCACCAAGGCAGCGAATACCCGAAGGGACTTGCGGACACCGGCGGCGAACGCCGGCTTCACTACTGGCCACCCCACTCGACCGAGAGCGCCGAGGGGTGGAACCAGCCCTTCGCTCCACACGAAACGACTACGGCCATCGGGAAGGGCGAGCACTTCCATCGTTCCGGTCCCTCGCACCAGTGCTCCCGTGTGCATCACATCCACCCGATAAGGCGGCTCCCACCGCGTGATCGTCATCGTGTCCCAAAAGCCAATCGGACCGATTCCCGTCCACCCGGCAATCTCGGAATAGCGGCTGCGGCCATCTCCGTGGCGTACCTCGACCCGCGTTCCCATCATCCATTCGTCTTGTCGAGACCATTGCGTGAACGCATCGAAAACCGATTCCACCGGAGCGTTCACGATGACGTCGAGGGAGAGATGAGCGGTCATCGTTGGCGATCGTTCGTGCGCAAGGACTCGATCTCTGCTTGCAGCTGCGCGATCGTGCTGTCGACCTCGTCCATTCGATAGCCTCGAAGGACGACGTCGAAGGCCGGGTCGTCATCTCGGGTATCCGGCTTCAGATCGCTCCCAGCATCGGGAAGCCAGACCTCGAATTTGCCGACGACAAACCATGCGATGGCCGCCACAACAGCGGCACCGATCAGGAAGAAGACCACGCCCACGTCGTTATTCCATCACGGAATCGGCGGACGGCAACTACGGTGCCGTCAGGGCCTCAATCGCGTGGTCGACGGTGGCGACCCACCTCACGCGGGTCAGACTGTCCCGGCTCACGAAACCCCCATCAATCCACGCGTCCACCTGCGCTCGAAGCAAGGCGAAGTCGCCCCACGGATCCAAAGCGACGACCGGCTTGTCGTGCATGGCCAAGGCTCCTGCTGTCCACACCTCCATGAGTTCTTCCAAGGTGCCGATTCCCCCAGGCAAGGCCAGGAAGGCGTCCGAGCGCTCATCCATGATGCCTTTGCGCTCCCGCATGTTCTGCGTCACGACGAGTTCGTCGGCATCGAGATCGGCCACTTCTCGCCCCCGCAGCGCCTCCGGAATCACCCCGACTGTGTGACCGCCTGCTGCACGCGTTGCCCGAGCGAGCCGGCCCATCATGGACACAGACCCGCCACCTGAGACGCACGTCCAGCCTCGTGACCCGAGAGCCGCACCGACATCGTCGGCCAACGTCAGATACCGAGGCGCAATGAGCTCACTAGAAGAGCAGAAGACGCATACCGATCGGGGCACGGCGCGCACCTAGAAGTTCTCGGCCGTGTCGAGCCAGGCACTCACCTTGGCGTAGACCTGATGGATCTCGCTGACGTCCACATGCTCATCGACCGAGTGCGCGATCGTCGGATCACCCGGACCGAAGTTCACCGCGGGCGTCCCCAACGCAGAGAACCGCGCCACATCCGTCCACCCATATTTCGGTTCGACTGTCCCGCCCATCGCGTCGACGAACGATGCAACGATCGTCCGGTCCAGCCCTGGACGCGCACCCGGTGCTTCGTCGACCACCGTGACTTCGAACCCGTCAAACACTTCGCGAAGGTGGTCGATCGCGGTGGCAACGGACAAATCGGGGGCGAAGCGGTAGTTGACGGTGACGATACATTCGTCGGGAATGACGTTGCCCGCGACACCTCCGCGAATTCCGACGGCGTTCAATCCCTCCCGGTATCGAAGGCCGTCCACCGTGGGTTCTCGCGGCACATAGCCGTTCAATCGGTCGAGAATCTCACCGGCACTGTGCACCGCATTGCTTCCTTGCCANGAGCGCGCGCTGTGGGCGCGTTCCCCTGGAACTCGCACGTCCACCCGGATCGTCCCCTGACATCCGCCTTCCACGATGCTGTTGCTTGGCTCCATGACGATGGCGAGGTCGGCTTCAACAACCGATGGCTCCTCCGCGACGAGGCGGGCCAAGCCATTGTGAACGGCCGCCACTTCCTCACAGTCGTAGAAGATGAAGCGAACACCGACCGAGGGCGTACGCATCTCGTAAGCGAGTTTCAACGCAACGGCCACTCCGCTCTTCATGTCACACGCGCCGAGTCCATACAGCCGTCCACCGTCGAGCCGGTGCGGCACGTTGCCCGCCGCCGGGACGGTATCGAGGTGTCCCGCGATGATGACGCGCGGTGCAAGGCCCCGCGTCTGAGCGATGATCGCGTTTCCCGAGCGATGGACCGATAGGTGGCCGCACTCCCCCAAGGCAGCTTCGACCAGATCGGCGATCTCCTGCTCGTGGTGAGACTCACTCGGAATATCCACCAGGGCGATGGCGATCTCGACGACGTCTGCGGAAAGGTCCAACGGCACGTGGATACGGTAGCCCGGTGAGCAATCCATCTGTCGTTGAGGAACTCGTCCCGGTCTCCGGTCCCGCGTCGGGCTTGGGTTTGGCGACCGTCGACGGGGACACCATCCTCGACGTCTGGTTTCCACGACCCAGCCTCGCAGCAGAGCCCATGGACGTCGCGTCGTTAGACGCAGGAACACGCAGCGACGAGCTCCGCGGGGTGCGAACCGTGGCAGTGCGCACCGTCATCGACGATCTGGCAGCGCCTCCCGTCGACGCGGCGGACGCCTACCTTCGACTCCATCTACTCTCCCATCGCCTCGTAGGCCCCCGCACCATCAACCTCGAGGGAATCTTCGGCACGCTTCCCTTGAACGCCTGGACCAACCTCGGCCCGGTCGAACCCACGCGTGTCAATGACGTGCACCTACGCGCGCGCTCGAAAGGCGTGCAGGTCACTGTGTTCGGCGTGGACAGGTTCCCGCGCATGGTCGATTACGTGATCCCCAGCGGCGTGCGGATCGCCGATGCCGACCGCGTGCGACTCGGAGCCCACGTTGCGGACGGGACCGTCGTCATGCACGAGGGCTTCATCAACTTCAACGCAGGAACACTCGGCACGTCCATGGTGGAGGGGCGCATCAGCGCCGGGGTGGTCGTCGGCGACGGATCCGACATCGGTGGAGGTGCATCCATCATGGGGACTCTGTCCGGTGGTGGCACCGAGGTGATCAGCATCGGTCGCGGGTGCCTGGTCGGCGCTAACGCCGGCGTAGGGATCTCTCTGGGAGACGATTGCGTCGTCGAGGCGGGTTGCTACATCACCGCGGGCTCCAAAGTCATGCTGCCCGACGGGGCGGTCGCCAAGGCGCGCGAGTTGTCCGGTCACTCGAATGTTCTGTTCCGACGCAATTCGCAGTCCGGGGCCCTTGAGGTAGTGCAGCGCTCGGGGAGTTGGGGCGGACTCAATGCCGATCTGCACGACAACGACTAGTGCGTGTCAGGTTTGTGTAGTGAAGCCGGCGGATTGATTCAGTCGATTAACGCGAGGTAATCGGGGCGTAGTCGCGCAGAACCTCTCCCACGTAGACCTGTCGAGGCCGGCCGATCTTGGTCGTCGGATCCTCGATCATCTCGCGCCACTGGGCGATCCATCCAGGGAGTCGGCCAAGCGCGAACAAGACGGTGAACATGCGGGTCGGGAAGCCCATCGCCTTGTAGATCAACCCCGTGTAAAAGTCGACATTCGGGTAGAGCTTCCGCTCGATGAAGAACTCGTCTGCAAGCGCCACCTCTTCGAGCCGGAGTGCGATGTCGAGAAGCGGATCGTCCACATTCATCTGCTCGAAGACTTCGTATGCCGTCTTCTTCACCACGGCCGCGCGTGGGTCGTAGTTCTTGTAGACGCGGTGACCAAAGCCCATCAACTTGCTTCCAGCTTCCCGATCCTTCACGGCGCGGATGAAGCGATTGACACCTCCGCCGGAGGCGTGAATGTTCTCGAGCATCTCCAGCACAGCCTGGTTAGCTCCTCCGTGCAGTGGACCGAAGAGAGCATTCACGCCAGCCGAGACGGATGCGAAGAGATTGGCGTGCGACGACCCGACGAGTCGCACCGTTGACGTCGAGCAGTTCTGCTCGTGGTCAGCATGCAAAATGAGCAATTGATCGAGTGCGCGAGAAATGATGGGGTTCGCTTCGTATTGTTCCGCCGGCACACCGAACGTCATCCGTAGGAAGTTGTCCTCGAAGCTGTAGGAGTTGTCCGGATACAAGAACGGTTGACCTACGGACTTCTTGTAGGCGTATGCAGCGATGGTCGGCAGTTTCGCCATCAAGCGAATGGTCGAAATGTGGACCTGCTCGGCATCGAACGGATCGAGTGAATCCTGATAGAAGGTAGAAAGAGCCGATACCGCGGACGACAACACGGCCATCGGATGCGCGTCGCGGGGGAATCCGTCGAAGAATCGCCGAAGGTCCTCATGCAGCATCGTGTGCTTGGTTATGGAGTCGGAGAACTCCGATAACTGGGCCGCTGTCGGTAGTTCGCCGTAGATCAGCAGGTACGACGTCTCCAGGAAGTTCGACTCCTCGGCGAGCTGTTCGATCGGGTAACCCCGGTAGCGAAGGATGCCGGCTTCTCCGTCGATGAAGGTGATGGACGACGAGCAGGACGCCGTATTGACGAAGCCGTGATCCAAGGTGACGTGATCGGTTTCCCGCAGGAGAGCCGAGATGTCGAGGCCGGATTCCCCGACTGTCGACGGTACGACCGGAAGCGGCACCTCTCCGTTGGGGTGCTGAACCGAGTAATCAGACACGCAAACCTCCTGCGGACAGGCTACCCACGCGCACCACCGGCTCACAGCGGGGTGGCATAGACACTTCTGTGATCCGCCTCACGACGGCAACTCGTCAACCGACGAGTCGTGACACCGCGGCATTCACCCGCTCATCGGTCGCAGTGAGAGCGATTCGCACATGGTCGTCGTCACCGTAGAACTCACCGGGAGTGACCAAGATCCCCCGTTCGGCGAACCAGCGAGTGGTCTCCCACGAGTCGCGACCCGACGTCGCCCATAAGTACAAACCCGCAACGCTGTGGTCGATCGAGAAGCTTGCAGATTCCAACGCTTGCCGCAGATTGGCTCGTCGCGTCCGGTAGCGATCTCGCTGCACATGCACATGTTCGTTGTCGCTGTAGGCAGCAATGGCAGCTCGCTGAATCGGCCCCGGAACCATCATCCCGAGGTGTTTGCGAACCGACAGCAGGTCGTCGACGATGCGTCGGTCTCCGGCAACGAATCCGAAGCGGTAACCCGCCATCGACGAGCGCTTGGACAGCGAATGCACGGCCAGCACGTGGGAGAGGTCGCCGCCATTGACGCGTGGATCGAGCACAGAGACCGGCTCTTGCTCCCACCCCAGATCGAGGTAGCACTCGTCACTCACCACCACGATGTCTCGCTCCCGTGCCCACGCGACGATCTGTGAAAGTCGCTCAATCGAGAGCACCGCGCCGGTCGGGTTACCGGGGCTGTTCAACCACACCATCGATGCGTCATCGACACTTTCGACGTCATCGGTGGCCACTACTCGCGCGCCGGCAACCGTGGCGCCGACGGCGTACGTCGGGTACGCCACCTCAGGAATGACGACGGTGTCGGAGAGGCCGATGTTCAAGCCGGTCGGCAGCCACGCGACTATCTCTTTCGATCCGATCGTGGGGAGAAAACCCACATCGGTGGCCCCGGTACGGCGCGACAGCCATTGCGTGCAGGCGTCTCGCAACTCCGGCACCCCAGCCGTCGTGGGGTAGCCCGGAGCATCCGACGCTTCACACAATGCGCGCTGGACGACGTCCGGTGTGGGGTCGACGGGGGTGCCCACCGACAGGTCAACAACGCCGTCGGGGTGCTCCCGAGCACGCTCCGCAATCGGAGCGAGCGTGTCCCAGGGGAAAGCTGGTAACCGGAGCGTCATCCGGTCACCGCCAAATCAGGCGTCTTCTTTGGACGGGACATTCGCGAGCAACGGAGCGTCGAACGACTGTCCACCGAGCTTGGCCGCCCCACCCGGAGAGCCCAGGTCCGAGAAGAATTCTGCGTTGGCCGCCGTGTAGTCCGACCACTCGTCGGGGACATCGTCTTCATAGAAGATGGCCTCGACCGGGCATACGGGTTCGCATGCGCCACAGTCCACACACTCATCCGGCTGGATGTACAGCATCCGATCGCCCTCATAAATGCAATCGACGGGACATTCTTCGATACACGACTTGTCTTTGACATCCACACACGGGAATGCGATGACGTAGGTCACCTGAGGCCTCCGGTTCGAAACNTTGGTGCCCGGAACTCCCCGACACCGGGGCCAACGCTACACACCTCAGAGGAGGATCGCCGCTCACGGCCCGACGGACGTTTCGCCGATTCCATCAATCTCCCGACAGGCCGCTCCTTAGCGATCCGGCCATGCTCTGCCGAGGGGCGCCCAGCCACCTAGGGTGACGTCCGTGAGGCTCTACGACACGCGCACGCGGACGGTCGAAACGATCACCCCCCAGCGCGAGCGTCACCTCACCCTGTATGCGTGCGGCCCCACGGTGTACCGCGACGCCCACGTGGGCAACATGCGGACGTTCCTGCTGACGGACCTCATCGCCCGGCTCGCGCGACTGCACGGCTGGCACACCACGGTGGTTCAAAACATCACAGACGTGGGACATATGGCCGACGACACCGGCCTCGGAGGTGTCGACGAGGGCCAAGGGGATGGCGAAGATCGAATTCTGCGTCAGGCTGAGCATGAGGGCCGAGGAGCCCTCGCGGTGGCCCGCCACTACGAAGACGCCTTTCATCGGGACCTTGCCGCCCTCAACATCCACCCGGCCGACCATTACCCCCGCGCGAGCGAATCGATAGACGACATGATCACCTTGATCGCAACACTCGTCGATCGCGGACACGCGTACGTCGGTGGCGACGGTTCGGTCTTCTTCGACGCCCGCTCCGTCGCTGACTACGGCGCTCTCAGCGGAAATCGTCTCGATGAACTGCGGCCAGGACACAAATTCGACGCCGACATCGATTCCACCAAGCGCTTCCACGCCGACTGGGCCTTGTGGAAGAAGGCACCGGAAACTCGAACGCAGTTGGTGTGGGACACACCCTGGGGAGTCGGTTTTCCCGGCTGGCATACCGAATGCAGTGCCATGAGCATCAAGCTGCTCGGCACGTCAATCGACGTGCATACGGGCGGTATCGATCTGCGTTTCCCCCACCACGAGGACGAACGGGCGCAGAGCAATTCGGTGACGGGAACCGACGTCGTTCGCCACTGGGTGCACGCCGAACATCTGCTTTTCGACGGACGCAAGATGAGCAAGTCGGCCGGCAATGTCGTGCTCGTGGACCACGTCGCCGATCGCGGCATGGACCCCCTCGCGCTGCGTCTGGCTTTCCTCCAGCACCGCTACCGACAGCAAATGAATCTGACCTGGGCGGTCATCAAGGGTGCACAAACGACCCTGGATCGTTGGCGAAAGAACGTGGCTGCGTGGGCGACCTCACCGTCTCAACCCATCCCCGATGAGCTTCAGCAGGAGTTTCTGTCGGCTGCCGACGACGATCTCGACACACCGCGCGCGCTTCAGGTCTTGCGAGCCGTGGAGCGGGACAGCGATCTCACCGACGGAGCGCGCTTTGAATTCTTCGCCTGGGCGGATCGACTCCTCGGATTAGATGTCGTCCGCCGAGTGGGGCAGGCCACGGAAGCAGACTCCCTACCCGACGACATTCTCGCCTTGGCCGCTGAACGCCAGGAGGCACGAGCGCAACGCGATTTTGCCACCAGCGATCGCCTCCGAGACGAACTCGCCGCCCGCGGGTTCACCGTGACCGACACAGCCGACGGGCAGGTTATTGATCGCAGCGATGCCTAGTTCGCGTCAGCCGACGTCGATTTCCTCGGCTGGAACGTTCTCGAACGTTCCGTCGTCAGGCGGTGGGGGAGCATCATCACTCCCCTCCGGCGTGTCCCCTGTCGGTGCATTTCCCGCCGGTGACTCATTCGGGTTCTCTTCGTCGGTCTTGTCCTTGTCTTTGTCCTTCTTCGGCTTCTTGCCGCAGATGACCTTCGGGGATGCCTTGTAGATGGTCTTGATTGTCTCTCGCTTGACCTCTTCGCCACTTTGGTAAAAGACCCGGTCCACGTTGATATGAAAGCCTGGACTTCCTGGTTGCGGAGTGCAGAAATTGCTATTCCTATAAACTTTCTTGGCTTTCTTCACCTTGGTTCGAGGTCCGAATTCTGCCTTTACTCGGTCATAGGTGCGCGTTCCCCAGAATTCGACGGTCATCGACGTATCGGTCATTTCGGTCGATATGTAAACGGGATAGGGGGAATCATTTCGGAACTGCATGTCAAAGTTACCCCAGGCCACAGTTGCCTCAAGGCCTTGTATGTAGCGTGAAATGTAGACGCTATGGGCCCGCGTGAAGACTCTCTCCATTCCTGCAAAGAAAGCAGCTGTCCACACCGCGGTTGTTGCCGCTGAGACACCTCCACCCAACGCCTCAACGAAGATTCCCCCTGGCCCAATGATGGCTCCATGGGTGTACCCATTTTTCTTTGTGCGTTCAAGAATGGTGTCGTTCATAGAAAACACCTCTCCGGGCATCAGGACTGTTCCATCCACATATTCGGCTGCCTGGCCGATGTTGGTTACCCGATACGGCGCATAAAGGAACTTTTGGGTGAAACTTGAGAGTTGCTCCTTGATGCCGAGGGCCTCCGCATCAGCTGTGGTGAAATCTGCGGGGACCTGGCCTTCAGTTACCACCACCTCCCTCTTTTGCCCTTCAGTCACTTCTTGCGATAGAACACGCATCACAGCTTGCGCTAAGGCAGCTTCGTTAACTCCCCCGCCAGCCCTACTCGGCACGATTTGAATAGATCCGTCTTCTCTCACCTTGAATCTGGCATTTCTGGGCTTCTCAGAACCCTGCAAGTCTTCAGAAACGGCTTCGTACAGCACGGTCGCGTCCAGGGAAGGCACATACTCACCATTGACAACACCGAAGCTAAGAGCGTCCCCAATCACTGCTGCCGGGATAGTTGCAACGGCCGAACCCGCCGCTACCTTCACCGGCCCTGATACCGCCGAGAGCGCCAAGGCATTGGCAGCCTCGGCACTGGCGACACTCACAGTCGGCTCTTCGACAATGACCGGCACATCGACTTTCGCTCGCGGCTCGGTAACTAAGGACCTGATTGAATTCGTCAACTCCTCAACATCGACCGTCTTGCCTTGACGACCGGGGGAATAGTCGACTGATTTCCCATTCACCGATAGCGAAGATTCCACCGGGGTGGTCGTCAGCAATCGCTCAAAAACCGCAATCTGACGGACCATTTTCTCTTCATCGACGATGACGACGGGTTCGACATTCGTTCTGTCGGTTCCAAGAAGATCCGCTATCCACTGGAAGCGCCCCGCCAACAGGGGATCAACCGTCTTTTCGGCATTTACCCACACTCCAGCCTGCCGAGGCTTGACGACGATTTGCTGCCCGTCCTCCTCAAATTCCAACGGCCTGGCAGCAGGCTTCGCGATGCGATCGCGCACAACAGCTATCGCCTCGTCACGAGAAAGACCTCCGACGTCTACCCCGTCGACGTAGGTTTTTGCAGGGACCGAAGGAGAACTGACGGCACTCAGGATTGCAAAAACCGCTGCTCCAACACCGATGATCAGCACCGATATACGCAAAACTAACCATTGCCTCTTGGACGGGCGCCACTGACGGCGATGCGACTCCGACACGGACCCCTCATCTCCCCTCAGCCACCAGCCGCTAACCGGTCCGGCGAGCCGGACATAGCGACCGAGGACCAGAGTGATGGTAAGCACAAAGGCCCCTACATTCAAAACCGCCCCGGTCGTCACGACGTTTGGATGTGCCGCAAGTGCCGCAAGTGCCGCCGCTCAACCTCACGCTTTCAGGCTCACCGACTACGAGGGACGAAGTGGTCGAGTTGGCAGCGTAGCCGCCGCTGACCCGAGGATCGCACCACCAAGCAGGTACGCCCACTGCCGGGCACCACTACTGACCGCAATGTCTCCACCGGCTGTTTCGCTGGCGAGAAAAATCGTCACGACGATCCAGCCAGCCAGAACGAGCCAGGCCGCCGCACGTGAGGACGACCCCAACGCGACGCCCCGAATCGACGCAATCAAGACCCCGAGAACGATGAGTACACCCCAAGGAATGACGAGGTACCGGTCGGAGAAGATCAGGATTGATCGATGCGCCTGAACGAAGGCACCGAGCAGACCAATCAGCAGACCGACTCCGAGCCCACCGAGCAGCGGTGCGGCCTTGCGGACAACTGTCACTCGCCAATCCCGGCGAAAAGGTCCGTCTCTCGACCCTCGCGAGTGTCCGGCACCGGCGTACCTCGCACGAGGCGAAAGTACTCCGTACCCATCGCCTGGGACCCGAGGTTGTTGGACAGCGCGAAGAAGCCGCCGTCGACCGTCACCTGGGTCTTGTGAGCCGCCAACGCCGTCATTTTCGTATCGAGGAATTCGGTCGCATCGACGGCAGTCGTGATCAGTTCGTCATCGCAGGCGAACGGCAGGTCATCGGGATCCATTGCGGCGAACTCGTTGTCGGAATCGACCTCACGAAGCATCATGATTCCTTCTCGGATGACGCTGCGCGGGAACGCCGTCCAGTAGACCTTCGACACGCCCCACGCCGGCCCGAGATCAGACCGGAACGACGGCGACTCCGCCAACGCCACGGCGTAGTGCGTCACGCGGTGAGCCTGGATGTGATCGGGGTGCCCGTAGCCTCCGAAATCGTCGTACGTCACGACAACCTGCGGCCGTATCTCGCGAATCACCTGCACCAGATCGCAGGCAGCGGCGAGAAGATCTGCCCGCCAAAAGCAGTCATCGCGATCGTTACTCGGTACACCCATCATCCCCGAGTCGCGGTACTTGCCCGCTTCCCCGAGGAAACGATGATCACTCACGCCGAGGATCGCCATCGCGTCTGCTAACTCACCAATGCGATGCTCACCGAGAGTGTCGTCTTGGTCAGCCGCGAGGTGCTGCAGGTCGTTGACGAGCACTTCGCCTTCTTCTCCGAGCGTGCACGTCACCAGCGTTACCTGCACACCCTCGGTCACGTACTTGGCCATGACCGCTCCCGTTCCGATCGTCTCGTCATCGGGATGCGCATGGACGAGAAGAAGTCGGCGGTCGGGCATCGTCATACCGCCAGGCTACTTGCGCGGACGTGGCTCCTCACTCTCCCATTGCCTCGGGCACGATAGGGCGATGACCGAACCGGACGACGGGGCGCACGCCAAGGCGCTATCCGATGAGACCGTCACGAGTTTTCCGCGACAACGGGCCATAACCCGCGGATTTCGGCTCGGTGCCCCGCGAAGCGTTCGGATCGCCCGGCGTCCGAATGGACAGGCGCGCGTGTTCTTCATCCGAAGCCGTGATGGGCGCACAGCAACCGGCGACCTGTGGGTGGCCGACCAGGGCGACGGCTGGCAGGAACGACTGCTCGTCGACGGTGCATCACGGCGAACCGACGGTGAACTGCCGGCCGCTGAATTCGCCCGACGCGAGCGGCTCCGGGAAGTAACCGCCGGAATCACCACCTACTCACTCGACCGCACCGGATCTACCGCCGCATTCGCAGTAGACGGCACTCCCTACGTGGTGAATGTGGACGAGGAATCTATTCACACCGTCGCTCACCCAGGACCCGTCGTCGATCCGCAGATCAGCCCGGATGGCGCACACGTGGCCTTCGTTCACGATCGCCGCGTCTGGTGCGCGAACATCACCAGCGACCACGCCTCACCGCTGACACCGGTGGAAGACGAGCCCATCACCTGGGGGTTGGCAGACTTCATCGCCGCTGAGGAACTGGAACGACACCGCGGGATGTGGTGGATGCCTGATTCAACGCGACTCATCGTTGAGCGCGTCGATGAATCCGACGTCGAGACTCGATGGATCTTCGACCCCGCCCAACCTGAGCGCGAACCTGTGCCGCACCGGTACCCGTCGGCGGGGACACCCAACGCGAGCATCTCTCTCCACCTCGTTGCGTTGGACGGAACCATCCAAGGAGCGTCGTGGGATACCGACACGTACTGCTACCTCGCGAGCGTCCACGTCGATCCCGGACACACTCCCGTCATCTCTGTTCTCGACCGCACGCAGCAGCGCCAACAAGTTCTCGCGTTGGTGGACGACGCCTGGATGACCCGCACTGAGAACGAGCAGGATCCGTGGATCACCGTGATCCCCGGATCCCCGACCCTGGATCGATCGGGTTCACTGATCGAGGTTCTCGATCGACAGGGCAACTTCCGCGCCTGCAGGGACGGAGAGCCCTTCTCTCCCGAGGGTTGGAATGTGGAAGCAATTCTCGACGTCGGAGTCGATCACATCGCCGTCGTAGCGGCCGTGGCACCGGAGACCCGAGTGCTCGCGAGACTTGGATTCTCCGGTGACGTCGACGTCATCTCCGACCCCGAGCACTGGTCCGCCGGGGTCGTCGAGGGCGACGTCAGCGTCGTTGCTTCCACGAATACATCGTTGACCTCGTCAACGATGCGGATCATCGACTCCCGCGGCTTTGTCACCATTGCCTCGCACGCCGAGCAGCCGGTTGTCACCGCAAGGCCGCACCTTCTTCGCGTCGGGGTCCGAGATCTCAGCGCCGCGGTTCTTCTCCCGCAGCAGCACGAGCCTGGCGCGCGTTGGCCCATCATCTGCAGTCCCTATGGGGGGCCGCACGCCCAACGTGTGATCGCCGCCGGCGGTGCCTATCTCACCGAGCAGTGGCTCGCCGACCAAGGGTTTGCCGTGGTCGTTATCGATGGCCGAGGGACTCCCGGGCGCGGCCCCGACTGGGAGTACGCGGTGCACCACGACCTCGCCGGCCCGGTGCTCGAGGATCAAGTCGACGCTCTACTCGCCATCGCGAATTCCCACGACGCACTCGACTTTTCTCGCGTTGGNATTCGGGGTTGGTCGTTTGGCGGCTATCTCGCCGCGCTCGCGGTGCTCGATCGTCCCGATGTCTTCCATGCCGCGGTCGCCGGAGCTCCGGTGACTGACTGGCGGCTCTACGACACGGCATACACCGAGCGGTACCTGGGGAACCCCTCGACTCACGACTCCCCGTACGAGCGGACCTCGCTCCTGTCTCGCGCCGCGGCCCTCACTCGTCCCTTGCTGCTCATTCATGGCCTCGCGGACGACAATGTGCTCGCCGCCCACACACTGCAACTCTCTCGTGCGCTGCTCGAAGCGGGGCGGCCTCACAATGTCCTTCCCCTCAGTGGTGTCACCCATATGACGCCGCAAGAGGTTGTCGCCGAGAATCTCCTGTGGACCGAAGTCGACTTCTTCACCAAGCATCTCGGTTGATCATCACTACTTTCGTTTGCGCCCGGCCTTCACTCGCTCGGTAACGTCCAGCAAGACCTTCCGCATTCTCACCGCCGACGGAGTCACTTCCACGCATTCGTCTTCACGGCAGAACTCCAGTGCCTGCTCAAGCGATAACTCCCGGTGCGGGATCAGTGGCACGAGAACCTCACCGGTGCTCGACCGCATGTTCGTGAGCTTCTTCTCTTTCGTCGGGTTAACATCCAGATCATCCGATCGGGAGTTCTCGCCGACGATCATCCCCTCATACACCTCGGTCCCGGGTCCGACGAACATCGTTCCGCGCTCTTGGAGGTTGGCGAGAGCAAATCCCGTGGTGCTTCCGCTCCTATCGGCGACGAGAGAACCCGTCGGCCGGGTGCGAAGTTCGCCGTGCCACGGCTCATAGCGATCGAATACGTGGTGCAGCAATCCGGTGCCGCGGGTCTCGGTGAGGAATTCCGTGCGGAAACCGATCAGCCCCCGAGCCGGCACCAGGTAGTCCATGCGGACCCAACCGGATCCGTGATTCACCATCTGCTCGAGGCGACCTTTGCGAAGCGCCATCAGTTGCGTCACCACCCCGAGGTAGTCCTCCGGAACATCCACGGTGAGACGCTCGACGGGTTCGTGCATGGCACCGTCGATCGTTCGCGTCACCACCTGAGGTTTCCCGACGGTGATTTCGAAGCCTTCTCGGCGCATCAACTCCACGAGGATCGCCAGTTGCAGTTCTCCTCGGCCCTGCACCTCCCATGTGTCCGGGCGTTCGGTCGGCAACACCCGAATCGACACATTGCCGATCGTTTCCGCTTCCAGTCGGCTCTTGACCATCGGTGCGGTCAGCTTGGATCCACCACTTCGGCCTGCCAGCGGTGACGTGTTGATGCCGATAGTCATCGAAATCGATGGCTCGTCCACCGTGATGATGGGGAGCTGCCGTGGATCGTCCGGGTCGGAGAGTGTTTCACCGATGGTGATCTCGGGGATGCCTGCGACCGCGATGATGTCACCGGCGGACGCACTCTCGACGGGAACTCGCTCCAGCGCCTCCGTCATGAGCAGTTCGACGACTTTGGCGCCATCGACACTCCCGTCCGATCGAATCCACGCAACCTGCTGACCCTTGCGAATGCTGCCCTCGTGCACGCGACACAGAGCAAGCCGCCCGAGATAGGGCGACGCATCAAGGTTGGTGACATGGGCTTGCAGTGGCGCTCCCTCGACAAAGGTCGGTGACGGGATGGTCGCGAGCAATGTTGCAAAGAGCGGCTCGAGGTTGTCGGAATCAGGCTGTTCGCCGTCGTTGGGCATCGTCGTGGATGCCCGGCCGGAGATGGCGCTGGTATAGATGATCGGAAAATCGATCTGGGAGTCATCGGCGTCAAGGTCGAGGAACAACTCGTAGACCTCGTCGACCACTTCTTCGATACGCGCGTCATTGCGGTCCACCTTGTTGATAACCAGCACCACCGGCAAACGCTTGGATAATGCCTTGCGCAACACGAAACGAGTTTGGGGAAGCGGACCTTCGGATGCATCAACAAGCAACACCACACCGTCGACCATTTCCAGGCCACGCTCGACTTCGCCACCGAAGTCCGCGTGCCCGGGCGTATCGATGATGTTGAAGACCACGCCACCATCGGGAGCTGACGGTCCCCCGTACCGAACTGAGGTGTTCTTGGCCAGGATCGTGATGCCCTTTTCTCGCTCCAGATCCATCGAATCCATCACGCGCTCGGCGACGTCCTGGTTCTCACGGAAGGCACCGGACTGCCACAGCATCGCGTCGACCAGCGTCGTCTTTCCGTGATCGACGTGGGCGATGATGGCGATATTGCGCAAGTCGTCTCTGAAGGGCACTCGCGAACACTAGACGCAGGTCCCGTGGCATTCTCGGGGCGTGCTGCACATACTCGCCCGGCTGGCTCTCGGAGTGGTCCTCGTCGGCGCCGGAATCAGTCACTTCACCAACGCGGAATCGTTCCTCGCTCAAGTGCCATCGTGGCTACCGGCTCCCGATGCCGTTGTTGCGATCTCCGGGGTCATCGAGGTGATGCTGGGAGTTGCCCTTCTCGCCGCACCGCGGCGCTTCCAACCTGTGCTCGGTTGGGTGGTCGCCGCGTTCTTCGTTCTGATCTTCCCGGGCAACATCTCGCACTTCGTGAGCGGAACTCCCGGCTTCGGCCTTGACTCAGACGCGGCCCGCTTCATCCGCCTGTTGTTCCAGCCAGTCCTGGTCGTGTGGGCGCTGTGGTGCACCGACGCCTGGTCGAACTGGCGTCGACGCTCGAGGCCTACACGTTGAAGCGGAATTCCACCACGTCGCCGTCGGCCATCACGTAGTCCTTGCCCTCCATCCGGACCTTGCCTCGCGCCTTGGCCTCCGCCATGGATCCTGCATCCAGCAATTCGTCGTAGGAGACCACCTCAGCCTTGATGAAACCTTTCTGAAAGTCCGTGTGAATGACGCCGGCGGCTTCGGGAGCCGTGGCATCCCGAGGAATGGTCCACGCGCGAGCTTCCTTCGGACCTGCCGTGAGGTATGTCTGCAAGCCGAGGGTTGCGAATCCCACCCGCGCGAGGGCATCGAGACCTGATTCTTCTTGGCCCACGGACTGCAGCAATTCCAGAGCTTCATCGGCTGGCAATTCCACGAGCTCCGCTTCCACTTTGGCATCCAGGAACACTGCTTCTGCGGGTGCAACGAGTTTGCGCATTCGGCTCTTGAATTCGTCATCGTTGAGTTGTTGCTCGTCGCAATTGATCACGTACACGTACGGCTTCGCCGTAAGGAGAGACAGTTCTCGCACCGGCTCGGCATCGAATCCGGCGGAAAACAACGTTGTTCCATTGTTCAAGATCTCCACGGCTTGCTCTGCCGCGGCAAGTACCGGCGCCTTTGTCTTGTCGTTGCGCGCCTCCTTGGTCAAGCGCGGTATCGCGTTGTCCAGGGTCTGGAGATCGGCCAGGATCAACTCGGTGTTGATCGTCTCGATGTCGTCGGCCGGCGAGACTCGGCCCTCCACGTGCACGACGTCGTCGTCGTCAAACGCGCGGAGCACCTGACAAATCGCATTGGATTCACGAATGTTTGCCAGGAACTTGTTCCCCAGCCCCGCTCCTTCCGAAGCGCCCTTCACGATTCCGGCGATGTCGACGAAGGTGACGGTGGCGGGGATGATTTCCGTAGAGTCGAAGATTCGCGCGAGATGCGCCAAACGCGCATCGGGCACACCGACAACACCGGTGTTCGGCTCGATCGTCGCGAAAGGGTAGTTCGCGGCGAGCACGTCATTCTTCGTCAAGGCGTTAAACAGCGTCGATTTGCCAACATTCGGCAATCCGACGATTCCTAGGGTGAGAGCCACACCGCGAGATCTTAAGAGTGGTCAGGCGATGTCCGGTATTCGCCGTCCCACCCTGACGGAATCGGTGCTGCGTATTCGACGTTGCAGAACCACTCCTTCGGTGCCGTACGGCTGCCTGTTGGAGGGGAGGGCGGCTAACGTGAGCACCTGTGAACGGTGAGAGAGACGGCCAGGGGGACGACAACGTCACCCCGGACGAGTTCGCCCATCTCTTTCGGCCCGACGCTGGTTCGCCATCACCACCTCCAGCCCCGGCAAATCCGAGCCCACCAAATCCGAGCCCCGATGCAGAAGCCGACCCCCCGCTACCGGTGAGCGCGCCCTCCGAGGCGGCATCCGGCGAGGCTGTATCTGACGAGCCGGCATCGAAGGCGCCATCCGATAGCGAGCCCATGGAGGCCTCGTCCACGCCCGCCCCGGCCCCCGACGGCAGTCGCCTGTTTCGCAGCCGCGGCGCACCGGAGCGTGATGATGCGATCACCGCTGTCGGATCGCTGCAAGCACTGCGCCTGAAGACGATGTCTCGATCGGGCGAACCAGAGACAAACCGGGACCTCGATGATCCGGCGGCCTACCCGCCAACGGGTGCAGATGATCTGCTGCCGGCGCCACCACTGCCCGTCGCCTCGAGTGGGGAACCCGCGCCAGCCCTTGCGGTGATGTCGGCGCCCGCACNAGCACCGGGCCAGCCAGCCACCCCCGAACGCCCCCGCCGATCGGCACGCACCGAGAAGCCCTCCAGTGGATCACTGACCGGCCTCGGGGTCTACGCGGTCACCATCGGCGTCACGGTGATTCTTGCTTTCGGTGAGGCGATGCTCTTCGGCGGCGAGTTGGGACTCATTACGGGCATCGGCCTTGTCGTGGTCTCGATTGTTGCCGCATTCGTCGTTCGCCCACGCGACGGCCTCCACGCGATCTTCGCTCCGCCCATCGCCTTCCTCGTTGCAGCGCTCACCGCGGGTCAAATGGGGGTAACGGCGACCGATACGTCCAGTCGCGCGGTCGTGGTGTTCTTCCTGCTGGGAAATAACTGGCCGTGGATTATCGGAGCGACCGCGGCTTCGCTCGTGATCGTCGCCCTACGACGACGCGTTGGCTGAAGCCTCCGCTGACGCGGCCTTCAGGTCACGGCGTAGTTCGGGGGGAAGGGCGAAGACCAGCGTCTCCTCCGCGGTCGTGACTTCTTCGACCGTTCCGAAGCCGAGCTCCTTCAGCGAATCCAGCACGTCATTGACGAGAACGTCTGGTACCGACGCACCGCTGGTCACCCCGACCGTCGTCGCACCGTCGAACCACGTCGGGTCGATCTCGTGGGCGGAGTCCACACGGTAAGAACTGCCCGCCCCGGCTTCGAGAGCTACCTCTACGAGCCGAACGGAGTTGGATGAGTTTCCTGAGCCCACGACGATCACCACGTCGCTGTCTCGAGCGATCTCTTTCACCGCCACCTGACGGTTCTGCGTGGCATAGCAGATGTCGTCGCTGGGAGGGCTCATCAGATTCGGGAACCGCCCCTGCAGGGTGTTCACCGTCTGCATGGTCTCGTCGACCGACAACGTGGTCTGCGACAGCCAGACGAGTTTGTCGGGGTTCTCCACTTCCAGATCCGCTGCCGACGCCGGGTCTTCCACGAGGGTGATCGCCTCCGGCGCNTCGCCCATGGTGCCGACTACTTCTTCGTGTCCGTCGTGACCGATCAGGATGATGTCGTAGCCCTCCGAGGCGAAACGCTTGGCCTCGGAGTGCACCTTGGTCACCAGTGGACATGTCGCATCGATGGTCTTGAGTTGTCGCTCGGCTGCCTGCGTGTGCACCTCGGGTGCGACACCGTGGGCCGAGAAAACCACCGTGGAGCCCTCGGGAACCTCTTCGACTTCGTCGACGAAGATCGCGCCCCGCTTCTCCAGCGTCTCAACGACGTGCTTGTTGTGCACGATCTGCTTGCGGACGTAGACGGGAGAACCGTAAAGATCCAGGGCCTTTTCCACGGTGACGACGGCACGATCGACTCCCGCGCAGTAGCCCCGGGGCGCAGCCAGCAGGATTTTGCGCTGTCCGTCGGTCGTCGTCATGCCCCCATCGTAGGTCCCCGCGGTGATGACCGCCCGATCGCACGACAGGCGGCGTTCGCGCACTCCACGACGTCCACCTCCTACCCTCATGCCATGGCGTTGGAGACGGGCCCAGATTCCCCTGTTCCCGTTCGCACGGTGTCACAGATGCTCAGCGACTGGATAGGAAAGCTGGGCGCCATCTGGGTCGAAGGCGAGGTGGCCGACTTCCGTCCCCGCTCGCAGGCGCGCATGCAGTTCTTGACCCTGCGAGACATCGAAGCCAATGCCTCGCTGACGGTCGTCGCCGATTCCGAGCTCGTCGGCCGGCTCGACCCACCACTGGAGCCCGGAGCGCGCATTGTGGTCTGGGCTCGGCCGGAATTCTGGGCTGGTCGCGGCAGTCTGCAGTTGCGCGCCCGTTCTATCCGCTCCGTCGGTATCGGAGAACTCCTCGCCCGCCTCGCCCAACTCCAAGCAACCCTGGCCGCCGAGGGACTGTTCGCCCCAGAACGCAAGAAGCCACTTCCGTTTCTCCCGGGTCGTGTCGGTCTGATCTGCGGCCGCAACAGCGACGCCGAGCACGATGTCGTGGTCAACGCTCGGGATCGCTGGCCCGCCACCGACTTCGAGATTCGCGAAGTCGCNGTNCAGGGNGNCAACGCGGTGCGGGAGGTAACTCAGGCTCTTCAGGAACTTGATTCGCGCGCAGACATCGACGTCATCGTGATCACTCGCGGTGGCGGGAGCGTCGAGGATCTTCTGCCCTTCAGTAACGAAGCTCTCGTTCGGGCGGTAGCCGAAGCAACAACACCGATCGTCAGNGCCATCGGCCACGAGCAGGACTCGCCGATCCTCGATCACGTTGCCGACTACCGAGCATCGACCCCGACTGATGCGGGCAAGAGGATCGTTCCTTCACTTTCTGAGCAGCGAGCCATCGTGGAGAAACTCCACCAGCAGGGCCGAATGATCATTCGGCGCCGGCTCGAGCAGGAATCCCACGTCATCGCCGACGCTCGAGCTCGAACGCGACGCACTCTCCTTCATCGCATCGAATCGTGGACGAGCGACGTTTCACACTTGCGCGCACGTGCACGCAGCTTGTCCCCCGCAGCAACGCTCGATCGCGGCTACGCCGTCGTTCAAGGCACGGACGGATCCGTCGTGCGCGATGCGAGCAACACGACCCCGGGCGATCTCGTCACCATCACCGTTCAACATGGCGCATTTCATGCCAGCGTTACCGAGGAGGCTGCATCGTGAGCGAACCAACATTCGAACAAGCCCGCGACGAACTGGCGGAGATCGTTGCGAAACTCGAGGCCGGGGGGCTCACTTTGGAAGAGTCACTGGCTTTGTGGAATCGCGGTGAAGAAGCGGCTCAGGTGTGCACAGCATGGCTCGAGAATGCGCAAGCGGTGCTTGATGCTGCTGCCGAGGACAGCGACGATGAAGATGCCACATCCCAGGCCGGCGATTCGACGCAGGAGTAGACGCACGCGCTACGGGAGCACGAGGTTGCGGGCGGCGTCCCCCACCTGACCCCAACTGCCGGTTCCGCTGATCACCGTCGTCGATCCGTCGTTGGTGCGNACCAGTGAGCGACGGCCGTCGTCGCCGAGACCTTCGAGCGGCACCCAGCCCTCCGCGGTGAGCGACTGCACCAGCGCGGGCAGGTCGGAGAAGTCCTCCAGCACCACACCCTCGGACGTCTGCTCCTCGAGGTACAGGTCACCCTCGGCGGACGATTGCGACAGCTGCAGGTACCCGCCCTCGTCCGTCACATACCCGACATGCCAGACGATCTCACCGTCTGAAGCAGGAGTCGA